>JAAUXT010142954.1_pt1 | contig 18652 bp, 15 predicted proteins | sample 7278171 | NCBI WGS metagenome assembly JAAUXT01 (sample SAMN14350112, study PRJNA611818) | marine sediment metagenome | isolation source: surface marine sediment (1.8m) | place: French Polynesia: Moorea | collected 2018-08 | reverse complement strand
GTTCCGGAGAATTGATGTGGTGGCTTCATTGCAGTATCCACGTGAGTACCCAATGGGTTCTGGGTCACCGTTCTGCTTTGAGAAGAACAGTTTTTAAGCGTGTGGTAACACCCTTCGGGACCACACGCTTAAAAACTGTTCTTCTCAAAGCAGAACGGTGACCCAGAACCCATTGGGTACTCACGTGGATACTGCAATGAAGCCACCACATCAATTCTCCGGAACCAGAGCACTTCATGCACTTCATGCACCTTTCACACGACAAAAGACATTGATACCTGTTTTCTTCCTTCAATCCTCCACCTGGTTCGGTGAGGCCGCGTTGTTGCAACCTGGAAACCCAATGTGAGACAGACACCACCTGCCTTTTCAGACGCTCCCAAGTCCAAGGAACTTTGCAAAAGCTACGCACGGACAGCTCTTTCACCTACATGTCAGATGAGCTGCAAGGTTCCACCACATAAATTACGGTACGTCGTCTTGAGAACTGAGAAAGTCGAACAGCTTTTCCGTTTCAACGTCAGGGCACGTCAAGGTTGTGCACGATCCTCAGCTTGAAATCAAATCTTCTTCCACAATTGACTCACTGTTGCAAAGATCACGGTCTCGCAATTGACGTGAGCGTCACTTCAGCCCCCTTGGCTTCAGCGTGACACTGAGGTGGCGAGTACAATAAACAGGAGTACAGACGTGTTGAAGCTGGAAGCACTTCCGCAGATTTTGACAAGGAGTGGTCAGTCCGTTGACCAGATGCTGATCGCAGGCTCCCCAGAACATTATCTTCCACTTCAGACGCCTGACAGGAAGGAAGCTGGTGGACAGTGTGACATTCTCTCCGAGCCACACCACTTTTCCTGCCGAACACTGACCACTTGACAGGGAGGGATACGCGCAGCACCAGGTGAGGCCAAAACTTCAGTTTGTAAATCTTCCATCACAATGCGATAAGAACTGTGAACGAGTGAAACGTTTTTCTTGGTAAATTGCAAAAACCACTTGCATAACAGATGATTTACAGGCGTGCCTTCGGGGACTTCCATAACGGAGAGCGTGGAAGAGAGAAGGCCCGACGCTGCCTGTTCCATGCAACACGAGCCTCTTCGCAATAAAAACCTGCTCAAAGCTTGCGCCTTTTCAAGGCCAGTAATTTTGATGCCATTTTGACACAAAGGTACGCACGTATACATCGTCAGGTTTTGATGTGCGTTTTTGTGTTTGCGAGACACACCCACTACACCTCCGTTCCAGACCACAATCTGTTGTAACGCGTACGCGAAAGAAACGGGATTGTGACTGGAAACGCACCGTCTCACGGCACAATGAAATTGCTAACGCCATTGTCGGAAAGTGTCCGCGTGAAGCTTTACACGATACCAGACTGCTTACACCAATGCAGCCGTCAGTCAAACGGCAGAACACAAACGTGCTGGCAATCACAAACGAACCAAGCGAAATGAAACGTTCAGCCAAAGGAAATGCTCCGATTTCTCTCTTCTCTGATTTAATATCTGTCTACAAATGGAATATTTGCAACGGCTAACTCTTAAAATAGCAGTACCTTGATAGGATTTCTGACAAAGGAAATGTCCGCTTTCTGGCTCACTACCCTCCAGCGGAATTGCTGACGCTGGTGCAAGAAGAGAAGTCAAAAGTGGATCGACTCGTCACCCCAGCACCACAACTCCACTGATGAACCACCCGAATCAACCGCTCGGTGGACAATTTAGAATCTACCTGCGGGATGGGCCAGTGACCCGAATATGAGACACTGGTTCTCTGTGCTACGGCACTTCACATGCAGTTCAACTGAGCGAAATGACCCAACGAAGCGAACAGTCGGCGCGTTAGTGCAGGCGCTGAAGGAGCTGCTCGCCTCGCGTCCTGAGCTGCAGCTCCACTGCGCGATGCTGCGCCGGAGTAGTCAGTCGTAGCAGAGTGCAGGTCCACCACCACCGCTACCAAGCATCACCACGATATCGATACATTGAGTGTGCGTAATGATTGATAGACAAACGTTTCATGTTGCAGCTGCAGCTCAGGGACGCAGAGACGGGGACAGTGGGAGCACCTGGATTTTTCTTCACTACTTCGTTCCAAGCGTTTTGCAGAAGTCACTTTGTCGCGGTGTCAATTTACAAGCAAAAGAGAGGAGAGAAATGCCTTCACTTTCTCCGATGCAGACACCAAGCAGGCGGCAGAGAAGCATTAAACGACAGTGATTATCGCAACAACATTAACATGCATCCATATGAGGACATGCCGTCGCATGCGAATAGTCTCGTTATTGATCGTCTTTGCCAAGTTGCAACAAATCTAAACTGTCTCCACACAAATTCTCGAGTGCGAACAAGAACATAACCGGAAGTGCGGCATTTGCCGTGTACCTGCAACTTCATCTGTTCTCCGTCGGCGGCTGAACCGATATTTTTTTCCTTTCAGCGTGCAAATTGAAGTCTTGCCACGCAAGATTTCATTAAACGTACGTCTGTGGCTGGACAGCAGTCAAAGCTGAGGGTTTCTCCAAGCCAAGGACAAACGAGACGTCAATTCTGTCACAAAATACCTTTCGCATTTCTCAAGAGGACAAACAGGCACAAAGCTGCAATGATAACGCCAAAGAGCCTCTTTCTCAAAGCTCACCGCTGTGAGCGAGCAGGTTGTTTGAGCTTGCTGACTCCGTCACATGACAAAGACAGGGTTCCCACACGCCAGGCCATCAAAATTCACTGATGCTTCCCTGATTTTCCCCTGAAAGGGGGGGGGGGGCGTCAATGCAAGGTTTGCCCAAAGCCCACATTTTTTTTGGCTAAATTTCGAAACATTCCAAACATTCCGAGGGTCCCTGGAGAAATGCCTCTTCGAAAGACTTCCTTCCACTTGGAAGTCATTGTTTAGAGTCCTTTTCGTTTTACTTTTCGCAATTGGGGAGGAAAACACCCGAGTAAAGTTCATTTCATGTTTTATTTTCCCGGAATGCTGTTTCAGTAATTTGGACAACTGTTGCATACAAAAGTGTCTTACAACTTCACACCCATGGGGATCCCTCTTTGCACTGGAGGCAGAGGATCTGTTCATACCTTTTGGAAAAACGTGATTGGAGTGCACGTGCCGGCCGCTAGGTCGGCGTGTGTGTGTTAAAAATGTCAGATTGTCTTACTCGTACATTGCGTAGCGAGCAGAAACGAGCAAACAAACAGCTCTGCGATGTATCAATGAACACGCACAACATGTGCACCGGATGGACCACAAGTTCACAAGCAGAGTGTATCATGCAAGGATCCAGAAGCTGGGCGTCACGCCGTTTTTATCCGTGGAAGCACAAGAGGCAGTTTGCAAAAGTGGGGACTTCTCAGTTCGCCCTGAATCAGTAGGATCTGGCTGCAAAAAGGGATCAATTGCAGGTGCAAGGTCAGAGGCCGCCGAGTGTGGAGCCGTAAGTCACTCAACAATCATGCTACGCTCAGTTGGCCCCTCCGTCAGTCCTTCAACTCAGGCGTTATGATCATTGTGCTTTACGGGCCATTTCTACAGTTATGCCGATTACACAATTTGTCGAAAAGAAGGGATGAGGCTCACGTGGCCGAAGAACAAGGCAGAGAAATGTCAAGTTGTTACAGACTTGTTGTGTCTTGTTAGAGCTTATCTAAGAGTGTAGTAAACCTCCTGCATAGGTTGAGTTGTACGCATTACAGCAGCGTAACGATAAGTAGGTGGGTGCTCGGAGCGAACGCGGGGTGAAGCACATCTGCTGGGAAACAGCGGGTTAGAGACCTAAATGTCAGCATTCCTCATCTTTTCAAGCCGTGATTGTAGCAACAGAACAATTTCCTTTCCATCAGGCCCACAATATTTGGATTCGACGCAAGAAGTGGCCAACCCACAAATTTTTCTGCTTTGAAAATCACTGTCATCGTTCCAATGGGATCCAGACCTTCGCCCGCACCACACAGGTGACATCAGACGAAAACGTCATGTTCGCATCAAAGATGGTCACGGATAAGTTACCGTAGTTTCGTGTGCCTGAAAGAATTTTTCCTTTTCTCAGCAAGTGTATGGATTTCAATGTCAATATCGTATTTGGTTGAAGTCTTGCCATGTGCATGTCATGCTGAAGCTGGACCTGATGTCCGGGCCACGACTGGACCGCCCCAAATTCAATTGTTCTAACATAATGGAAAATTGCTTTGCAGAGAGTGCACATCACTGGATGTAGCAGCGAACAATCTTTGCTATACATTGGGTTCCACTGACGCGTTAAATTGAATTTACCAACGACGAAAACAAACAAATCGTTTCATATGCAAGTAAGCTGTGTGCGTGGAAGGATTAGCTCAAGAAAGAAACCACTTCGCCTTTCTCACATACGTACAACACGGCAGCGGAAAACAAACTTCATATCACTGCGGTGGAAACCAAAGCTTCGGTACGTTGTCACAAGGCCTGCAGACAAAGTTCGCCACAAATGAGCTGGACTCTTCCACAGCACTAATTAATTTTCATTGCAACCAAATTTCTCTCCACACGAGCTGATAACTTTGCAAACGAATCTGCTTTGGTGTTCACACACATGAGTACCTACTACCAGTCCAGGTCACCATCAAAGCGTTCAGGGACAAGTGTCACTCGCTGCACCTGTGAAGTTTGAAGCCAACCAGACGACGTCAGACAGGGCTCCAAGGCCAACATAGTGCGGTTATTCGGTTGCTGAATACCAACCAAGGTGCTCCGCTCAAATGTGCACCAAATACTGCAGTTTTCGACGATAGTTCTCAAGTACGCATGACTGAACGCGGTCTTTTCTTGTCCAACTTCATTTCATCTTCAGAGTGATGTGCAAACTTTCTCTGCATTCTGCGTTACTGATTTGACAGTTGAGCAAGGTCAAAATCTCCATTTGATGCTGCATCAAAATACGCGTGTGTTTTCTTGCTGCAGGCTGATATGTTGTTCTCCGCGACAAATCACTGTTTTACATCCAGAACATAAGCAACCTGACTTGAACCACCTGACATCATACGGGAAGAAGAGATTTGTTACAGGTGTCGAACAAGCTGTTGAACAACATTTCTTCCTTTCTCACAGCATCAACACAGAGCAGAATCCAAGCAACGACTCGCGTTACAGTGCAGTGGGTCTTAAGTGAGGGGAGATCGAAATACAAATACAAAGTGAAGCCAATCGCGATTTCACCACACGCACCAGGTTCATCTCAACAAGCTGACATGAACAAATTTCTTTGTTGAAGCACGATAAACGTGGACATCAAAACCAAAATTTCAATGTGCACAGCTTTGTCAGACCTATCAAACTAATGCACAGAAAGTACCAAAATGAGCATTCTGTCCTGTTCGACCATTCTCTTTCTCCTGGAGTCAGTGTCCACCCGTACTCTGGTCAAGACTCGCAGAAATGTAACAGTCACATTCATTGGTCTTCGAAAACTGCGGATCCTGACAGCCCATAAAGAGAGCCTACAAACGCAGCAGCTGCATGACAATTGTTCCCCACAGACCTGTTGCTGCATACGACAGTCGGAACGGCCTTTCAAGCAACTTACTGATCATCGAACTGCAGCATATGAAGCACACATAACTGATGTACCATTGGTGCACACACCATCCAGTACAAAAGACGATCTGTGACCGAAAAACGACATGGACTGGCAATTGAAACCTGTGACTTCAACGCCAAACAAGAACATCAAGTGTTGAGAACCTGGAAACGTCCCCAGCGCTGCAACCGAACCAGACTATCGCACCTTGCTGCAAAAACATTTAGTTTGTAGGGACTGAGCTTGCATTTGGGGATGTGGGGGGGGGGGAAACAAGTCCTTTTCAGAGCGTGGTCTGTGTTCAGTCTGCGGTCACATTTTTAGGCACCTCAACTTTCAAACACAGAGGAGACCGCATCAGCCCACCTCCAAACAGAAACTGTCAACATACGAGTACTTCACATTGTTCAGCTACCACTATTTTGTTCTACAGTTTGCTCATACTCTTGGGCCTCGACTATTTTGCTTGATTTGAGGGAGCCCGGGCACAGGCTTTGGAAAACTACCGGAAGTCCGCGCGAGACAGAAGTTCAGTGATCGCAGAGGTTCAGTTTTCCCACACTGACCAAGCAGCGGTTGCCTACAGGACGGATTTCGCAAGAGTACCTGTTAGCAGCGAGACACTGACCTCAAACGACGCAACATTTGCCTATACTGCTCCTTTTGCTGTCATTCAACCTTCCACAAACGTCTTTGGACAAAACTTGTGTTGGATCCCAAAGTCAGAGAGCAATTTTGTTCGCAACATGTCGTCTGCTACAAAGCATCCAGGCTCATCTCCCCAACACATAAGAACAGCCAGAACAACGACAAGCATTTGAAAGGAAAAGCGCATTCAACGTAAAACGGGGACATCAATAGCCGCGTTATCCAAATATTCATCAGCCAATGGCCTCAACACCGAACATATCCATAGCTGGTCAATATCGATTAGCCTCCCCTGGACTTGTCCCCTACGAGCGTACAACAAGCGAATCGAGGCACTGTCATCACAACCCGGTGCTGCAGCCACAGCTAATGGTGCACATCACTCGCCCATTCATCTCACCCAGTCCAAAGCCCTTTTCAATGGCTCACAACCACAACAAGCCTTATCCGTCATCGATCATATCTGACCGTGGAGGAATAAATACGTTTGATTTGACTCTGAGCACTTTGATAAATACGCCTATTTGAGAACGATAAATACGCGTTTGTCAAGTCCTTTCTGCCCACACACTCAAGTGCATCAATGAAGTAGAAATAGTACATTTACAAAGCACATTGCAAGACACAAGGTCTGCAGCGGAATTGAAAGGGTAGAAGTGACCGGTGTTTTGCTCTCCAAAATCAGTGAACAATAAGCAACAAGGGAAGTGTTCAGAGCTGTCAAATCAGACACCAAGGGCGCAATTACCACTGTGTGATCGCCGCCACTCAGCCTCAGTGGAAACAAGGGCAAGAGTGTGATCACTTTTGGCAATACTTGGTGGTCGCCCTTTCCCTTGATCACAATCCAGGAAGCAACCGGGGGCGGGGGAGGCGTGGAGAGATCACCACGAAGAATTTTCTGGTTGGCCGTGACTGTCAGTGGGGACCAGGCTGGTGATCAGGGGTGACACCATTCACCCCAAAATCAAAAATCCTCAACAGTGGCCACCCCCAACTCCCCTGAGCAATGATCATGGTGACACACCACTGCCTCACCTGTTGACAGTGCGCAACACACGTCCCTCCGAAGGTGTGAAAACACAAGCTCTTCTTCACATCCCAGAACATGTTTCATTGGGGCATCACAGGCGGATGAGTAAAATAGTACACGGCCAGATGAAATGCTTGCTGACAACTTTTCAAAGGATGCTCATTTAGAAATGCTTTTGAGCTCCACCCAAGAGTCAACCGAACAAACGAATGAACTGAACGAGATCTGTCATTTTTCACAACGAAAACCTGTGTGTGTGTGTTATCAGCACAAGGTGGGTTTGAGCGTTTAGCATCGTATCAGAGCATTTTGGCCAACAGCTGCGATCACCCTGGTACTCGTATACGTACGAGTACGAGCCGTCGTACACGCCAAAGGCGACATTTTCCAATTTCCAGATCACGTCTCAGCAAAAAGTTGAGACTCGAAACTGGTTCACCCCAAGTTGACCCAAGGACCAAGGGTCGGACTGCAAGGCAATGAAGTCTGATGTACGACACATGCTCGTCACCCCCAGGGTTGGCAAGTGTGAGATACGTGTGTCGGACACGGTCTGACGGATTCCAGGCTCATTTCTCATGAAAGCAACGAGGGGTCCACATACCTGTCGCTTCCCTGGGTGCGATATGGTTTCGCTGCAGCATGAGCCAAGAAAAGTCATCAACTGGGCTGCGGAAGTGAATTCTGTCAATTCAGTCGGCAATTGTGAAGACGACCGTCACGTCGTCGAATCACAGAACATCCAAACCACGTACAGAGTACATGTAAGCGCTTGAGTACATCCAATGGCCTTCAATGCACGAACTGGTGCATTCCTGGGCAATTTCTCATTCAAACGCTGTGGGCAGCTCTAGATCAAAGGACTTGCAAAGAATATCCTGCTCACTCAGTTACACAGAACAACTGTGCAACTGGACCGTGGCTTACCTGAGGTGTGCTGGACTGGAGTTGCTTCTGGAGTGCATCCCTCTCCCTCTCGATCTCTTGCAGTTTGGCTTCCCTGGCAGCGAGTGTCTCCTGAGTTTCTCGAAGGGTTTCCATCAACTTGTCCCTCTCGTCGAGCATGTTCACCATCAACTGTTCAAAGTTGGCATCGTCCCCGGAGTACTGAGAGTCGCGGTCGTTCGACCCGTCCTCCGAAATCGTGGGCATCACGTCGCACATCATCTTGAAGGACTAAGAATGTCCCAACCAAGCTCAAATTCTAAAGTTTCCTCAAATGCACCAGTTCACCAAAATTTTGACATTCAATCATCGGCACCTGAACTTTGCGTTCTGAATTCCGGTGCTTTTACAGTCGAGATCACTTCGCACTTGGTATCATTTCAACAGGAATCCTTCTGACTTCGAACTGACCAAACCATAGCCTTTCAAGCCCTCCACACCAACAAAAAAATCCCTCAATAGTTACTGTTTCCAATCGCTCGAATTCAGGCCTCGGCCATCTTTAATCTTGTCCCAGTTCTCTAATGCGCATGCGCTAATAAAGGAGCCGTTCTTTTCTACGCTCCGAATGACTCGTAGTGCTCAAATTTACATTCGGCCAACAAGAAACGGAGCAATCCGATCACTCCAAAGCGAGAAAAAGGACGGCACCAAATATATGCAATGTAGAGGGCAGCATTGCAACAAATTGGCGGGAAACTCCGACACTGCTGGACCCGCACGCGGCAGATACTTGTTCTCTGTAGTGATATCACAAACACACTGGTTGGTATCTCAGGAGAGACTGTCCCCGAGGGCGGGAACCTCTGTATTTATTGACCTCATTCCAATCACACCATCTGGTGAGTGGTGGTTCTAATTTCACAGCTGGTGTGTCACACCACACTCCTCCCCCACCAGGGGGTGGAGGGGTTTAACTACAATTTTTAATATTCTGAATATTTTTATAATAATTAATTAGATAGAAAATAGACACATGATAGCATAATATTACTATTTTGCTAGCTTTTTAGCTTGCATTCCCCCCCCCAGGGGGTATCATGTGATCATATGACCCCTTGAGGTTTTCCTTTTCAAAATGGCTGCCAATCAACCAAGAGTAATTACCATTGAAGAAATTGAATTATTGGGGGTTTTAAGGCAAAACATAGTCAGAAAATTGGCAGAAGAAGCAGTAGCACAGGGGAGAACACGAACTGACCCCTAGGTTGTGCAGGCGGTTGTGAGATATTTCAATTTGGGGCCAGCCCCCCACTAAGTCTTCGATCGGCTGGTGTGGTGAATCGCTCATTCCTTCTAAGGTGAGTTTCGTGGTTTTGCTTCATGTCACCCCACAGAAAGTGAACACACATTCAGCTTGGTGGAAATGCCAAGGTTGGATTGATCCATTGTGAGCTTCACGGATTAGGTCATGAGGCAGAAGTGCCGTTCTTTTCACACAGGGAATGACTCGCGAGTGAGATTTGCATTGGACCCAGTGACAATCCGAGCGATCCGGTCACCCCAGAGCGTGAACGAGAGCACCTTCATCTCAAACCTGGCCTCTGGGCGAAGTCCATGGGATCTGTCAACATTGTGTGTGTTTGGGTGGTTGGGTGATGAAGGTCATGTTTATCAGCCGCTTGCGCTGATATTGGGATTGCCGTGAGGCGGCATACGAGGCTGTATCCAAATGTCTTGGGACTCATCATGATCGGTCTTTTGACCCGAAGGACCCCGCCAATTCACAGCTCGTTTTACACAGATGACAACAAGTATGTCCAGGTCATGTTTTTGTTATTGTTCAGAACCAAAACAGTCAACAACACTGTCAAGACAACTGCTGAACACAAGAACGACAAGTCACTGCAGAGGGTGGCGCATGCCTTCGAAGTACTCTCCTCCGAATACAATGCACTTTTGACAGCGCACACACCACTGCCTGAAACATCCTTGCCACAACCAACTTGGGATGAGTCCCACCTCAGTCTGGATGGCTTCAAGCAAGTTGTCAACAGTCCCATAGTTGTGTCCTCTCAGCTGATTTTTGAGGTAGGGGAAAAGAAAGAAGTCACATGGCGACAAGTCAGGACCATATGGAGGGTGGGTAAGGACACTCCAGCCAATCCTCTGCAGTTCTGCGTGTACCAGGAGGGTGGTGTGGGTGCTAGTGTTGTCCATGTGCAGTTTCAGGTACTGTCTTCCTCTCCAGAGCAGACTTCTCCTGGTCCTGATTGCCATCCATGCTCACTGCACCATGGCCTTGAAGATGTACTTGTTGACAGTGCCATTTCTAAGGTATTCGATGTGGATGAGTCTCTGTTGGTCGAAGAATGGCACCATGAGTATTTTGTGCACTGATCTCTCTCTTCTGACAACCTGTCCCCTGTCCTCACATTTGGCAAGCCACTCCTTGTTTCTCTGCTTACTGTCAGGATTGTACACATGTACCCAAGACTTGTCTGTCATCACCACGCACTTCAAACTCCTCCCACCAGGAAAAGAGTCCAGGAAATTGACTGCAAAGCTGACCCTGCGGCATTTTTGGTCGGCGGTGAGGGCATGAGGTATGAACTTGCTGGTCCTTTTCTTGAGTGCCAAATCGTGGTGGAGGATCCTGAAAACTGTCCCGTAGGATGTGCTGATGATTCTTGTCAGGCAGCAGATGTGTCCGAGTTAGGAGGGTAACTGGGACATTGCTGTCTCGTACGAGGGGTCCTCAATATTTATTTGCCAGCGGTTGCCAACATGTTGGTCGGTGTGTGCTCTGCACTCAGTGCAGGCAGGTCAGATTTACGCACACATTGAACATAGTGAAATGCAGTTGTCAATGTCAATACCAGAGTCAATTTTGCGCAATTTCTTCCTGTTTGGTCAATGTTTGGGTGTGTCACTGCTTATCCCCTTCAAAATAGGCACCGTCCGCAGCAATGCAACGTTCCCAGCGGTGGACCAAGTTCTGGAAACACTTCCTGAAATCCTCTCTTGTGAACTGTTGGAGCGCGTCATCCACTGCCTGTTTGAGTCTGTCAATTGTGCCATGGTTGATGCCATGCAATTTTGCTTTCAATTTGGGGAAAAGGAAGAAGTCTGAAGGCGCAAGATCAAGGCTGTAGGGTGGGTGTGGTCCCCTGTCTGTGCGCACCTGCCGATGGAATTCCAGTGTGTCGTACGATTTGTGCGCAGACGCATTGTCATCAAGCAGAATCCAGTTGTGGTCTCTCCACAGTTGAGGTCTGTTGGCACGGATGGCATCTCTCAAATTCATCATTGTCACAATGTAGGCTTCAGAAGTAATTGTTGCAGCTGCGTACTCCTTGTGAATGATGCCCTGACTGTCAAAGAAAATGGTCATCAAAACCTTCCGCCTTGATTTGCCTCTGAGACATTTTTTGGGTCTTTGGTCTCCTTGTCTGACCCATTGTGAACTCTGCTGCTTGGTCTCTGGGTCATAGCACCACATCCAACTTTCATCCCCTGTCACAATTCTATCCAAAACACTGTCATCTGCTTCTATCCTGTCAATCCACTCTTGGGAAATTGCCATCCTCTGGGTTTTTTCCTCGTCACTGAGCAATCTTGGCACGAACTTTGCTGCAATTCTGGACATCCGGAGGTCCTTGTGAAGAATGGTGTGCAGGGTGCCGATGGACAGCTGTGTTTCCTGCTGCAATTGCTCCAGTGTGATACGCCTGTCATCCAGAACAAGACTCAACACCAAAGTGGCTGTTGCATCTGTTCTTGCAGACCTTGGTCTGCCCGGCTTCTTCTTGTCAGAAATGTCATCCTTCGTCCGAGTGCCATTCTTGAAGGACTTCCACCAACCTCTGATCGACCTTTCAGACAACATCTCCCTTCCAAACAGGAGCCGCAAGTCAGTTGTGCATTTCAACAAAGTGTCACCACGAGCAAAAGAAAACCAAATGCAGCAACGTTGTAACAGTTTGGACTTCATCTTGACAGGTGCACAGCAATGGCAGACGGCCACTTGGTCGCGCACTGAGTCATCGTGACCCGTGCTGTGTCGTAATTCTACTCTGCTGGTCGACAACACCGGCACATGGCGCTGAACATGCTGGCAAATAAATGTTGAGGACCCCTCGTACGAAGATGATTTCACTTCTGGCCGGAGATTTTGCACTGACAACAACCTGTTGGGCTGGCGGGAGGGGGTCACTGATGTCCCCCACCAGTTGGAGTGGCTCCCTACTGAGATGGTCATACGTATGCCAGCGATTCACAAGCGGATGCTCTTGACAATTCACACTTGCACATATTACATCATACGAGGCTGTTCCGAAAAGTCCTTGACGTGCATGGTTTGGTATTTTGTTTTGTCATGCAGCACAGATTGAAAGTAGATCAGTACCAGGGTAGTCAATCTGTTGAAAAAGGTAAAAGTTTGATTGTCTTTTGGATCTTTCTTGAAACAAAAAAAATAGTTTTTCACAGTGTTGGCTGTTCTTGGAATGTGGACACCAAAACAAAACAATCAAATCAATGATCATGCACATCAAGGACTTTTCGGAACAGCCTCGTACAAGAGGGTCCTGTCCAGGTTGGGGTTGGTGAAATGCAATACCAACTTGTCTTCAGGTGTGTGTGTGGGGGGGGGGCGTTTCTGCAGTTCCCGTGCTCAATAATGTGGCAGCCAAAATCCAGCAGCTGCCAAAGGAAACTTCACAGTGAAAATATGCTTTTTGTGGTTGACAGGTTGAAAAAAGTTCACAACAGAATTGACACGTTGAAAATTATGCCTTCCGAAATTCAATTGGGGGAATTTCGAAGAACTCAGAAAAACACACAGAACTCTGGCAAATTATCTTGCGTCAAACGCCCCAAAAATTGGACAGACAAACTTTCGAGCAGAGCGGGTGTCAGCTTTTCCTTTGTCTCGGATGAAACTCGAGTCTTAACAACAACGGGCTTTGTTCTTGAATTGTGTCCAGGCCACGCAGGAGCTTCGAGAGTATGTGAAGGATCCCGCTGTCGTTCCTGCCTTGTGTACCGTCCTGACGACATCTCAGAGTGTGCAGGTACAATCATCCTGTGTTTCCAGTGCAAAACAAACGAACATTCCGAACGCAGTTCTTTGAACAGCACACAGTTCACCGATGTTCGAAGGATTTTTCGACATGAGATATTTTAGTCAATGTGTCAGCTCCGAAATGTGGAGAAAGGTGCTTGTTGTTTGTGCAGATTCGACAATATGCAGCAGTGCTGCTGCGGAGAAGAATCATCAAAACCAGTCAGTGGAGGTCGTTGCCACCTGACACTGTCAGCAAGTGAGTTCAAAGCGCTATTCCGGTGAACGGCAGGGGAAGTTGGGTGCCCAAGTAAAGTCGTTTTGATTTCTGCAACTGCGAACGCAGATTTTCTTTACACGCTTTGTGTTTTGTTTCTTCTTGCAGTATCAGGGAAAACATTCTGCAAGTTCTCGTTCAAGAGCAAGAGTAAGTGAATCCCAAAACAAACTGAAAGAAAGTTGTCCTGATTTTCAGTGGCTTTCGCTGTTCCATTGTCTGTTGTGTATGTTTGAAACAAGAAATCCAATTCGCAGGGCCACAGTGCGGAAGAGTATTGCGGAGGTTGTAGGAACAATCGCAAAACACGATCTGGCGGCCGGCAACTGGCCGCAGCTGTTTGGCTTCATTGAGCAATACACATCCAATGACAACATTCAACTGCGGGAGGTCTGCTTCTGTTGTCACTTGTGTTCATTTTCATTTACTTGTGGGTAATTCCCGTTCACCCATTTTGCTGACCAGTCAGTGAGCATCTCACAGCTGTTGCTGTCCCTGTGCCGGCCCTTCAGCGTTGCACACCTTCATGCGGCGGCGCGTGTTTCAGATGGGCTTCTACGTGCTGAGCACCGTGTCGAACGTCGCGCCGGAAGCGCTCGACCCACACGTCACGTCGCTGCTAAGCCTCTGCGCCAGCGGTCTCGAGGAGCGAAGCAGCGTCGATGTGCCCCTGCACGCCATTCAGTGAGGGTCGCAGCTCGGTTCACTCCTCACCCCAAAATGTGCAGTTGTGAGCCCCGCTTCCGTCTCAAAGACGGAGCATTCCACAAAAAGAATCACGGCTTTTGTGCCAGAATCGCTTGTGTGTTGACAAGTCTTTTGTGTTCGTTCTGCAGGGTGCTGAAAAGCTTGACTGGACTGATCGGTTCAGACACATCGGTGAGTAACGACAAACGAGGATTCCACGGAATGAGATTTGTCTTTATCGTTCGGATACATTCGCTTCCTGTTTCGAAACACCGTCTTTTCGTCACAGAAAACCTTCCAGCCGCTCATACCAAAGATCATGGCCGTGATCAAGAGTTACTTAGAGGTGGATGAGGAGAAGGCTGTGGACGCGATGGAGATTCTTGACGAACTCATCGAGAGCGAGGTCGGCCTCATCGTGCCCTACGTCGCATCCATCGTGCACGTCTGCCTTGAGGTGCGCTGTGGTTCGATTCCAGGTCCAACTGACCACATCGTGTCGAGACTGAAAAACGAGTGCGGGCTTTGGTGTCAAAAGTGGGTGTTTTGTGCTGCCCCAACCATCTCTTGCACATTGTGACCGTGATCAGGTGTTTGGTGATCAAGGCAGAAGCATGTTTGACTTACATGGAGACACTTGGTGTTTCCTGTTCGCAGATAGCCTCTAACAAGGAGAGAGGCGACGCGATCAGAATCAAGGGCCTGTCGTTCGTCAGCTGGTTGACGCGTCTCAAGAAAAAGGTTTGTGTGGTGTGCAAATCGTGTCGGCAAAGTCTAATTTGCAAACAACACCGGCGCCTGTTTTCGTACCGTGCACACAACTTGTGACAACTCGAGACTGAACTGCTGCACGAGGCTGGTGGCTGGTGTCACGCGTCGTCGTTTGCTCCTTGTCTCGCAGGCGCTGGTGCGGCTGAAGCTGGTGGAGCCGGTCACGGCGGCCGCCTTCAACATCATGTGCGAGGACATCGACGACTCGAGCCTGGACGACGAGGCGGCGGAGGCCAACACCGCCGCGCAGTTCGCCGTGCAGGTTCTGAAGGCGCCCAATGTGTTCATCCACCCGCGTTGGAATTGATCGTTTCTGAAATGAAACTTTTGCAGCATAGAGGTCTCTTTTTCAGGTTCTGGATGTTTTGGCTCTGCATTTGCCACCTGAGAAGTTCATCCCACATTTGGTAGGTACTTTTGGTCAAACAAGCAGATCATCTACCGTACTGTCTCGTGTATAAGACGCACTCATGTATAAGATGCACCCCAAGATTTGGTCCTTTTTTCTGGTACCAAGGTTCATTAAAAATACAGTAAATTCATACTCATATATAAGACGCACCCCTTCTTTTGATGTTCAATTTTGGGCCAAAAAAGTGCGTCTTATACACGAGACGGTACGGTATGCATTTGGGCGCCGCCCTGCAGCGAGTAGAAAACAGATTGACGCACTTGTTGCTGGTGACCACTGCAGATGCGGCACGTGGAGCCGGGTTTGCAGCACGAGAACGCCAACGTGCGCCGTGCTGCTTTCACTGCCATTGGCGTCTGCTGCGAGGGCTGCGCCGACCATATCCGCACCAAGTGAGTCACAGCTTATTGCAGTGTTTCCTCGTGTTTCTTTGCTCCAATTTTCGGGCGGATCGCTACGCACATTCACCAGATGCAGTGACCTGTGAAAAACTGTACGCGACCCTTTTGGGTCGTCAACCGCAAGCTGTTTTATCTGTTTCTTCCCTCGTGTGCGTGAATTGGTAAACTGTGCGTGCAGGTACGTGGAGGTGTTGGTGCAGTGCGTGTACCGTGGTCTGAATGACGAATCGCCGCAAGTGCGCAACGCGGCGCTGTTCGCTGTCGGACATTTCTCCGAACATCTCCAGGTGAGGCCTTTTGCTGCACCTCGCACACACATAAAATCCGCCATGTGAACCTCAACGTGTCAGATACAGACAAAAGAAGTTGTGCTGTTTCTCGAGCAGCCGCACATCAGCAAGTACTCGGCGGAGCTGCTGCCGCTGCTGTTCGGATACCTGTCCAAGGTGCAGGCGGAGGAGAACCGTGACCCGCGCGGCATTGTCCACTCCTACTTCGCGCTCGAGATGTTTTGTGAGAATCTAGGTGAGACTGACGCCATATAGTTTGCCGATTGACATGATCGACCGCTCAGTGAGTGAGCGTGCAATCGCGCGCATGCGTGGCGCCAGCAATATCAGAAGGTGTCAATTTCTTCTCCAGGAAAGGATATCATCCCGTACCTCCCGACGCTGATGTCACATCTGCTCAAGACAGTCGAGTCGAGTCCTTCAGCAAAGGCCCAGGAACTTGCTATTGGAGCCGTCGGAGCTACAGGTTCGTTTTGTGGATGGTGTAATTCGACCGTCAGCCACAGTTTCATTCTCACGGATTGGGCGCTTTGTCCGTCACACTCAAGGTTGAGGACACAAGTGGTGTCCGCTGTTCATGATGATGACTGCAATTTCATCCACCTGGTAGATTTTGCTCACGACCTGTTTCTCGCTTCTCTTTTGACAGCGAGCGCGGCGGGTGAAGCGATCCTGCCCTATTTCAGCGACATAATGACGCAGCTGAAGCGATTTCTGACGCTGGAAGGTCACGCTGGTGGAGACGCCGAGACGACGCTCAAGCTGCAGCAGGAAGCAATAGGTGACGCGCCGCTCTTTTCCCTGCAACGAACCAAAAAGATATTCTTTTCCACGTGCCGTTACAGATTTCGATACATCACATTTGCTGTTTTTGTGTTTAATTTTCAATGGGCCGATTTGTAATGATTGATGTTCACACCTTGCAGCTTATGGTAAACTCTCGTTTGTCTTGAACTTGGTGACTGACCGAGATGTTTGGTTTTGCACAAGTTTGGTTGAAGGTGAAATCGGGTAGGGGCCAAGACTGATAATTTACCTGGCAAAGCAACTTTGCTGATTTTGTTTTCATTGGCGAAGGGGGGGGGGGGTCAAAGAAAAACAACCAAGTTGTGTTCGTTTTGTGAAATGAACACAACTTGGTCGCTTTCCAACCCTCGGCCCCCCTGTAAAAATGAAATCAGTGAAGTTGCTTCACCAGGCACATAAACTGAGCTCAAAAATGGTCATAGGTTTCACCAAACCGATGATTATTGTTGGAAGATTTGGATGGCATGCGGGTGATTTTCTACTTTACAGTCTTGTTTGTTCACTATGGACAACGCCCTGGTCACACGCGAGCAGTAGACTGATTCGTTTGAATTCAGTCACTTTGCAAATGGTGTTCCTGCACGAAGTCATTCAGTCTTTGGTCATCTGTTTGGAAGTAAACTGTTGACCGTATTTGGAAACGATTGAAGTTTAATTTTGTGAGTGGGGGGAGTCAGTGAACCCGTCACAAATTGGATTCCTCGCGTCGGACTCGATTGCTACGATGGCGCCCGGCCGTCGGACGATCCGCTGCTGACGCGCGGCGCTTGTCGCTGCAGACTCGCTGGCGGTGGTGGCGCGGGCGGTGGGCGCGGACACGTTCCGCCCGCTGTGTGACGAGTGCGTGCAGCTCGGCCTCAACCTGCTCTCCCAGTCCACAGACCCTGATCTCAGAAGATGCATGTGAGTTCAGTTGTTCCTGCTTTCATTGATTTCATTGCTACATTCCTGAGACAACTAACTTTTCTTCGAAGAGCGAGCTAATTGCTCTCGGCCGGTCCGTACCTGACCTTGTCTTGAATTCCAACCAACTTTGAACCGACACAATTGTTGCTCGCAACTCGTGGTCGTTTCCACAGTTTCGGGCTGTTCGCCGCGGTGTCGACGATGATGGGCGCGGAGATGGCGCCGTATCTGGAGAGCATCGTGAAGCAGCTGATCGAGACGCTCACCTCCGCCGAGGGCATCACGGTCAGTGCGCCAGGGCAACATTCTGCTCTGTTTCATGAGACCTTTCTCCTCCTGAGGTCTTGCTCCTCTCAAAGTCACAAAGCGGATGGAAACACACCCTGACCATGGTCTTTTCTATCGGACAGAGTACTTTGCCCACTGAAGATTTGGACGTCTTCAAAATGTTTGACGAGGAGAACATCGAAGACGATGAGGACGACGATGATTCAGAGTCTCCGCAAGAGTACGTTGTGTTCGCGTCGTTGCTTCACACTTTGCACGCGCACGGTCGGCGCGTGCGGAAGAATCACGTTTCATTGCAACTTGTGCAGTTGCCTCCTCCTCCTCCGCGAAACTTGGAACTCCTGGTACCGATGCCTCGGGGTTAGTGCAGTCACCCAGGTGTGTCTGTGGAGATCGAAACCAACTTGATTCAGGTCGTTAGGGGGGGAGGGAAAGCAACTTGTTTTGAAACCCAATTTGTTTCACCCCTGGCCAGAAATACCAGGAGCAAACCAACTCAGTTACTTTGCCACCAAACCAACTTGATTGGGTTGGTTTTTTTTGGGGGGGGGGGGGGGCAGGGGAATGCCCGAGAGGTAACGCAAGAGCCCTGGTCTGTCACTGGGGGGCGGGTTGCATTTCGGCGCGTGTG
>JAAUXT010039214.1_pt1 | contig 18654 bp, 16 predicted proteins | sample 7278171 | NCBI WGS metagenome assembly JAAUXT01 (sample SAMN14350112, study PRJNA611818) | marine sediment metagenome | isolation source: surface marine sediment (1.8m) | place: French Polynesia: Moorea | collected 2018-08 | reverse complement strand
TGTGACACCATAGAGGAAGGTAGCCTAAACCACTGAGCTCCAACTCATACTCTACAATAAACTATACTACAACATCACTACTGGGGCTTCACTCATATATACAACACAACTGATTTCTTTCGTGGACAAAGGGAAAACAAGTCACAACGATCAATTGACCATGTTTAACCTGTCGTCTTCAGACCACAAGCGCCTCGGTTTTAAGTTTCAACGTACGGGCAATGACCTGCATTGTTTGTGATTCAATCCAAACAAGACGAAGTCTGAGGCCAAAAACAAGCGAAAGCATCAATTGGCCATTTTCAAGTCGCAGAACAAGGGAAACAAGACTCATTCCTTGTTGTTTTTGCTGGAAAATAGTTGTGTTGGAACTTTTCACCGCAAAATGGCAATAAATTCCTTACGAGGGTGGTCCGAAAGTCCTGTCCGTTGCCCGTTTTGAGGATTTTAAAACGATCATCATTCCACACCTGGCAAACAAACTCAACGCTCGTGACAACCCCTGTTGTTCTAGTTCCTTGGTTCTTGAAAGGAATTTATGATGTTGTACTTGCTGAAACACTTCCTACACTGTTTCTGCTTTTCAGACTGGTTCCCTTTTCCTCAAGAGTCATTGGTTCCATTCTTCTCAATTTTGTGTCACAGAGTGAGAGAGAGAGAGAGAGAGAGAGAGAGAGAGAGAGAGAGAGAGAGAGAGAGAGAGAGAGAGTCTCTCAGTGTCACGACTGTCACTCGGAAACCACGTCCTTTTACTCGAATTCTGAGCTGGGAAATCTGGGAATCGAGTGGAGAATCTGCGTATCGGTACCGGTCCTGCGTCGTCCCGTGGGGCCTGCCCTGATTGAAGCTCATCGAGAAAAAACACACTTTTCTTCCCCTTCAGACAGAGACACCACGTAGGTTCAGCAAACACGTCCTGTCCCAATTTCTAGATCCAGTGAAACCGAGTTTGTACCTGCGTCACCGCACGTATGAAATTTAAGGCGTGCTAAACCTCCCCAATTTTACAGCCTGTGAACTCTTCCGTCCTCATATGTTCATTACGGAGACAGACTGTCACAAGGATATTTCAAAGCAAACGCCAGCTCTCCTGCAGAGACAGAAGGGCCGCCATCAGAATTGCGTGCTGCGACCTGTGGCAAAAAATGCTCTCATCTTCATTTTGCCCAAGCCTCGCAGCACTGTTCACACAAGAATAGCACCACGGGTTTCGTGCCGACCATTTCGGTGAAAAAATACCCTGAAATTGCTCCAGGTGGATAATTCTGAGGGTCAGGCCAAGACATGAGAATTAGAATCAATCATTTGGCATGAGGTCTGACCTTTTCCATTGTCGCGAAGCAATGATACCAATTACTCCAAGTTGATGCCAGGTAATGTCTTTGTGTTACGGCTGCTAAAGATACCCTTGAGAACGCATCGACAAAAAATATCCGCAACTGCCAGTCGAAAAGTCAAGTAAGGCTGAAAGGAGAAATCTCTCTCGGGACAGGCTTGCCTTCCTTGGTTCCTGAATGCACTCACACTGCAGCGACATTGAGTGTTACACCAATGGCAAAATTAGACTGTTTTCGGCTCCATGAGTCAAAGAGTTCGTTGGTTCACTGCAGAAGTAAAGGGAAGGAATGCACGGCAAAAGTCGAAGAAAATGTAACCTGAACCAACCTCACCGAACGTGAAGTCCAACATCTGTGAAAGCAAAGGAGATGACTCGAGCGAGTCAGGCATGGGAGTGTGTTTTTTTTCCTCAAACAAATTGAAGAAAACAGACAAGGCGCCAGGACATTAGTGTGGACAGTGTTCTCAGCAGATTCAGGATCTGGAAAACGAACACACCAAGAAAGTGTGCGTGTGAGTAGTGGTTTGGGTCCCAAACGGCCGCTGAACTCCCGAATCGGCAAGAGGGCATACCTTGACTCCCTGGCATGGGAACCTTGTGCTGTTGGAGTGGTTGTGAGTGTTCGAGGTCTGACAGAAAGACTGCTCAAGTGGCTCGCTGGGACTCGCTCTTGCTAATGAGGTGACATTGGCATGGCCAAGTACCCACATCTGCAGGAATCACCTTTGACTCAGGCAGAATCACATTTGTTCCGGACGAACTTGCTGCAAACACGCAGAAGACACTTCACATTTGTCGTTAGCTCAATCACAACAGCCTCAATTGGCTTGTTCACTCGCTGAGCAAGAAGATTTTGTCAGTTATCGAACCCTGTTGTCAGAGCCCTTTCACCCACTTGGCCAATGACAATGTTCAACATTAAAGAATCCACTTACATTCACCAAAACATTGCGCTGGGAATCAATCTGGTGCAAATTTCCTTCAGAGTGTCTCGCAAGTTTCGTCTTCGGTGAATCCGCAACACATTTGGCGGGAAAACCGTGCATGAATCTTTCTTCCAGATCTACGCAGAGGATCCTTGTGGTTCAGCTGTAACATCTGAACATTGCGTGTGAATGTCAAGCTGATCAAGATTTTCCTCTTCCTGGCGTTTTCTCAAAATGATCTCATCATCTTTTCACGAATTACGTTCGGACGAAATTACATTCTACAGTGAAAATTTAATCTCTATCAATCAATAAATCAATTAAATCACATTCTACAAAGAAACTGTATGGATTTCCAACCACAATCCACTGGTGCCAACAGTTCTGAGTCGATTGGAAAACAACAAAATTGTTGGAAGTGCTTCACATTATTTTGAGCTGGTCTGCAAGTATTGATTTGCTTTCTTCTGTGCATGTCTAACAACACAAAAAAGGTTTACAGATCTCTTTGAGCAACGTGCTTCACAAATTGGCACTGCACATGCTTCTTGTGAGTGTCACGTGTCAAATTTATCAGAACAGGTTCTTTCGGAGACCTTGTTCTCAGCATGAGCGCCATCAATTGAACGCGTTTCACGGAACGTTAGTTTGTCATTGATCCCACAATATTTCAGTTGTGTCTTTCCTTTTGGTTGCAAGGGGAAACAAAAGACTTGTTGGACAACTGTACTTCTGTCAGGCAGGTCGAAGGACACGCACGTCAGCTGAACTTGACGTCCTGTTCAGCAACTCGACAGCAACTGTCATGCTGTCATGCTTCCAAACTTCAGAAACTCAGATCCACGCTCCACACAACTCGATCGACAGTGACAATTTCATGCACCACTTCACGTGAGGCGTCTGGTCTGCAACTTGACAAGTGTCATGGGTGCAACAGAAATGCTCCCGTTGCGACGGCTTTTTCTGACGATGTTGTCAGACAACAATAACGCATTGTTCTTTTTGTTGGTCATAAATATGCACTTGTCAGCCGTGGCACACAGACCTGACAGAAACCCTGCAGCAACACCACATCCGTCTTGCAGCTCGGCTTTTCATTCCCAAACAGTTTCATGTTTCTGTCCGCATGAAATGGATCCACTCCGGTTGAGGGTGTAATTTCAGGCTTGCCATTGTGCAGCACAAGGAAGGGGAAGGTCTGGATGGAATTCAGCCACACGTGGAAGAATCCAACTGATCTCGCTTCGGATATTGGAGGATCAATAGCTCAACGCAACGATCTTGAGAGGTGAACCACAAGTGTGAGATGTTCGGAAAGCAGCGCAAAGGCACAGAGATTGCACACAGATTTGTGGAGGGTGATGGCCCACCGGACAGAGGCGAGGTTGTCCAGGTCAACAGACTGGTTGAGCGCCATCATGAAGCATCAAGCGCCGGGATGGAGACAAGTTTATCCGTCTGAGCTCCTCTGTTGAAGCCTGCAGTGACTCGCGCATTTCATGGTGTCTGCTGCAGGTTCCAGGGTCCAATTTCCCTTTTTCTGCGCAAAGTTTGTTACAGCGGAGAGAAGGACTGCAGTGACTTCCATTTGGGAAGAATTGTTTCAGTTTCACACCCGAAACAAATCCAGATCAACAACAAGCCCAGCGGCTGTCGTGTGAACACATTTGTCTCAGGTGGTCAGTCAACTGTGTAACTCAAATCTCACCGAAACTGCAAACATTGGACGTTTCCACAACCAGAGACTTTTTCCGAGGCCGTTAGTCTGGGTTCTCCACCTGAATGAGTGCAATTGGTTGTGAAACCCTGTTGTAGCTTTCAGCTCCAGAAACACCACCGTCGGTGCCAGTTTTGTGAAGTTTGGAGCTTTCTTCAACCCCACCAGGCTCAGTCAGGCAGCAGACATTCACGTTTGATGGGCTGAATCATAAGTTAGATTGCAGACCCGAGAAACATGGATTGTAACCAAGCTTTTGCACTTCGCGCAATGGTTCCAAATTTGAAGGCAGCAAAATTATGGTGCGTTCAGAGCCTTGTGGTACACGGGACCTTTTGGGCTTCTTGAGGCAAGACGCAGAAGTGAGTCGTCGACAAGAGCTCACATTGGGTCTTGATTGATTCTCCAGAGCAGTTTTGCAATTTCCTGCAATAATCAATCTCGATAAGGTCACCGAAACGTGCGCAGAAGCGAAGAGGACATTTCTCACTGTCCACATGCAATGCTTGAATTTGCCATGCCTGCATGCGTGACGTTTCGTTCCACACAGAAGTCTCAAGGTCCGTCCGTCGTTTGCTGTATCTGATGGTATATTTTGTTTGTGCTTTGAGTTGCAGAAAAGTGACAAACACGACTTGTTTGCGTCCCGTCTCTTTCCCCTAGTACCCAGCTTTCCCTCAAGGAGCAGCGTCTCGGCGTCTTGCTGCACACAAGCAGATTAAAGAAAGGCATCGCTGATGTAATTGTGGAGGAAGATGAGAATTGCTCAGAGGTGGCTGCTGATTGAGCTTCGTTAATTGCATGTGTACGAATCCCCCTTTTCTTCTTGTTTCAGGCAAAACCATCCCGTTCGTGGAGAACACGGCGGTGAATGCTTCTGCCGTCACCATCCTCGCAATCAGCGTCGAAAGGTCAGTTCAGGCGGGTTCGCAACACCGATAAATTTGGCAGGAAGACGTGCAGGCAGGCTTTCTTCATAACACTTCTCCAGAAAGTTGCGAAAATCCACACGACCATAATGTGAAGCGGCGGGACGTGGTCAGGCGTCCAACACGAGATGAGTGATGCGTTGGAACTCTTTTCAAAGATCACGCAGCTTCCCCGAGGACCAGGACCAGACATCCTCATTCTGTTCAATGAAAGCTAATTTCTCCCGAAACTGTAATGCAGTGCTCAAGGCAACTGCGGGTGCGAAGTCCCTTGCATGCACATAGTTTCACCTGGGCTGGGGGTGATTGTGGAGAAGGTGATGGTTGGGGTGATTGGGGAATGATTGCGGGGGGGGGGTAATTGCAGGAGGTGATTCTTGGGACATCTGGCTCACCCTGCCCATACCGCAATACCACTAGCTGCTTGCCATGAAGGCTTCGCACAACAATTAAAACGACAAACACAGGAAGTTGTAACTGAGTATCTGACACAAAAGAGTATGCAAACGAGCTTGTGTTGGCGAGATACAATGATGAACTGAATTTTCTCTCATGCAGAACCTGTTTTTCAGGTACTACGCAATCTGCCGGCCTCTGAAAGTTCGTATCGTGTGGACGTACGAAGGAACGGCTAAAGTCATTGGGATTCTGTGGACCATCGCTGCCGTCTTCACCATTCCGTTTGTGGTGATGTCCACGTTCGCCGATGCCGTGTATTATGATGGCAGCAAAGTGAAGATCTGCAGCATCCAGGTGAAGGAAACCTGGCACAAAGCCTACGTCATCATCACCGTATGTTGCTTCTTCGTGCTGCCCTGCTGTGTGCTGGTGATCATCTACAGCATCATCGGGCGCAGGGTACTCCGTCAGACGAAGCAGAAGAAGAACTCAAACAACCCGAGAACGACTTTGTCCATGAAGCTCAGAAGGCAGGTGGTGCTGATGCTCATCATTGTGACAACCTTGTTCTTCTTCTGTCTCACCCCGTTCAAAGTGGTGAGCCTGTGGTTGGTGTTTGTACCCGTCAAAAAGTTGAATGCGTTTGGATTGGAGAACTACTTGAATCTGTTGTGGTTTGCCAGGACAATGTATTATATCAACTCCACCACCAACCCAATTGTTTACAACCTGGTGTCGACGCGGTTCCGGAACTACTTCCGCCGCGCCGTGCCCTGCAGCGCCATCTCGTCCGGTGCGCACGCGTCAGCCATGTGGACGCAGACAACACCTATCAAAGCTCTCAACCGTGTCAACCAGCAGAATGGCTCCGCTGCGTCTGGGTCGTCGTCTTTTTACGAGTCCCGTGCGTCGCGCGAGTCTCACGGCTCACCAGAATCGCGCAACACTCACCGAGACTCGACCAACACAAAAAACATCAATGTTGTGGTTCCCAAGGAACGGAGTTTCCTCTTGTGTCTTCGGTCTCCCGAAAGAAAGAAGACGCTCACGTACTTTTCGGAACTCAATTCTCATTCTAATTTGGAACCAAAAGCCAGTGCCGAACTGTAAAGAGTCATTGTTGTTACCAAGACAAAGTTCTTTTCTGTTGGCAAATGTGTGACAAGAAGTTCTGCTTGTCACGCTCAAACAGCCCAAGTCCTGACGTGACGTTGGATGTGCGAAACACACGGGGATTCGCGAGACCCAGCATGGCAGTTGAAACAAACATTGCACGCCCCGCTTCGACGTCACCACGTGCAGAGAAAGTCTGGTCTCTGTGGGAGGATCCAAAATGTTGTACCTGGTGGAGTTCGTAGTTTGACTTTTCTGAGAAGTAGCTTCTGGTCCTGCTTGTGGAAGGAAAAAAGTGTCAACCAGTTGTTCGCTGCGTTCCCAAATCAAAACTGTAGTCCGATATTGAACACGCTGAATGACTTTGGCAAACGTGACCCAGAAACTTATTTTTTCATCCGAATGACTTCGGTACATCTCACCTGGGCCGGCCCCACTCGAACTCGTCCGATGAACAGATTGACGGAAACACGTTTTGTTGTGCGGCGATCTCTTACTGGTCGCGGTGTTCTCCCCATATTTCGTGTTTGGTATTTTATGTTTGTTGTATTCGTTGAAAATATAAATGAATATTGTCAAGCCTTTCGCCAAAGCTCAACGTACTTGTCGAATTGTGGTCAAGAAGAAGTCCGCCAGGTGTTCCATGCAAGGCTCACAAAACCCGTTTTGGTTGGCATGACCAACACCCTGGCTCCAGGGATCGGAAGGCCTCGGGTCCATTTTGCCATGCAGTCTCAGGTCTCAGACGCTGTGACTTTGTGCATCGTTGGAGAATCCAACTGGGAACTGTCCACACCGGACAGAGCCGGATTTCCTGGCTCTCTCGTTTATTCGTGAATCTCGAGTCTTTGATGTCAATGAGTCTCAACATCAATCAGATCACTGTTTCCCTGGCATTTACTTTTTCCCAGAAGTCATTGTCCTGTGGGTCACTGCACTGACGAACGGGGTCACACTGCAACAAACAAGCTGCTTTCAAAACAACTGTCAAACCATGTATGGTTGCACTGCGATGAACCAGCATGATGAAGCCTCCTTCAACCACAAAATTGAATACAAGTGATCCGCGTGTCAAGTAAGATCCATCCCTCCAAAACTCCGTTCACAGGACGAATTGGGAATCGGGTGGGTAGCGGCTGCCAATCAGGAGTCAGTGCAGCTCACTTTCATCTGCCCATTGCAAAACAGTGAGGAGCTGGGTAATGAGAACGGTTCTTGTCTCTTCGGTGTGCACACAGGTGGAATCAAGGTGAAGGTGCGTGACGAAGCGTTGTGGCGTTTCTTTTCACACTCCTGACGGCCGGAAAATACAGAAAAAGAACAGCTTGTGTGTCTCTGTGTGTCAGGTTCCTCAGCGAATCTTTTGATGTGCTGTGTTCTCAGTCGGGTCTGTTGGTGAACTTCCACGGTTCTGTAAACCTGGTGGTTCTGCAGACACTAAGTCCCCATCGATATTTCACACGAGGTGCCGCAAAACTCGTCTACGTTTCGGTTCGTGTGAAGTGCGGCCTCCTCCCCGGGAGAGAACCTCAATAACGGGACAAAACATGTACAGCCACGCACTGCACCAACAAGGGGAAGAATATAAAAAAAAAACAATTTCTTCACGTTTCTACAATTTATCAAAATTTTGAAACTCCTTTGATGAAATCCAAGATATGTTAGCTTTTGCAAACTTCTGTTTTAAATTTATAGCCTCTTTTTTCTTTTCCTGGAGTTTTGCAGGTATTTGAAAATTCCTGGCTCAAGGGTGACATGATTCAATCGAAAGATTTCATCCGCTGTGCGTTTTGATGTTCATTGCCCCGCAAGAAACAAACCTTTTGGCTTTGAAAGCTCGACGGAGGGACTGGAGCTGTCGGATGGCCAGTTTTGAATTAGCTTTCCGAGGGCCGGACGCCAGACCAGTCCACCCTCCTGAACCAACTGAAAGAGTCCTCGTAAATTCACTTATCAAGCCATAATTTGGCGGTCAGTGTGCTGGTCAACTCAGACGAAGTTATGACTCACAAACCGAAGAGCAAGCTACCACTTTCAGCCTTTGCATAAAACATGGATTTAACATGTGCACTGCCTGAACAGCCTGGTTGCTTGAAATCTCCAACAGCAAGCCGTTCTTTTTCCTGCCATCTTTGTTGTTGAATGCTTTCGTGTGATTCTCAAAGGGCAAAAAACAAGTCAACAGGCAACGGAAAAACGACATTTGGATGATTCAGTCGCCACGCACAGCGTTGGCGACATCCGGTGGGAGGGGGCGTGGGGTTCAACAGACCAAGAGGGGTTTGACTTACACTGGGAGGTCCGTGGCAGGAAACCCACACTCGCTGTTGGCTGGCCAAGTGGGGTGTTTCACCAACTTGGGTGCAGAGTCTGAAGATCTAGAAACTGGGAAGAGTTTTTGTTGGCGGCATTTCTGGCGAACAACGCCAAAGTTTCAAGACTCGTGTGTTGGCTTGCATGAGGCAAAATTTCAAAAGAGCAATGATTGTTTTCGAGAAATTTTCAACAACAAGAGACTCTGGGCGTTTTCAAAAAAGGAAACAGAGTTTTGAACAATCTGTTCGTTTGTTTCTGTGAATAAAAAAGGAATACGGACCTTGTGAAAAGGAATACAAACGTGCAAAGAGAATTTATTTTCTTGTCAACAGTGGAATCAAATATGGGAAAGACAGTTTCCGTTGCAACTTGATTCGAAAAAGACGATACTGGAAGCTCATTTTGTTCCTAGCGTTGCTCGTAAGTCCCTGTGTTATGTTTCACCTGCTTTTGCAACAGCCTTCATTGTCTCACTCGTTTTCAAACAGGAAGTCAGACAGCGCAAATGGGCACAGGATTGGCGGCATGTGAACAAACATGAAGAAGTTGGTGTTCTGTGATGTGGAAGGGTGAAAACAAATTCGAGTTCATTGGAGTACTGTGGCCAAGAAAAGCTTTCCTTCTTCATTTCTTGTGATGAAATGACGTTCTGGCAAAATGAGTCTTTCACAATAGATGTGCCACCACTTCATGCGTCTGTCGGACGAGATATCAGCTGTCTTGCGCCGATGACTCCGTTGATGTTCCTTCTCCAGAGTTGAATGCGACTGTCTGCCAACACAAAAATGCCCATACCCCACGTTCTGTGCTGCTATCCTCTGAAACATCATGTTTGTTCTCCAACCGGGGAGGAAACGGCCAAACTTCTTTTGCAACAAAAATCCGACAATCAGGGGCTGTGGTCACTTTCCTTCCAGCCAGGTACAGAGGACATCAGATGCAACTTCAGCACTAACTTGAACTTCAACACCAACTTGAGCTCAGATGCACTTCCCTGGTACCAGCCTGCAAGTCAGAATAATCACCTGCATGACATGTGTTGGGTCAGATTTAAGCTTAGAAAGAGTGCATGTGATGTCGTGTGTATGCACTTTACTTATCTTTGAACTCTGCCTTCACAATTGTCCCAGATGATCTGGGGTAACAGACGTTTGTGCCCAAAGAACTTTTGCAAAAGGCGAATGCGTAAACTCTGTACAAAAACACGGATTAATCCAAGAAACATCCCACTTCAAAACAAAAATCAAAGTTTCAAAACAGGTACAATGTCCTCCTGTAGCTGTTCAAATTTTGCAGCAATGAAATGTCAAGGAATTTCCTACCATTTGCACCAAAATACTTCATTGATGGTTCAAAGCCGGTTTCCACCACTCCCGCGTCAATTTTGTCTTTTAAATTATTTTTTGCAGCTGGAAAAAGTGGTCTCATTCTCACAAGTCACGCCAGGCTCAGAAGCTTGTTTCAATGGCGGGGGGGGGAGGCGTCAACAACAACTTCAGCTCGTCCTGTACGACCTGCAACTCTTCTGGATGTTTCTGTTGCAAAAAGTCAATGCAGCACAAAGTATGCGGTGCCCGGTGGGAGCTGGTCGGGTGTTGGCCTGCTTGTTTGTGACCACAGGTCAAAGTCATTTTGTGGAACCTTCGCACGAGTACAAATGTGACTTTCGCTTCTGCTCTCGCATCACGGAAGAAAGGCCACTGACATGCAGAACACACGCCAATTTTTTTTTTTTTTGGGGGGGGGGGGGCAACACGATGTTCAAGGTTTTCCAAGCTGCCCGGATGGAACCTTCCGTTCTTGGTTGGGGCAGGGGATATCAAAAATTGCTGCAGGCGGTTGCAGTAAAGCTCAATTTGCCCATTTTCTTCGTCGCATGATCTGACAAGATGCAGTTTTGATGCAATTAACTTGCGGCCGAAACAACCTTTCACGAGAAGTCTTGTTCTCCTATTTATGGTCTTCCAAATGCAATTCTTCAGATTTTGCGTTTTGAACATCCATGCAGCGATCGTCACATGGTCAACAACCAAATAAGGATTGCACATTGCTGGGACTCTGTTGTTGTTCGACTATCAGGAGGAGAAGAGTGCAAGGGTCTTGAGGAAAACACTCACAACGCCGTGTGCACCAGCCTGCAAACACACACAACAGTCCAGCCCAGAACAATGTCTCTGCATACCTTTGACTTCCTTTCTCAGCATCCAAAAGAAGGAGATGATGCAAATCTCCATGAGAGTAGTTTTGTCTATTGTCACACTCTTGCAGGAGGAAGCTTGGTGTTCAAACCTGAGTTTGAGTATGTCACACTCTCTTTTTATCATTTTTGGCAAAACTCCGTTTGCACGGACAAAAGCAAAAGAAGACAATTCTTGGCAGGCAACCTCACTACGTGGCTTCACAAAGAGGAAGAAGCCATGAAAGTCCTTTCTGTGTTCTTTTTTATGCTGATTGCCATGGTGTTTTATCATGCGCGTTTGTGAAACAAAAGGATACCACTTGGATGCCAGGTTTTCGTGAAAATCGCCTTGTACGAAAATGTGACTCAACAGTTGTTTTGAAGAAAAAAAACAGCTCTTGTTGCAGGAGTTCCACTCTTAGACACAGACACACACAGAGACACACACAGAGACACACACACACGCACACGCACACGCACACGCACACGCACACGCACACGCACACGCACACGCACACGCACACTCACACACATGTAGTTGATTAGATGTTGGACCAAAAAGTTTTGCCCTGTGTACGAGTTCCGAGACAGCTGTTGACTGCACTCCATGGACACGAAACTTGTTCATCTCCAAACCGCACGTCACAAACGCCAACGTTACAAAAATCAGGCGGCAGCCGTGAAAACACTTCCGGTTCATTTTCATCTCAACTTGCTGGCAGTTGAACGTCAAATGTGTTGTTTGGCAACTTAATCTTTGCGAAGCTTTCGTGCGCAGTCCCACTTGCCCATGACAATTATGACAATTATGACAAACTACTGTAAGCCTCGGAGCCGCGCATCCGGAAGCTAAGTGCGGATTAGCTTCATTGTGTGTCTGGCTGTCAGTCGACGGGAATCCTTAGGAGGCAGTTGGACAGCCAGTGAGACAAGTTGACGAAGGTGAGATCCTGCAGCTCTAGAAAACAGTTGGAAGGACCGCAATTTTTGATGGACTCTGAAACTTGATACAGAAACAACAATAATTAATGTCCTGTCCTGTGAGTAGTGACTTTCAAAACTGCTTGAAGGCGTGCAATGACAGCAAAAAGGACAGGTCCACTTTATGGGAAGTCACGATCCAGTTTTGCTTGCATGTGGACAAACTGTGCTGAACACCTCACTCTGACACAAAGACATCGAAAACGCGAATCTCCACGTGAGATTCTCTTTCCCCTCAATGAATCGTTTGTGGTGACAGTGTCGTGTCTCCATGAAAAAAAAAACAACCAAACTCCAGCGTGCCAGAAAGTGGATTTTAGAGCTACATCCTGAACAAAATCGCAGCAGTTTCCTGGAAGAGTCCAAAAGCGTCGCCCCCGGCTCCGCATGAACGACCACCCAAGCACTCGACAGTTATTCATTCTTCATGAATCTTTGAGCAGTTCATTGGTGGAATTGCAGAAATTAGTGTCTCTCATCTGGTGGTAAAATTGCCAGTGCCATCAAATAAATCAACAGATTCTCTCTCAACATTGCACTTTGTCCGTATTGTGAGGTTGTGTCTTCAAGCCGGTTTTCCTTTTTCATCAGAGGACTCTGTCTCATTCTGAGGAACGAATTTTCATGCGTTTTTTGTGCAGGCGCAGCGTGTGATTTCTCGTGTCCATTGAGGGGACCTCAGTCCTCTTCCGACACCTGTACGAGGTTCCCTCGCAATATTGTGACAAAATCCGGATTTCCGCGACAAATGAATGAATTTTTTTGCGATTTCTTACAAATGTATTGGCAACATGAGTGGCTTGAAGAATGCCATAACAAGAGTACAATCTGTCAATAACAAATTGGTTTTGGAACAAGTCAAAAATCAACTTTTCGGAGGGTGAGTACTTGGTCATCCAGAGTCTGTGGGCAGAGCCAGTCGTGTCCAAAGTCACACAGGGTGAGGCCAGGGGGCCAGTTCTTACTCAAAATAGTCACCTTGTGCTGCCACACATTTTCTCCAGCAAGGGACAAGTCCTTCTATGGCATGCTGGAATTCCACCTGGGGAATGGTGGCGATGATGGCGTCAATTTGATGGCACAGAGTGTCGGTGTCTGGGAAGCACTGGCCCTTGAGTTGTTGTTTGATCTGGTTGAAGAGCCAGTTGTTGGTGGGAGCCATGTCAGGGGAGTAGCCTGGGTGGGGTAAGATTTCAGTTCCAGTGTCACGGAGAAACCTGGTGACCCTCCTTGCGTGGTGAGCTGGTGCTCCATCATGTTGCAGGACCCACCCATGCCTGGCCAGATGAGGGCGTCGACACACCACAGCATGCCTGAGACAGCGCAGGACATCAAGGTAGACATGGGCTCCAATGCCCAGCCCCCTCGGGATGAACTCGTGATGAATGACGCCTTATTGGTCGAAGAAGCACACCAGCATCACACACTGCTTACGCAAGGTTGCTCGAGGCTTCTGCGGGCATTGGGCATTGGGCTCCAACCACTGGGCGGTCGCCCTTTTGGTTGCTGGATCATAGGTCATGAACCAGCTTTCATCCCCTGTGACTATGGACTGCAGGAGGTCACACCTGTGGGCTTTGAGGCGGAGCAGATCATTGGCAATTTGGTGGTGGCATTGCTTTTGGGCATCAGACAAATCGTGAGGCACCCACCTGGCTGGTCTCTTGGTGAGACCCAACTTCTTGCGCAGTGCCTTGTGCATGGTGCCGACACCCAGGTTCACCAGGTTGGAGATTTTATCGATGGAGAGAGTGCGGTTGCCTTGCAGAATCAGCCTGATCTCGCCCAACTTCTCAGGTGTCAGCTTGGTCGAGCATCCTGACCTTGGAGCATCGCGGCAATTGGCTCTGCCTTGTTGGAACTTGTGGACCCACTGGTAGACTGAAGACAGCAAGAGGGTGTGGTTCCCATGAGCGTGGATCAGCCTGGTGTGGATTTGAGTCAGCCTCAATCTCAGAACATCCATGAACTGGATCTGGACCCTCTGGTAGAGTCAGCTTGCCTGCATTTTCCATCAAAAACAGCCACAAAGGCCACAACACCCAAGACAGTCCTGCCCAAAAAAGTTCGAGTCTCAACCAGTCGACAATCCAACTTTGAATGCACTGTCTGACCTGGAAGCGGTCATTGCCTGACCGTCTGCAGTCAGTCACACATGAGTGAATACCCAGAGGATTGACACACAAAAGGAAATCACGATCCATCTGCTCAACACCCGGAGATCTGGATTTTGTCACAATATTGCGAGGGAACCTCGTACACACAACAGAACCTGCTCTCTCAACCAAGCGTCTAGAAACACACACACACACACACACACACACTAAACCACAGAAAAGCTCTTGATTCATGCACTTCATAAGTGTCTACGAGTATTCCATCTGATGCAGGGTGCACACACTCAAGCAGGTCAGGAAACGCCGTGCAGCATGTGCACTCGAACAATATTCGAAAAGCTTTCTGTGAAAGTGAACAATTTGCGACCCAGAATTACAGGTAGAACCAGGTGGGGTTATCTGGATCCGCCAGAGCACCGGATGCGTGCATCCGTGAGGTCAGTGTCTTTTGGTTGTGTGTCCCACTGGGCTCAACATGGTCTGATTTCATCACCAAACGGATAAACCTGGCAGCGAGGACGACATGTGAGACTCTGGGGAACAGTGATATCGCAGAATTCAGAACCCTGACACAAAGGATTGACTTTAGTCGCTGACACAGTTCAACAAGATGCAATCACACGAGGATAGCCCGTGGAGTCAACCTGTTGGAATGATCTTCAATTTTCAGTCTTGCGCGAGAATATTTTGCTTCGAATGACCAGCACAAAGAACAGTACCCAAGACAACCGAACGGTTTCAGTGAACATGATGCGCGGTTGTTTGTTGTTGGACATTGTTTTGCACCAACCTGCAACAAAAACATTCAAGCCACGGTTCACTGCCCGCCGAAATTCAATTGTTGAATGGGGCCGAAGCAGCCTGATTCTGGTACAGTTGGACGCAGTGAATGTCCCCTTTGCAGATCCTGGCACGAAAGCATCAATTCCGACGGTTGTCTCTTTTTTGGAATTTTTAACGGTCTCCGAAAGTGCGCACAGCGAACAAGAACTGAACTACATGACCGCTGTGGGGCTTGGATCAGCTGTTGGATGGTGTAAAAACGCTGTTGTCTCGAAAGAGAAGCCGAGTTCCTGGTCCCGTGAGTGGTGCCAACGAAAAGGTGTCCAGACGTGCACGGAGGTCTTTTGCGTGTGAATGTTCACTTGCAGATTGATGGTCGTCACATCAGGTGTACGAAAATCATCAGGAACTGTACTTTTGTTCCTACACGGAGGAACACGTCAAGAGCCGTGCAGGAGCATTTTAGTCTCTACTTCGTAGAGAATGGTTTCGCAATCCGCTGGAAACAATCTTTCTTGCAACACGTTGAGAAAAAAGCAATCTTCCGCGTTAGCAGTTCAAAGCTACAAACGACATACGAGCGTTCGTGTACAATTATGCATTGGCAATATTCACGTTTCTTGAATACAATGTGCAAATCTATAATTTTGGAACACGACGTGCAATTCAATTCTCTTACTGTTTCACAGGAAACTGACTCGCTCGTCTCAGAGCGCCCAGGACAGCGATCGACCTCACGACACTTCGTCTGATGCTTCGAATTTTCTCTGTGACATTCTTGTTTTCTGCATCAATCTCCAAACCTTTTGTATCCTCCACCTCTCTCCCCTTGAGGAATCCTCTGCGGATCGCGTCTCCAACAAAGACTTTTTCTCCCGTGGTGTTGTTGACATAATCTCCAGTCTCTGTATTGAACAGACCCATCTGAACAGCTTCATAAAACGGGATTTTCTTCTTCTGTTGTTGATCAACCACAAAGTTAATGGCAAAGCTCTTGGTTACGATTTCTGGTTCATTATCGTCACAATCAAAATTGATTTTCATGAGCTCAAGTTCGATTGCTCTGTCCAATGTCATGACCGTTTTGGTTCTGCTATCTATGTACTGGTTGTTTCTCAGATCCAGGATGCCTTTGTTTCTGGCCTCCAGCATTGTGTAGAGCCTTCCCGACTGTTTGTCCTTCACCTGCGCAATGTTGTAGCGGAGCTTCTGGATGACGGATTTGATGGTGACGAGGCCGATCGCCTCGGTGTGTTCGTCGTGACATGTCACTCTCACCGTCTCCACCTGCGAGCAAAGCATCTGGTTTGGGCGGAGACCCTGATACCAAACAATAAGACGAAACTTTTGCCGTTTGGTGTTCCCGGGGGGTGCAAAAGAGACAAAGCGGGGTCAGGAAGTCTCCCGAGCTTCCGCCCTTTGGTCCACCGGAAGGGTCATGAACATTGGTACCATTTGATCAGACAATTTTGTCGGAATTCACAAGTTACGTGGGAGGAATTGGAATTCATTACGAAATTTTCTCACAGTCCCCCGAGCAACCAGAAGCATTGATGGGCCTCAAATGCGAATTTACCTCGATGAAGCCTTGATAAATTGCTTGCGGAATGGACATAGTTTTGCAGGTATCGTGTGGATGTCTGTATTGAGCAGTCTGGAAGTCAACGACCCCGATTTCCACAGCTTCGTAGATGGAGATGAGCTGTCCCGTTCTGGGGTCCACCACATCTGCAGAAGAGATGATGAGCAGGCATTGCTGCAAGCCAGGTGCAGAGGCAACGAACGCGTTGCATCTGTGGCAGGTTTCAGTCGACAGCAGACATTCCAACTCCAAATAGAACAAAACGCGATTGCTCACGCTTGACCACAGTGACCGTCTCCTGCTCCACATTGTGTGTGATGATCTGCTCGGCGTGCACGGTCTCCGTCTCCTCGCCTCGTCCCGTCGGCGCCGCTGACGCCGTCGCCCCGGGAGACAGCTCCGCCCGCCCCGGAGCCGCCCGGCTCATCCCGACCTGCGACCTCACAACCTGCTCCACCAAACCGTCCTCGGTCACTGCTGTCGTGTACTCCAGCTGACGACTTCCCTGGAACTACGAGTATGGAATGGGTGTACAACGTGCGATGGAGACTGAGCTAAACTCGACAGAGAATCTGGGTATGTACGAGGGCCTTCTACAAAGATTCCTTCTTTTTCCTTTTTCCCAAGGAAATTTTCATGTTGGTCTTGCACGATTTTGGCTGAAGGTTGCACAGTGTGTCTGCTCAATGTCTGGCCGATCTCCCGGAGTCCATTTTTGAGTACTTCCAGAATTTTTTTCCACATGTTTGAATTGCATGTTTCCATGTGTTTTAGTTCCCAATAAAGGGCTGGCATTCTTTCCAATTGCACAAAGTTTCCTTCTTTCCGGATCATCGCAGTAACGCTCAAAAGAAGGAATTTTTGTAGAAGACCCTCGTAATTTTTGATTGACCTATCAAATTTTCAACTCTCACTGTTTTTGGCGAGCAGAGAACATGATTTCTTCCGTTCAACCACAGTCTGTGGGAAACCTTGTGCAGCTTTTCGTCGATCGCGGTGTCATAATTTCTCACCTGTTCGGCAGCCCGTCTGAACGCCAGGATCACGGAGAGCGGGTTGAGCACATTCTTCCGAATCTTCCCCACCAGTTCCACGACGACCTTGTTCCTCTGATCAATCTGCAGATTCCGTGTTTCTTCAACAGCCTCTCCGACGACGTACCCCTTCTTTATGGCCTCCACCACGTACGTTGCCTTCCCCGTCACGTTGTGGTGATAATTGCCTGATTTTGGACTCAACAGCCGTCGACACATAGCCATTGGGAAGGAGACGTTTCTTCGGTTCTTCTGATCCACAACGGAGCTGATGGCGTAAGTTCTGGTTTCCACCTCCCTCTCCGCTTCTTTGTCTCGCTCGTTGTTGTTCTCGTCGCCTGAAATCTCAAACTCCACAACCACGAGCCCCTCGTCTATCGCCTCGTCCATCGGTATTCTCTCTCCCGTGTGAGAATAGACGTACTCTTGAGTCTTGAGGTCGATGAGACCGCGGCTCCTGGCTCCGATCAGAGTGTAGGATTCGCCAGTGAAGGCATCAATCACTTCGAGAACATTGTACTGATGCTTCTCAATCATGGCTCTGATGGTCATCAAACCAGTTGGTTTGGGCGAACGTTTGGATTTCGGATTGGAAACTGCTGCGTTGGCCACCTGAAACAGCCAGCCAAGTTTGGTCTGATGAGAACAAACTGTGCCAGACAACTGAAAGCGGGTGTGCAGCGAAGGGAGTCGTGGAGACACCAGTCCGTACAAAAGATTCAGAGTGCGCGCAGAATACGTAAGTTGTTTTACCTTCATGGGGCCTTCGTCTGTTGCTTGTTCTGCGAACAAGAACTTCTCGGTGGTGATTGGATCTGTGTGAAGACTCTTCTCTTGGTCCAAGACTCCACGATACACGGTCTCCTCCAGACACAAGTGTTCTTGTAGGCTCGGGTCCCACATCCCTGAAGGTAAAAAGAAAACGTTACGCTTGGCTTTGGACACGAGAAAAATGTGACAAAAATAGCTCCATGGAGCTCGCGATGATTTGAGGAAATTTCACTTGCTCTGATTTGGCTTGCTCTGATTTGGCTTGCTCTAATTTGGCTTGCTCTGATTTGACTTGCTCTGATTTGCCTTGCTCTGATTTGGCTCACTCTGATTTGGCTCGCTCTGATTTGGCTTGCTATTTTTGTCAAAATTCTTACTTTTTTCACTTAATATTCACAACTTGGGAACTCATTTAGCACACATCCAAATGGAACAAATTTCACCAAATGGAACTTTTATACATTGTTT
>JAAUXT010018111.1_pt1 | contig 18656 bp, 17 predicted proteins | sample 7278171 | NCBI WGS metagenome assembly JAAUXT01 (sample SAMN14350112, study PRJNA611818) | marine sediment metagenome | isolation source: surface marine sediment (1.8m) | place: French Polynesia: Moorea | collected 2018-08 | reverse complement strand
GATGCGTTTGTGTGTATCTGTGTGTGTGTGTGTGTGTGTGTGTGTGTGTGTCTGTCTGTCTGTCTGTCTGTCTGCGTGCGTGCGTGCGTCAAAAAACGTGGTCCCAGGGGGTGGGGGCAAGTTTGGGTTGGGCATGGGGGGGGGGCAAGGCGTGGGGGAAAGGTTGCCATTGACCTTCTTTTTGAAAAAAAATTAACCAAGATGGGGTTTTTTTCTCTCAGAAATTGTCAAGAGTTTTGTGATCACGTTTTTGGAAATAACCCCACAGAAAAAAAACAAGTGAGCGGAAAATTGTGTGGCGTGCCAAGGCCCGCGCGTTTTTCAGTCGCAGCCTTCTTTGTGATCTCATGCTGAAAAGAAGAAAATAATTTCGATGTGCGAGGAAACGCTGGGGTCTGGCAACTTCTACCTTCCGAGATGCAGTCAGGACCGTTTTCTCGTTTGTCAATGGTGTCACGAGCAATGATGGGAAGGCAGAAGTTGACCAACCCTGTTCGAGAGCACTTCTGGTGATCATTGATCACGTTGGTCCTCGCGGATGGGTTACGACCAAAAGAAAAAATACAACGAATGCATGTTGGAGGTACACAGAATTTTCTTGAAAAAATAGCTCCTTGGATCTCGCGGTGACTTGAGGAATTTGAAATTCCTCCTTTGTGCATTCCGCTCACTGTGCTGTCCGCTGGCTGTGTGTTCAGGCCACTATGTGTTCCAGCTGCTATGTGATCTGGTCACTGGGGTGGACTCAAATATACCCAAATACCTTACACTTCCTAAAAATCTTTGCTGAATAAATCCATTGTGAACACTTTCTCTTAAAATCCTCAATCTTTCACCCAACATAAAAGCCAGGTACAAATTTTGAAAACAAAAAATGAATACCACCAGTCCAACATCTAACCATCAATACAGATATACACCCTTCATCAGACTTTCTGAGATGTTGCCTGCTTTGTGCAGTGAAGTCCAAAATTTACCAACTCCAAAGAAGGACTTTTTGCCCTCACAAACCCAAAGATCAAACTTTTCAACTTCCTCACTTGCAAATTATCCTTGACCCAAATAAATTGAAAAAAGACCCAAAAGATCAAATTTGAAATTCATCTTCACTGTAAAAAGTGCTGTCCTCAATGCCTTTTGGTGATTTGTTTCGGTCGGTCATTGTTCCAGTCACTCAAATAAGCGACCCCAAACAATTGTTGAACCTCTTCAAATCACCCAAAAGTGCACAGAGCAAACCTTGCAGGTTCCGAGTACAGGTTGTGCTGATTGGGTGAGAGATTTTATTTCAGTCTCAGATGTCGTCCTGGGGAATCAAGTTCTTTTTTGATGGGTACCAAAACAGGTACGCTTCTCCGCTGGGCGAGGAGTGGTTGGTTGCAGACTCATTGAACCCAGCAGTCCACAAACTAGTCCCAGTGTTTGCGCCCCTGTGACACACAGGCAGAATTTTCACCTTCAGGCAGTAGACTCGGTTGCTGTGTCAACACTTCACTGTCAGTGCTGCATGCCCACACAATGGACTCCTATATGAGGGTGTGGATGTCGTTGCAGGTGGGAGAGTCCTTGAAATCGGTTTCGGAATGGCCATTGCGGCAACAAAGATCGAGGAGCACGACTTGGAAGAGCACGTCATAATCGAGTGTAACGACGGAGTGTTCACCCGGTTACAGGAGTGGGCCAAGAAGCAGAAGAACAAGGTGATGTTGTGTGTGCGTTTGTGCGTATGTTGGTTGTGTGGTGTGTGTGTGTGCGTGTGTGTGTGTTTGACCACAATGTCTGAAAAATGTTTTTCCCACCCCCTGCAAACCAACTCCCATTGGAAACCACGGCACACTCATTTCCCTCAGTCACCACCCCTTTGTTGAGTATTTGGCCACATTGGCTCACGTTTAGTATCTTCTGGTTTTGCAGGTCACACCGTTGAAGGGGATGTGGGAAGACGTTGTGCCAACTTTACCAGACGGGCAGTTCGACGGTGTGTTTCATCAACCTCACTGTTTGGAAGTTTACTCGTACTCAAAAACAGGTTGAGAGTTGTCTGCATTGCATGTATGTGTGCAAAAAAGTTTGTCGTCGAGGCTGAACCGGCAGGGACGTGCTTGATGCAGTCACTTGGGTGTTGGTCTCTGTATGTGCAAGAGGGAAAGACACTGGAATTTGGGGAGGTGGAGGGGGTCCAATCCCAAATTTTGTTGGGTAGGTAAAACTTTTATGTTTCATTCCACAGCCTGTCCCAATTCAGGTTCAAATTTATGGACAGGTTCCAGTCACAAAAAGTTTAAGATGGGTTAAAATTGGTTGCTGTTCATTTTCTACCCATTCCAAAAATTATGGGATCTATCCATTTGCAGATCAATTTGGGACCAGACCTGGTCTCATTTTCAAAAATTTTCACAAACAAAAAATGATCTTGCACCAATTTTTTTTTTTTCATGTGTGAAAGATATGGACTGCCACGTGCCGTGCGCTTTCTGACTTCTTGTTTGGTCAGACCGGCCGCCTGCACGGGATTTCTTTGTGCCTGTGCGTGCACTGTGGAAATGTACGGCGATGAGCACCTACGATGAGCATGTACTTGAACGCGACAGTGCCCGGCCTTCAGCCTCTTGAACTCAATCTGCTCAGAAGGTCAAAATGCATGAGAGGAGCGCAAACATGGTGTTGCGAACATTGGACTCCAGACACACGGTGTGAAGATGTCATGTGCACGAGTCATAACATCCACGTGAATGAAGTAGATCTGCATGATCAAACGGAAGGCGAACTCAGTTCCGCGATGCAGATCTCTTCATCCAGCACCTTCAGACTCGTAAACGAAAAACAAGCCAACAGTGCGAGGTTCTCAGTTCGAGGCATGCCGGTATAATAGAGATACGTGAAGGACAACACGCCGGTTCTCGTGCGCTGCTGGTCAGTTATTGTCTGGGTCAATCACGCGCATCCCGTAGCTGCACAGTGCACGCAAAATCCCAGAACACTTTGATTCAGCCTCGTATTTAGTGGCAACCAGCGTGTTTTACGACAGACGCGGGTGGTTGATTCGAAACAGTAACACAACAGCCAATTCTATTGTCCTTCTCAGTGCAGATTCGCCAAGTGACTTCGCCGCTGAGCATGCAGAATACCACTAAATCTGACACAACCTCGTATACTGTGTCTGTGGCTTTGTATAAGTCTGCGATTTTTGGGTTCCGCGGGCTCAGTGCAATCTGTCCTCGTAAGTGTGTCTGTGCAAGGGTGGGGAGGTGTCAGACAACACAAGATAGGTCCCACCCTGGACCTGGTTGTGCTGCTTGCCAGACCCCTCTGCCAAAATCGGCTTATTTCCTGTCGGCTAAGTTGGTGTGGCGAAACCGCAGACTTTCTTGGCGTATCCTTCTTGTGTTCTTGTTGAAATGAACTGTTTTGTGCATCTGCTGAGGCGTATCAATGTTTAGGGCAAGTGTCCTGGTGACTTCAGGGCGAAAGCAGTTTCGTAGGCTGCTTGGTGTGCTGTTGTAATGCACCTTGTTCCTCCCTTCAGGCCACAACACCCACTCATGCTTGACCATCAAAACGTGTTCCCATCTTTGCAGGAATTCTGTATGACACGTATCCACTGAGTGAAGAGGACTGGCACACCCACCAGTTCCGTTTCATCAAGGCGCACGCGCACAGACTGCTCAAGCCGGGCGGGGTCCTCACCTACTGCAACCTCACCTCCTGGGGAGACCTCATGAAGGACAAGTATTCTGACATCACAAAAATGTTCCAGGTTTGTACCAAAGAACGTGCACACCCAAGCTCTGAAATCGCGGTTGGAAGTTCTTCTCCATGCTTCGTTTGACACAGCCGATCCAAAGTGTAGCCAATTAACCTGCTGCAGATGTAACGTGTAATTTGTGCACAGCCAGCGGATCTTTCTCGTGCCAGCATCATGTAGCGCTTTCTGTTTCCGGGCGGCAGGAGACTCAGATCGCGCAGTTGAAGGAATCTGGATTCGAGGAGGCGAACATCAGCACGGAGACGATGCCCATCAAGCCCGAGCCCGGCTGCCGCTACTACGAACACAAGTTCATGATCGCTCCGACTGTCATCAAGACTTAGAACTTCTGTCTCTCATGCATCCAGGCTACTTCTCATGGTTTCCATGCAGTGTGACAATGTAAGAACTCAATCACAAACGTGTTGCGTTAATTCGTGTTGTTTTTTGTTGCCTCTGTTGACAACCACCAATTTTTGCTTGATGAAAATTGCATCTGTTTTTGTATCTCAAATTCGGACAGGTACTGTCTTCGATTCTGAATTGTTCGAGACAAGCAGTTTGTGAACATTTCACACCGCTCATGCACTGTGACAAATACGAGTGAATAAATCACATTTGAAACGGATACTCGTAAATCGGAGCTCGTATCTTTCACTGAAGTACGATACACACGGGCACGATTGATAAGGGACAAGCGATTTGCCCTTGAGAGGACAAGTGGTCAGCATGAAAATCTAATTTTAGAATTTTCCCATGGCGTGTGACAAGCACTCAGCGAATGATCTTTTGAACGGAAATTTTTGGAGAGTCGCAAGACCCTGAACCGGGCATGCAGCATCGTGCTGTTCGTGTACTCGGCCAGAACCACGCCAGACGAAGGAAGATACGAAACTCTCGCAGACTCTTGTTGCGACTCCCATCGTGTCTTATAATAAATGTATATATGTTGCTGCTGCACGTCGAGAGGCCACGGACGAGTCGATGGTTCAGGCGACTGGATGTTCCAAAAAGGATCGACCAAACTCCCAACCCCAACTTCCTGAAAAAGAAAACAAACTCAGTGCAGGTCTGCCTCAACGCAACAAAGTATTTGTTGAGATAACATGTTGCAGTTGGACCTCCAACTCCCTCGAAACAAAGGAACAGTGTGGCAGATCTTGAACTGCAAAACACCATCCCAGGCACGACCACAATCTGAACCTGCCGAACCTTTGGTCGTGGGTGACCACGATAAACTTGAGTGCATGTTCGTCCCTTTGACTGAGCACTTGGCAAAGAATTCTTGCAATCCTGATCAGATTACAGACACGAAAAGAAACAACATGACCAGTTAGAGCAGTCTATCCAGTTCATTCCGCATGTCGTGTCACGTGGAAAGATCTTTTGTTGTGCAAGATGAAAACGGTGAGAATTCGACGCACAAGCCCAGTTGGACCATCAACACACCAAACATGCAAGAACAACACAAAGTGTCGTGCCTGTTGCCCGTGCACTGGCGGGTATCTTGTTTCATTGTTGTTGTTGAGACTGTCGAGTAATTTCTGTACGCAAATTCCAGACAGGAAGTGGAAGAATGGACAGGACAATTTGGTGCAGGAGTTGTTTTGGTGCACCATAGGGGAAGGGCATTTAGGATGGGACCCGTCGGCGCGCACGACGGAATTGAGATGGAAAGCACGAAAAGTATAGACAGAATGCACACAAAATCATGCAATTAGATTCCACTAAAATGGTTGAAAGTGATTCAGAACAAAAGTTGTGTTGTGTCGGGAAAATTCTGTTCAGAGAAAATCTGGTCTGGGAACCAAAATTTCGTGTCGTTTCTGTTTGTGTCATCTCGTCGGGTTTGTGATTGACCAAGGCGGATTGTGAGGCGTCCTCACTTGAAGACGGAATTAGTGCTCCATCAAAGCAGTAATCAACCCCAGGATGCAGAGCCGTCCCTTTCAATGATCACCAGCAAGGAGCATTCTCCCATCCCTGCCATGCCGATGGTGTTCCGTGTACTTAAAATAATTTGTTTTGCGTCATCAGCTGCCTTCCTGCCTATTTCTGGCAACTTGAAGAGGTCTTAGTTCCCAGCAGCAATGACCCATTAGCTTCTCTTGATACCACCCCAGTTCGATGGGCCCAATCATTGGTGACAAAACGTGTCCAAAGCCATGAGCACGCGACTGATGAGATAAATTGCATCTTCATCGCAATTGTCGAAGAACGTAAACATCCAGACATTCACATTTTACATTTGTGCGGCATGAGGAACGAAAGTTCTTGGGTCAGGAACGAGATTACGTCCAGACGGACACACGGCACTCAGAGGCGCATCGTTTTGCGCACAGCTCGGGAAAAAGGAAACTTTCAGCTGATGACGTCAGGATGGCTGACCCTTGTGTTTCAACCCCCTCGACAGATTCTGACCATTTCTACAGCCTGTCTCACTGCATGTCGTGCTGTATTCCATGGGTTGTCTGAGTTTAAGTATCACATTCGTAGAGCCGGGCACTGAGGCCGGTTCGAGACGCTCTTTCCGTACCTCTGGTTCCTTGGCAAAGCAAGGACCAAACGACAGCTGAAACACAAGACCTGTTCCAAGTTTTCTGGCCTTGGGTCTGAACGTACGAGAAAGCAACCTGAATGCGTCTGCCGTTGCCCAATATGCAGCACTGCCTGTGCTTCTTTCAATGTGAGTGTAGTGAACTGACACAAGGAAGTCCTCTCGGATGAGGTTGGGGTTTTGTACCTGCAAACGAAAAGATCCCCGTGTCCCTGTGCCCAAGCTTCTGCCCAGTTGAGGAACACAGGCTGTACATTCAACCCTGCAGCAGAAACAATGGAAATCTTGAGGAAGTGCCATCAGACATCCTTCACCACCGCGGTTCCCTGCGGCCACACGTCACAATTTCAATATCGTTCGATCAAAGCAGCACGCGTGTGATCTCAAGACCAGGCTTTGTGTTCCAAAATTTGCAAGAAACAAGCATTCGGACAGTGCTCAGGCCCAGGTGCTCGAACCACGGCGCTGGCGCCTGCAGCACTCGTGTTACAGCGCAGCGCAGAAGCGAAGCTGTCGCGTGTCTGCGGTGTCCTCAAGTCACCTCGTGGAAATGGACCACACTGCAGCCATGGGTCGTTCTTACACAATCTGTATGAGGGTAAACTGCAAAAACGAGATGGAACGAAAGCTTTTACCAAGTTTGAGCCTCTGTAGTGGCGCAATTCGGATGAAGCGTGCCGAGTTGCTTCGGGTCGGATCAGAGGCTGCACGGTGAACATGTTTTCCGAGTTCCGGCAAAAAACACCTGGGTGGGAAAAGAATTTTCTCAAAGTGAAACGAGCACTCCTCCAGTGCGCGGGTGGCAAGTCGGGTGAACCGCACAGACGTCGTGTGGACTTCGTTTGATGCAGGAGAGGAGTAACTCAGGCGACTTTGGCTTTGCTGATGTATTTGGATTTCTGAGTCAAAACTTTTCAGTCTGTGCAAAGATCGGTTTGTGCACTTCACCTCAGTGAGGTTGTTTCGTCCAAAACAACCCAGCCGAAGTCGGCTACAGCCTCCAGAGACTGAGCTTGAATTCGGATTGAAGCAGCACACGAACGCGAAAGGAGAAACTAAAGCCACTGACATTTGAATTCTGAACCCTTTGTGAGTGCAAAATTTGAACTAAGCAAACATTTACACTCCAAAGAAACGTGAGAGGATTGCTGTGAAGAATATTCCTTTTTTTTTTCTGCCGAAACTTCGTGTTCCGCTTCATTGAGTGAAGATCCTTGAAGCCATCTGCACGAAGGTCAAACGATCGATCCGCAGGCGTGGAGTGAATCAAGCTGGTGTTTGGAGTCGTCTGCGTGTGCTGTGAGTGGAATTCCCCTTCCGTGAAAATGACGAGAACAGTCGGACATTTGACTGGAGATGAAGTATTCAGTCCACAGAGGAACTTGGCGGAGCCTGCGGAGAGAAGATTGGCCTGACACTGAAGCAAATGTGTAATGAGAAGCTGACTGTGTTTCATTGACGTCAAACGGACAATCGAGATCAATCAAACACGAGTTGCGGGGCCGTTGTCATCTGGAGCCATTTTGCCGCAAAGGAAGAGCGTAACACACCGGCAATGAAATTGTCGCTCCAATGAATAGTGAGACAAAGTTTGCAACTTGTGGCGCAAAGTTTTCTTCTGTGATTTGAAAATGTCCGCAACGGAAGGTGCCAGTGCGAGATAGCAGTGGAGTGCACTTCAGTGCAGGTGTCAGCAGCAAGGTGCCTCCCTGTGGGACCGGACAGAACTGCACGGATGTGACCGGGAAAGTATGAGAATAAACTTCATACTTTTAATATGCATACTGCAATCTTATGCGTCGTCCGCTTTCCTGTTCAAGGTCAGTGTCATTTTGCAATTGTTCTCAAACGAAGTAGGCAGAGACGAATATATCAACAGAACGCAGCAGACAGATTGACAGACAGACAGACAGACAGATAAACGTCACCGAAAGTCGTGAGTCCGTTTTGTGGTCAAACAGAAAACCAGCAATGCATTTGTGGTACCCGTTTTGAGAAGTCGACAGAAGTGGATTCCGTGTCAATTTGAAAAATCACAAACCCATCAAAGAGCAAACCCTGTTTGCCTGCGCCATTAGCTGATAACTCTTTCGAAGTGCTTTTGATGTAAGTTTTCTGCTGGATGTGTTTCGCTGACCAAAAATGTCACGCACAATACCGACGCGTGGACAAGACGCATTTTCGTCTGGTGCGAAAAGTGCTTTGAACAATTGAAGGATTTAGGGAAATGAAGGCAGAACTCAGGCCACCAACATTTTGTTCTGAAAACGGAAATGTTAGTTTGCTTCTGTGCATGAGTGGGCAAACTCAAACAAAGGCACATGAGCCGAAAGTGGAGCGTTCACTTCAACGGTTTCACAGACCAAAAGCTGACAAGTCCTCCCTCAGCGGAGAATGAATGGATCGTCCCTTTTCACGCTCATTACAACAAACGGTACTACAGGTTACGTGGATTTCCCCCAAATGTCAATGGAATATTGATAACTGGAGAGAGAGCGAAAGCCTCATTGGCTATCCAATCAAATATCCGGTGGTTTCTTGGCACGATTTCGTCCATGCCTCATTCACAACTGCCGCACATGACAGCCACAAGTCATTCAGGGAAAAAGTGTTGTGGCGACACCAAGTGTGACGCGAATTTCATTGTCTCCGTGTTTGGGATAATTCCTGGCAACGGCCGTTTTTCACCAGTCCTCGCCAACCCACACTGCCCAGAGGCACGCACCGCCGTCAAGTGCGTGCGGGAGGCGTTGCTTTGCCTTGTGCCAATTGAATCTGGTGCACGACATCGTCGGAATTTTTGTGTGTGTCCACAAAAACTGACATATGCCAGGGGTGCAAATCTCACTTGCGAGTGGCAGCAGCATTGGGATGCACTCCTTGAGATCAATCGAATTGATCAAACAAAGTGCGCATGTTGGAAAAAAATTTCAAGCAAATGGGCGCCAAAGCACCAAACACTGCATGAGAAACACGCACAATCAGGCCTTGAGTGGGAGGTTCAAAAGCGAAACTTGATGCGTCCTTGAATGTCTTGTGCCGTCCACGGGCAATCGTCTTGAGGTTTGTCTTTTGGTGGCATCACGGCATCAGAAGTTGGACGGAAGCGACGCACCCACCTGTCCTCGTGCCTTTTGACTCGCCCCTGAGGCTCGGGAGCTGCGAGACTCTCCGACTGTGATCCTCACTGTGACGCGGAAAGCGGCCGCCCGCCCACACTTCCGGCGTGGGTTCGCTGATGTCACTGATCTTATTATGCCGATGATTTGCACCTACTGCCGGGTTTCTCTGAATTCCGTCACAATTCAATTTCCGCATGAACTGCTCCAGAACTTTGATCACGAAAGGACAAGACCGGTGTTTTGAGCGCGACCCACACTTCTGATCAACCAACATGCAGTGTGTGTGTGTGTTCGCACAAGCATGAAAGATGTGTGATCTTCCGTGTCCGTCACACTGAGAAATTCTGGGATCTTGTGTCAACCATGTTCGGAGAACAAATCAGCACTTCATGGTTTTTGTGTCCTTTGTCTGAGACTGAAATCAAAATTATACAACTCTGGTTGCAGCACTACTTCTTCGAGAGAAGACACAAAAAGAACCAGAACAAGACCAAAAGAAGCAACATCGGTGAGTTCACAACGAACTATTTGAGAAAAGACCGGCACAATGAATCGAAACTGACCAGCCAGAATGGAATTTCAACTCACAGAATGTGCCACGATCTGTTGTCAGAATGCTATCAGATGGCGAATGAAGCTGGCTTCTACTCATTCACGTCGCGCGGAAGCAAGGAAGTCTGCGGTCTTTACCTCATAGCCGAGCCGAACCAACTCATCAGAATCACCTTCCATTATTTCACCGTCGACTGCAACGAAAGTGGTCAACTTGCGGTGAGTGGCACAACAAACACCCCGAACGTCAACAGCACCGAGTCAAAACTATGTTGTCAGCCACGCGCGCAAAACGCGTTCAAGTGCCAAACATGGAAACTGAGGCGATTCGATACAGCTGACAATGGAAGATGTCATTCGCTGGTGGGGCTTCGCTCACTGGCCAATCCCGTGACCTCAATTTAAAAGCAGGGGTCTCTTGTCCTGTGTTTCCTACAGGTGTGAAACGTAGGGTTCAACAAATCTCCTTTTCGGCTTTCTTTTGTTTTCGCAGCAAACAAATTCAACAAGAACAAGCAATCCCTTGCTTTTCAGCTGGTGGACGGTTGGGAGGCAAAGAACCAGTACTTTCCCAGTGAACGGGATCACACAGCACCGGAGTATCTCAGATACCAGACTTACTGCAACCCGAACCGTCCGCCGACCGAGTTCATCTCTTCTCAAAATGTCGCGTTGCTGCAGTTTCGCGTTCCCACTGCTCGACAGGGATTCAACATCTCTGTTGACTTCGTGACAAACAGACAACGTAAGTTCCCTCGCACAGCCACCGGATCCACCTCGTCTCCACCCAGAAACCAATATCAACGCTTCAGTTTTTATTCTGCTGCAGCATGCAATGTGATCAAAATGACGGAGGACGGAGTGTACACCCTGCGGAACTACGGGAGACGAATCAACTGCAGCGTGTCCGTCCTGTCTCCGCGGTCCGTACACGTGCTCACCATGAGCATTTCCGTCTCCAGGAGAGATTCTTCCAGCTCCAAACGCATTGCTGAAACAGGGTACTTCGAAGAGGTGAGTACAGCTGGCGAACACTCAAGGCACGGTTCGTTTTGTTCGCTCTGTTCGCCGACGCTTGATGTTCTGTCGAAGACCTTGTAAATGTTTTGATTCCTGACACATGTTGTGACTGCAGGGATTTTGTAGCCATGAGTTCATTGTGAAAAAGTTGTTTGGGTTTGGTGTTGATGGCATTTCACTTGTCTTGACATCAGAGCGCAGCTCATCAACGGCTACACGCCGTTTTTGTAGTGTTCTCTGCGAGGTATAACAGACTACGCCGAACTACTGGACGGCGACGGCTTGGATCCATCCTACATGTGGAAAGAAACTGATATTTGTGGTCTCGACTCCAATCCAAGTTGGTACCTGTGATTCTGGTGAAACAGAATTCCCTCTGGAACACCACATTCGGCCAGTGTTTGATGCGGTTTGCCTCGCAGCACGCGGGAGATACAGCTGAAAGATTTCGTTGCAGGTGGACTGACATTTCGCCTGGGATGCCAGCACTCCGTGTTGAGACTGGTGTCGAGCGGAAGGTACTACAACTCCATCACAGTCCGCTTCCGTCGCTTGAGGGAAGAAGAGCTGAAGACTCTCAGCGACAATGACTGTTAGACCTCCGTATCACTGTCGGAAAATTGTGGGGCAATGTGAGAGATGATTTGTCGTCCCCGAAAATCTTGAAGGAAACTACAGCTGATGTGACACGAAAGTAGCAGTGGTCACAGCATTCTGGGTTCAGTGGTTGACAAAGGGAAAGAGGCCTCGATCAACAGCAACTTCACCCTCACTCCAAATTCAAATTAGTTCCACCTGTTCTATCGTCGCATGTTCTATTGTCGTATGGCATCTGCTGCGAATCTCTTCTCTGCAGGGTTCAAGAGCAACGTCTGAACAATTGTGTTGTTCTGCTTCGAATTGTCCACCGCCACGAATTATGTGGGTACACGCGGTAAAGCCGGGCACGAGCAGTGTTGCGTGAAAGCAATCTTTAAGAAAGAAAAGTGACAAATCCGTACTGTGAAGCTGTTTGCAGCCACAGTATCCGAATGGTCACAGCTGAGGCTCCGAGTAACTCATGGCTGGGGGCTCCTCCCCTGTGATTCACATGTGACAACAAAACCCTGAAGTTTGTGTCTTTGCTACAATTACCGACAGTGAACTTGCTACACGGTGGAAAATACACACGCATGCACACATGTGGAAGTGAAAGAAACAACACAAGGCACAGTACATGTATGCAGACAAAACCATTGCTTGACGCGAGTAAGGGGCACAACAAACTTCACATGAACCGGTCCTGTTGTGAAATGGAAAAATCAAAACTTGTTTCCAGAACACGTGCGTTTGTTGGCAACCCAGGTTTTGTTGGATGCCTTGCAATTTTGCTCGTTTGAAGACTGAAAAGTTCCAGCGCACGATGTGGGCCTGTTAGGCCTCGATATGACCGGATATCGCAGCCGACGATGAATTTTCTGTCATGGAATTGAACTCCACGTGAAAAGAAATTTATGTGTAAAGCACTTTGGCGGATATTCGTCGCGTGAACTGGTGGTCAGAAGCAACAGGCTCCACATTTGTGGTGCACGAGCAACACGCGGACATGTGCCGAGCTCCTTCAGCCACTGCGAACTGCGCGGTGTCGCTGTCAGCGTTCACCGCCCAACGGTAATCCAGGTTCAGAAAGGCGTGTCGAGAAATCGTGGCTGCGGACGTCTGCTTCGTCACTTTGATTCGTCTGCCACACACTGCAGGCAAGTGATAATTTCCAGTTGGGAGACATGTCCCTGGCTTCCTCATCCTGAAGGCTCCGGTCCCAAAAAGTCAAACTTCAAACAATTGGACATGGACACGCAAAACCAGATCCAGACTCTATGTGAGTGAGTGAGTGAGTGAGTGAGTGAGTGAGTGAGGGAGGGAGGGAGGGAGGGAGGGAGGGAGTGTGTGTGTGTTGAAGTGAAGGGTTCAGCGCCCAGTCCACCAGATCTGGCTCTTGCACTCGACTCAGTTTTCACATTTCAAATTGCGTTTCGTTTGTCGGAAACCAATTGTTCATACGCCAGTTGAACAAATTGAACCCACCACACACCTTGCACGTGGCTCGTTCTGTGTCTTGTGGTTCTTCGCATGCTGCACTGGTGTGTCCCGACACCACCCCGTCTTATGTTGCCTCATCTGACCCTTTTGCCTGCAATCTGTTTCGTTCTTTATTGCAGTGAAAATTAAAGAAAAATACGTGAGAGCTCACCTGAATCAGTTGGTGTGTTGTCCGCACGAAATATACATGTGTGGCACTTCTCGACACAAACGATGAACTAAGTCACAAAGTTTTTGGTGGCGGTGGTGATGGTGGTGACGGCGACTTGTGCAGGTTTGGTGAAATGTGAGTTCATGATTCGCACTTTTCCACAAAAAAAAAGTTTATGTGAAAGTCTGTTTGAGATCCCATTTAAGATTTTGTCTCGACAAGCGCCTTTTCCTCCTCTCAATGATTCATCATTACCGGGTGGAGAATCTGTTAATTCCCAACATCCCTGCAGAGGGAAACTGAAGAACGTGATGGAAGGGACCTGGTCCAGACCCTGTTGCGCGTCTGTTGGTTGTGACCTGTCACGTTTTTGCAAATCTACATGGACCTGCAGCCATGTCAATCGTCCCAGAGCAGAATTCAGATTCGCAGGCTCGCATCCTCTGATGTCTTGTCAACGAGTTTGTCAGTAAAACTTGTCTTTTTGTTCAGCTGAGCCCGCAGTGTGCAAAGACAGCGTGGAACCTTACGGCTGCCACTTCAGAAAGATGCGTCCACAATACTGCTTCTACTGGATAAACTTTCCAGGGGGGGCAGTACGAGAGATGCGCTAAAACCTGTTGGAAGTGTGATAAAGGTACGAAAGGCTGTGAATTCTGGGCCGATGCCTTGAAAGGGTGGTCTTGTGTTCGTGGAGCTCTGCCCAGAAACAGCAGCTGCAAGCAACGCCCATGGCAAATTCCCGTCAGAGCAACCCCGGCGACATGTTTTCTTGGAAAAAATAATAGCTCCATGGCGCTCGCGGTGATTTGAGGAAATTTCAGTTGCTCTGATTTGGCTTGCTCTGATTTGGGTCACTTTTTTCTTCAAAATTCTTACTTTTTTTACTCAATATTCACAACTTAAGAACTCATTCAGCACACACCCAAAAAGAACAAATTTGACCAAATGGAACTTTTACACATTGTTTCATAACAATATCCACATATTAACCAAAAGAATTGCCTAGTATCCATTTTTAAATTTTCTATTAAAAATGACTTTTTAACCCAAACTTTAGCCCTACCATATAAAAATTTCAAAAATCAAAAATTGAATGCTACCTCTCAAACCCCTATACAATATACCACATTTCATCAATATACTTCCTTCACAAAAAATGTGTACTTTCAGAGATATAGACCCATTTCTATATCAACAACCCATATTTTCTGCATGTCCAAATTTAAACTTTTTAACCTCATGAATCTAAAAATTCAAACTTTACAAATTCCTTCCTCGAGCATTGTCCCCAACCCAAGTTGAACCAAAATAGCCCAAAAGATCTTAAATTAATCCTCATCTTGACCATGAAACTGCTGTACACATACTTTTGGAAGACCCTGCTTCTAGGTAATTTGATTTGGCTCGCACCAATTTGGCTTGCTTTTTCCAAAAGCTCCCAAATCGTGCAACCCACCTCAAATCACCTAAAAAGCATGAGAATCATTTTGAATCTGGATACTGAAGAGGCAACATGTATTTCCGCGACAAATGACCTGTAAGGCATACTTGTTTTTATGGATGCGCAATTGCGACTCATCCGGATCGCGCCTGGGCTGCAGCATGGTGGCTAAATCTGGAATTTTAATTTCACTCCATGACGTGAAAGATAATTGCCTTTGATTCAGCGTACAAAAGCAAACTTGGAAGCTGCTGTTGGAAGCAGCTCCGTCCGTGTACGAGTCTTGCTGAAAACTGCTTTCTGCATTCCCCCACCCCTGCCAATTCCTGTGCCGTTCATTGCTCCCCGTGTAGTTTCAAAATTTAAAGGGGCAAAATAAAATTCCCTCAAGTGATGATAGCTGCGATGTCTTGAGCAGCCTTGAACGTTTCCGAAGAAACCGACCGTCGAGTGGGACGTTCGCTTTGGCCACTCTGCACAGGAACCTCGAAGGCCCAGACAGTGACTGTTGACTCCCTGAACTGGTTGGTCCTTCTTTTTTCTCTTTTCTTGCCCATTGGGTTACCAGGGTAACTCTTGTTATCTATAGGTGTGCTCATACCAGCGCCTTGCCTGCACCATCAGCTGGCAGAGCCTTTCCGCATCGTTCGCCCAGAGAAGGGAGGCAGGTCTCCCATCTCTGTTGGCCGGGTCGCACAAATCGGTCTCACACGTACGTGGAAGTCAGAACTGCGTTTATTATCACTTACCTGAGCCCCTTAGGTAGAAGCCCAGAAAACAGTATTACAGATGGTTTTATAACCGGGGTCTGAAGCTGTGCTACAGGTGCAGCTTCAGAGGAGAGCGGGGAAGAACTTGTGTATTCGGACCAAGTGTCGAACAATGGTTCGATTACACAACATCCCTCCGCTCCGAAGAAAACACACAGTGTTTTTACAGAGGAACTACAAAATTTCACAACTGTCAACTCAAAACTAACAACTATGATAAGAAATATCTACGGTTACAAAACATACAATCATGCGGTTTTTGCCGGGTTTTTGCCGGGGTTTATCTCGGTTCACGGTTGTTTTTATTTCATGACACGAGACCAAAACCTTTTTCTTGATCGACATTTACTCATTCATTTTCACAATGGCGAGGAATGAACACACATACGCGATCCCAGATACTACCACTACCATTTCACTGTGTCTTTTGTGCAGATATGACTTTCCCGACGCAGTCCCCTTGCATGTGACAGAAATGGCTGGTAGCCCTCCTATGGATACAGGTGAGTACACTCTTCGAACGACCCCATTTCGTCACGACGGCGCACTTCAACGCTCGAGAATTCAACACTTACTATCTCGACCTGATGGCTCGATTTGTAGACAAAGAAACGGAATGCGAGTTCATCGACGTTAGCTCTACCTCCGAGGGACAAGAGGAAGGTGTGACAGGGGGAGCTACTGCTACTGCGAACCTGCCGGCCCCTCCACATCAAGCTCCACTCGAGGTACATTGAATACGCAGTGGTTTGGGAGAACCATTTTGGTCAACAATAATCTGGTTGTGTCACTACTCGTGTCTTGCTACTTTTACAGGTGCAGCTAGACCGTCAGATCAATGACGCGCCCATTGTGGAATGGATCAAGGAATTCCTGGGGCTCTGGATCGATCCCACGGACTTGCGCACATGTGCATTTGGTGAGTGTTCTTTTTACAAACCCACGCCATCTTGACACCGACTGCTTTCCGAACCATGTCGGCGTGTTCCTAGCCACAATTCTTTGCTGCAGCCAAACTGATCAGGGCCTTGTGGGACTTGACCAGGTCCTGCTTCGCCCGCCTCAATGGACCACAATGGATGCGGGTGCTCGAGCGGCTGGTTGCTTGCCATTCTGGTCACGTTCTTTAGCATGATTCTGAACTCCTAACCGCTGTGCTCTTTGGGGATGACTCGGAGCAAGGCCGGAATGATCCACTACTCATCAGCATAGTGAACATGACCTTGGGTTAGTAGTTACTTATGACCTTCCCAGGTCGGTTCCTCAAGCTTGCCGGCCCAATGAGCAAGGTACAGCGTATCCTGTCCTTGTTTCAGACCATTCCATTCCGAATCTTGAGAGACTGGCGGAGTCCGACAGTGAGGAAGAACTCGGGCAGCTCTGTGGAATGGCCGGAAAATATCATCGGAACAAGCGATTACTGACAAACTGACGAACCACGCAGACTCGTAGCCGAGATTTTCCAAATTTTCTGTTCACAAATAAATTTCTTTTGGCCAAACAGCAATACATTGGTCTCTCAATTTTGCGAATACCAAAATCCATCCGAAGTCAGGCTAAACGTAGCCAGACACGTGGTACACTGGACAACGCAGTGCGGTAACATGCGGTGGAATGCCGGACCATGATGCGCACTGCACCACGCGCTGAAGCTGGGTTCCCAGTCAGGCACATTTGACATGCACCACTCAGCGTCGTCAGGTACATTCACTTCCATTGACCAGCATCCGGAATCGTCACTGTCATACTCGATATCTTCAACCGGAAAGTCAATCTCTTCCGTCGTCTGGGTGTCATCTGTCGGCGGCGTCTCCGAGGTTGTGTAGCAGCCTGTAGTCGAGACAGGAACTGGAAATGCAGCGGCCGGCTCGCTGTCGAGTTGATCTTGCAGGTCTGGGGCTCCTTCGCTGGTGCTCAGATGGAGTATCGCCTCAACGGCCTCCCTTCCATGAAGATGCAGCACATCGTCAGGGTCGGCTTGCTCCATCGAAGCATCGCTTGTCTCAGCGCCCAACAGGCCTTCATTGGGATCTTCTTTGGCGTGCAGCCCCAGTATGTTGTCTGCGTTGAACTCAGGTTGGCCATCATCCATCTTAGGGTCGCTTTCCAACAGGTCGTCGAGAGAAATCTCCACAACGGCAAAGTCAGGAAGTGCATGCGTCTCGGATGACTCTGCCATGCCTGTTCGGGTTTATGTTCTATGAGGTCGCCAAGCCTGGCAAGCTCATAGGCTATGACATACACACCGTCAGGAAGGTCTTCACTTCTCTCGTACACTACGGGTGGGAGCAAATTGGAGACTACAGTTAGCAAACACACTCGTGTAAGGAGTCAACAAAATTCAAACTCTCAACCAAAATCTTGTGAGGTGAAGCAAAGGTGCACTTACAAGCGAGTGTCGTGAGAAGCCTCGTTGATGTGGCCTTCACGCTGTTGGTTGTGTCACATTGCGTCAACAATTTCTTCCAGGATTTCCTGGCTTCCTCATTCTCAGGTCGCGTGTCATGGTTGTCATCTGACAATTTTGACAGGCAACCTGGTCGCGAGTTTTGCCATTTGTCCTTTCATTTTGCACATGCCCCATGCTGAAACTGCTAAGACGACAGCACCAATGCCTCCCAAAGCCAAGCCCAACCATTTCCAATTCTTCAGAAGAAAACCGCCACTGGCTCGAATTTTGGTCAAGTCGTGTTGTATCTTGTCATTTTCGGAAATCCAAAGCGTTTTGTGAGTCTTGACTCAATCCACCAATTGTTCAAGATTGGCGTCAAGTTTTTCAAAATCTTGCAGCACATTGCTGTCATCAAAATGTGTGATGTTGATTTCAGGCCAATGGACTTCCGGCAAAGCTTCGTAGGGCACATCATGCTGTTCTTTGAGCTTTTCATTCAGAACATGCCATGCTTGAGCTGCTGCCTGATTGATGTGGTATTTCAGCTCGATCTTTCGCACTTTGTGCGGGCATGCATCAACTTTTACAACAACATGGTGTGACGCAATTTCCAAAGTGCAATCACACACAGTGTCTTTTGTGATCACGACCATGCGCTCATGTCTTTCTTGTGCCTCACGTTCAGGGCAAAGGATTTTCCATTTCTTTTATGTGTCATAGATCAAAAGTTGTGATTTTGTTTCCAAAATTCCGGGACTGACTTCTTCCCTTTCTTTCAGAACAAAATCACACTGTTTCAAAACATCTGCTTGTTTCAAATTCTG
>JAAUXT010137402.1_pt1 | contig 18657 bp, 19 predicted proteins | sample 7278171 | NCBI WGS metagenome assembly JAAUXT01 (sample SAMN14350112, study PRJNA611818) | marine sediment metagenome | isolation source: surface marine sediment (1.8m) | place: French Polynesia: Moorea | collected 2018-08 | reverse complement strand
CAATTGTTTTTTGAGAAACATAACACTATGCACACATTCGTCGACACACACAAGTGCTGTCCTGCCGATGTACGCTGCGCGCGGCTGATTCTCCACTTGAAAGTCTAGTTTACCCGTGTATCCTTGGCAACTCAACCGTGGCCATAGCACTGTGGCCATGCCAGAAACTGACTGGCCTGAAGCAGGCCGCGCGCTTTTCAGGCGGTAGCGTTCTTGTTGCAAATTGGTCCAGGCAAGACAGGGCTATGGTTGTTTGGATTTTTGGGTTTTGAGCAAAAGTACTGAAAAATTTATCGGTGGCATTAACTCATCACAAAAAAAAAATCTAAAATTGTTTGTTACTGGTGGAACAGAGCTATTAGTAGATTGGTTGGGTCAAAAGAGTTTTGGAAGGTACAAGTTGTATTAGGTTATGAAGAGGCATTTTCATAATTTTTGCTGAATCAGCATTTTTGGAGCAAACCCGAAAGCAAAGCCAAATTGTTCAAATCACCACGAGGCCCATGGGCCTTACGTTTTGCAGAAATACAGACGTTGGTAGCTGGTGGGGGGGGGGAAATGCAATCCTGAGAGTCGCTTTCGTGGTTTCGGGGACGGAGGCCAACGCAGATGTCTTGTGTTCATTCTTGGACTGAAACCTAGATTGTGCGAGAGACGAGTGTTTGAACGTTCTGGTGGCACAGGGAGTTTGCATTCTCTTTTTTGTCTCGTACGAGGATTCCTGCTCTGAATCACGGGGCACCAGGCGGGTTTTGTGCACTCGACCGATTCATCGAACGTTTGTGAGAGACGACACAAAATGCGGTTTAGGTTTTGTTTTGTTTGGCTTTTTCTCGTGGAACCCTGTTTTACCTTTTCATGCCCACGACGAGCAGATCAAAATTCAGTGGTTGAACATGTCAAAATGATTGAACCCAAGTGCGGCAAGTGTTGCATTTGTGTCGTTTGCAAAATATTTCAATTGATCTCGCCAGTGGATTATTTTGGTGACATTGTCCCTGTGGCTGTTTTGTCAGATGACAACAACGAGGTTTATAGTTACGATTACGCAGATCACACAACAGCAAACAACTGAGGAATTAATGGTGCTAATGTTTTGTGTACTTGCAGCTTGGTGACTCCGTACTCTAAGTTGGACTTCAGGGTGTTCAACCACTTTCAGCTGAAAACGGACTCTATTCTGGGCCAAGGGACATTGGACCTGCATCCGCTGCTGCAGAAGCACAATGGCAAATGTGTGTTTTTCTTTGGTTCCCGATTTTTTTCTTGGTGGTTGAAAGTACTTGTATCAGTCCACATCTACGTGTCTGCAGTTGAATAAGAGTGACTTGTTCAGGAAAGGCCACCTCATCAGTGTCGATCGACTTTCGGTTGATGCCTTTGTTGTGTCTTTGTAGTCAAGAACCTCTCACACAAGCTGGAGTTGAAGGCCGATCTCAAAGGCTCTGTGCAAAAAACGGGGGATCTGAGCATCACCCTCACTGGCATGGACGTCAACATGGAAAACTATCCCGTTCGAAGTGTGCCAAATGGAGTTGCAAACGGTGAGACGGACTGTTGGTCAAATGTACACATGTCCTGCTGCAGTATAGATCTACGTTTGCGTTTGGAAATCATCTTGTGATCTTCACACGACTCGCGGTGCTTGCATCAGCTCTTTCCATGTTCACTTTTCCGGAAGAAACGGGCAGTTGTAACATCAGGCGACAGGCAAAATATTTTTGTGTTGCTTCCGCAACAGTTGTTAGAGGGTGAAACTGACAATGTTCTCTCTGTGTGCAGGTCCGAGTCACAGTTCATCGCGGGGAGAAGGAGGGGGTCGCTCACGGACAAACGGCAACGCGACACGGAGCGGTCGCGACCGTGAGCGGGCCGAGCGGAACCGTGAGCGGGGCGACCGAGAGCGGGACCGAGATCGGGACCGCGGCGAAAACGATGACAGCAGCAGTGGGCGGACGCGGCGGCCCCCGCCTGTGCTGCCCGGGCGCATCGCCAACCCGCCGCCGCCGCCCGCAGACTCCCCCGGCACCACCGCCGCCACCACGTCCCTGACCAACGGTACCGCATCGACAACCACAACCACTGCAGCCACAGCCACCTCGACGAGTAAGTCGTCTGTGCTTAATTTTCCAGGTCAGTGAAATTATCCCAGCGACGCAATCGTTGGTGCGTGGAAAATAGCGAGTGGGCCAGAGCAAGAAAGTTCAATTCGCACTGGAAATGGTGTTGAAGTCACAATCAAGTCTAGATATTTCGCGGCGAGATGTGTGAAAGTTTGCACAAATCCACCCCAAAGTCGCTCAGGTTGACTGGTGGAGGTTTATTTTACACTTGGGGAGGTGCATTGTGTTAATTGTTTCTGCAGGTTCGACTTCGACGCCGAGTGGCGGTGACGGCAGCGCTGGTGCGCAGAATGGCGGGAGTCAGGAACCGTTGCCGCCTGGATGGGAGATGCGCATCGACCCGCACGGCAGACCCTACTACGTGGACCACAACACGCGCACCACCACTTGGGAGCGGCCCACACCCCTCCCGCCAGGGTCAGTCTCTGAACACTGAACCAATCTGGTGAAATTTTGGTCCACGTTTGCTCGTTAGCCGGCACTAAAACTCAACTCTCTGTGGACAGGTGGGAGAGGCGCGTGGATCCGCGCGGCCGGGTGTACTACGTGGACCACAACACGCGCACGACGACTTGGCAGCGCCCCAACCCAGAGATGATGAATAACCTGATGCAGTGGCAACACATGCGGCAGATTCGCAGCGTCGAGACGCTCGCGAACCGCTTCTTGTTTCCGCAGAACAGTGTGCCCGACAACGACCCGCTGGGACCGCTACCCGAAGGCTGGGGTGAGTCATTCCGCACTGGGGCAGCACAAGTCTTTGGCAAGAGACTGATTACCGAATCCGAGTTTTTTTCTTGGTTGCCATTGTCAGGTTTAACACGTTGAAATCTGTGCCTGTGCAGAGGCTATTCAAGACGAACAGCATTTCAAAAGCCAAACGCGTATCGTTTCCATTTCCAGAGAAAAGGGTTGATGCAAATGGCCGTGTGTACTTCGTCAATCACAAGAACAGAGCAACACAGTGGGAGGATCCACGAACGCAAGGGTACGTCAGAAGTCATCTCGACAACGGATTCTTGTGTTTGATCACTTTGTGCGCTGAACCAGCGTTGTTTGCATCCTTTCGAATCGTTTATCTTTTCAGTATAATGCAAGAAGACCCGTTGCCGGAGGGTTGGGAAATGCGGTACACAGCGGAAGGCGTCCGATACTTTGTTGACCACAATACTCGCACCACAACATTCCAAGACCCCAGAGGTGGTCCAGCCAAAGGGTGAGTGCCTTCTCTTGTTTGAGACCCGAGTTTGAGTGTGCTCATCTCAGCTTCCAGTTTGACAGAAATTTGCTTGTGTTTGCGTTTCAGCCCGAAAGGTGCATACGGTGTGCCTATTCAATACGAGCGCAGTTTTCGGTGGAAACTCGGACAATTCAGGTACCTTTGTCAGGTGAGTGGCTCCGTTGAAGCAATCAAAAATAGAGAAACGTAGATTTTTCGATTCGAAGTCAATTTCTCGAAGGGAAAGCTGTGTTGTAAAATATAGTTATTGCGAGAGTTCTGCGAAAGTTTTCTTTTTCAAATTGTGCTCCTTCATTTGCGCGTGTCTTGCAATCATCTTTGGTGTCCCGCCATTGAGAAACAAAAGGACCTCCGTCCCAGAAGCACAATCAGACATGCACCAGTTCCCAAGCGCAATGAGACCCAAAGGCAGGTCCAGCCCCACCCCATCCGACGCACCGAAACGCCCATGTGGGCTGCTACGAGTAGTGAGACCCCTGCCTGGGAAAGTCCGTGTCTCCCTGCAAGAGAAACCTTCACCCCGGGTCTCCTCGAATGATCCCTCCTCCCCAAATTTTTCAGCAATATTTCCAAGGATCTGTGTTCAGACACACACAAGTCGAACTTTGAAGCAAAGAACAGAATTGACAGAACTGCCAATTGCGCGTGCCAACACCGACAAGTGTTCTTGTTCATTTTAGTCCAATGCTTTACCCAGCCACGTTAAAATAAACGTGTCTCGCGCGTCCTTGTTTGAAGACAGCTTTCAACAGGTAAATCATCACCCAAGCCATTTGTTGTCTCTGTAACATACTGATGAATTGTTTGTATTTTGTGCCAACAGTCCAATGCTCTACCTGGTCATGTAAAAATAAGCGTAACGCGAGAAGGTTTGTTTGAGGACTCATTCCAGCAGGTAAGAGAGGGTACCGAGCCATTTTATCTTACTTTAGCTTCAAAGTGCATGTTATCTGTCGACTTTCACAACGCAAAAGCTGCATTTTAACTTTTGTTTGGGTTGGCAAGTTTTGTTTCGGAACGCTTTTCTCTACCACTGTACAGTTACTCGGATTTTTCCGGGGGTGGGTGGGTGGGCGGGCGGTAACTTATTCCTGAGTTTGTCTCATCTGAACTCGGGTGTGCTCCAATGGAATTGTGAACATCTCATCGCAAGTAGTGGCCTTGTGCCTTCACGTAGACCTGTTGGTCGTTTCTGACATGTCTTTTCGTTTCTGTGGTGCGAGTAGCAGTTGAGAAATCTTGTTCACAAGGGAGCACGTCAGGGTGTCTTTTGTGGCTCGTTCTTTTCTGCAACTGTGGTGTGCCTGTGGAGGTGTGCGTCCACAAAATTGCTTTGGTGGCCTCTCTCTGAGCACAACCTGATAACACCACTTGGGCTGCCAGGGTGTCCCCAGTATTCTCTGCGCTCGTTCGTTGCGTTTTCAAGCGCTCGGTTCGTCGCTTGGCGTCTCTTCCGAAAAAAAAGTTCATTTTGTGTGTGTGGGGGGGGGGGATTTCAAAAAATTGAAAAGAAGTCCCGTTCATAAAACGGGCGATTTGACCCTGTTGGGTTCTGGGAGATTCTTTTTTGAAATTCGGAAATTATTTCCTGTTTGTTTCAGACAATATTGAAACGTTCTTTGGTTCGGAATCAAGCAACTGTTGTCAAAAACTTTTTGTGGGAACATCACGAAAAATTGTTTCACCGTGAAACATGTTCAGTGTCCAGTGCTTTCTGAATCCAGTCTCTCAGTTTGACCTCAGAGCAAGGTCACAGTGTCGACAACCACTTCTGGGACTGGCTGTTTTGATGTCGCACGGAACTTTTCCAGCTGCTCGAAGCTCTTGAGTGTCGTTCTTTGGTGCTTCAGTTTCCAAAACTTGCGAGTCACAATCGGCCCTTTCCTTACAGATCATGCGACTTCAGCCTTTTGACCTCAGAAGAAGACTTTACATCATATTCAGAGGCGAAGAGGGCTTGGACTACGGAGGTTTAGCCAGGTGAGTGCGACTTTCTGGAAATTTTTCGGGGTGATACGGGTACGCTTGAACAGTGGGGTTCTCTTGGGGAACTTGTTAGTTGTGGCTACAAGAGGACAACGATCGGAGGTGGTGATTCGATGTTTGGTCAGCTGTTGCAATCCCCATCACTCCAAAATTCTCTCAAGATTCTGGCCTTCCCATGTCTTCGTCTGTGTATCCGACCTGTCAGCTGCATGCTTGCAATGACAACAGTGCTTGCAGCGCTCACGGGTATCCCGCATCTACAACAGAAGTGTCTTGTTCTTTCATCATTGCATTTTCTGTTGCAGAGAATGGTTCTTCCACTTGTCTCACGAAGTGCTGAACCCGATGTACTGTTTGTTCGAGTACGCCAACAACAACAACTATTGCCTGCAGATAAACCCCGCCTCGTCCGTGAACCCGGACCATCTCATGTACTTCAGATTCATTGGTCGATTCATCGCCATGGTAAGTGATGTTGAGCAGTGTTGGTTGGTGCCCGTTCGTGCAGGCCGATGCAGGAGAGGGATCGGGTTGGGGGAACGCTCAGTGACACAGGTTCAAGAACTGAAATGGCGTTTGTTTTTGCAGGCTCTCTACCACGGCAAATTTATTGACAGTGGTTTCACCATGCCGTTTTACAAACGGATGCTCAACAAGAAGTTGTCAGTCATCGACCTCGAGTCCATAGATCCCGAGTTCCACAGCTCTTTGGTGTGGATCAGGTGCGTGGTGGCGCTTCGAGCACGCGCCTTGTTTGTTGCAACTTTGCTGGTTTGGGGCTTTGTTGCTGGATCAGCAGTGATGATTGTTGTGTTTCAGGGACAACAACATAGACGAGTGTGGCCTGGAAATGACGTTCGCTGCTGACTTTGAAAAGCTAGGAAAAGTAGAAAATCACGAGCTCAAGCCAGGTGGTGCTGAAATTCCGGTGACCGAAGAAAACAAGGAGGAATACATAGCGTACGTGTTGCTTGTTCTCTGGCTTTTCTTGATGTCCTTTGGCGAAATATTCCAAAAGTGTTCATCACGACTGAAGTCAGTTGTGCCAAGAGGTCGTGCCGTTCCTGACTGCAACTTTCTGCAGTATATTCCTTTTGTCGCAGTTTGATGACAGACTGGAGATTCAAAAGAGGCGTGGAAGACCAAACCAAGGCGTTTCTCGACGGCTTCAACGAGGTGGTTCCTTTGCAGTGGCTTCAGTACTTCGACGAAAGAGAACTGGAGGTAAATTGGCGCAAAATGTTGTCGCACGGAACACCAAGTTCAGGTGGATATTCTGCAGCACTGTGTCCGTTTCTCAGCATGCATGAATCAGCATGCATGAAAAAAATAAACCGCCAACAAAACTTGCTTTTCAGCTGATGCTGTGCGGTATGCAGGAGATTGACGTTGATGACTGGGAGCGAAACACCATCTACAGACACTACAACACGCACAGCAAACAGATCCAGTGGTTCTGGAAGGTGTGATACTTCGGACAATTTGCAGATGGAAATTACGCTAGCAGACGAGTTGTGAACACGCGGTGTCCGTCTTCAATTGGGAATGAAATTGAATTGTTTGGTTTTACGACCGCTCACACGGAACGTGGCTCATCGTTTGTGTTGCAGTTCACGCGTGAATTGGACAGCGAGAAGAGAACGCGCTTGCTGCAGTTTGTCACGGGCACGTGTCGCCTTCCGGTCGGCGGGTTCGCGGAACTGATGGGTACGTGCAAAGCAACTGCAAATTGCGCGTATTCCTGTTACAGACGCCTGTCTGCGACAGTGGACTCCGTGCAGTCACTGTGTGTGTGTGTGTGTGGGGGGGGGGGGGGAACCCGTGACTTTCGGGAGGGGAGATTTGCATGCGAGCACGTTTTGGTCACTGTGACTTTGCCTGAGGGGTTGAGTCAAGCAAACTTTCAGCTGGAAAATGTTCAGCAGCAAATTCTGAGCATTTTTGGGTTCGCGTGACCCCCAACCCCCCTCAAGGTTAGCCATTGGTACACAACAGTCACCGTGGCAAAATCTGCCGGTTTCATGAAAGCAATGGTTGCTTGAACCAAATCTACTATTGGGTTTGTGACAGGGGTGGAGGCAAAGCAACAGGTTCTTTGGTCACCCCGAAGCAAAAGCAAGTGAACAGTTGTCCCCCCCCCCCAGTTGCAAAATCATTGTTTGGTTTGGGCAGAACAACCGTTTGCTGGAACAATACGTGTCGTGAGCACAATGCCTGCTTTAAGGAGCCGCAGGCTCGTTGATTTTTGTTCTCTTTGTTTGTGTTTGAAGGCAAAATGTTTGAATGGAATCCTGGAATATATTTCGTGCCTTTCTGCTCCTTGAAAACTTAGTGATGTGCGTGTTTCGTTGTTTTCTAGGGAGCAACGGTCCCCAGAGATTTTGCATCGAAAAAGTGGGGAAAGAGACGTGGCTGCCGCGCAGTCACACGTGCTTCAACAGACTCGATTTGCCGCCGTACAAAAGTTACGAGCAGCTGGCTGAAAAGCTGACACTAGCAATAGAAGAGACGGAAGGCTTCGGCCAGGAGTAGAGCTGCAGCAGCATCAAGTTCTTGTGATGAGTTGTGTGAGTGCTTCGTTGTTCCTGCATTCAGCTTCAAGTTTGTGTAGAAAGTGAAGGGTTCTGTGGAAATCAATATCAGGTAAAAATGCGCGACAGAATGGTGTGTCGTTTTGCCAAACACGCAAAGAACTCGACGTAAAAAGGCTTTTTTCTTTTCACGAGACCTGGAGAAATTGTCGATTTCATCAGTCACGTCAGTTTGTTTTGCCACGTGCTTTGGAGTAGACCTCCAGGTTCCGCAATTTATTTTTGTTCACGTGATGCAAGCACAGTGAAAAGGGGAACTTTCTGTGGGGCGAATTTGCAGCTGTCGTGGCGCTTGAAAGTCCGCTCGGCGGTTTTGTTTGCATCTGGAATGCACAATCGTCGTTGTAAATAAAGGACTGCAGTAAGCAAGCTGTGAACGTGCCTGTCAAACTCAAGGTGTGTTTGTTTGGTCTTGCGCATCGACAAATTTTCTTCGGTGTCCTTTCGATGGAACACAGTCCCAAGAAATTTGATTTTGCATCGGAGATGCGCCAACCTGAGCGAACGCACTTTGTGTCGTCAGGCAGCTCCTCGAAATTGGCAAGTCATGTGGTGAATGTTCTTAACTTGAAATCAAGGAACTCGGTGATTCACAGTCCGGGTCGAATCGTGCTGTTCATTTCGCCAATCATACAGAGATTTTGTAAACTTAATTGAAAAAGTCTGCCCAACTGCAGTAAAAGGTGGATCCCCTGGTGGGACATGTTCTGTTCGTTTTGCGTGCGTACGTGTTGTTGATCAGACCATTGAGTGTTCGTGTTCGGAACTGACCAAGTGAGTGATGTGGCTGGTCTTCGAGGAGGATATGGAATCCGCGCCAAGCGGAGGGCATTTGTGTGACTGTGTGAAGTTCGTGTCACTGTGTGTTTGTGAGTGACGAGAAGGACAAAAAACTACCTACAAATTACTGAACTGAAAACAGAAGACTGCATTGTTTTTGAAATGCTTCATGTGTACCAGGTGTAGTTATGTTACCAAGTTTACTGTGATGCCATGCATGATGTCGCTTCTTGAAGCGAAGGGAACTTTCACACACAGCTGTACATACAATCATTTGAACGTGTGTGTGGAAGAGAAGACGAATTTCTTTCTTTTTTTTTTGGGGGGGGGAGGGGGAGGTGGTTGCATTCGGTGCAAACATTGCACCAAGCTTCACCGGAATGATTCGTTGGTCACTCGTGTTGTCCTTTGTTCAAATGTGGAGAACGTTATGAATGCTCTCCAAGCCACAATGTCACTATGTGATACACACAAGGTACGTAACTCGTCTGTTTCGCGTCGTGAAACCTGTCGCGCACTGAATGTTCGACTGACAAACCGAGATAGCAAATTGGATCTGTCCAGAAGATCCGATGTGAGAAGTTTCTTGTAAAAATGTACAATAACTGTTGTCGTTTTTTATACTGTACAGCTTTTAAATACCGTGGATTCAAAGTACAGAAAGGATATTTTTTCACAGTGAGATGTGTTGGGGGAAAGGCAAGGCAGAGCGCTGTTTGGAGGAAAGGTGAACATTATTTCGAAAACATGGTTGTCATTAACATTTCAGTTTGTTGCATTTGGTTACTCAGTGCAGTGGCACTGGTTGTGTTGATTGCAGACTGGCCGATACAGTGAGGTTCTTTCTAACCTGCACCGAGACTCACTCGAAAGTTGTACATATTCTTCGTATATTTATGTTGGTTGATTGTGCTAACAAGCGCAGAAAAAACAACTGAAGTCCTAATTTTGTCGGACAATGTCCTGAAGTGTCTCGGTGTCTGTTGGTTGCCCAGTTCCTGGAAAATAGTGGAGCAAGAACAACTCACTTTTTCAGTTGAAGAGACGAATTCCAAATGCTCGGAACGAGTTGCGGCTGGTCCCTATCAACAGCGAGCTGTTGCTTCGCCACTTCGGGCTGTTGTTTTTCAATACGAAGGATATAGTTTCTCAAGGCGAAACTGCTCCAATTCTGCACCGAAATTTCCAAGGAAACTTGTGCCATTACGAACTGGATGCACTGCTCGTTTGCTTGCGTTATTCTGCCGAACATTCAGCACAACTTGCTTGCGTTGTTCTGCCGAACATTCAGCACAACTTGATCTTTTATTTCTTTTGCCACAACAAGAATTGAAACCATGTTTGACGAAATTTTTGTCACAAACAAAACGCCTTGACTTGTGGCAGTTTGTACGCACGAGCTGTTCTCCTTTCTACATAGTCACGCTGTACGAAATACGTGTAAAATTACTCTTTATGAAATTGTTAATAAAAAACATCTGTAAAAATATTCCCACCTCGATCAAGTAACAGTAGCGACTGTTCCGCAGGTTGCGTTCCACTGTTCATGCAGCTGTGCTGGTGGTGTGGGCAGAGGGACAAACACGTCCAAAATTTGACTCCCACCGGATGACAGGGTTCTCATACTGTACAAAAAATGGTTCTTGCGGAATCACACGATGACTTTTCGAGACCTTTGGTCGAGTAAAGAGTTGTGTGATTGAACAGGAACCCTTTTCTGTGAGAACTCAGTTCTACCACAATGCGAGCACATACGAGAGGTTTGGTACTTGCGTCAAACGGGGACACGGGCAAATTTTGTTTCTTCTCGTACTCACTGTTGACAAACAAGAATGCCAGCGCAGAACAACCCACGTTTGTGGAGCTAATGTTGACACAGGAGGTAGGTGTGTGTGTGCGTGTTGGGGGTGGGGTCCGAGGACATGTATTTGCTCCTGTCCACCACCCTCCCCTCTGGAGCTGATGATGGATCCCAGGATCCAGCATCCCCGGACATGTTGGGTTTTGTCCTGGGCTCCCTTTGTGCAGCCTTTGTCGTGGAGCTACCGGTAGATCTGATGTCCATCGAGGAGGTCGAGTCCCCCTAAAAAATTCACACACACACACACACACACACACACACACATGAAAGTGATTTGTTCAACCCACTTCCGCGTTGATATTTTGTTCATTCACCACGTTATGGACATTTCCTGACAGCCGGCACACCCCATTCATATCCACAGGAACTGAAAATCGACCATTTTCGCTGTCAAGGAGCCCTGGGAAAAAAGATTTGACAAAAACACTGCAAGAAGGAATGGTTTGGCAGTTTTGTTTCGTCAGTGCAGGGTGACCCCCTCCCCCAATCACTGCACAATTTTTAGTTCGTGCTCAGAAATATCAGTGCTGTGTACCCTCACAGGTTGGGAAGAAAATCTGACAAACCCAGCAAAGAGACACGACTGAATTTGCAACAGAATGATGTTCGCTCTTTATTTGCGTGAAGCAAACGTTTGAATCCTCAGTTTTGTCACAATCACACGTGTAAATGCATAAAATAATTAATTTTAAGAACCATGTCTTGCTTGCTCAGGGCATTGACAAGAAATATCTGCATCAGGATCAAAAATGCGTCCAGCTGCTCGCCTGCGGTTCCATTGTTATCCACCACCGAATTCGATGCGGACATCGGCATCTCTATATTTTTGCCGAGAAAAACTTGTGCGATTCGACGTCTTTGTTCAGCCTGTTTCCGTTGTTTTCACACGAGAAGCAATGTGCACATTGCCTTGTCGGATTGAGCGGTACCTGTTCAGAAACAACTTGTTAGCTGAAAAAGAACTAGAACAACTCAATTCGCGCACCAACACTGGGTTTTTGCCCACTGCACTTTTGCCCAATGACACTTGTCCAATTAAATGAGTAAAAACAAATGTCGACATCTGCACTGCACAACATCGGGAAGACAGAAAATGATTTTGCACACGAAAAGAACAGATGTCAAATTGAACTCTGAATGAGACCGCTTTCTAGTTAAACATCCAAATCACATTTCACACCAAACCGGTACTGTACCTTGCCTTGCTGCACAGTGCTACAAGAAATCTGGGTGTGTTCCTTTCTGAGAGACAAGGCGACTTGGTGTGGTACAACGACCGTCACGCCAGAATCCACGAACAGTTCATATCACTTGATTTTATCACACACTGTTCCCCCCTACAAGAGAATTTGCGAACCAGAGCTGCCTGAACACAAAGTCCAAAACAAATATTCGAACCTGTCTGAGGATACCCACCTGTTGACAAGAAAATCTGATGCAGTGTATATGAAATATAAGGAAAGCTCAAGGGCACTTGTCAAGTTCTCTGTCATCACAGAAAAAAGAACATGGAAACAATCTTTCCTTTTCGCAGCCCACAAGGAACATTTTTTTGGGGGGATTTTGCCCTGAAGACTGCAACGAATCATTTAGCCGAGTTTTTTTGAGTCAAAATGGATGTTTTACGGATTTCAAAATATCACAAATCTCTGAACAGGACAGCTGCTCATAAAGTGAAGCACAACGTTGTCCAGCGAGCGACTGAGGAAGTCACTGGCTACAAAAATTTGACAAGGTCAATCTGTACAGAACTCAGTTGACTTTGATACATCCTGACAACGACACAAGGGAACTCTCCTACTGCGCAGCGCGTTGTGTTGTAAATTTACAGTTAATTGGTTACTTAACGGAAAGACAAGCAGCTTTTTATACACCCAATAAAATAAATTACCGCCGACCGTTTTTGCCAAGAAACGCACAGACGTTGCCACAGGCAACAATAAGTATCGTGCGTGCGGTATTTTTACAGCATCACTCCTGTCACGTTTCAGTGATCGATTCGCAAACTTCCTTGCATCTTCAGACATGCGCAAGTGAACATTTCAAGAGAAATTTTTGAGCTTTGTTGCCACGAAGTTGCAGTGGAGACCTGTGCATCGGCCAAGCGGTGGTTTTGAATTCTAAAACCGCAAGGCTTCGTGGGTGGCAGGGGTTGCCCGATCAACTTTTTGACACGAGAAAGCAAACAAGGAGGGTGGGGGTCCGCTGGATGAAGACATTTCGAAAATACCAGTTACAATGACAATGAAATCCTGAACGTATTTACAAACCACACGTTGAAAATAGAGAAGGGACACAGTCCGGGATTTCGCTGGTTGAACTTGTCAGACTTCGACAATGCAGTTTTTGCTTACTCCAAATCCCATCAACAACACTGCGCTCCGGCTGCGGAACTCGCACTGCACAACATCCCTTCATGAAAACAAGACCCCTTCCCCGCCCCCCCAAAAAAAACAACAAAACATTCGGATAAAAAAACAAGCACTTTCATCCAAACGTCAAACGAACTTCATTCAATGACACATTTCATCCAACTGGAAACGAGAAAACACTTGTCGATGTTGACACGCGCCGCAGGGGAACAGAGTACTCAACACGCAATAGCTGAATTGAACCAATCCAAGAACGAGTTTTGGAAGCCATACTGAACTGACCCTTGAATACAATTTTCACTGAGAGCGGGATTCAATTCCATGGCCAGATACAGCTGCAAATTTAGTCATCTGACTTGAACAGACGATTTCAGATCATATGGAGGTTGGTGGGGGAAATCTGTTTCAAAAGAAGGTTGGAGTCAGAATTATTCTCATTTCAGCCCTGTATTTTTCTTCAAAAACTACTTTCGTGAAGAGGGACGAGCTCTCTTGTTCAACGGGGTATTGAACTGAAACGGTAGAACAAAATTTGCAAATTTCCTTCCATGGGACCCGTGAGCCTGCTAAATCAGGACACCAAGAACACGTCTTCAAAAGTGCTGGTCCAGTGTGAAAGGATGGTCGAATCAAGGAAATTTGAGCTTCGATACATTTGAAAATTCTGAAGGAGTCAACACTGCCGTTCACGTTTGTGGTGCTATTTTTCCTGACGGACAAAACGACACAACGGACCCGTCCTACCAACAGATTTACGAAAACCAAAGTGTGATTAAAATTTCTTCGGCACATTCTTTTGCAAATCGGCGCTGTTAAAACTCAGAATATCGAACCAACCCGAGCCTGGCAACGGTTGTCACATTTACACATTCATCCAGGGACGTGTTCGAGCAGAAGGCTCCTGTCGCAGCCCATTTCGGCCTCTGATGGACTTGCGTTTGCTGCACTCCACCTCCCGACCTCGTTTCGTCCAAAGCAGGTTGTGTGAAGATATCAACTCGCTGCACCCCTGCCTCCACCGTCATTCGGAGTCGGCCTTCGGGCGGTAGTTCAGGTGATAGCCTGCAAAATCAAACAAATGGTTGTACAATTCCGAGGGTCAACAGCTCGATGCACACGAGAGCAACGCAATAATTCGTTTCACCTCACAAAACAGTACGTCTGCAGCCAACACCCAAAAGTGCCAACAGAAGGAAGTTCAAGATGCAGTGTTCGGAATGGTCGCTCGAAGCCAACCACGTACCATTGCGGGTGAGCGATTCCATTGTCAGTTCTCTGCAGTCGACGGCGCGATGTCCAAGTTCACCACAGTTGTAACAGTTCAGAGGTTTCCCCTTCCCGTAGCCGGTGTCAGAGTGGGTTGCGGTTGGCACGTAGGACGGCGGGGCAGTGCTGAACACACCACCATTGGCACTGGTAACGTAAATGCTGGCTGGAGCATTATCTGGTTGCTGCATCATGTTAAAATTGGGTGGTTGACTGTTAAAGACCAGTTCTGGACTGACGCCATTTGGGAGGTTCATCGCCGGCAGGGGATGAGAAAATGTCAAGTTGGGCAGAGAAAGACCGTCAGAAGATCCTGGCATCACTCTCAGCGGAAAACTTGCAGACATCAATCCGTGGTTGAGCCAGATTGGCGGGAATCCTGTGGCATTCGCAAGAGAACAGTTGCACGTCGTGCAGGGGACTGACGGGTTGTCATGAGGTTGGGGTCCTTGACTGGCGACCACCAGAGGTGCGGATGTTTGTGACAACTGTGGAATCACGGTCGCGGGTGTCGCTGCTATTGGTGTGGACACGTTGCTCAGAGGAAGCTGTGCGAGCGTGTCCGCAGGAACAGGGCCTGGGTTGACTGACCCGGGGGCACCAGGTGCCTGGAACCCCGGTTGCATGGCTGATCCAGTCTGCACACCCTGTTGTGGTGTATAGACATTGGAAGTTACCACAGTGGTGGCGTGCACATTTTGCAGCGATGGAATGGCCGACCCCGCAGTGCCTTTCAACACGTCAAGGGACGCAGCTGTGCACACTAATGACGCTGGCGCAACGGTCACGGTCGAATTGCTCGCGGACGCGGTTGTGGGTAACGCCAGGCTGAGAGGACGTGTCGCACTTGCACCATCGTTCCCCGCATTACTCATCACGGCTCCAGGTGGCGGATATCCAACGATTGACTTCGCACTGTGAAACGAGCGTGGCATGTCCACAGCGGTCACTGCACTCAGCGTGGTGGAGGCACTGCTGGACACGGCCTCCTGACTGCCTGGCTTTCCCGCTTCCACAACAGGCCCGTTGTCAAAGATGACCTGCGCAACTGGAAGCTGGTGCTGGTGGTGGCGAGGCTGAGACGCGTCGACGCCTTCGGGTGGCGTTGAAACGGCTGCCTTTGTCGAGGACTGTTGAGATCGGAAGCCGGGACGGTGCGAATACAACATTTGCATTTGCTGCGGGTCCAGCTGAGCCACTGGAATAACGACGCCAGGTGGAAAGGGCACAGGTCCACCGCCTTCCATCTTTATCAACTCATTTCCTCCTGGCATCAAACCAAACGGACTGTTGCTGTGATTTGTCGTCTGTCGCTTGGGGAATATGATTGTACTTTGTGGTCTTGATTCAACGATAGCACCTTGTGGCACACTACTCTGGAACATGTCCTTCCCTTCTTCCTTCCACTCATTTGTTGTAGTTTCTTTGTCGTTCTCTGCGAATAAAATTTCAAAACCGTTCAGCGAAGTGCGCGTGCCGGTAACACTTGCACCCAGAGGTCACCAGCTCTCCTCTTCCGAATGTACCACATCAAGTTCTGACGTGTCCGAGAAGACACCCATTCGGGCAAACTGAATTATTTGGTGCGTAAGCGTCACTGAAAAACACAAGCACACGCGGTAAACCTACCTCTGTCCACTTCATCCATCAAGCGACTGTCGGACCTCGTGTCCTCGGGGCCAGGGCTCATCGGTGGCGTCAAGATTTCTGAGCCGTCAACAGCGGAGCTCTCCACACTGTCCGCACTGTCCATCGCAGGTGGGACGGAATTGGTTCCCTTCCCGATGGTGTGCTGTGACAGTCCTTCAGTCGGGTGGGGAGAGCTGGCGGCCCCAGCGACGGGCGGCTGTGGGGGCGGCGGGGAGAGATGGACGCTGCTGTGCGGAGGAGAGTGCAGCGAAGACGCGGACGCGGAGACGTACCCGCTCAGACAACCGCCACTCGACACAACGCCGTTCCTCGTTGACATCCTGCAGCACAATCAGCACAAAAATGCGACGAGCGAAACAGGTGGCTGGACCAATTGTGAGTACAGGCTGCAGACAGTACTCGTATGTCGGACCAGTTTCGCAACACTGGGAAGTTCCATTCACAAGAACAAAACTGTCGAGACATGTTTGACACAATATTTCTTTTCGAAAAGCTCGATGCACACGAGAGCAACGCAAAACTTTTTTGACCTCAGTTTGTCGACTTCAAACATGAACTTTGTTTTCGCGCCCTGTGTGAGTCCCATGGCGTCCAATTGATTGTCGTCCAATGCCACCAACTGCAAGTCGAAATACATGTGACGATTTTTATCAGCACACAAACATAAACTAAATTTCATTGGTTCAATTCTGAACATTTCTTCTCTTCGTTTATGGTCACCTCGTCAATAGAGAATCCGCCAAGAACACCTTGGTATTTGTGGAGGCGCGCACTTTTCAGCCACATGCACGCGTCGAACTTGTTGCCGTTGGACCAGGGTGGCGTGAAGCGGCTGCCGAAGTGAGACGCCGAAGGCGACAGGTATGGAGAGGACAACGGCGACGCCAACGGAGAACTGTGCGGCGACGACGAGCTCGTGGTCTTGCTGTGCAAATGCCTGCAACGCACCAGTACTTCTGCGTTCAGAAATCCGATCCAGTAAGTTTCTCAACTGACTGACCTTGATCAACGTTGGTCATTGAATTGTTCCTCCCTGTGACCTGCTATAAACCCCTTCACCCCTGATGAGATCTTGACCGAATGTGGTGAAACTGTTGTCATCTGAACAATTCTCTCTGTATCTTGCTCACTTTTGAAAACAAGTGTTGGTAAGTGGGTGGGGAGATTACGATGGGTGCCATCAGTCCCCTCACTGCCCCTTCTATGTTCGGATTGAAATTGCCGAAATCTGCGTGAATTTGGTGAACCACTTTTCCGCCTTTTCTGTTGCCACCCTCGGGAGGGGTGTGTGCGCACACATCTTCCGGACACTTGTAGTGATTCCAATTAGAGCGCCCTTGTCTCCGGCAAGGCGCGTGTTACAATGCGATTGAGGCGTGACTCTTGTGGATCACGAGGTGAGGGAGGTTCAGTCATTTCCGTCATGTTTGCAAACGACAACGATTTGCACTCAACAGACAGAAGAATTGCGTGAGTCAGTGTGCGTTTCTTTTGATGTCGACACCAGTGGAACATGACGGCAAAGACTTTTTGAACCTGCCTCGTAAACACGCTAAAAGTTCTTTTTCAGTGAGACAAAGACCAACTGCAAGAAGCCCAAGTTTCATGCATGCCGCGTGCAACAGTTTTACCTTGAGTAAGAGTGACTGTTCGTCAACGACGCAGACGCTGTTGGCACTGGATGCCGACCAGGCGATCTCGTGTGTTCTGTGAAAATGTCAAACGTTTTTGTTTGGAAGCAAAATGACTTTCTTGGGCACAACCGTCTTGTCGTTGATTCGAATGCGACGCCGAGAGCAAATTTACCTGATGAAGATCTTCTGGCCTCAACAAGGTTGGAATTGTAGAAAACGACGGATCCTTTGTGAACATTCGGCGCCACTTTATCTTCCGTTCCTACAGGTACAAGACAGTGAACGTCAGTCTTTCCCCCTCAACACACACACTCAACTTCACTGAGATGATGGAGAAAACTGTTCACCCAATTGACCTTGCAGGGTTAGTGGTGTTCGTGTCTCTATCTCGGGGGTTTCTGTCTGCAGGAATTTAATCGTGTGATCGCATTGTAAAATGTGTTTCGGCAACGAAACAAGTTGGTTGACGTATTTGCGCATGAGGTCTGTCAACTCCTTTTCGCCATGCCCTGTGTGTCCTGGACCCTTTTCTGCAAAAGAAACAACGTTGTCGTGCAAGAAAATATTTTGCAATTCTTTCGTGCATTTTAACTATTGATTATACGTATCTGAGGCCTGATAATTTGGCTCTGTTGTGACACAAGTCGTCTTTCTCACGTCCGCTTACCAGACGGAAAGAAGGGTATTTGGCGTTCTTGTTTGTGAGCACCAGATTCCTTTGGAAACAGTTTCACCAGCTGCAGAAAAGATAATGAGCAGTTGCACCAACTCCGCTTGATGACAAAATTTTGTGACAAATGGAAATCAGGAACTAATACCAGTACCAAATTTTTGGACAGGTCAGACATTAGGGACCTTTAGTTGCAACACGCGCCACGCCCCCGCGCCACGTGCGACGTCCCGTCCCCAGGGTTTACACACAAATCAGTGACGTCATGTCACTTCTGGACCCGTGAGACATGGCGTGTTTATGTGGGAATCGCTTTTGCCACGTAAAAATTTCCATATTGAAATTGAGTGCATTTAAAGGACAAAATGGTACGTAAATTTGTATGTGGATGCAAGGGGGGGATCTGAAGTTTCATCTGAGAGAAGAAAGAATGGATTGGTTGCTGTTTTCCTGGTGAAATCTGCTTGTTTGTGAGGCCGTGTTT
>JAAUXT010000347.1_pt1 | contig 18657 bp, 20 predicted proteins | sample 7278171 | NCBI WGS metagenome assembly JAAUXT01 (sample SAMN14350112, study PRJNA611818) | marine sediment metagenome | isolation source: surface marine sediment (1.8m) | place: French Polynesia: Moorea | collected 2018-08 | reverse complement strand
TCCCAAGAGGTCCCTCTCTCAACAGCCCTATGCCCATCCGGTGTCTCCGAGGCATGGCTGCATTCAGCTCTTTTCCAAAAGGCCTTGTTTCAATTTCCATTTTCCAAACGTCTGCCTTTCCGAAACGGTCCATCTCACTGCAACATTGTTGCAGTTCTTGCTGTGGCTTTAACCTATTTGCGCTGGGCCGTCTGCAAGCCCATTCCCTGGCCACTAGACAACCCTGGACACTGAAACGGTTGCTCCAACGTGACAATATGAAAGGTCTCTGAAAGCACTTTTAGAATTTTATTATTTGGTTGCTATGGTAACCTTTTCCCAGCAACCATAAGTGTAGAAAGGTAAAAAAATCATGAAATTGCTATTTTTAGCCTGTTTTTTGGTCAAAATAGGATTCTCAATATCAGAATACTACAGTAAAGAGAAGCAAGGCTCAAGGCAAAACTTCTATCTAAATTCTAAATAGGTCTCCATAGCAACCAACTTTGCAACCAGATGAAAATTGCTGTATCTCAACTTCTAATTGAGACAAAGCTTTAATATTTGGGTCATATGAAAAGTCTTGAAAACACTTTGTAGATCCTACAATTTGGTTGTTGGGCAAGCATTTCCTTGGCAACTTATTATAAATTTTGGTTCCATAGCAACCAGCTAAGCAAGAGGCTATATCTCAGCTTCGAATTGAGATGAAACATACGCCACTGGGGACTTCGCACTGCAGTTGCCTTTGGCACTGCTTCTTATTTCTCAAATCACCGCGAGCTCCATGGAGCTAGTTTTAGTGCTCGCATCGTGTGTTGGAAATGGGTAACATGTTACAAGTTTTAAAATGGTTCCTGTTCAATCACACAACTCTTTTCTCGAGAAAAGGTCTTAAAAAGTCATTGTGTGATTCACAGGGAACCATTTTTGAAGAGCTTGAGAACCCTGTCAGCCCAAGTTGCACGAGGCGACGGATGCATGCATGCTGGGTCGACGCTTCGTTGCAATCAAAGAGCACAGTCAGGAGTGGGGGGTTTCTTCTTGTGATGTCAAAAATATTCATTTTGCAACACCACCAAAAGTTTCTCATTCAAACCTCCCTCATGAATGCCAATTTTTTAGCCGAGTGCAGAGTGCTTGTGTGTAGTGCAATGAGAGCGAGCAGACCTCTTGACGCAAAAGGGACCGAACTGTGCTCGTGCACCTGCAATTGCCTGCAATTGCTCTTTTTAAGTGTGACAAAAGACAAAGTAACCTTGACACAGCCTGACTTGATAAATGGCGACAGTTTGCCTTGGGGTGGGTATGGAATATTTGTCCACGTCGTATAATCTTGGAGACCCTGGTCTCAATGCCAGATTTCCGAGATTGCACGCATTGAATCCGTGGGAAACCTTCAGATATACTATTCAATTAAACACCGAGCAAAAACAAAGGCACAATTGCTGAAACTGAGGACAAGTGCCTGAAGTGAAGTGCGCAACACAGGAAGCTATAGAAATTCAATTATTACCAACAAAGCCAATGCAGATTGGAGAGCTCAGTTTACCCTGGGAGATAATTGGCACAATTGAGTCGACGGAATAAAATTTCATAGCAGAAATGGAGTGTATTGACACTTTCAGACATTTGACAAAACTTTGTTGGGCTCAGCTTTTGACAAAAGACAAACGCACTTGAGCACAAACAACAACAAAGCAGCTAGGATTCCATTGGGCAGGGAATGGAGAACAAGGATTGCATGCGTTTGTTGAATAGATCTACCAAGTGAAAACTTGTAGGTACCTGATCAACAACGGCATTTGCAATGCTCGTACGAAACGCACCCAAACACGTTATTATGAGGTGATGTAAATCACTTCCCCGAATAACTTTCAAAATGCTGGTTTCTCTTTTTTCCTTTTCTGCCTTTCTGCACCCTAATGCCTTCCTGAGGAAGACAGGCAGGATCACGATGCCGTGGTGTAACCCGGGCAGTGTGATCATTGCTTTGAAAAGAACTACAGCAAAAGACACAAGCACATGATCTCAGGTTGCTGGCATTGAAAGTGTGAAGTTCAGGTTCTGAAGGCATGAGTGCCACCTGGCATTTCCGTGGGGGGTAGTGAGGCTCTGCTCTGGAGAGAAAGACCAAGAACAGACGAAATTGGCAAGGTGACTTGGATAAATGGACCCACCACCACCACCACCACCACCACCACCACCACCACCACCACCACCACCACCACCACCACCACCACCACAGAGGCAACAAGAGCCTGGATCAGAGTCACACAGAGTCACACCGGTTCGGGGTTGTGGTTGGGGCAGATGGAGAGAAAGAATGCAGATGTAGATGGTGATACTTGACAGAAAATATGGGTTGGACCCCACCCACGGAAGACTGATCAAGACAAGTGAAGGTGAGTGCAGAAAAAATACATCTTTTGCAAACAAGTCACAGTCACCACAGCTTTGTTGCCCTACACATGATGAAGCTGCCTGCATGCTGCCTTGAGGTCAATGGGAATATTTTTTGCACAAACGAGTACCCCAAGGCTCCTCATGCTCGAATGTGAGGTTGAGTCCGACGAAATCCTGAGAGTGACCTGGACAGTCCTTGCTGGTTTGTCAAGGTTGTTTGAGGATCCGTGTTATGGATTCAGGTTTTTGCGGTCCCATCGTGCCGAGATGTGAGAAAATACGCCAACACGACTCTGGCCCCAACACAACAGCATGCTTGAAAGCTTTGTATTTGTTGACCACAATTTTGCAGAACGTTTCCAGAGAAGACCGCCTCTGTCGACGCAGATGTATTCCACAGCGACCCGTCACATTGTCATTCAGAGCAGTGCAGAGAGACAAAAGCTTGACTGACAGCTACACGGCCCTGAACGCTCCCCTCCGACCCGCGAGCGCAGATAACCCATTTCTTTCTCTCCATCTGAACGCTGAGTCTTAAAGCTCTCAATTGATGCGTCCATTCGAGGGAGCAGTATTCTTTTGGTGTGGGCGAAGTTGACAAAAACAAATTTTGATGGTCTGTTTTGCACACAAAAGCTGTCCTCGTTTTGCCTCTGTATGCCACATCTCAGGTTGCTGAATGTGTTCTTTCTTGGTCTGAATGTGTGCCATTTCAGCAGTGGAAAGTTGCGCCACGACTGTGATCCCCCCCCCCCCCCGAACAAGGACAAAATGGAAGCGAGGAGCCTTTGTTTGATCAGCAGCGCGCTCACAGACGGAGGTGTTGACAACTCGGCCTGGAGTGACATTAGAGGCTTCACAAGCACTCGAAGACGTTCACTGGCCCGAGCTTGAGTCCTTTCCGCTGGTCAGACTGCGTGGCCTGGTTTGTAACATCTTTTTGATGATTCGCTTCGTGACGGTTGTGGAATCCGCTCCTTTGTACTTCAGTTGAAAGTTTTCTTTTTGACTGTCGCCAAAATAGAAAAAGAACTTCCAATTGAGTGCAGTTTCAAACAACTGCAAACTGATTATAAAGGTTAGAGACCTCAAGTGACAGAAAGAATGTGTCAGAACAAAATGAAAAGCTCCTCCCGCAAGCTCCATTCCCGAAGAGATGCGGCGCCGTCTGCAAAGCCTGTTCTGGAGAACTGCAAGTCTTGATTACTTGTAGACATCTTTGATTAGAAGCTTTTTGAAGACGTGAAAAGCTTCCTTCACGGCCATTCACAAAAGCCGTCAGAAGAAGCCGGAGCTTCGGAAATTAAAAGCGATGTGTCTTGTGAATTCACTCGCCTTTGTGCAGATTTAACCTTCACAGGAATGACATCCCCCACGTGGATTCTTGTGTGAAAGCCCACGAACATGAAAGCGAGCACTTCCTGCGGTGGGTAGAACTTATTCATGACCACGGATACGTCGAAAACAAGCTGAAAGCTGCAGCGCCAAGTGAAGTCTGTTGAACAGCCGCTGCAGCACAAACGCTCGGCAACGCTGCCCTGTTGAATACCCGCTCGCAAGGTTCAGGGCGAAGGGGTCGAAACAAGACGGGTCACCTGTGAGCTTGGTTTTTCCTTTGTCTTTGGTTTCAAAATGTTCGGGACCAACACGGTGCCCAGTTGTAGGCGTCTAAAGAATCGGGATATTCAGTCAAACGTTCAATCAAAAGTCACTTGCTTCAATCGTAGCCACAGCATCCATTTCCAAGAAATTTGCGGCGAAAGCTCTTGGTGTGATTACGATACGACGCTCGACGTCTAATGAAGAATTTACTCACAATTATGCCATGTCAAAATTGAGATGGATCGATCAGAAACAGTCCCATATTTTCCCTATCTGCCTCCAAATTAAATTAGTTCTCCGTACGCTGGGAGCTGAGTGTTGTTTTTCGCAGAAGACAAGGGCTTTGCACAAGATTGAGATTCTTTTCATCATCTTCCCGGTATTTGAAAGCAGATTTCTCGTGTATAATTTTGTCATTTTCTTGCTCACGCTCAACATCGTTTCCAGCTAATTGTTCTCAGCTGACCATTTCGTTCCACGTTGTTGATGAGCAATTTATCAGCGAAGAAACGAGGTGCGTCAACGAGAGCCTGGTCACCCCAGAGCCACACACAGCCTCGTGGCATTCAGTGGACCCCAACTTCTCTCAGGAGTGACCAGGTTCAAGCATAAGCATCACCCCTGATGCCATGGTGAAGAGGTATTCATGAGGCAAGGGTTCAAGACTCGACCGAGCGAAGTGAGTGTGTCTGTCTGCCGGTCTGTGAGCTGACCTCACACCTCCGTCTGTGACGTGCGGGAACAAAGACTCCCTACGGAAAGTGATGCCATCAACACAACATGTAACCACGGTGGGGAACCTGTGCTTCGTGAAACTGTTTCACCCGACATCTTTGCCACAACTCCACGTGATGGGGCAGAGAATCGCCGTCTTCTTGGCGACCGTCCTTCCAGACAAGGGGTATTGGCTTTGTCAATGTGTGTGTGTGTGTGTGTGCGTGTGTGAAAAGTCACAACACTTCAGAAAGTGCGTGCATGCAGCTCAGTTTGTTTTGCACAAGACAAAATTTGGACTTGTGTACATTTGCTGAAACTCCTTGTTTTCTTTCATATCCAGGACACATACCTGAGTCTGGCCGGCACGGAAACGTGCTACCGAAGTCGATTAGGTGAGTTGGATGACGCCGACTCACCTGTCACATCCGAGTGTTAATAATGACAGGCAGCGCTGACGTCGTCGGACGACAAGCCAGCTAATTACGGCAACACGCAGCTCGCCGCCTCACACTGACGCGTCCTGTCCTCAGTCCCGTTTGTCTCACAGTTCCACCGCCCAACAAAAGCCTGCAGGAGCACAGCAGGTCCAGCTTCTGGCCAAAACCCCCGTGAACACGTCTGTTGCAAGAAAACCCTGCTCAGTTGGTGACAGGTTGCTTCAACGGCCAGATTGTTCTTTTTTGTCAATTGATTGGGCAAATCTTTGATGTTGATGCTGATTTGATATTGGTGTCTTCCTCATCAATTTCTGGAGAGTACGCTGAATGGAGACCGGACACAATTGTGGTGTCACAGCGGGGGTCACAGAAAGGGGGTCACACACTGTGGTTCCAAGGTCATGTGAAGCCCAATTCTTTTCTCCACCCTTATCATGAGATGAGAAATCACTGAAAGGATGTTTTTTCTTGGCACGAAATGTGTACGATGACAATAGTGGGGACTTCGTACTTCGCAGAGGCTGGGCGCGTGTCTTTGCTCTGTGTTTTAGTTTCAGCGCCGGGAAAAACATCCAAAGGTAGAAACCTTCTGACATGGTTGTACTGAGGTTCCCTCGGGACCGAGTGTTGGGCTTCGGTTTGGATAGGTTGTCCACAGCGATCGCGTCGAGTCAGCTCTGGGTGTTTTCGTGCTGAATTGTCAGCACTGAAGCTTTGTGACACGCAAACAGACATCGTGGGGAATCATTTTTGCAGGGTGCACACGGGATTCTAATTACATTCTCAGAACGGGCAGGTCCTGTCTATTAGTATCTCATAATCCTCAGTAATTGACATGCCTTTCCAGATACTGGGCATCCAGAGATATTTTGACAGAACTTTGCCTGTGTCTCTTCCGTGCGAGCATGTCCAACAATAGGACAGCTCCCAGGCTGCGTGTGAAAAGACTGATCTTCTTGTTTCCCTCTTTCAACAAAACAAGGACGTATACAACCCACAGGCAAAGTGAGTTGAAGAAAAGCCATGCTCAAGTGGCGTGCTTGACTATGAATTGCAACAAGGGCAAAAAGCTGAATCTTCAGGGAGTTTGACCAGTCCGTGTTGTGCTTTACCGACGTGCCCGAGATTCTCAACTGGATGTTGTGGTGGTCGCTGAGGACTGAGCAACACACGGAACAAACGTGCACGCGGTCCTGGTGGTGGGAAGAAGCCTCACCGACGGGCGTCAGATCAGGCGCCACCACCATGTGCACCACATCACCGATCTTCAAAATCTGTCCCTCTGCCAAATGCCCTGGTTGGCGAGTTTAGCAACCACCTCTTTTTCTTCCGTGTGGTGCCCCGATTGCCAGCTCTGTAGCACAGACGACCGAACTTGCACCTGAGGGCCCATGGCTTGTGATTGATCAAATGGTGTCTTTGTCTGAAAGCACATCCAATGCGATGTGGTGCTGTCGAACTGTTCATCCAGTGGAACAACCTCACAGACGGTAGAGAAAACAAATGAAACGTGTGCAAGGACCAACAAATCCAGCACAAAAAATTAATCATTTCAATCGTGAACACGTTTGTCAGAAACGCCATGCTGTTTTTATTGTCAGCTTCAAACCCTCCAGCGGGACTGAGTCATTTCTTTGGCTCTGTCCGCCTTGATTGAACAACTGACAAAATTCATACAGTTGTGATTGATAAGCGGGTCTGAGGGATCGCTCGGAAATTGAAAGGGACCCGTCTCTATCTGTTATCACGGAGTCTACTGGGAAACGGGTTCCGCTGTGTCAAGCTCATCTATGAGCACAGGAGCAGCCGGAGAGACGAACAGGTGATCGCGCGTCATGATTTCGAATCAAAACAAACCTCAGGACTGTTCAACAAACTTGCACAACGGAAGACCCATGGCGGAGGACGACAGGTTTGCACCACGAAAATAGTCTTTGTCGGTGATTGAAGAAAACAGATCTGTACACGGAATCAGTTCAGCTCTCCATGGAAGGTCTGCCAAAACTGAAAGAGAGTCAGATTGTCGGAGCGCTCGCCTATCGCGGTGACACGTGAAGTGAAGTTTCGAGTCGAAGGGAATGTTCAACGCACGCTTAAAAATTTGACAAAAAATGCAAGAATTTACATTTGCTGTCAAGAGCAGTAGTTTTTCTTAGAATTCGTGCTGACCCAATTTAAGTGCCAAAAATGGCTCACAAAACGAAATTGGACATATTTTTGTAATTTTTGCAAGTTCAGCGTGACTATGTGCACTCAGAACGGCGGCAACCCGTCTATCCAGGTGAGGAAGCCGCAGTTCTTGTGGTCTTCGTGGGTGATGGTGATGAGTGACGCGACCAGGTACATGGGGAGCAGTACGAGGAGCAGGATGCAGAGCAGCGTACTGAAGAAGGCGCCCTCGCTGCCGGGCAGCGCGTACCAGACCCGCGCCGCCGCGCCGCGCCTCGCCGACTTGCGGCCGCCGCCCAAGAGCTCGACCCGGTGCTGCAGCTCCGCGCGACGAGGGCGCCGCTCCAGAATCAGCTCCATCTCAGCGTCGATGATGCGCGTCGGCTCCACCCTCCCCCTTGGCTGGTTTTTATTCTGATTTGTCACTTCTCCGCCAAGTGTTGTTCCCTGACCGGTTGATGTTCCAGCCCTTTCAACGAGTTGGAACGGACTCGCCTGACACGCAGGCTGCGATTCAATCACCACAACTCCAATGCCCACAGTGCTTTCTCCTTCCCTGTTTTCTTTTTTATGAAGTTTTCTCTCCGGCCGTGTCTCCTTTCCTGCGTACCTCTGTGCACTCATTGGTTTCGATGCATTTGGCCGGTATTTTTGCACTGACAGTTTCTCATTAACACTTTGCTCATCGTGATTATCCTCTTGTCTCGTCCAGTGTTTTGTCCTTAACTTTCTCTCCAGCTTCTCAAGCTTGTACACTGCGTCTCGCAGCTTTCTCTCGCGCTCCTGCTTCATTTCAATGTTGTCTTCTCCCACTTGGAGTTCGCGGTCCAGGGCTTCTCTCTCCAGAGTTTCGATGACTTCATTGATCATGTCGTCCTCCTGCTTCCTCTCGTGCAGGACCTCCTCTGCTTCATCTCGCGTGTCTCGATCTCTGCGCATCTCCATCATCGCCGCAATCGCTCTCAGCTTCAGTTCATCGCCTGGCAGCCTTTCTGCTAAAGTTTCTGGTGTCTGATCCTCCCTGCGAGCTTTCCTCGACAAGGATTTCGCGTATAAGCAGCGATTGTCCACCTTGCTCTTGACAGTATCTCGGTAGCGTTTTCCTTCCTCGCCCAGTGGCAACATGTAGTGCTTCTTGGGACAGCGTCCGTAGAGCCACAGCTTGGTCCTGTCCTCGTAGATCTGCTTGTAGGAGCGTTTGTTGCTGAACTCGGACTCTGGAAGAGACCTGGTCGAGTCGCTGTAAACGGAGGACGCCTCGCTGGTCCTGGACGACGTGATTTTGATCAGTTTGCAGCGCTCGTCGAACGTACGGCGGAGAGACGCGACGCCCTGCTGAACCTGCCAACACACAAGTTGAATTTCAGCAAAAAACAGCGCTTTTCTGCACTGCACGCCTTTTTCGTTTTGAAGTGAGGGATTCCACACTCCGAGGGAGTGCGAATCGTGGTTTCACACATCCAGTCGTATGCAAGTGATCGTGTGTGGGAGGTGGTTTTATCGTGGAAACGCCACAACTTGGTGTGCAAGCGCGTCTGTTTGTCGTGTGAACAACGCCTCACACATGTGTGAGAGGAAAGAGCGATGTTTTCTTTCCGAGAAATCAGCAAAAACGCAATGTTGTTTTCCTCTGTTCGGGTCGACACTGACCTGTTTTGCCGTCAGGATGCACTTGTCTATGGGTTCCGCTCTCTCGACCCCGACATTGAGATAGCCGTCTGAGTGTTTTGGCCTCCCGTCGACCACACTGCCAAATCCAGAAGAGCAAAACGTCTCAAACGCGAAAATGTGGCAGCCTTTTCTGTTTCTGGCTGTAAGCGAGTGCACACAAGCACCATGCACCCGCATTTCCGTGCAACTCCACACGCGCACCGACTTTTGGGTCCTTTTGTTCCAAGCGCGCTCTGATTTGCATTTCATCGGGCTCAGAAACGAGGCTCAGTTTGATCACCAGCCTGAAGCTTTGGGCTCTTCACTCACCTGCTTGCAGTTCTGGAGGGTCTGTTGGAGGAGAGGACGTCCGTCTGCGGGTGCTCGCTTTGGTAGCGGTTGGCGCCCAGCTGCACGCTGTACTGGACCATGCGGTGCAGGTCTGTGTGCAGGCGATTGAAGCGGTGACGCACTGAACTCAGGATCTTCTCACGATCCACCCTCCCTACCGTCACCAGGGTGTAATCCTGCAACACATCCATTAGCTGTCTTCAGTTGGCATATCACACGTGGTCACTGACAGGAATTCAAAGGTCAAGCAAGTTTCATCATTTCATTGAGAGTCAAGGACAAGGAAAGAGTGGAATGCAATTGGAGGGTTGAGGGGCGGGAGGCGACCAGGGGTAATGTTGGGCTGGGCTTCGAGCCTGAAATTGCCCAAATCGCTGGTTGGTGCACTCTGGATGCTGCTGACCTGGACATCCTCAACGAGCCACCTGACGTCCCGGTGCCACTCGTTGCAGCGCAGGTCGCGCAGGTTCTGCAGACACTGCACGCGGTCCGCGAAGTAATCCCAGTTGATTTCCGCGATGGACTCGGCGGTGGTGGAATCTGGGTCGGGCTGCTCTGAGGTTCCAGCAGCGCTGGTATCAGGGTCCACAGCGGCTGAAAATGCGTGTGACGTCAGGTTAATGCGGGAGGTAGCTTTCTATCCACAAACCAAACATGCATTCCTTGCCCGGCGGGGAGTGAGCCCTGACGACAGTCGACCAGTGGCGCAGAATCACAAATGCCTGTGTCATGGTCGCCAACGTGTTCTCAGTAAGCATGTGTTTTCCACCGAGGCAGGTACGACTGAAAGACTGATCAAAGTGAGTCTTCGCTGACGAGGACACCTTGTCAGTTTGAGAAATTACCTCTCAAAATTTGTGTATGCCATTGATGCGAATTTTTCCGCAGAGAATCACTTTGTTTTTGCACCCTGGCCAACTGGATTGGAGAACTACGCGCAATGATTCCTGTTTTGTCTTGAGTAGAGTCCAGATCTAACTTTCATGATGGCGATGCCTGCAGCGGAAAACAAAAAGCAATTCCGAGGGAAAGCCCTCTTACCTTGTACATCCTCAGACCTATGTTCCAAATTGTCATTTCTGGAAGCGGTTTCCTGCAGACCACCTGCGTTGTGTTCCGCTACCTGTGGGAGTTGTGTCAAACTTCCATCTGCCTCCCCGTGGTCTTCCATCAAACCTTCCGCAGGTTCCCGTGCCCCTGCGGGCATGTCATCAAAGGTTTCTGACGAGTGACCAGGGGATTGGCGAGCCCACTGCTCCGGCTCCAGCAGCGCTGCTTCCGTCGAAAACCTGTCATTGCTGTCAGGGGGAGTCGTGGTGAGCTGACAACTCGAGTGACTTTGAGTCTCGTGAAACGTAGCGCTCGCGTGGTCGTTGGGATCCAGATGGTCCCTGGATCCGCGGGGTGTTGCAGGAGCACTGACCATGGTGTGGGCACAGTGAACACAACGGCAGGTGGACGTTTCACCTCTGCTGTCGTCTGAAAGGTGAGAGGAAACGATGAAAGCACGTGGTCTGCAGGCCGTTTCACTGGTTGAGATTTATGGATATTAAATAGATCTAGATCTACACCAGCTGTGGCCAGTTCTTCACAAAAACGGACCAACATCTAGACTGTTCTGGATCAGATTTTCAGACTCAAGATCCAGGCCCAGATTCACATTGTAAGATTTAGATATATCTACTGACGTCCTCGTGGAGTTAAATTGATGATTGAACACCATGAAAGTTTGCCCTTGGTCTGGATCCAGAGTCCACTCAGAAGTTTTTGGACAAGATTCCAGTGTGTCTTTTCAGAAAAGCACACCAATCATGTTTTGGACTCTTGTTGTTGTGCATGTCTGTGTTTCCATGAAGACCAGAATCCAGAAAAAAAAATAAGATCCAGATCAAGACTCCAGAATCTTGATCTGGACCACAAAATCTTAAATTGTTTTCTCAAGACTCAAAACACGAACCTGCAAGGAAATCTTCGAAACCAAATTCTCTGTGCAATCGTTCAATTTCCTGCTGCAGAAGCTCCTCGTACTTTTGGAGCGTAAAGCTCATAACCTGTTGTCCACCCGACAACTTTTTGCTGTCTGTTTTGTCATCAGTCTGAGGAGCTGCCGCGTCTGTGTTTGCGTTGCCGAGACCAGTTGACTGTTGCCGAGAAACGGAGTGATTGCGTGGGAAATGTTGAAATGTGACGTCACGAAACGTTGCGAAAAGTTGCTTACGTCACGAAGTCTTTTCTCTAGAAAAGATAAAAGAACTGAACGTCAGCAAAGAAGAAGCAAGCATATGGATCGACGCAGGTCTAACATGGCTAGAAACAGAAAACTTTGGAGGCAGTTCACTCTCTTTCTTCTCTCTCAAGACGGAATGTCCACACGACTTGTTGACGGAAACCGTGATCGAAAAGAAGTTTTTCTCCAGAGAAAACCGAACAGAGGCAAGATTTCTTGTTCGACCAATCTCCAGATTCTACGTTCGTTGACAATCCTCAATCCTCACCACAATTTTTGGCGTATTCCACAGGAAGACATTGCCGAATAGATCTAGATTCTAGATCTACGCACATTCTATCTATACAACCAAACGACCCATCAAAACCAGTGACGTCAGAATGCAGTGTCACGCATGACGCAACGAGTTGTCACTTTTGTCTGGGCGGAAAGCGCGCGACTTTTGCGCCCAACGAGAACAACCAACGAAGCCAAGAGCTTTGAAACATGTGAAAGCAGAAAGGACACACAAAGTGTAGCATTTTTCGAGTGGTTGTGAAGATGGGAACGCCTCACCGAAATCGCGTGAGTTCGTGCTGTCAAGTGCAGTGCAGAAATATTTCAACAAAATTCCAGGGCAAGATTGGATGGACAGAGTTTGTGATTCCCACATCAACTGCATCAAAACATATTTTAGCCGCACAAGAAATCAGCAAAACACACGGCCTCTTAGTCTGTCATGTGAAAGTCAATCGTCGTCACTTTGTGTCCAGTGCCAACAAGAACAAGGTGAACGCACACCCCAGGTGCTGGTGGCTTCTGAAGCCAAAACAGGTCTGGGTTCACCTCAGCCCAGCCAGAATGCTTGGTTCCCCATGTCCTTTAATGGGGAGAACCGTGGAACCTGAGAACAACACAAAGAAAGTTCGGCCATTGAAAGTTTCTGCCCACAGATCGAGAGCTCGGTGCACCTGCTCAGTGTACGGTAATGGCATTAGTCTGTACTCAGACCGCCTGCTTGCGCCTGATAATGGAATTAACCACTGCAAAGTGTTTCCCCTGCCATTAGCACAAGAAATTTAATTGTGCATTAAGAACCTCCTGTGCCATTCCTGATTTCATCAAAAGATTTCCTGCTTCAGGTCCGAGCGAACAGAGGGAATGAGGCAGACAAGAAGGGAACTCGTGAACATACCTCGTGGAGGGGATGAAAGTCTTGAGTTTTGTGCTGAAAAGTGATTTTGTTTCTTCACAAAATCGTTTTTGCTTTTCTCGTGCGCAAATGTGTGGCGCTCAACCAACGAGCAGTTCCCTGGAAAAATCCGTGTGCATTACATTGCAAGGAATGGAATGCCTGAATTTTCAGCTTGTGTGTGGAGATGCGAAAATGGAAAGAGTCAGAGCTTTAGATGGGTGCGCAATTGTGTTTGAATCTAATCCACGTCAGAATGAGTTTTCATCTGAACAGCAAATGTCACATTACTGTTCGTACAAATAACATGTACACGTAACTGTGAGGCATGGAATACAGAAATGAAATCAGAGCATTCAGGTGAAGCAAAAATACTGTGAAAGTGACAGGTGTGAAGGGGTGCATAGGGATGTCTCCCAGTCACATGCGTCCCTGACCCTCCCGCGCTGAACCTGCTCCTTGCTGCACCCAGCCACTGCTCAAGTTCAGCTTGATTCAATTTGCCCTTTTCATATCGATGAAAAGCCTTCGGCGGTCAGAATTTTGTCTCGTTTTGTGCGCTATGTTCCCTCAAAACAAAGGTCTCATCCATATGGAAGCCGTGTTTGCGTACACCTGTTTGCACTGACTGTTTGGCTTCACCGATGGCCTGCGTTTCTCAATGTGACAGGCTTTATGAACAAATGGTGTTCAGTGTCAGAAAAAATGTTCGTCCAAATTGGACACAATTCTGCTTTGGCCAGTTCTAAAGAGCACGCGATATGATGGGAGGGACCTTTGGTCCGATTTGGCCCTGTTCACCTGTCTGGGTATCGTCTTGCCTTTCACGTCACTGCAAATTCTTCGTCTTGAAGGGACATGCTGGGGAAGCAAATTGAACAATTTCGTTGTATTTTCCCACCACTGGTGGAGTGAACGACGCACACTATCTTCTGCGTGTAGCTGCCCCTTCCTACGATTTTTTTTTTCAAGGAAACTCAACCTTTGTGGTTCAGTGGTCGAACGCTGGTCTACTGGGTTCAAATCTCACACGGGGAAAAACTGTTCTCTGTTGCACTCAGCCTCGTGGATATATTTGGAGAGACTGCATGAGGTACCTCAAAAAGTAACCTCATGGTACCCGAGGTGCTGCATGGATTGCACGCGGTGGGGTGAGTCAAGTTTTTGTTCTACAACTCTGCCGATCACAAAATCTGTCGTATGTGCTCGCACGCACACTGGTAGACATGGGTCCTCACCTTACAGAAAAGGTTCCTACCCAATCACACAACTCCTTTCTCAAGCAACGGTCTCGAAAACCCATTGAGGGATTTCACACGAACCATTCTGGCACAATATGAGAACCCTGTCTTCCCGCTTGTGTGAGGGATCAGGAAACGCGACATGTCGGAGCGCTGTCTCTCCGCTTCTCCACTCACCGTAATCCAATGACAGGCTTGTCTTTTTAGTGGCTCGTGTTGTCCAGGCGAGTTCTTCTGTCAAGAATTACGAGGTGTGCGCTCAGCTCTGAAATTCGTGTGCGGAGTCCACAAAAGTGGTCTGTTTGGCACACAGAGGTCATCGAGGTTTGATGCCGAGCATCACAGGTGTTGTCACTTCGGAGACAAGTCGACTGCCTTTGTGCTCTGGACAGAGGATGTGGTTTTGCGGACGATTGATCGGGTTCAGCCATCCTGCTTGTATTTCTCTCCAGTGGACAAGAAAGGACAGCTTCCTGTGCCTCTTTTCTCCATCTGTCATCCAGGTTGTTCTTCTTCTTCCTCATCAAATTTGCGTGCTGCATTTTGCCTGCCGCAATTTGTCACAGAAAATGAGAGACATGCCAGTTTGCTTCACCTTACAATGTGTAACCCCCATTGCAGAGGTTCTGTCGGAACATGTGGCCTTTTCAGACGGGGTCACTCGTGATAGAGTGAACATGCGGCCTGGTCGGGATCAGCTGCAAACACGGATGTTGATTTCTTCTGTGCTGCAGGAACTGTATTGTGGTCAAAAGGATACAAGCCATGGATACAAGCCCTTGTTTGTTTTTCAGAGACCGTGTCAACAGCTCAAAAGTCTTCGACGCGTCCCAAGAACATCGTGCAGTGCCGAATGACTCCTGCCTCATGTCCGGTGCGTGCACGTTTGAACCAAGAGCCAGAATTTATGGAAGGGCCGCGAGGACCAGGGGCGTCAAGTATTATGAGCAAGGTCAGCAAGCAAAAACTGCCACTTTCCAAGGCGTTGACACAGATTTGCAACAGCAGAGCGAAGCTGCCTCCCTTTAGGTGCTGTACAGCTTCCCAGAGCCGCTCTGTTCCCAGTGACGCTCTTACACTGGCTCGTCTTACCGACTCGAGTCTTACACTCACTTCTGCGCGCTCTTACACTCACCGAAGGGTGCGCGCCGATTTTACTTCAACAAGAAAGAAATTCGCAGAAAGTTTTGCCGCAACAAGTTTTCCTTGGATTTTAGCTTTGGAAGTTGTTGGAAGAAATCTGACGGGAAGGGAAGTGTGAGCCTGAAGTTGCTGATTCCAGAACGGAAGAAAGTTCAGACAAAAGTGGTCAGGAAGCACTGCTCAAAATACGAATCTTGGATTGACCCCACGCATCAAGATCTCCACATTCGAGCGGGAGACAAAGCTCAAAAGGACCGAGTTGTGAAGAACTTTTCCTCAAGACGTAGAAGGCGACTCTGTTGGTTGTGTGATCAACGCTTCATGTGCATCAGGAAATGACAGATCTTGCCAGATACGTCTCGGATTACATGCACCACGCGTAGGAGTTGTCTGGATTAGAGAACGTTCATCTGCAGGCCTTGTCACTGAAAGAGACAAAATTAGTCAGCAGATCGCAGGGAAAAACGAGCATGAAACACAAGCGCAACGAGTCTTGACAGTGACACATATTTACAATCAGATCCTTCGAGACCTGCTGTGCATGACCTCGACTGTGGAACTGTGGACTCACTCCGCACGCACGCACGGACCGCGGCGACGCGAGCAGAGAGCGGATTGTCCAGGCCCCGTAGGACCTCCAGCACCGATCACATTGAGCGCGTTCGGCATTCCTCCTGACTTCGTATGACGAGATACTCGTAGATCCGATTTCACCTGCGTCAAGGCAACCCGCAGACAAGGCCACAACTGTCACAATCGCGGATAGTTTACATCCTTCTGGGTCATTTGATTTGCAAATGCAGTGTTGACGCAGATTTCTCTGTTTAGGACATTTTCTGTTGTGCGCAGGAGCTGAACAAAGCTGAAAATGAACCGTAAAGCTGACAACTTGCACAGAAAAGGAAATAGAAAGTGACAAACTGACGTTTTATGAAGCAGAATTATCTCACTTGCAAACAACGCAAGAACATCTGTCACAGTACGCTCTTTCTTCGACCACAAGAATACAGGCAACTCGACAGTTAAAATCAATTGAATTGAAGCGCAATCCTAAACGGGTAATCTGGGCAGCACAAACCCATTGATTTTCTGTGCTCAAAAAATCCACACAGGCAACATGCAGATCAACTTACCAGTCGCAATCCCCCGAGAACTCTTCTGTTTACTATCCGGCGAGTTTCTGGACAGAATTTGAGGGCTGTTTCAGATTCAGATCCATCGAGGATAATCTGGGACTGCGGATGTGAGGATCCAAGCACGAGAAAAGTGACACTGGTCTTCGAGATTTGAATAGACGTGAACAGAAGACCGACATCTGCATCACAATGTCGGGATAAAGTTACCACAAAGTTCACCACCAACGCAACACTTGGAACTGTCTGGAAGTACTGAAGCAGCGTCTTCACGATGGCTCCTCGCAACAAGAGCGATCCCGACGCCACGTGACCTCGATACAATGACCCCCCCCCCCCCCACCGTTCTGAACTGGTCACGCTCTGAGTCTTGGTGGATGAATCCCGACGGGGGTACCACTGAGACGCATGGATTAACGCTGGATAATGGGTCAGAAACACAGTAACGAGAAAGTGGAAAAGGTGATGGGTGACGCGTACCTCCGCGATATCCTCAGCGATATGAAGCCCTTCAAGAAGAAGAGCAAAAGGTACGTTAGCTCACTCCCATTTGATTCACTCCGCTTGTCTTTGTTTTTGTTTGTTGTACTTTGTTTCCAACTTTTTTCTCGCCCACGAGCCTGAATTATTGTGTGTGGTACGAGTATTTTTTGAGTGTCGCTTGGCAAATCTTATGTTTTCATTCTTCGGACAAAAAGACGGAGCTCAGTGGTGAAGACTTGTCCAGGTGTCCCAGAATAGCGCTCACGGGTGATTCATGTCAAGCAGCGCTTTCTCTGTTTTATTCATATGTGCATATTGGGTAACACAACGCTCAATCCATGGATGTCATGATATTGTCTAAATGCACCTGATTACGAGCAGAAGCACACAATCAATGCCCATTCATGTTAGTGCGCTTATCGAGGCATTTCATGCGCCTGGCTAGTCTGATTAGAATGTCATCATCGTTTCTGTATGACCAGGTAGACGGGAAATATGTCTCCGGAGATGTGCACATACAGCTGTACGTTACACAAACGACCCTTTTATGCCGGGAAAAGGGAAGTTGCTGAAGCATCAAATTTCAGCCGTGTGTTGCGGTGCGTGCTTCTGACTACGACTGGAAAAAAAAACTTCTTCGCAAAGAAACATGAGTCCGGAAAACAGGAGCTGTCCAGTTTTCTCTCTTTCTCTGTGTACGACAAACGTATTGTCTGTAAATGGATACAACTCCATTTTGTGCTCCCAAATCCTGTGAAGGAAGCGGACAAAGGACACGGTTTCAAGGAAAGTCTGTCAGACAGACCGTATCGAGCACATCCAAAATGAAACACATATCGTGGTGCCTAGTGAGCGGAATGCACAAAGGGTTTCAATAATTTTGTCTCAAATCACCGCGAGCTCCAGCTGTTTGTCACTGGTCTGTCTGGTGTTGTGACGAACACTTCTGCAGCAGTGGATTTTGTTTCCTTCCCATGGAAAGTCCCTCGAGTGAAATCACTCAGCCTCCTCATTTGGATTCAACCTGTCCTACAAACACGTCGCCCGGCCCGACAAAGTTGCGACTTTATTGCTAGATTCCTAGGCAGATCAGTCCTCGGCTCCAGGGCCTCTAACACCGGCTTCCGCATGGCCATGAACCAACGGCGCCTGTCAGAACTGGGCGCTGAAATCCGTTCACTGAGACTCGCTCAGAAGAGTCGGCGTGGAGCTGGTCGTGAAGAGTTCAATCCGTGTCCGCTTTGGAACATTACGGGAGTCGTCGGTGTTTCTCTGGACAGAAGCACCCACACAGATTTCTGTACTGTACTGAATGTCTTGGTCAAGACTACTCGTTGTCGAGAGGATACGTATCAACAACTTGGTGGATTTGATGGACAGATCAGATTGTTAACACGCAAGGCTAAATGAGTCACCGCCATGGCAGTGGATCAAGCCGGTTGGAATCAAACTGTTCGTGACAAAAACACTCGTAATTGGGAGCTAGAAACGCATATCCCTTCAGACAACGTCAGTTTGCACAGAAGCCTGAGTTCAGTGTTTCAGCACATAAGCTGTATTTTATGGTTGTGTTCAACAGCTGCTGGGTATTATGTTGACAGGAAGAGCGAGGCCGGCAGGAAGGAAGCGAGGAATCCACGTGGCAGGGGACTCGCTCCTCTGACGCCCCTGGAACTGACACCTGCCAAAAGTCTTGCGGAGAATTTGAGCAGTTGTGCAGAACTCAAATTTGCGTCATTCAACGGATTGATGAATCCACCCACAAACGATCTCTCTTTGCGCATCACGATGGCACAGGAGACTGGGTTGGCTTCACACGCGCGCGCTTTCACGGCTTTCATCCAATTCCAGATCAACATCCAGAGAGAGAGAGAGAGAGAGAGAGAGAGAGAGAGAGAGAGAGAGAGAGAGGGAGAGAGGGGGGGCGGGCGGGAGGGGCGGGGGGGAG
>JAAUXT010011270.1_pt1 | contig 18662 bp, 18 predicted proteins | sample 7278171 | NCBI WGS metagenome assembly JAAUXT01 (sample SAMN14350112, study PRJNA611818) | marine sediment metagenome | isolation source: surface marine sediment (1.8m) | place: French Polynesia: Moorea | collected 2018-08 | reverse complement strand
TTATTGCACGGATGCCGTTTTCTGTCTCGAATTCTGTGCCAAATCTCGACAGAAACAGCATCCGTACAATAAGATAGATATGGAACTCTGTCCAAAAGACTTGTACTCACTATTTGAGTTGAGATTGTGCAGCAATCTCAACTCAAATAGTGAGTACTCGTCTTTCGCACAGCGTTCAATATCCCTCACTTAGCCCGTTCCTAATTGCTCAACGAGACAGCTCTGTGGAGATGAAATGTGCAGGATGATGTCAGGCTGTGAGGTACTCGTGCGCATGAAATCAAAAATTGCTCGTTTGACCGAGAAAACTGAGGACTTTTCTGGGGACATCCTGCTCACACTGTATGGATTCTTTTTTGTGTTGCGCGCACTGCATGCAGATGCATCCAGTGTCTCCCAGCAGCCTCCCTCCCTCCCGCCCCAAATATTCCTGACTTTGTTCAGGTTGTACATCAAGATTTCTATTCACCCAGTTGTATACTGCAACATTTATCAGCGGTGACTGGCCAAGTTTCTATTTGAATTTGTGTGTTGTTCTTCAAATGCAAAAGTGACAATTGTTGATCACCGTTTGTTGTGCAAGGCCCTTGATTTTCAGGCCAGAGGCACCTGGGCCCGGGGGCTGCAGCCATTGGACACAAAATTACGTGCAAAAACAAAAACAACACAGGACCCAGCACAAACAAAAATGTTGGACTGTCTGTGGTCCAAACACTTGCATAATTCAGATCCACAACAATGGTTGCGTCCCAGGCAACGAGGAACTTTGAAAACACAACCACGACAAACATTCCTCAGGCAGTGAGTCGTTGGGCGCTGTTCGTTTTGCTCCACCAATGGCGGTTGAAACTCTTGTGCGGTGGTTCCCCTTCCCTTTGATTTACACCTGCATCTCAACCATGATAAGACAAATTCAAACCATTGGCTGATAAAACTTCAAATACCATAAATATTATTGACTCTCAGTTTTGATAGTGATGCTTTTGATGTGTCACGGAATGGTCATGCTCAAAATATGCCAACTTCATTGAGCGTGTTAAGAGAGAGACAAAAGTGTCTTGGCATCGTGACTTTTTGGCTGCAGTTCTGGGGTCTGCAACACGCGCCACGAACTTGGCCTTTTGTGAGAGTCCTGTTCCTTTGTTGGGGCTCGCGACGCCTGCCTCAGGTTCCTGCTCAAGTCAATGGGAGACTTGTCCTGTGCATTCGCTGAACGACGCCCATTCGTTGGCCTGGACAGGGACGTGAGGCAGCCAAGGTGAGCCTGGTCCAGAAACACATTTGGCTGTGAGTTCTGGGTCCGCGACGTGCCACTTAGCCTGTTAAGCACGTCCAGTAGGTTCCATTGGCGCGTGGTCAGGCCCGGCCCTTTGACCCTTGATGAATTCATTTGCTTCCCTGCGCCACAAGCGTAAGGGTCAGGAGGGGCCAAATTCAAGATCGTTCCCTGGTTCGACCCTTTGTGTGTCTTTGTGTCTGGGTCCGAACCGAACGACCCGAGCGGACAGGATGTTCGATTCTCCTTTGATCCCAGCTCGCGTTCGGTGATTTGCAGATCTAATCAAAGTTATGATGACTTCAGGGACGCGAGACGTCAGCCGCCATGGAACCAGCCGGATGTGAGTTATTTTATGAGAGTGCGTGGTAGACCTGGGTTTGTGTTGAGTGTGAGACTTTTTGAGTGGGCGTGTGATTCGACGCGCACATGTGCGATGCTGTTGAACGCCAAACATGAATTGGCTGAACCCTGGCTGCGAACGACTCTCATGTCCTTTGCCTCCCTCAAGGAACACACTTCACGACTTGTCCAGGGACCCAATGAATGGTGTGAACCGAACCCCACAGTTGAGAACTGCCATGCGACAGGCTCACACTTGAAGTCACGAGAACATGTGTTTTGTACACAGCAACGGTTTGTACTGCATAATGTGCGAGGTCGGGGCACTTTTTCGCACGCAAGTACTTGCTGCACTGTAGATAGTGCATGGTGTAAGAATGTATGATTTGAATGGTATTTTTTTGTGCATAGGACAGACCGGTGTTTGAGTGCAGGTCGGGCAGGGGTGTGGGGTGTGTTCAATCCAAAAAGGCACGACCGTGGAACCGTTTTGCATTGCTAAGCAGGGTCCTTGCATTGACCGTGCAGGGTTGCAGCGAACGTTCCAGAAATTATGGTCTGCAACACAGATACCGTTGAAAAGTCAAATTGCAAGGACAATGCAAATGATGCAATGTGCACCGAACTTGATTGCCTGTGCAGGGGCCGAGTGTCCATTGACTTGTGCAGGGGCAGAGTGTCCATTGACCTGTGCAGGGGCCCAATGTCCTTTGACTTATGCAGGGGTCTGGTGTGTCCTTTGACAGGTTCACAGCGCGGAGACTGAGATTCTCAGCAGGTGTGCGATACAGTCGCCTCGCAATACTTTTCAATGCAGCAAGACTTCGCCCAAACACGAGCATCATCCGACTGTGTTGGGTCACACAGTCCACGTGCAAATTTGGCAACGTGGTCGTGACTCACCGTCTGTGTCAGTCGTGACTTCGATGCAGCGAAGTACGAGGCCTGAGCACAGAGAGAATGGCTCCATGTCTCTCCATGCACTTGTGCGGCAATACACAGAGAGATGCCCTGATATGGTCATGTGTGAGAAGACATGTATTTTGCACTGACACCAATGCATGAAACAGACACAAAGGCCAGGACACCTCATGCAGAAAAGGAAATGCACGAGGCCTTGGAATAGCTGGCACACGAGAAGATCTAGAATGCTCTTGCACGTTCGTGTGCATTCTGCGACAAGTTTCAAGCACGCAAAATGCTGTTGGAAGTTTTGCAGTCTGATACAATTGAGAAGTTTGCCTTTGCTCTTTTTAGCCCCTGGTTCGTGGACCATGCCCATGTTTGGTTTGATCTTTCCGCACTTCTACAGGTGAAGGAAAGGAACACAAACGAAGTCAGAAAATAAGGAAATGTTGGCCACATTTCTTTGCACCTTGTTGTTGTTCTTCAGTTGCGTAAACAACCTGTTTGTCCCTGTCTGGTCTTGTTGAGAGTTGCTCGGTGGACCAGAGTTCTGTGCATTGGAGATGGGTCTTGTGGGTGTGCGCGTTTCTCTGTGTGAAACTCCGTGCACTTCCATATTAGGTCAGGAGGCCTCGACCTGGGTCCCAGTCAGGGTCTGAGTCACACAATAAATTTGGAGGTCAGCTCATTTTATCTTGCCTGGGGCTTTGAAGGGTTGATTTGGGGTCATGGCCACAACGAAGCCAACCAGAGTTCGCTGGATCGGAGCGCCAACTTTGCTTGCCCCTGCTGCTCCTTTTCGTGTGAGAACCTGATTGATCAATTGATTGATTCATTGGTTTTGGTTGCAGACGGAGATGGAGGTTGAGTACTTCCCCGAGGGCGGGTCCATCACCGACATGGTGGTGAGGCTCTTCGGAGCCCACGACGTCGGCGTCTCCGTGACGCGCGCCTTCAAGTACGCGACGGCGTCGACGCCGCGCGACGCGGCGCGCTACACCGAGGAGGACGCGCTGCGGCTGCTCAACAAGAAGCTGCAGGGTCAGTCTCCCGCCTCCTCTGTGTGTGTGTATGTGTGTGTGTGTGTGTGTGTCTGTCTGTCTGTCTGTCTGTCTGTCTGTCTGTCTGTCTGTCTGCCTGCCTGCCTGTCTGTTTGCCGGCCTGTCTGCCTCTCACACTCCTCTTTCTGTGAGTTCTCTCTTCCCACTTTCACTCTCTCTCTCTCTCTCTCTCTCTCTCTCTCTCTCTCTCTATCTATCTATCTATCTATCTATCTATCTATCTATCTATCTATCTATCTCCTTCCCACCTCCCTCCCCCACACACTCTGTCTGTCCCTCCACACCAATCAGTGAAAGCATTGTTGTCCTCTCCGACATCCTTCCATACATTGCTGCACCCACTTCACCCTCTGTGCACATGTCGCTTCTCATAGTCACCTCAGCCTCTTTTTGCAACCCACGAAACAAGTTCGTAAAAATTCATCACACTCCACGGAAGCACGTTTTTTGCGTGCCTTGCCAGCACGACTCGAAACCTGTTTGGCAGTGCCTACGTGCATGTGGTGATCCCATTTCAGTTCAGTTTCTCTCGTATTTGGTTTTTGAATCGCAAAACACGATTGTTGTGGTTGTGTGTTTGTCCTCTCGCACTCTTGGCCAGGGTGATTCGTAGAACAAGGCCACAAACACACAACCAGTTCGTTTCTGTAGCCAAATTCTTTTGCAGCAAAAAGTTTGCTTTTCATGTCGATGTTTAACACCATAAAGTGGGTTTTTCATAAACGTGAATTCGGTTGCAAAATTAGGGCGATTTCCTGCGTTCGTATTCGTGTGTGTGTGTGTGCAGGCGTGGGTGATGATCGGTCTGTGCGTGATTGCTTCGAGGTCATCTTTTTCCAGTATTTCACGCCAACTCTTTGTCGTGTTTTGTTCAGGAGTGGTGCAGTCCAGTCGCAACACCCTGCACAAGTGGGGCAAGCAGATTCTGCACGTCTGGGCGCCTGATAAGGACGTCGCAAACGTCGTGGCCCGCGCGTACGCCAGCGTCGCGCCCAGCGTCCGCGCCAACACGGTCGTCATGGTGACGACGGCGCACGATGCCCCAGAGATCTTCACCAACAAGTGACCGTGCGCGGGCGGCGTCAGGCTGTATCCCGCGGGGTGCGTCGTGCGTTGCGTCCCTGTTCACGTCAATGGCCGCTGTATTACACACTGAAATGCGTCATGCGCTGCGTCACAAGTAAATTGAAAGACCATCGTCCACAGATGTCAACGGAGAAGGACGCACGACGCATCCAGTGCGAGACAATCTTTGTGCTACTTACTGACAGCACTGCAGCTTCAAACCTCAGGGAAAGAATTGTGCAATTGCACAAATTTGTATTCAGCTGTGATATTTGTGTAGATATGTTGTTTTTGGGATGTGCGATTCACACAGGTGCCAACTGTTCTGAAACTGTTTTTGTCAGGACTTCGTTCCTGAAGCTTCCTTGTCGCCTGTGGAAATACGCACCATATTGTGTCGCACTTTCAATTTTAACTTGCGATGCATTTGTTACGTTTTGTAAGATCGACCTTGGTTCACAAGATGAAGATCCCCCCCATGCCTTGAGGATCCACCTCGCAAAACGTCAAGGAACGAGTGTTTTGTGCTGTTCAGCGGAAGACCTGCACTTTTTTCCAGTTCTGTACGCACTTCACCCACATGATCCAGATTCATTCCAGTTTCTGGTCTGATTCTCTCGTCACGTGAGGTCCAATCGAGTCTTGTGATCCGAGTTCGATATATTTTTGTATCTGCGGTTGCATTTTTGAGAGCCAATTTGTGCGAAATGTAATTTGCTGGATGATTTGGCAGAAACGAACACTCCATCCAGCAAAAGACGAACTTGAAGTTGACAGCTGTGAATATGCGAAGCGCTGGATGTTTTTGGTGGTGTGTCTGTTCAGAGTGATTGCGTAGGACACAGGCACAGTTTCTGAACCGTTTCCACGAAACGAAGCAGAGTGACAGTGATGTATTGTTGATGCAACAATAGAATAGAATAGGGAACATTGTAGATCTGCTCTCTATCAAGCGGGGACTTTTTCTGTTTCATCTTGTTGCACCATCAAGCGAAACTCAAACGTTGTTGTGTGGCCCAGGTGTACACTCGTACGCGCATGTACATGTACTGACAAGTTAGAAATATTCCCACTTGAGTCTGTCTGTCTCTCACCTCACCTTCCCTTTTCGGTCTTGAACCAATGACTGCAGGATCCAAAAACAGACAAAATTCCATTGACAGACAGACTGACAAGGAAGTGAGAGTGAAAAAGTGCAACATTTTGTTGGGACGCCGGGCCAATGGCTCACAGGGGATCTTCGCTTCTCTTTGAATGTTTTTGCTGACGCTTGGTGATCAGGGGACAGGGAATTTATGGGACAAGAGAAATTGTGTGAAAGAGACAGTAGAGAGAGCAAAGAGAGCAGAGTAGAGACAGGCGAAAGAGACAGAAGAGAGACAGCAATGGACATAGAAGAAAGACAGGCAAGAGCGAGTGCGGGAGGGCACACGTACCTGTGTGTGTGTGTGCGTGTGCGTATGTGTGTGTGTGTGTGCGTGTGTGCTCTGTGTGTGCGTGCGTGTTTTGGTGTGCGTGTGTGTTTTCACGGCTTGTCTCCGTGAACGGAGTCGATGACCAGAAACTTCGTGAGACTTTGTTTACACCACAGCGTCTGTGTTCAGGTCGGGTCCGCTCAACGTGTCCAAGTGATGACTTGTTAAACGGCAGGAACCTGTAGTCCTTGTGCTTCCCTGATTGACACCATCGTGTCTGCAGCCTCCTGTTGCTGTACATTTGCACAGGAAACTGCGGGCGCTGTGGAGACCGAGGGAGCGACCGTGAGGTTGAGCGGACCCGTCCTGCAGATTTGTGAAATTACTTCCCGTTGCTCAAAGACCTTGAGCACCACTCATGAGCGGCCGGCCACACTCCCCACTTGTTTCGCTGACCCAGCAGATCTTTTTGAAGCTACCCCTGTCATACCCTAAATTTAGTTCCTGTCGCCATGTTGTGTCGTGAGCTTCTCGGAAGTCTATCTCGAGCGACCTGCTGATGTCGCCTGAGCACGGGGCATCCCCGTTCCCTTCCTCTTGTTCCAAAATCTCGATTCCCATTGGCTGAAACTCAGCCTCGAGTATCCTTTTCCTTGTTTGCGTTTGAATTGAAGAACGATGTGAAAGTCACACTTGTGAATGGAACTTTTTGTCGCGAGTTGCGCCGTTCGCAGATTCACTGTTTGTCTTTCGTCAGGTTCGTCATAAACCGGTTGTGTTGTTTGGCAAAAACTAAAACATTTGGAACTTTGTGAAGAAAACAAAAACAGCTGATCCGTCTGAACGCAACACGGTTCGGAAAACTGTTCTCGGTACAAATGTTCGAAAATAAAATGTCCAAATTGCACTTTCATGTTCTGTCGCTTTGGCCAGCTTTGTATTTGCCCTGTTACGATTGTTGCTTCAAAGTTGGTTTTGAAGGACTTCAAGTGCAGATTCACAGGAGGAATTCGGGTTGTCCTGCTGTGTTGGGAAGATTCGAGGTCTCGGGAGGGTGTGGTGGTCCTGTAAGGGACCTGCAAAGGTGCGGTGGTGCAGTCCTGTCTTCGCTCCAGACCATGAAATTCGTGTCAATCTTTGCGGGTGTGGCCAGCTGTGTGTTGGCTGGGCTCAGTTTCATAGGGTGCGCGCTGGAGCCGTTTCATTCCTGCCCCATTGTCTGTTCACTTGTGTCGCTGGATTTGGGTTGGCCTGGCCTTTCCTGTACCGATACCTTAAGAGGTGGAAACCCCCAGCGTTTCAACCGTCCCTCTGTTGGAATGGCATCCGAAGAACGTCATTTGCACCTAAACGAAAGAGGGACACTGCGTCCAAGTTAAATGCTGCATTTTTGTGTCTTTTTTCATTTGACTTTGTTGTCTGAGCCGTGGCGGCTGTTGAGGCAGATCAAGGATGTGCTGGAACTGGGCACTGAGTACCCTCCCCGCCAGGACAAAAGACACAAAGAAAAGTCAATCAGTACTCGCCCACGCTCGTGAGCGTTTGCATTATTCGCGCACAGGTATGGGCCGTTAGTACTCAGAAATGCTAAGTACTGTTTCTGTGTGGAGTGAAAGATGATATCTGACGAGAGAAACCACAAGAATGAGCGGTTTCCTGTCGGCCGTGTTCATCGCACCCACTTCCCGCCGCGAGTTATCAACTTCACACGGTTCCCTCAGTGTCTGGTCGTTAGGCCGTTATGTTGTGTGCTTACCGCATCCAACGCAATGATAACGTGTTCAGATGATGATGTGTCAAGTGGCGCCTGCCTGAAGAGGTTTCTATTGAAGGAAACACTTGAGATGTGCGTGTGTGTGATGTATGCGTGCACAACTCATGAACCTCACACAAGGGGTGTCAGGCGGCGCTGCCTCAACTTCAAAGAGACAGTCGAGGTGTGTGTGTGTGCGTGTATGTGTGAGGTATGCGTGCACAGCCAGGCTCCTTGTTGAAGAGGTGATCTACCACGCGTGCTGACGTTTGACGTTTTGGCCAAACTGCTGAGTTCTGTTCGTTTCCTGCCAAAAACCACCGCGGTGCCTCGTCGAATTTGGCCCCTTTGCCAACTTTGTGATTTTGACTCACTGACATGAAAATTTTGGCAAAGGTTTCGTTTGTACATGTTCCAACCATTCACGGTTTTGTCGGTGAAATCACCCCATCTGAGCGTCTGCTGTGGTTCCTCATGACAAAAAGTCAGAGCAAAGAGCAAACAATGGTTTGAAGTGAAGTTTGGGAATATCCAAAAGCGTTCAACTGTCGTGTTGCTGTGTGGCTCTCAGGTGTTTCAGTTTCGGGCCTGTTTGTCCCACAGAACGGGTATTTTTGACGTCTTGGTGAAAAGTACTTCTTCACCTGTCAATTTCCTTCTTGAGGTTCTCAACAGCGAAAATTTCCAGTCTGGGCTTGCCACTGCAACTCGCGCGAAAATTCCAAGCATGCATTCGTTTCTTTGTCAGAGGTATGTGGAGGTATGCGACAATATGTACTTTTGTACTTGTGGTGTGTCATCATACTTTGGAAAAATCTTAGGCAATCGTGATTGTGTTGTTTTCGCCACGTGTTCCTGGGTGCGTTGTCAATGGGAGTGAATGTTACACATACAACCATCAGAGACCGGCCCATGTGCCACAAAATGGTCTTAGGTAATACAATGTACTTATCTGGGAAAGTACTTGTCTGATGAGTGTTTTATATTGTGCACAGGAAGAGGCAGCGAACCACGGAAAAAAGTCGGGTACTTGGTAATGATAAGCTCGTGCTACACAGAACCATGTGGAAATCCCAGAACAAGGATTCGATATGCGTCACGTGGTCCCGAGCTGAGCGCTGATTGGCCCAAAGTATAGAGTATAAATACTCTCGTCGGCAGCACGTTTTCATTCAGTCTCGACACACAGCACAGTAAAGATGTTAGTTGGTTGGGAATTTGGTGACAAGTACAAAGGGACATACACGTGCATACCTGGACATGTAACATGACTCTCCGGACTTAAGTCGTGACTGGTGAGTGGAGCTGTTGTTTTTATGATTCAATTGTCTTTTGAGAAGTGTCAATCCTTTGGGAGTCGAAGCCTTGTCACAACTTGCAAGTCTCGCCAGCTTGACTCACTCAAATGGCCGTGACTGGGCTTCGATGCGACCAACAGGAAACGACACAAAAACGTCGACGTTTTCCCCCAACGGAATTGGTACAGAAAACTTGTGTGTCGCCACAACTTACAAGTCTCGCCAGCTTGACTCAATCAAATGGCCGTGGCTTCACACAAGTCTTTGGTCTCCATCTCCAACCTCTTTTTTCCTTGTTATGGTTTCTTGGAACACAGACAAATAACTCAGGATGCGGTTGTTTCGGACGTTTGTGTTTTCGCTGTGACATTTGTAAGAACTGCAAGCCTAGCCAGCTTGATTCGAAACGACGGCCTTGCAAATTCACTGCGAAAATCCACAAGCTGCAGGTGCGCCTCGGAAGTTTGCTCTTGTCGAGTGACAATGCAAAAGTTGAGGGTCGTGATGAACGTCAGGGACTCTGACCAAGACGCTTTTCTCTGCTGTGTCAATGGGTCTTTTTTGAAGGGGGGGGAAGGGTTCGGGGGAGGGGGTCTACCAGCTGATCCTGGAACCACTTTATGCTCCCTGGATCTACAGGAGACGGACAGATCCAGGAGAGTCCCTGGAACAAGTGCAGGAAGTTGAACTGTGGCAGTCGCCTTCCAGTCATTGCGTAACAATCCAGAGAAAACAATTTTTCCAACATTTCAACCAGTCATTGCGTAACAACAAACAGAAAACAAATTTTTTTAACATTTCAAAACAAACTCAAGTTTTGTTAGAATTGATCCCACTGTACTGATGTTCTTGCATTTTGGCCACCCAGTCACAGAAAGGACGTCAAAATATTTTTCCTCGCAAAATCTGGACTGACAACGACCCCACTCACCTCCCCAGGTCAAGTTAACAGGGTGAACGAAGGAAGGGCTTTTGCCAACCTGACAAAAGAAATTCTGCAAAAAACTCCAAAAGGAAATTTTGCTTCAACTTCCTTCTGAGGTCGTTCTAAAATTTCCGCACGGCTCACGCCGCGCCACTTTTTTGGCGGGAAGTTTATGTCGGAGTCGGAAAAACCAGGCCAAGTCGTGAAGTCGTGAGACGGAGAGGAACACAGCCATTCAAACTTCCACCTCTGAGCGATGACCAGGAAGCAAATCGTGAGGCCCGTCACTCAAGCGCTGAAACTGACTCTGCATTGTCATGATGAGAGCAAAGTTTACGTGGATCCCACGATAGCATGAAATCAAAGTTTTGTTTGCGTCTGAGGCTCAGTTTATCCTGGATGTGCCACGTACCTGTGGGAGTCACCGCACGTGGACGCAAAACCCCCCAGTTGTGGGGATGTTGCACGTGACGCATCCCGTGTGAATTTGGCTTTACGCAAACAAGATTTTCATGACGACTTGAAGCGGGGGGGGGGGGGCACTTGAATCCGTGAGAGGCAATACAAGAGACGCTGTGGAGGTCTTATACTGATGTGATTGTGCTCTTATTGCAGGTTCACGGCACGTTTTGTTCACCAGCGGGACCGCGACATGCGACGACGCCACATGAACACGTGACGGGGTCTGAGATGCAAGTGTGACGCCCGCGAGATCTGAAGCGGTGACGTCATGCGTCGCGTCGTGCGCTGCGTCGCGTCGCGTCGTGCGCTGCGTCGTGGCGTTTGACGTGGAGGAGGTGCGCGCGCACTCGCGTTGACAGGCCAAACCTGGAACACCACGTGCTCCAGACATCCAGGTCCTCTCACCCAGCGAACCTGGTATGTTTTCATACAACGCTGAGTTTTTGCTGGGCAGGGGCCCCCGCGTATGTACTCTTGTTTGGGCTGGGCCAGCACCAGTGCATCAAGGCCTCAGACACGCTTTTATCCCAGAGTCGCACGCACAAGTGCGTATCTATTGTGACTTTCCCTCGCTAGTTGAAATTCACTTGTTGTTCGTCTGGTACGTGGAAGGCACATGGATTCAGGCGATTTCGCTTCCGTGCACTTTGCCTTCAAACAATGCTGTACTGAAGTTGTCAACTTTTGAGATCGTCCGTTCGCGCTTTTTGTTCCGATCCGCAACATTTTCCCCGTTTTTGCGACTTTGAAACCAATGTTAATTGTTCGTGCATAATTATACACAGGACATTGAAGCAGTTGCAACGAGCAACTGAAAACAAAGTCACGTTTTTGCACAGTTCGTCATTTGTTGACAGATTTTTTCTCTCTTGCAGCGCGCCAAGTCAATGCTGCCATCTGAAGGACACAGCGGAGGATCCCCGGTAATTCGAGTTGAATGTGGCGAGCGTTCGCACACATGGAGGCCGCAACTTTCAAATCCAATTTCCACAGAACAATGCACGTTCTGACCATGAATTTGATAGCAGTTTGTTTGAGTGTATTTTGGGACAACATTTGTTGGAAAAATCGTGAAGAATTTCTGCTCTTTTTGAAAATTTCATTCACGTGATGGCTCTTGTCAATAAAAAACAAAGTTCACCTGAAGAATAGCTTTGTTCTCAAACTTTTTGCAAAAGAAGTCTTCGTTCCATCGATGTCCACGATCTGACGGGACAGGATAGAATTTACCGCCGATACGTCCGTTGTGCGTAGCGTGAGGACGTTCTCTGGTCAATTCGGAATCGCTTGCAGTTACCAGCGTTAAAAATCGTGCGGCCTGTCGTCCGACGGTCAAACTTTGCGTTGAACGTTTCACGCGAACGCCAGAGTTTGACTGAAGAATCACATACTCGAACACCAAAGCGAAGACGTTCGATCTGCGCGTACTGAAAACCAAACGCTCCACTGTGAGTTCCGAGTTTCCCGCGATGTCTCGTTGTTCGGTGTGGGGGGTGGGGGTGGGGGTAAACCGCCAGTTTTGCCGTCAGTCGTCGTCGGTGGTTGTCGAGGCGACGCCCGTCAGGAGCGCAACGCAGACCGCGTTCTCAAATCTCCAACGCAAAATTCCGTCAGCCCCCGTTCGGTCGCAAAAGTGTGCGCTTCGCAGACAAAGGGGAGATTCGGTCGTGCGTCAAGATCAATTTCATATCGAGCTGCGTTTTTTGTTTTGATCAGAGAGTGAGGAGGGGGGGGGGCGATTTCCACTTCGGAATTTTGCGCGCTCAAAGGAAAGCGTGTCACTGTATTGTGGCTTTACAGAACTGGAGGCGCAAGTTTCCTTCCGGGGGTCAGTGGGGTCTGGAGCTTGGTCCACCTGACGACACCTTTGTGTTGTCTTCACCCTGTGCGATGGGTTTTGGACCGCAAGCACAGCAACGAGCAACAAAAGTTCACGTTATTTTTGAGTTTTTATTTTATCAACAAAGCACAACAAAGCGTTTTCAGTCTCAAAATATTTCGCGCGCACGCGCGCGCATCGAAGCTTCGCTGCTGCGCGTCACTCAGTCTGCGCGCGCACGCGCACGCGCGTCGAGACTTCTTGGCGTCATTCAATCTGCACACGAACTTCAGACACTGCAAAAGAACAAAAAAACTGCCTGAGTCTCTGACAGTTTTCCGGACTTATGGACAATTCGTGATCCTTTACCCTTCCACTGTGTGTGTGTGTGTGTGTGTGTGTGTGTGTGTGTGTGTGTGTGTGTGTGTGTGTGTGTGTGTGCAAGCGCCGCGCACCGACCCGTCGTGATCTGGAGGTGTGGATCCTCCCTCACGGGAGGGAAAGGTGCACCTGGCATGACGCCCGAGTTTTACCCCAACCCCTGACAGTCGACAATCCGGGCGTCCCTGGGAGGGGGATTCAACCCACAGCCCACAGCAATGGTGCAGAACTAAGGACCGTGGAACACAGAGTACACCCATCGGGGTGTTGAGCAAACTCACACTCCCGTGACATTGTCAAACAGATTTCTATCTCTGGTGCTTTTCATGGGTGAGACTTCTGAAGAAAAGGATCTCTCAGAGATTGGTGGGAGGAGAAAGGCCCTGGGGTGGAGAGTGATCGTCATGGTTCAAAGCACCCACCTCCCATCGCGGTGGAACTTCTGCGGTCGACGCGCAGGTGACGAACAGCAGACAGCGTCACGTGGTGCAGGGCGCGCATGTCACGTGGTGCAGGGCGCGCATGTCACGTGGTGCAGTCACATGACGCTGGGTGGGCGCGTCTCGTTGGCACGTCCGTGGTTCAGTCTCTCGCACATTCCATGTCCCTCTTCACAACACAACCATTCGAGCTTCCCGCTTCGCTGCGAATGGAAAAGATAACCACGCATCAGGTGAGGCGTCACTCAAGCGGAGAGAAGAAGTTCAGTCTGTTGACGTCAACACAATCCAAGGGAGAACACTCCACTCTGACGAAATAAACCTGTTAAAAATGCCAAAAATGTCTACAGCGGATCCAGGGGTTTGGGTCTGATCCCCTGGATCCCCGAAACTGTCCTTGGTCGCGCAAACATGCAGTGCACGTGCAACTCCACCCGCCCCCCCCCCCCAAAACCAGACTCCCAGATCCTCCAGAAAATTTGGAACAATTTTCCGAACCGCTTGTTGTTCGTTTTTCTGTATCGAAAGGCATTGCGTCAAGTTTACTGTTGCGCTCCAAATTGTGTTCTGGGACAAATTTAGAAAGTTTGTCATGAATGTGTTTTTCCACTCGGCAGGATGAAAAGTCACATTGGAAATTCACGCGTGATTTCAACACGAGACACGGTGCAAGTCACACACACACACACACACACACACACACACACACACACACACACACACACACACACACACAGAACTAACCCTGGACCGCAGAACAAAGTGGACATGTTGCAAAATTTGAAATGTCTTGTCTTCGGTCGTTGAACTGTCTTCTTTTTCTCCTCAAGAATCATTCGACGCACATCTTCACACTCAGGCTTTCTGACCCGCACTCACCCCTGCTGCACTCACCTTCACTGAGACGACACATCACGGGCCATTTGCAGAAATCAAGCTGGCGAGACTTGTAAACGTGATGCTGTCTCCGTGAAGCCGATTCATCGATGTATCGCTGCACAACATCGATTCATCGAACCTGTAAGAGAATCGGTTGCTCGTGACTTGTCGTCAGGAATGTCACAACACGGTGCAATACAAGTCTGAACCACGACGCAAAACACGAGTTGTTCCTTGCATGGGATGATTGATGTGACCCCCAGGGGTTGGGCTGAGATTTGATGGAGGGTGGTTATTTCTTTTGGTGAGGGGTCTGGGGGCCCCTGGACCCTGGGGGACCCTCTGCGTGCAGACATGGCCTGAGTCTCGAGTCGGGTTGGCGAGACCCGTGTCTGTATGTCTGCAAGCAGCGGTTCCTCCAATGGAGGGTTGGGTTGGGTCTGAGTTCTGGGAGGGAGGTGCCCTACTCACCTGGGCAAATATTCAAATTATCCAAAATTTTTATGCTGTCATGTGCAAAAAATGCGAAATGTGCAATTTTGATGTTGAAAAGTTGGGTCACCCCCGCGGGTGGGGTGGCACCTCAGTCAACAAATTAGGAAAACAGTGCAGCGTTCGGACTCCCAACTTCCACCAAAGCCATTTCAGTGAGTCAAGCTGGCCAGACTTGTCAGTGTTTGGTGGCAGTTGTCGTCTTGTGCTGCGATTGGATTGATTGATTGACTGACTGATTGAACTTTGTGGACTGCAGTGTCGAAGCCATTTGCATCAGTCAAGCTGGCGAGACTTGTGTGTTCTCGAGACTGCAGTCAAAATGCTCCAAGTGAGCTCAAAACGAATCCAGGGTTGAGATGGGCGGATCCCAAAAATGATTTTGAAACTTGGCCATCCAAGCCATTGCTCGAGTCAAGCTGGCAAGACTTGTAGTTTTGGATGGCAAAGTAAGATCTGAATATTTCTCCATTTGAGAGAATTTCCCAAGTCATGAAGTGTCAAAAAGTTTGTGCGTCCACACTTGACCATCCAAGCCGTTTCAAGAGTCAAGCTGGCGAGGCTTGTAGTTTTGAATGGTCAAGCGAGAGCCACAAGTTACACTCAAAGTACATGAACCAAACTCACCCGTCAAACCAAGATGGTTCGCAACATCCACACTCAATCCAACATTACAATCTCAAGAAAACAGCAACATCCTTTCTCTCCACTGGTCTCTTCTCGAATGGTTCTATTTGGAGCACTCCGTCGGTTTTATACCCCAATTGTGGTGCAGCAATTGGAGTGTTGCAATTTTCCTTGGACCAATGAGACGCGTCCAAACCCACGTGACCAGAGTGTCCTGAAAAATGTGTGAAAAGTGAATGAAGCTCCTGTTGCCAAATTTGGATCAATGAGTGAGTGAACCACGGTACGATACGCCGGGACTTGGCGCTGGGATGGGGACCCGAAGAGGAATTAGAACACGAAACAGTCACCAAGGAAGTGCTTGTTATTTTTCTGAAAAGTCTGTGTCCCGAGCGAACTCAAAAACATTGAGTAATTGTTATTTCTGTCTCCCTGACTCAATCAAACTGCTGAGTTGTGGGGGCAAGAAAAGACTTGTGCAGTTCTGCCGCATTTCCGTGTTTATGTTGACACGAAAAGGCCCAATTGTCCTTTGGTTTGTCTGTTTGAATTTTGAGTCAAACTCAAGCAAAACAAGCACCTTACGGCAACCATTTCTGAAAAACGTGACAAACTGAACTCAAAATCAACTTTGTTGTCCTTTGAGTGCGATTTCCGCACCTGTGTGGCGGCATCCAGGAACCGCGGTGGGAATCGAACAAGTGTCTCTGTGTGAGTAACGTTTCCTGTGCGCTGTGTTTCCGGCGTGAACTTATCCCACGTCAGGTCAGTTCAGAACCTCCTCGAACTGAGACGGTAACGGCTGACCACGTGTTGCACAATAAGGGGGTCTGTGGCGGGGGTGGGGGGTGGGGGTGGCAACGACTTTTGAAGGCATGACAGGTCTTGAGGCGTACTGGACCTGAAGAACAGTTTCAGTGCATGTGTGTGTGTGTGTGTGTGTGTGTGTGTGTGTGCGTGTGTGTGTGTTTGTGTGTGTGATTGCGTGTGCGAGTGTCCTTTGCTTGAGTCCAGTGTAGATCTAGTTTGAAGCTCCCTTTGGACTGCAACGCTTTGGTTTCTGGTGGGTCCACGGTTTGACTCAAGGGGCTCACCAACACTGAACAAATTCCTCCCTTTGACCCGTCGGACAAATCACAATCAGCTGCAACTGATTCTTGTGTTTCGTGTCCTTCTCCTGGGTCTGCCCTGGTTGCACAACCAAACGTCCTGGACAAGCAACACAGGAAGTCGACTTCTTCCAAATTTGGGCCCTTGCGCAAGAGAACGTTCTTTCCAGGTGAGACATTGAAAATCAATTGGCCACTTGAGGACATCAAAACAATTACTCACACAGAAACCAAACTTTCCTGCTGCACGCGACGAAAGTTACGCGTTGTCCGCAGCAACGTGGTGTTTTCGCGACATAAAATTTGAGGCGCTCTGATTGGTCACGAGTGAGTGGGTGAGTCTGCTCGACAACCAATCAGAGAAGCTCTTCCTGGATCATTGCGCAATCACTTCCTGGTGGCGGCGCCTGGGCAGTTCCCAGTCACACGGAACTGAGGGCACTTTCTCGGCCCTGGGAAAAGGAAAATTCAAGAATGTTCGGGAACCTTCGCTTTTTGATGGTCGCGTAGCCGGCCATCTAGGTGCCGCTGACGGCTTATTTGAGGATTGCCTCAAATGCACCGATTCCTTTTCAATGGCAGGGGTGACTTGGCATCATGGGTCCCCATCCCTCGAATGACCAAAATTTCCCTGCAGATGAGGGTTTTTGCGTTACTCACACAAGCGCAAATTTTATGGGAAATTCACGGTTGGATCCAACCCTGATCGTCTCGATCCTGATTGGTCCTGAAGGGCCTGACTCATCATGCTCTTCACACACACGCACGCACGCACACACACACACACACACACACACACACACACACACACCTGTTTGTTGGAGTGACCATGGCAGCTCAAGAGCCAACTGCAGCGGATCTGGGGAGCGCAATGGGGCCTGAGTCTCTCCCCCCCCCCCCAGTCAGGGCCGCTTGAGCTCCAAACTGCCGTGCTGGTCTCAGTCTCAGGGACTTTGCGTCCCTTCGCCCAAAGCGTTTCAACCAACAAAACTGTATTGAGAAAACAAAAATTCCATCTTCAAGTGGGGAAGTTCAATCCTCCACTCAGCCTAACTGAACCCCAAGTTCAGTGCACTGAGGTCACGATGACGTCAACAACGACCACGCTCGAACTCTCAGGTCATTTATCACCAATTCTGTCAAAATTTCATTCCCGTGCCTTTGTCACTCACGCCCAGGTGCGAAAACATATTTACTGCCAGGAGAGAGGAAACCCAGTTTGGGCGAAGGTCCGTCCCACCACGTTTTCCTGGGGAACGTCCTTGAACTTTACGTCCTTCCGGCACGTTTGGAGCGTCCTGGGGGGTGTTTTTCCAAAACGGTGGTAACTTGGCTGTCAGTGATAAAGTTACCAGCAAAAAAACACTGGCACCCATCAGTGTTTTTGTCAGAAAATGTCAGTAATATCTGAAAAATTATCAGTTTTTTTCCAAAATATCAGTAATTTTTATTTATCACTGGTAAAAACACTGGTAAGTACCTGACTTACCAGTAAAAGTTATACCTGGTCAGGGGTGGGTCTAAATGGAAAAACACTGGCAGGAAACACTGGTGACTTTGAGTGACTTTACCAGGGATATCGAGAACTTACCAGCACTCTCTCGTTGGAACTGCCGGGTTCCAACTGACCCCTGCCCAGTCCACTGCAAGATCGTGAGAGGACCAAAGATCAGACCACTAGTTGCAGTTTCAAAACACTGAAGGTCAGGGGTTTCTATTTGTCATTTGATTCACGAAGCTTTTTGATGGAAAACCAATTTTTATCAATGAATCGTGCAATGACAGACGCAGGAATTTTGTCAATTTAATGAATGGGGAATCACCACCTGAGATGTCCGAGGCATGACTCGACAGCAGAAGCATCGTGTGGTGAGGAGTACCTCTCCGTGTACTCAAGTACACACACTGCGGGGTCACATAAACAAACAAACCACGACGCAGGCACCGGTCACAACCATCCACACCGTGTCCCTGACTCATCGCTCTCAGCCTGGTAATCAATGGTTCTGATTGTGGAGTTTTGCTCGGTTGCTACTCAGAGTCACATGATAAGGAGCCATCACCTACACCGCCTCGTGACCGTTTGTGGATCATTCTCCATTTGGATCTCTGAAGTCGCCTCTCAGTCAGAGTGAAATCACAAACTCCAAACCTGATACCATATTTGGAACATTTTTGTATCGTTTGTGGAACAGCTGATGTTTAAAGTCAGACCTGGGAGAGGGATCCAGAGGGAGGGGGGCTCAGCAATAAAAATCAAACCACCCCAATTTTTTTTGTCTGACGCAAATTGTTATTTTTTGCTTGTCAAAATTTTCTGTGAGACATCGGACCCTGTGACTGATGTGTGTGTGTGTGTGTGTGTGTGTGTGTGTGTGTGTGTGTGTGTGTGTGTGTGTGTGTGGTGTGTGT
>JAAUXT010086990.1_pt1 | contig 18667 bp, 18 predicted proteins | sample 7278171 | NCBI WGS metagenome assembly JAAUXT01 (sample SAMN14350112, study PRJNA611818) | marine sediment metagenome | isolation source: surface marine sediment (1.8m) | place: French Polynesia: Moorea | collected 2018-08 | reverse complement strand
ATGCTTGAAGACTAACATCTCAGGGTGGGTGAACCAAGAGATAACAAATATGAAATAATTTTTGACCGAAATATCGCAGGAAGCCACGAACATTGTGATCTTGCCTCGTACTTCTTTGAAACAAACATGCAACCAAAATGCTTGGTTGTGTTGCATGAGATGCCTTTCTTTCGTCCGTTGCATGATCAATGTTGTCACCAGACTTGCACATGAAAGATAAGGGGCAAGGGGCAGCTTGATCTCGAAGACATTGTTTTTGCGGCTCACTCGTGATGTTGTACCGTTCTCACAGCTTCTCCTCAGGCAAAGCGCGTTGCCTGAACGTGGATGCATGGAAATGTCAAAATGCACTTGATGATGTACTAGGTGTCGGGACAATAGCGGAATTTATCCCTTCGCTATATGAAGCTGTGCAGAGGATAGATGTGTACTTCGTATTGGAATCAAAGTGGTCCCACACCAGAAACGAATGGCAGCTTCAGAAGAATGTCCCGCGTGGTGGAATTGCTCGAAAGGGAAATTTCAGGATAAACGCGTGATGTCTTTCCAGTTTTGCCACAAATACACGGTAGGTACAAGTTGAACTTGCCTTGTAGAAGACAACAAAACACTCAAACGAATTTCTTCAATGTATGTGAACAGGGAAGACTTGCATGCATGACAGCTGAGAAAGAAGTGCCAAAGTCTGTCACAACCGGCGTCTTGAATTTACCTCTGTATTTTCTAGCGATTAGACGCATTTTGAAGTTGAGTGACCACAACAGGTACAACACACGTCGGGTTGAGAAGGTGTGAACGAAATTCTTTCATCATGTGATGCCAAAAGCGTCGATTTCTACTTATGCAACAGGGCGGGTATCTCGAAAAAACGATTCTGTTTTCCGTGCAGCATGACGTCACTTGCAACTTGTCCAAGTCGATATGACTGCTGCAGTATTTTTGCCAACAATTAAGGCAAACAAACCAGGTGGTCTTCAAGGAAAAGGTGCCGTGAGACATCGAAGGTCGGAGGCGTACCAATGCGAGAGCTCCAGACTGCTGACTTGTGACGAAACACAGGGCTCTTCCGTGTTCCAAGAATCACTGCACAACATTTGCGTGGGTACATCACTGGAAATTGAAGATCGTCAAAGTTGATCATTTCACAGACCGAGTCACGAGAGACACGAGACAGCTGGACTGGACTGTGCCAATTTTCTTTCCGGATTCCAGGATCATGATCTCGGACACAGCCGAGGTCCTGGTGTGGGCTTTCTTCGTCATCTGAATTTCCTCGTATGAGGACTGTGCGCAACCACTTGTTTCCATTCTGTGCGGTGCTCCAATTGCTAGATCGGTGGCACAGATAAGTTATACTTGAGAGCCAATGGCAAGCGACCAAATTGTGTCTGTGTCACCGATCTGGCAATTGGGGCACGTCGGAAAAGGACCGGACATAAAGCTAAAAGTCTTTATTTTCTGTTGAGCAATTTGCATGGTCACTGTTCCCTGATCCAACACTAGCTTGGTGAGTTTTTGCAAGGGTTCCTCACAATTGACATGAAATAGTACTTCATCTGAGTGATTTTTCCTGCAGTGGCGTTTGCCTGGACGAACAACACGGCTGTAAAATCCCATATCGGCATTCAGAAGGTGACAAAGAAAAATCAGAAGCAATTTAACATTTCTCAGCAGCAGTCAGGCTGACAACGTTGCACACAAAGGAGGCCGATTTGCTTGTCCCGCACAGCTGTAAAACCCGCATGAATCTCCAGCCTGCCAACAAGCCAACTTCTTTGGGCTTCAACACATGACGACGCGTGCAATTCAGTTTTTTTCCAAGTCTTCGGAAATGAAGGCATGACTTCCGATTCTTTTTTCAGAGTGGGATGGGTCCTTCATGAGGCTAGCTTGATTCATTCTGTTTTGTCTCTGGCATACACATGCTTGACATGGTTTGCATCTTCTGTCGACGCTTTGCCTTCTCGTTGGGTTGACACGTATACGTTTGTGTCCACATATTTGCAAGAAGCCTGCAGGGGCCAAAGCTGGGTTCTCACACTGTACAAAAATGGTTCCTGTGAAATCAAACAATGACTTTTTTGATACCTTTGTGCGAACCCATTTCTACCACTATGCGAGCTCGGGCAACAGGTTTTGTGATCGCAGAGAAGGGACTGTTCTGTCCACTGTGGCAGATAGGGAAAGAAAGTGGTCTTCACGTTGGGTCTGGTCCAGCACAACTGCCGAACCCAAGTTCTTTCCAAGCTGACAATTTGAACCACAGGCCACCATGAAAGAATTGCCTGGTCTTGTTTTTGACAGAAAGAAAGTTACATTGCATTATGCGATACACGGAGCTCATCAAACAAGAGAACAAATCCTGCTATACACACATAAAGGTGCGGACCAGTGTGAAAGTGCCTGAAGGTACTCAATTGTCCAAACAGAAACGCAAAGCAAAAAGCCTTTTGCCTCAGTCCAACTGGAAAAACTGCAAACACTGGAAAGCCCGTCAGTGATCGTCTTTTGAAACAATATTCACATTTTCTGACCAAAATGTATGTGTATGGAGAATGTAATAAATCTGTTAAAGTCAGGTAAATATAGATGGCAAGAGCTGAAACGACAAGAAGTACTCTCTCCCAATTGGCGAGCAAGGATTTGAAAACTGAGAGCCATGCGTGCTGCAAGTGCACAAGCTGAAGACTTGTTTCTGGAAGTATGTAGTCCTAGGACTGCGGCCTCAACCACTTTGGAAATGGTCAAACGTTATTGCAATTGATGCTGTATTTCACACTTCTTGGTGGACAAGTACTTTCAACACTACATGACACCGCAACTTCCTTTTTATTGCCTGCTCTTTCTTTGGCATATCTTGAAGCTGTCTGTCCTCAAAATTCATCTAGGACCACACTATGACTGGTCGGAGCTCAATCCTGGGTAGTCATACTGTGGTCCTGAAATTTTAGGACCAGTGAATGACCTCGTAGTGTGGTCATACTCTGGTCCTAGTCGTGCTCTGGTCCTGAGACACCGGTCAAATAGAAATACTCCATGGAAGTAGCCATGGTGTAGGTTCTGGCACTCTGGCATTGCCTCGCCGATTTCTGGCGTGTGAGTCTTCATTTGTGACAAAAAGCACAAATGTCGTCAGTGTGAAATGAATGAAGCACTCAACGAAGATCCATGGCTAAATGTCGATGAAATGCAATGACGATCTCGAGATTGAAGAAATGATCGTAAAAATGTCGGTTTTGCCCAAAAAAAGTGAAAAAGAAACTTGCTTGCACGTTGCCAGAAAAAATATTTGCATCTTCCAACACGAGATCCCAGGTGGTCTTCTTGTTTGCCAGTGACAGGAAGTTTACACGCCTGCATGGTATCTGCACCTTTTCACATAAATCTCAACGCCGATGTCAGTATGCATTGTGCCCTGCTTTGCACTGGCTCTGTCTGTAATTACCTGATTATTACAGTGTTAGTGGCCCAGGAACTCATCAGCTTATGGAATGTCACAGCTTCAATTGGCTTCACACAAGCGCACTCAAGGCACTTTAAGAAATGGCCAATAAACAAGATTACCTTCCATTGACTTTGCAGTGTCCTTTCTGAGGAAGGTGGACAATGAGAACAAGTGAGATGTGACGTTTGTTTTGTTTGTGCTGCTTCTCAGACACATGTGTTCTCGCCAAAAAATGGAACAATTTGTTGCATGTACTCGTGAGCTTTTTGAAACACACGACCAGTTCGTTCCTTTCGGACAAAGGAAACTGGGCTCAGCACTGGTGGCATTGTTGGTTTCTCTTTGGGTCGTCTGACAAACCAGCAAACAGGATTTATTCAGGAAAACAACCTTCCCCGCAAGTGACATGCGCGTGTATGAACCATCCTGGAGCCTGAAAACGGCCCCTTTATCAGATTGATACCAGGCTTGACCCCTTATTTGAAATTAAGTTTGGTCATTTCCTGGCACCATTCCAGTTCAGCCATGCGCAGCTTATTCATGACATTGCAGGACAGTGTTATCAAATCTCTCAATGCTCCTCTTGGGGTGTGTGATCCAATAAGACGATGGTTCGCTGAACTTCGGTTTTCTGCAGCTTAGACTTTACTTGTTTACTCGGATCTCATTTTTTGAGATCAATCAGAGGGTGGGATTGTGGGATTGAAACTTCTGACTGCAAAAAATCCATGTCAGTGCTGTGGAAAATAGCTCATGAAGGTGAGTAGTTTTCCTTGAAGCACACGCTGCTGATTCGTTGTTGACATGCCCTCGAGTTGACGTGTTCTCCCCAGACTGGACAGGCTCAAAGCATTTCGCGGTTCTGTGTGCGAACAAATTTGTGCGCAGAAAGCCTGGTTAACAGTTGCCAATCACAGCTGCGACGTTGAGATGTGACAATAAGCAAGGAATTGTTCCTGACACACACGGATTTTCAGCTTTCGTGGCAAGGTGGTTGTGCAACCCACAAGTGATTTGGTTTCGACAGATTAAAATCGTCTCGGGACATATCCAGCTGTTTTCTGTCTGTCTGTCTGTCTGTCTGTCTGTCTGTCTGTCTGTCTGTCTTCCGATCTCTGCTCGCTCTCTTTATCTCTCTTTCTGTCTTTCTCTGTCATTTTCTCTCTTTCCCATCTGTTGTCAGCAGTCCAGCTGTGAAATGAATGCTGGCTGCGTGTGACAAAGGGTTCGTCGCAACCAATTTATGCTTCTCGTCATCCATCATTGCTGTGAGTGATGTTTGAACACAGCAGCGAGGGATGCATTTCATTTCGCCGTTTATTGACCGACCTCTGACGATATGAATTTATAAGAAACTCAACAGTTGTCAGAATGTCAAGGCAGAGATGAAAACGGTGCCTGGAAACTTGAGGGTGGGTCCCACACGTATCCAAATGAAGACAAAACTCCCCGACCGGGAGAAGGAACAACTGCTTCAGCAAACAATCTTGTTTCCGACAGAAAGCAAATTGAGCATTATGGAATGTATTAAGCAAGGATTAGCTGGCAACGTCACTTTAAATTGTATTCCAACGAAAAAAAATTACATTAGACCTCCTTGTTCTGTCACAACCACATTGGTAAAGTTATGCACGCCAAGCTTTTTTCAGCAAGAAGAGAGCGCCCGAACCGAATGAGTTGCTCAGTGAAAACTGCTCAACCAGACTGGCATTGGCAGATTCAATCGAGGCAGAGTCGGTTTCAAAGATTCTTCACTTTGGACAAGGTCTTCCGTAATGCGTGACAAACAGGCTTCGTGCTACTTTTGAAAAAGATTTCGTTTGGTCAACTTCTGTTCAATGTCGGAGCAAAATCCTCAAACCAGAACGCAAAGTTCTTTCTCTCCTTCCTCTCTCTCCATCTTCTCTCTCTGTCTCTCTTTCTCTCTCAACAAGAACAGACTGACAAACTGTGGCTCAGCATGATGCGCGGAAACTGCATTCAGGGTAGAAACACAGCGCTTTCCCTTGTCCAGAATTGTGAAACGTTACTTCCCTGTGGGGCACGAAAGTCAATAATTCTCTTGTTAAACTGCACCCCCACCTCAGACGATCAATCCCCGCGACGACCAGACACGGCACGATCTCGAACAGCGATCAACTTAACAGCTACTAGCCTGTTTATTACTCTGCTCTGAGGTCTTCTCTACTTGACCGTTCTCCAGTAATGCCCTGTGCAATGGCGATAGACTTCCCGCGACAGAGGTTTGTGGCTCAGGACTTATTTAGTATGGGCAGCCTCCCTCCATCTAAATCTTATTCTGCAGAACAACCTGGACGCAAGAAACTGATGAATCTCCAACAAGAAGCAGTGCGTAAAGCAACTGCGGGTACGATGTCCCAGGCTCCCCTACGCATCCCCTTCACGCGCGCCCGTTGTTCTTTTTTTGGAGACGCATGTCCACGCTCAGCCTACAGCCAGTTGCCCGTTGCCCACGGTGGAGACATCCCTGGTGCCCTGCAATGGGGGCGGTCTGTGTACCATACATTGTGTTCGCTCAAAATTTGATCACTTCGTATACGACAGGGAGGGCAATTGGATCCTTCTATCAAACCTGCAGCACTGAAGATGTGTGTGTTTCCCAAGACGTTCTGGATGTTTTTGCATTCAAGTTGTGGCTGGACTGGAAGCAGAGACGATATTGACTGTTCATTTTATTCCTCTCGCTATGTCATTTCCATGTTGCTCAATGAGGAAGAAAATATTTTTCTCGATTCAATAAACTGATCATTTGTTGCGATCAATGTTGTACCACTCTAAATCAAAACCAATCTTGCATATTGGGGGTCAAGTTTGTCGGCACAGCATCAGGTTGACAGTGAACATTGTGCAAGTGGATGCGATCACGTCCCAATGCTTTGACGGCTTGTGCACACCAGTGTAGACAGTTTGTGCGTTTGTTATAGTTCGCACACGGTCCATTGTAAAGGCAACTGACACCTCATCTGCACGTCTGTTAAGTCTCAACTTCATCTGCGCGACATGCTGTATCCACGTTTGATGTCACGTCCCTGACGTTCGATACCTCAATTCCAACAGAGAAGCACCTTTGAAAAATCACGCACTGGTGCGAGTAATTGAGAACACAAATCTCCAGTTGAGGCCCAAACCCAAATCTTCATCGTGCATTGAACATCTGTCGCGTATTCGTGTATTGCAGGCAAGAAATGCATCTGTGCATCTCCCAGGTCACAAACAGCTTGCTATTTAAAGTGCAGAGGACAAGCCTCTTATCTGTTCACTCCGCACTCTGCAAATTGTGCGAAAAGTTTGCTCTTTTGAATCAATATTGTCACTCAGTGTGACAATCTGTTTTTGCACTGAAGACTTCAACTTTATTTTGAGTGATTGGAGCTTGTTTTTCGCTGCTTCCTCATCAACCTTCTGCAGCACCTTGCACATTTGACCACACTCTCTCTTGCCATTTCTGACTGGACAAGGATATTTGTGAGCTGGTTTTGCGCCTGTCTGATCTCACAACTACTGGTGGGTTGCGTCTTCAATTAGGCTGTTTGTCAATGTCAAACTCAGGAGGCGGAGCCATGGAGACAGTCTCAGGCGCGTTCTTTTTTCATGCCACTGGCACTTTCAGACAATTAGTTATTTCTTCTCTTGCAAAACCCTTTCCCAGCAGACTTATGACCAGAAAAGTCCTTGATCATTTGCTCATTGCTACTGTCTTGTTACAAATGTATCACAGTGACGCCAATTCGAAGACTATGCTTGGTAAAGTTGCCCCTCAAAGAAAGCAAGGAACACATTATATCACCACAGACCTGAGACCACTGATTCTTATTGGTTTGTCAATGTACCACTGAGCGACTATTTATTTTGCAAATGCATTGGACTTCCTTTTGGCAGAATGCCATTTTTGTACTTTCAAGCAACCTCACAGGGTATCACTCTGAGTTTACTCAATCTCCAAAATTTTTATTGTTCTTGGTTTTCTGCTTTCTGTGAGAAAGTTCCCCCTTGATTCGTCTCTGACTTGGGATCCTCAGTGTTCCACAAATAGAGTGTCTTCCTTGCTACCTGCTTCATTGTCTGAAGCTCAAATTTCCACCAAGTTAGGTAAAACTGGAAGGCCTGTCATGGCATCCAAGTTTGCAAACAAAAGTGATAATAGGATGGAAAAAGTCAATTTCTCAATTATTCCAGTCTTCATTTTGTCCAAACGTGATGCACACAGAAAGATTGGTCACTTTGGTCAATTCTGTTGCTATTTCAACAACACTACAGTCATAATCAGATCCGAAGCTGTCAAAATGTCCACATTTAAATTGACCCAAGACTCACAGTAGAGATGGCAGCTCACCCTCAATGTCTTTTGGGAGGAGCTATTTTCTTCCCTGCACCTTGACAGAGGCCGCTGAACTCCTGCTCTTGAGACACATCTCCATCTACAAAGCGATGCTGAAACACCAAACGACTCGTACCTCTTTGAAATGGTGGGACTGTTTCTGAAGAGATTATGGTTTCATAGTTCGCATGAGTGATAGATTCTTTCTGTCAAACCTCTCCACAAGTCACACACATCAACTCTTCAATCACTCCGTCGCGACAGTCGGTGATTTGGACACTTCGCTGATTTTATCCGCAAGTAAATCAATTTGTAATGGCTTTCAAATTTTATCTTCAGCAACTTGGATGCACCGACAGCAGCAGGTCGATTTCAAATCAGCGCTCTGAGTTCCTTTCTCAGCCAAAATGAGAAGAGGTTTCACTCCAATCAGGTCCGGGAACACCATGATGGACAGAGCCATTTCTTCTTTGGGATGAAACAGAAAGAATCAGAGCATCCCTCGTGGTACAAGAACAATTGTTGTTGTCTACGATTGGCTGCGGGTCTCCAACATTGGGGAAAAGGTTTGCGGAAAAGGTTTGTCCGGTGAAGAGAGTTTTGTTTGAAAGTTCTGTCGATACGTACACGCAACATCGGTGACATTCAGAGCACTCTCTGTCTTTCAAGCAAAGTCGTCTTGCAGTGATTATTTATCGCTTTTTTGCAAGCGGAAAAACACTTGTCTTTCCTTCCATGTGGTCTGATTCAGTTTACATCATTGGGCTGACTATTTGCGTGTGAAAATCCCTGCGATTCTCCCCTTGAATGGTTCTCATGGTGAACGTGACTCTCCGAATTCCCCAAGTCTTACTGCGATCACTCACAGGAAATAACAGGCGGCTTATTTCCCCAAACTATTCATTCCTTGAAAGCTGGGAGGAATATTCGTTGTCAAAATTCAAGTTGTTTTTGTCAAAAAAAATCAGGTTTCCAAGTGGTTCACAACAACATACAGAATTTACGCCCACACACACACGAGAAAATTTCAGTTTCTCTGTTTTTGTCATTTCACAACGACCAGAACAGACACAGAAAATCCGCGAGACAAGGAGACAGAGAGCTAAAGCTGCCAAATAAGGCAACTCCATGTTTTATTGATTCCATCTTTGTTCCGATTTGAGTTGAACAAATTGGTCGGAAAGTAACCTTCGCCCACGGATATTTTTGTCCAGTTGGTGCTCCTTGAATTCTCTCGAGATCTTGGGCCTCCGACCGAATGCGGTATAAGTGCAATGCACCATGCATATCACAATATAAAACATGGCAAGTGCTGCCCGCAGTGAACCAATCTGAAAAATAATTAGAAAGTGAATAATATTCTGCAGAATGTTCGTTGGTGAGCCCCTCATGTTTCGGTCAAGTATCGGTGTCCGTGCACGGGGCTCGGAGCGATGAGCTGACGCTTCCCCCGTCCGTGCGACACACACATCCGCTGAAGCCCAGTTCCTGCAGGCGCGGACGGCCTTGTTCGAGTGTCGTGTCTCCTGTCGAATCTCCTTTGCGCAGAACAAATCTAAATGTGGATGTCTTGACAAACTTTTTTTGCGCTTTCGCTCGAACAAGATGACAATGATGAGTATTTATCAATTTCCTTGCGCAGTGGTCGGGAATTTCCACCGTGGATTTGTGACAGCCAAGGTTGTTTCTGCCGCATCAGACGATCGCTTGAGTGACACTTCCGCTGTTCGCGGTTGCTGGAGGAACAAGTGAGGAATGAAACAAACATTAACTGGTTCCCAGTTTGTTTCCTTCCGTCAATAATTGGAGTGCAGACCAACCTCAGCTCCTTCCATTTCACATTCATTAGTTTGACAGCTCGCAAATTACTTCTTCCTCTGGCAACACACAGAAAACGGGGCTCTATCGCAAGACACTTCCATGTCTTAAGAGTGAAAAACAATTGGATATGTAATTAACAGATCGAACCCATTAACTCCCTGCAGTTTTAAATCTCTTGCTTTAGATTCACCGCATGTTATTCATTGTGTATTTGATGGATCTGTTTTTGGTGAACCACGATCATAAACATGCAAAAACCATTCGTGAATGTACCATTGCAAGCATTTCAGTTTCCAACAAGAAACCAAGGGCGCAACGATGCACCAACGGACAAGACGTGAGGAACGGACTCGCGCCGAAACGGTGTCTGTGGCGCCATAACAGGGCCGCGCGTTGTCAGGGGTCCCTGGCCTCTTGGACCCACCCTTCATACACCATCATTGTGTGTGCAGATATTTTCCGGAGAGATCACACTTGACGGTTCGATCAGTCATGTGGCAAGAGGACAGAAGAATTTGCTCGTAGCACTCTTTGCTGTAGCCGCGCGTCAGCATGCAAAAACGGACTTGGATTTTATTGCGTGTCGGATAGATTGTGTGCCTACGGGTTGAGTCTGCATTGAACCGCTTGGGCCTGTCTGTCTGTCATGGTGACCCCCGAATGCTGAGGAGAAAGGTTTCCCTGCAGAAAGCCTGTATTTCGTGTCAACAGCTGCACATGGACAAACCAAATCGTCATCACGACAAAAACGATGGTAACCGCAAGCAACATTTTCAGTGCAAGTACGAGTGGAAGAAAAACTTACAAGCTCGATTCTCTTCTTTTTAATTTGTTCTTTGTGGCATTCTGTGAGGGAGAGTGGACTCGTCCCTTGCAAACTTCAAACTGGCTCTGGTCGGTTGCGAGTGCAGATTGAGTGGTGCTTCGCTGAGAAACAGTCGAGACAGACGAGGTTCTCGGGAGACTGCTCAAGTGTCCGGGTAAATGAGTGCAAGTTGACACCGAACAACAATGGGGAACTTGAGTCGCGGCAAACCTCATTCGGTGCCAACCAGCAATCACGCTTTTCTTTGCGACCAAATTTGTCAGCGCTCATTCCTTCTGTCAGAATTGCGACACTGACTACTTTGCAACCAACTCTTTAGCCAAGCGAATCACAACAGAGAGTTCCAACTGGCATGCTTGCCACGTAGATAACACCCATGAAGTACTGCAGAGGAGCTTAGCCTTGGCCAGAGCCGAACTCGTACTTTGCTTCAAACCGAAATGCGAAGTCTTTCTCCGAAATCAAGCGACAAGGAAACGATTTTGTGGGAGAAAGATGTTCGACAGGGAGGGAACCGCCATTGTGTGGGAGTTTGATTCACCTGAGGGACTGGTCCCTCACCAAGCGTCACGAGTCTCTCACATGGAAACACTGCAAAACTTCAGTCTGAGTTGGGCGCTCAAATGTCGTTTCAGACAAACATGGGGAAAAGTGAGACTTGGGATGCAAAAGCTATTCCACAGGTTTGACAGCATCCACATACTCGTACGGACAGAACAAAAGCTACAACAGTTCACGACCTTTGTAGACAAGCCCACACAGTTCTGAATGCTGAAAGTTTGAAGCACAAGATTGGCTCAGTCGTTGGTGAAAACACTGACTCAACCACAAAATGCCCTCCCACTGGAGAGGGTGGTAGATGTATCAGCTCAGCAGACAGCTTCGCGGCCATGAATCTGCCAACAGGGACGACACTATGTCGTGACAATGTAGGGAAGGGTTGTATCCCAATCTGTCATTTTGAAGGGCGAAATTTGAGAACCAAGAAATTGTTCATCCTTCTCCGTTCGGGTTCCGCTGGCTGTTGGCGGCGTGTTGTCGTTTGGCGACCACGATACCTTTCGAAACAAAGAGTGAAACCCCCAGAATGAAACCAGCTTCTTCTAACACATTGGAAGTCAGACCGTGGAACGAATGCCAATTTCACACAGATCTGAGGGCGGTGGATTTGACGCCACAAGCGGACACTTGTTATGCTTTCACTGGAGGCTCCGATGAGACTCTTCAAGGGCAGATTATCCCACAATTAGTGAGGCCCACCTGAGGACAAAGCAGTGCATCCGCCCGTCCGCGTTGATGTGTCCACACGGAGTGATTAGATGTGAAAGGGAATGGGAAGCGGAGTTTTGCCCTTGCCAATTGTGTGCAGCAGTGCCTATCTGAGTCCGTTTTTTCGCACACTGTGTTATTATAAATATGTAGCATTCGTCAATCTCGTCTGATCCTTTGCCTGATCACACCAAAGTCTTGCGGATCACATCGTGTTCGGCTTGTGTTCACCGCCAGTCCGTCTGCAGGCCACAGCAGGTACGTGAATTCCCGTGAGTTCCCTTTGGGACACGAAGGATCAAGTCTTCAGAAAAGGGTTCACATAGATCTGTGAATGGGCTACTGTGTGTTGCACGAATTTCCGTTCCACGACGGTTCTCGAACGTGCCTTGATTCTTCCCCCCCAAACACCAACGGAAGGTTTGTTGTTCACGGGTGGAAATTCTGACCAGGAGATTTGTTGTGAATGTTTGAACAAGCAATTCGATCAAGAGCTGGGCACTTCCGCATTTGCAGATTGTATCAGCTAAGTGTTTTTCAGAGCTGGAGATTGTATTAAGATACAGGTTTGAAACTGACAGAACCACAGATATTGGTCACTGCCTTATGCCTGTTGTTTATTTTGGGGAGCTTGGTGCACATCTTGCCTGGTTTTGTAAATTGCTATTTCCGCACAGTTTTCAAAGTTTATAGACGAACCGCAAACATTTCAGGCCAAGGGAGAGCCAAAATAATCGAATTTGGCTGTTTAGAAGAAGGAATTCGAGGTCCAGGCTTATAAATAGACGGATTGCCAAATTGCCAATGCATCATGTGTGGGGCTCCTCAGAGAAAGTCGGCTTTCCTTGCGTTTTCCTCCTGCCAAAGTCTTTGAGTTGGGGAAATGTACTTAATTTCATCATTGACCTTCATTTCCCTGTACGAGTTTTGTCGGTCTTGGCGGACAAATTGAAAAAACTGCATCATTTCTCACAAAAAGATAAATATTCCCCACAGATGGCCAAACATGAAGGTGTGACACGATAAGAAGCAAAAACATGACGACGGAGTTGAATGGCTTTGCATCGCAGTTTGATGTATCGCTGCAGCAGCTTGAGGCGCAAAGTTCCCCAGGACACACAGGACATTCGCAGATGATTGCAAAAGTACAGTGTGTCACACCGAAATCTGAAAATTGTCGCTTGTCACGCACCAACAGGTTCGACTGGTCTGTGTCGGGGCCGTTGTCTCGCTGAAGCAAAACGAGTTTGGCAGATTACCCTGCAGAAAGCTGTCACGCCTTCGGTCACTTTTACAATCATTTTCCTTTCCTCTTGCCGTTCAAAACAAAGAAAAAAATTGGAGGGCCGGATCTCTTGACAGAGTGAAGCAGCCACAGCGAGGATCCTAATCGTCCCTTTTGTACACTTTTCTGAGAAGTTCCTTCACACAAGTGCTTCCAAACCACATCGCCGAGAGTGCGTTTCTCCCCACGCGCGGTGACGCGCGGTGTCGGTGTACGAAGTGAAGATGCCTCGCTGCATGAGGAACTTCACTTTGCTGCTGCGATGGTGTCACATCGACGTGAAAGTGTTTTACTGCTCTTGCCAAACATCCCAAACACGATCACTTCGTTTCCTGACTGCATCATTACTCCGTCTGATTTGTCGGTCTTCAAGTTAATTAGAAGCACTGGTTCAGTGTCAGCCTGCATTCATATCGCGCTGCTGATGAACAGGACTCGGAGCCCGAAGCAGCTTTCGTTTTGGGATTGCCTTGATTGTTTCATTACTCATCCAGATTATGCGTGCACTGCGTGTCTTTTCTTGCCAAGGTCTGTTTGGACAAAGAAATTGGAACAAAAAATCTTCCAAAAGTTATGAATGCCACAAAACATCTGCAAAAAGGAACACTAAATCTTGTTGATGTGGTGAGACCGTCGGGTTTGAATTTTGTTTGCGTTGCGTGTGTGGAGTCATCAATTTTAAAAACAGACCAAAATGGTTGAATTCGGTGCACACCGCCCCTGGCTGCGTTTTGGTCCTTTTTTCATTTGAAAAGACATTGACAAGACAATTCGTGTGCAGTTTGCACTGATCTCAACGTTGTGCATATGTGTGCATGGGAGTCACTGGGTATCACCATGCTTGAGTTTGGCTCTTTCAAACCAAATCAGTCGTGTTTCTTTGCTGAAATTTCTCGCATTTCCAGGGCTTTTCTACAAAGCAAGAGATGTCATATGTATTTTGTCACAGTGAAAGAACATTGGGTTTCCATCTTGTTGGGTTAGACTCAGACTTCTCAATTTAATTTTCACAGAGAAGACCCGAACTGAAATTACAAACCAGAGCGAACGCCGCTTTGTGATGTGTGGCAAAGATGAAGCGCCCACATTCTTGTGGTGTTGGTCGTTGTCGGCGTTGTTTCTTTGGTTGATTATGCTTCCCGACTGTACAATCAGAAAACCAGAAATGCCAACGCAAAAACAGACAAGGAAGCCGGCGAAACACTCGAAGCTGACAAAGTGAGACATCACGTGTATTGATTACTGATGCATTTCATCGGAAGTAAGACACTTGGTCAATAGAGGTGATGGAAAAGCTGAGCAAAGTGGATTAAGAGGTACTACGAAGGACATCAGTGGCAAGTGGCTCATTCCTGTTTGAACGAAACATCACAAGATCAGCGACCAACTCAAGATCGTGAGGTGAGGTTCCTCTTGTTAATCATTCCGAATTCTGAGATCTTGACGCAGGAAGCACGACGACAACACTTTCGTCCGCGGTAACCGTCCATCACTCAGGTCCAAAATCGGGGTTTTAACAATACGTGGACATTACATTGTCGCCAAACATTTATGTCCGTGCACAAACATGCTGCACTTCTTTTTTCTGGGCGAGTTTTGTCGGACTGGCAGCACATCGCTATGACATGGGGCATCCAAAAAGACCTTGTTGATAAGAAATCTCACACAGGCGGCGTGAGATAGGTTTTGATGCCATCGATGCCTCAACGGTGATTGCATTTCACATTTTTGACGGAGTGTTCAACAGAAGGCATTCCTAAAAGTGTCGTTTCGGAAATGTGAGAAGCCTTCGTAGACTTCATTTGCATGTCAGACACAAGTAACGCCCGTATCAGAGATTTTGCTGGAAATCCGCAACGTAAGCGCCGTTGGTGAAATTAGGTGTCCTCAGAACTGACTGCACCTCAACAGCACACAGGGAGATTGAACTTGTTCAGACAGTGTCCTCTTGCATATATCACCTTTCACGGTTTGTTTTTTTGCGTGCACACTCAGTTCAGTCCCCATGTCCTCAAAAAGACCAACAACCTGCTGTCGTGTGTGTTCGCTCATCTCGCAAAAGGCCCTGTGTTCTTGGTGTGTTTTTTGCCAATGGAAATCCTTTTTAGCTGCAAGCAATATCTGCCGATAAATCGACACAATTTGAGAAATGACCTGAATGGAAGCAAGTGTAGGTCCCAGGCTTATTTAGTTCATCACAGGCCTCAGATTCGTCTGAACTTTTTTGTTAGTGTTTCTTGCCCACGGGCTGTGTGACCAAAATACTTGCAGAAGACAGCTTTGCTCCGGCAAGTAATTGACTGAGCATTTCCTGAAAGAGAAAATTCTCTTCAAATGATTCTGGAGTGAAATCTCTCAAATCTATGCTCATGAGGTATTAGTGCCGTTGGAAATTGATGACTGTAGGTTTTGTGTCTTGTCTCTCACAAGATCACCATGCTCCCTGTCTGTCTCTGACCGACTTGTCTTTCAGTCTGCTTTTGTGTACTCAGCTTGATCCACTTATCTTGTGCCTCTTAAAGCCGACAGGACTCCAGAAGCTGGCTTTCTCCAACACTCGTGACTTCGCCCAGAAGGATCGGCCCAAGTCGGCAGAAAACTGGGCAAAAGCCATGAAATAAGAGACACAAGAATCAGTGCTTCTTGTGGAGAAGCACATTGATATAATTACACTCCGAATGGGAAGACATCGCACGACATCGGTCGTAGGGGTCATTGCCAGGGACATGAAATTGGAAATGACTTCCTTCTCTTGGGGCTGCGATGATTGAAAGACCCGTTCTGCCGTTTGATAGAACACAAAATGTATTCCTCTTCTCTGCATGAAACGTCGGTCTTGTTGTTTGTCGACTCTTTCGCGCATTTCATTTTCATCTTGTTGTTCTTCTGGTCTGCAGATCCTCAGCTCTGCTGATTTCTCGTTCCTTTTGAGTTTTGCTTGAACGTTGAGAACATGAAATGAGCGCGACTTTTGCCGCAATCAAACTGGGAAATGATTATTGATGCCCAGCATTTCGACAACCAAAGACATCTTTTCCTTGAGCTCATTTCCGTTGGATTATGGCACACTGAGAACCATCCAAACATCCTCAAGACACGAGTATCACGAAACAGTCTCACGACAATGGAGAAATCACGGCTCTCGAGAGCAAGCTTTGATGCCCGTACACCCGTGCACCATGCTCTCCCTCATCGGAGTTTGGTGGACACGATGTGGGGGTGGAGTACCCATCTGAGGACCAGCATGGTGATCAACACTCAGAAACATTCACTGGACCAAGTCTATAATCGACCACGCAGGATGACGGCCGCATCAACAGATTCGTATACGGCCCACCAAAAACCAATCTCTCGTGGCAAGGCTCCCGCATTCGTTTCACAACTTGCAGATTGTTTTTCTACAGCAGAAAAAAGCAGATGCCCCAAAGTGACAACCTGCACCCTCGTAGTCATTGGGCTCAAGAAGCCAACGGACACATCAAAACACGGTGCACCGATCTGTGAGCAAACTCACTCTTTTTACGAGCAAATTATGGGTCCGGTCGGAGACGTACTCGTACGACCTGTTCCTTGGTGGGTGAAGGCACAAACAGAAACATTTAATAGACTCTATCGAGTGGTCTTAAGAACACTGGACGGAGATCTAATAAAGCTGTGGAGTGTAATAAATATTTATCTTCGGGCTACAGGTTCTTAGCAACAGGGCAATGTGGACGTAGAGTGTACTCTCGCCAGAACAAGGACCTCAACATCGCCAGGGGTTCTTTATTGGATTTGTGTGGAAGTTTTGTATGATCGTCTGATTTATTGCTGTTTTTGACATGCTGGGCGCATTGTGCCTCAGAATTTACATTGAGACATGTTTTATTGTCTCCTGGTGTGCATGCGTGGTTATTCTGTCAAAAAGCGCTGCAGGGAGATAAATTGTACTTTTAGGCAGAAGGATCCTTCAAGACCATCAGGTTAACAAACTACTCAGGCTCTCCTAATGGAAAAGCTTTTCGAGTTCTGTCACAGCTGCAAGGCTGGCAACAAGGACTAAGTACTCAAAGTAATTCAAGATTAACTGTGGTTCACAGTCACATTATGAGATGAGACATGTTGGAAGAAGCGGGCGTTGTTGCCGTGCATTTGCACGTGCACCCAGAGATTGTGTGTGCCGTTCAAGGCATGTCTGGCTCGTTTGCATCAGATGATCACAAAAAAAAAGAAACTTTGCAAAACACGCAACGCACTTGGTGCTTTCACAAAAAGAAAGGTTTCTCCTGTTCAGAAGATTGGAACCTTGGGTGCCTGGCAGAATTAACCTCGAGTTGCTCACACAATTGCTCCTGCATATTGAGACGTCTGGTAGTGACCGATAAGCTCTCCATGCATTTCTTCCATGCCTTCCGCGCGACAACACGGCTTGTTTTGGCAGGGTATCTTCGAGTACAAAGAACTTTGTCGCTCGCAGGTCCATCCCTTTTCTTCCTGAAGATGTGTGTTCTGAGGTTCTAGTGCGAGAAACTGTCGACAATCTGGTTTCTTCTCATCCGAGCCAAGTGAATGCAAAGCAGGCATTTTTCTTATCTCTTACATACTGCTTAATTAACCCCACAAGAAGCTTCCTTCAAGAAATGTTCTTTGCCAATTCATGACACAACTTCATGAAGACTAAAGGATCAAATGCACCGCGGGATTGTAGTGTCCCGCATTCAAGTGGAACCAATGAAATTTGCACTTCGTTAAGTGCACGAGTGCACAAGCTGCCTGGATCTATCAAACTTGGTCCGCTGAAGAACACGCAATGGAAGAAATGAGGTATTTTTATGACAAACAAGAGCTCAGCTCAACGTGATCAGTGCCGAATTGTTCTTGGGATAAAAGTGAAGGGAATTTGAGACCCACGTGAGAAAAAAGCAAGAAGAGGTCAAACTTGAGCGTCGTCACGCTCGTTTTTCGAGCAATTCAACTCGTTGCTGAACCATGAAAGTGAAAGCTGCAGTGAGAAAAGATTCTGGCGTCGATGGTTGACACTGACCATCTTCGGACGAGACATGCAGGTCAGGTACCCTGGAATCGTCAGTCTTGTCTCTTGGTGACCAAGATGTGACGTGATTTTGTTACCTTTATTGAATTAGAAAATTCTCAAGTGTGGACATGAAATCTTGAGTTCCGAGCAAACGAACGTTTTCAATGTTGGGAAACGAACACGATGAAGTGTTTTTGTTGCAACGGTTTTTGAAAAGATTGTCGCTTCTGTTGCCCCCGCCTGTTTTCGTGTTTGGAAGCATTCCATTCGAGTGTAAACCAAAGACGCTGACCATAATCAAGACACGTGTGCGAAAACATGTTTTTGAAGTCAGGGTTCATGCATCGGTAGCGTGGTGCGACGTCGAGATCGCACCACGTCGTCGCGTCTCAAGGGCACGGAGGTCATCCACGAGTGAGCGATAGCGAACGAGTGCATGACCTGCATGTCCGTGTGCGCGACAGGCGTGCGATGAGCATGTCGCACCACGCTACTCATGGTTGAAGTCACGTTGATGAACGGTGGACGCTGTGACCTGAGCAGTGTGCCAACCACGACCTTCATGTGATCCATACTCAGATGACTCAGGCGACTATACAAAAGGGACGCACTGACCTCATTTCACTCATAACCAGTTTGACTTTCATTGCGAGCGTGTCCAGTGTCAT
>JAAUXT010036496.1_pt1 | contig 18670 bp, 17 predicted proteins | sample 7278171 | NCBI WGS metagenome assembly JAAUXT01 (sample SAMN14350112, study PRJNA611818) | marine sediment metagenome | isolation source: surface marine sediment (1.8m) | place: French Polynesia: Moorea | collected 2018-08 | reverse complement strand
TTGTTGTTGTTTTTTTGGTAGCGTAAGTGGTGACTATGATTGTCATTATGTGTCTGTATTTGTTGTGTAATGCTGAGGGCCCCCCACCCCCCATGAGCAGTTATGCCATGCCAGGTTCAGGGCAGGAGTGCATAATGCATTCTGATTGGCCAAAAGGCTTCAACAGGGCCTGGAATCAGTATTAGTATCATTTGTGTACTGGCAGCTGAGGAGGTAACATCTCATCTGGGCTCCTGAGAGTAGCCATTTTGGTTTTCTTATATAGGGGCAGCCATTATACCTGCATGGGGGCTGCTATTTTATTTTGTAGCTCTACTACAGATCCCATATTGTACAAATATAGGGCTGCCATTTTGTTTTATGGCTTTTGGCTCTGCTACGGATTTCTTCATCTATGGCCTGAGCGACATGTGACCTCCTGGTCATCTCGTTTTGAGTCGTTCAACCCTGGGCAAATCGACCACCACCTTTCCCAGTCTTTTTGAATCATTTTGTGTTTGTGTTTGGTTTTTCTGAAGCAAGGATGAGACAGATCGCCGTGCCTAACTTGTCTACCCTGTGAAGAGTGAAGAGGCCCCAATGTGGGGTTGAAGTATTTCCTGAAGCTTTTTTGGGGTAAATCTACTTCCAAAGATGGACATTTTTGTTAGGATGCTGCCTTCTTGTTTGCACCATTTCCTGTATGGGCACAATGTTTCACTCTGCTTTTGGTTTCTTCACAACAAAGGAACATTATTTTGTACTATCACAGCTTTAAAAAAGTTTATTCAAAACAGACATGAACACACTCATTGACTATTCGTGTTGACTTTTGTGCAAATCAATTGCAGTGTATGGGAGGGGCAGAAATCAATTCCTGCTGCAAATGGCAAAAAGGTTTGGGCAGCATTGCTCTGGCTAATTAGTGTTGGTTGTAACAAGAGAATAATATTAACACTACATGCACCTGACGCAGATCAATAGCTGTTGCTAATGGTGGCTGTTCCACAGTATGAAGGCAAAAACGGGAAAATGCACCCCCTCCCACCATTGGGAAGCACCGAACACATCCGCCACAAACATTGGTTTCCAAATGAACCCACAAACTGCTGTTTTTGCACGCTATGTGTGTCGTTGCTCAGCTTGAACCAAAAGGGTCCGCATGTTCGTCCACACCAGAAGACATGGCTTGATCTGATGGACAAAAGTACTGCCCACAACAACAGGAAGAGTGAGTGTAAATCCATCCGTCGATTCTGTATCTGCGCTGCCTATGGAGAAACAATTGGTTGATGAGGCAGGAAGTTTACAGCAACATATTTTTTGTGACCTACAACAGAAATAATTCTGGCCCTGGGTGGGTTCCAAAGGAAGCCTGTAGGAATCTGTTTTTTCAATGAGCAACGAAATGATGAATTTCTCGAGACAACACTTCAAGTTGTTCTTTCAGCAAAATGTGGTGAAACACATTCCCGCCAACAAATCACCAGTTCCAAAAATAACATTTTGTTCACTGAACATTTCATTTGACTGCACTTTTCACTTGTCTTAGACAAAAAAAAACCTGGTTGAACATCTCTTACCTGAACATTACTGGAATTCTACGTGGAAAAGAGGTACCTGTTTACTTAGTGAAAGGTGCACAAAAGACAGAACAGTTCAGATAAAGGGGATGGGGTCATTGGGCTGGAGAAGGGCTGCATCAAAACTTTTTGCAAGACTTGTGTTTGTTATTTTTGTCACAAGCAGCCCAAAATGGGAATTACGTTTTCGCAAAGAATAAAAACACAATCTTACCAAATCCATAGACCTCCACCTCACATAAAGCAAGGTGTTCTGTCGTGGTTGGAGGAAAGTTCACTGAAACAAATCTTCCATAGAGACCACCAGGACAGGTGAATGATCTAGTTTCCCCATTTCCAACAGCATCAGCCTGATGATGACAGAGCTGAAGTGAACTGGGGTCAAATGAACTTTGATCAGCAGAGTTGAAGCTGTTTCCAGCTCTGATATAAAAATTGTTCAATCTGTAACCTGCAATAACACAAAAATGCTACAATGGTGGAGTTTATCTGCAGTGGGATCAGGAAACCACGGGCTGCTTTGAAAAAAGTGGGCTCAGAGAAGCTTTCAACCCACCAGCTCCATCAGCTCTGTTTGTGATCTTCACTCTGTCTATTCTGTATTCTTTACTGAGATCCACCACCCACCATGGACTTGACTCCAGCAGCGTGTGTATGCATGATCCCTCGTAAAATGCTGTGCTGTGGTTTCCATCTAAAAATGCACATTTTTATGACCAATTTTTGGATTTTGTTTCCTGTGTAGGTGAGCAGAAGCAGATTTAAACCTGTGCTGTATAAAATACAAAGAAGAGCATGTTCTCTCTCTGTCTCTCTCTGTTTCTGTCTGTGTCTCCATGTCTGTCTCTCTGCCTCTCTGTTTCTCTATCTCTCTGTCTCTGTCTCTCTCTGTCTCTCTCTGTCTCTCTCTGTCTCTCTCTGTCTCTCTCTGTCTCTCTCTGTCTCTCTCTGTCTCTCTCTCTCTCTCTCCAGTATTGCTCATTCTTTGGGACTCACCTACTGCGAGGCCAGGTACAGCATGGGACCACTGATCTGTAAAAGTTGAACTCTGATAGGTTGGTTTATTCAGAGCTATGTTCTCTTCTGCACTGATCATGATATCTACAACAATGATGAACATCACAATTGCACTCTCCAATGTACAATATAAAGAAAATTCATCAAACAGAAACATCTGGAGACTCACCGAGCAAAAGGACTAAAGGACAGTGTGCATGTTGATTCGTCATGCAGTATTCTCACCGCCGGAAAGCTGGCTGCAGGCAGACTCTGAATTCATTTTGACACGTATTGGTTTGTTCAAAATCAGAAAGAGAGAAGGCTTTCTGTGCCTGCGACGACTGTACAAAAATCGAGAACAATTCATCCATTTCTTTGCGTTTTGACAAACAAGGAAACTTCATCAAAAAAGCAGAAAATAAAGATCTGGCGCGTCACTGTGGCAGTCACTGAGCCTACCAAACAGAGAGTGAGAGCACACCTGCAAAACAAAGGAAAATTTGTTCACGCTCAACGAATTTTCCTCTATATGCAAGCGATTCCGGCAACAAACTGAATCCCAGATCGATCTGTACCAGATCCACAGAGTTTGAGCCAAACTAGTGATGTTGTTGAGAGGTAGTATTGTGCAACGAATACAAAGATCTGCATCAAGGGTTGGCTCCACCCTGGCATACAAGTGAAATATCCATCACAATGCATTGCTGTCGGGTCCTGGTTGAACAATGTGATTCTATCTTCTCTGTGTATTTGAAAGGGCAAACTAACACTGGCCAAGTTTTGATTGTTGCTGATGGAGTTTCATTGATTCTTGCGCTCTAAAGATTCACCAGATCCTTTTGCAAGATATCAACACTTTCTGTTTCTGTCTCCACTTTTGATGTTTTTTGCGGACTTTTGCTCAAATAATAATTTTATGTTTGCATCTCTGGACAAGTTGCCTGAAGTGTCTCCTGCATTCAGGACACACTCCTGGGGCTCCAATAGAAGGCCAGGGGCCCAGACCCTTATCCTGGCAGTGTGTGCTGCATTTCAACAATTTGTATAATTTTGGAATCAGAAGTGAAGCTCCCCTTTTTGGTATTTTTGTATTTGCATGTCAACAAAGTTGTTTGTTTGGGAGGAATTATATCTTTCTGCTGCAGTTCAGTTGAGATGACACAGGACTCGCTTTTCTGGACTGAAAGGAGAAACAAGGGCTGAGCTGAGACAAGAAGAACAGTACACTGTACTGTAATTCTTTCATCGGTCAATCTTTGGTCACCATGGTCACGAAAATTAACCCTTGAATGAAACTGCGGGCAGACGTCACAGAACTCATTCTTTTAAACAGCATCAGGACAACCCTTCATTTGTTTCACTGTGGGCAAGAGATCGGGTGGGAATTGTTGATAAGGGTTACGGACTGGGTGGGGTGTGGTGAGAGGTAGGGTGTGCAAACAGGTGAAAATGTTCACAACATTAGAGGATGTCCCCTGACAATGAATCGCAAGGCAACAAATGTATTGACTGTGAAATTTATTTATCAATGACATTGACTGTGTGGTTGGGGATTGTTATGTTGCGGTGCCCGAGTCAGCGTCAAGCTTGAACCGTGCAGCTGAAAATGCCTATTCGCGGCTTCGCATCAAGAGAGGGGAGACCATCCCTCCTGCCTCCATTGACACAGTCACAAACTCAATAGCTTCTTTGCTGAGCTCTTTATTTGAAGTCTCTCAGCACCCTGAGCTTTGTGGGGAGACAACCCTAAACTTAGGCTGGGGTAGCTTTTACACACATGCATGAAGCTGTCGACGCGCAGCTTCACAAGAGTGCGGATTGAACAAATGGGATCGAACCAAACATTGATCATAGCGGTGCGATTACATAACAGGATGTTATCTGCTGTGTTCAATATCGCTCAGTCCTGGTCGGGATTCTGATCACTGAGTGTTCGACTGAACATGTTCCTCAACCAAACAAACATCAACAGCTTTTGTTTCTTGACACGTGGGAGGGAAATCCTGTTGTTCTTCTCATTCTGCTTCGACCCTACTTGATTGACACTGATGAAATGTCAGTCTTTACCAAATCTGAAAATTGACACTGTGTTTAAATTTAGCATAACTGTTGGCACTGAAAGTGCTTGAAGAGCGATAGCTGCAATAGATCTATTTGGTTTGGGACAAGTCGAAAAAAACTTCAGACCTCTCGAAAGATGTGCAAGCCACCAAGACAGAAAAGAAATGGTGGTGGGAAGAGGTGATGTGAGCCACTGGGGGAGGGCTAGATTCACAGCGCACATTGAATATGGTGTTTGATGAGCTTGTCATGTATGACAAACCCCTCACTGTCTCAGAGATTCAGAATGTGTACTGTCAATACGTCAATGGCAACTTCAGAGCCATGGCTGATGTCAAATGAAGCCTTCATTCTGTTTTTGTTCATTCTTTCTCATTGTTGGCACCAGTGCTCTCTTTGTGTCGAGTGACCATCTACTTGCTGGATCCGCGCCATTCTCGTTTCTGTACTACTATTTGCACCTGATCTTATTTGTGCTCGACAAAAAGGCAGATCACAAAAGCATTTGGTCTCTTGTCACGAGAGTCCCCGATTGCGACCCACAAACCTGTATTTTGGGGTTTCAATACCTTGTTGCTGTCGTCAATCAACTTTTGAGGTCACGCCGTCAGGTGAGAAAACTCCGGTCTTTCTGCGTCTCTTCAGTTGTGCAGTGGTAAATCTGACACTTACATGGGACTGGTTGACCTGATGCATTGAAAATGACTGATTCCATGTTATTGTCAGACGTTCACTTGCCCCAGTGAAAAATTGCATGTGAAGACATCGCAACTGTACACTTGACGGTACCTGATTGCTGCTGTGTGAATTTTTGCACTCCAGATCTTGCTCTCTGAGACAAGATGGCTGCTGGACAGAGACGGATCCTGATGTGGGCCACACCCCGCACCCTGTCCACCGCCTTCACTCGAGCCATGCTCGCTAGGGACAGCTGCAAGGTGAGATGGGACCTGCAGGGTGAAGAGGTCTGCAGGGATAGCAGCAGGGTAAAGCTGTCTGCACCGATCACGGGGAGGATCCCCAAGGGCCTGCAGTTGCCAAATCAGAAGAAAAGTAAATGATGCGCTCCAAATGTTGCGCTGCAGGGGAAAACAATTGAAACTTACTCTGTCACTTGCTGCCTCTCTCTACCTCTCTCTCCAATCTCTCTCACCCTCACTCTCCCTCTCCTATTTCTGTCTATCTCTCTGTCTCTCTCCTCTGCCTCTCTCTCTTGGTCGCAGCTTATCAACGAACCTTCCATCAAGACATTCTACATGAGCACAGACCGCGACATCTGTCTGGTGGACTCGGACTTCTGGGGCAGCCAGCGTCCGGCGGGGTGGCCCGGGGAAGAGGAGCTCCCTCTGCCGGGCTGCAGCTGGAAGGACCTCGGGGAGGAGCTGAGCGGTCCTTACGATGGTCAGTTACGACAGGTGGTTAGCCCTGGACCTCCTGGTTCCACCTTCCATGTGTTGCCATGGGCACCCTTCTCTAGTCCTGCCCTGGTTTGGACTGGAAAGGGGCCCAACATCTTCCTTGGGCATTGCAGATCCCAGTGTCAAATGGAACCTGGGGTTTAAACATTTTGGTTGCAGTGGAAGCAGTACCCTGCAAATCAAAGCACTCCCAAGAGAACTACGCCTGAAAGCAGAGAGTAAATTCCGCAGTTCACCTTGTGCATGATTGGTGCTTGTTCTTCTGTTTATGTTTTCCCAGGTTTCAAGGTTGTCTTTGCCAAAGACATGGCGCACCGCTTCAAGACTCCCCTGGACTCCGGAATCATGGATGACATCATCCCACATGACTACGTCCACGTGTTCATCACTCGTGACCCAGAGCGGTCCATACCGTCCACCCTGCAGAGCCTGGAGATCATGCCATTGAACAATGTGCAGCTCGCTATGGACGGTGAGTGGGTGAATCCGCGGCATTCAGTTCCAGTTTAGCTGACAGGCGGAATGGGACTTCCCCCGCAACCTCTGCCAAGTCACACTCAACATTCTGGAGTTCACGTTTGTGGTGAAATAACTTCAGAATGTGATTGGTGGGGAGTTGGTTGCAATCCTTCATGCTTGCAAACCATTTTCCGTGCCACCTTACCTGTTCAAATTTGACTTGGGGATTCTTGGCCCTTTCGGCACAGGTATGACGTCAGGTGCCTCCTGAATTATCTCATAGCTTCGGGCCCCTTCTCTCCTCTTCTTCTCCAGGGCTCATTGGGAGAGGTTTGGCTCACCATTCAAACCTTGTTATTCCTCTCCCGAGAAGTTTTGCTGCAAGTCTCAAATTCATTGATATTTGTGTTTCTTTTTAGTTTGAAAAGTACCCGATTGTAGACCTTCGGAACCAATTCCCATCATACTCCCTGTCAAGTACTGGAGTTGTCACATATTTCCCTCTTCACCCAGGCAGGTACAGGGGCAGGAAGAAAGGCAAGGTGATACACGAGTGTTCCTGGCAGGAGCAGAAGCGCATCTACGACTGGGTGGTGCAGACCAAGGGGTACAAACCGCTCGTGATCGACGCTGGGGACCTGCAGAAAGATCCAGGTGGGTCATCATGATTGCTGGCTGTTGACTTCACCTCCAACTCGTTTGGGTGTGATATTCTTTTCGTCAGGCAAGATGGAGTGTCTGATGTTCATGCCGATTGATTGATTTGGTAACATTCAATTTCGTGCTTGTGCCGGGTAAAGCAGAAGTCGTTCCGTTCCGAATGCATGCACACACTTGAGCGCACACTTGCACTCCATTTTGCAAGCCCAACAACACCCCCTCCACGCACACAACACACACACACACACACACACACACACACACACACACACACATAATTCGCCTGATCCTGATTCCTTTTCTTCCAGAATCCACCCTACGTCGCTTCTGTGAGTTCGTCCAGATCGACTATCAAGACTCCATGGTCCACTGGCTCCCTCTCACAAACGAACAGAAGCAACACTTCGATTTTTTCGGTGAATTTTTTGCCGTTGCCTTGGGCTCTGGTGGGTTCCTGGCCTCGACCCCTAAGAAAACGGTGCAACATCCTGAGTACGCTGAGCTTCTGGATGAGACCATTGCAAACGCGATGGCTGTGTACAATGAGTTCAAGGGCTGTGAGGCTGACAAGTGTGCGCTTTGATTTAATCCAAGATGTGGATAGGGAGACGATCCATTTTCATATTGTCGTGTGGAAGAGTTGGCTCTTCCCACGCGCGCTATCCAGCTTTCGGGCAAGGCGCTGAGTACCCGATGAAGCCGCTTCAGCGGAGCTGCGCGAAGCTGAAGCTGCGCACCGGGCCTGCACCTTGTGCCACTACATAAAAGCCGTGGCCACAACTACCCTGCATCTGTCTTGCAACTTGAGCTGAATACTCAGTTCAAGACAGGAGTGAATAAACATTTGAAGCATATGCTTGAGTCTTACTCCACTGCGGCAGTCTGGCTGAGCCGAGGCTGCTTCTGACCTCGGTGCTGCAAGTAGCGGCGGTTGTGAGGACGGGTTCTCCCGGGACCCGAACCGCACACAACAATATGACGCCACACTTGCCTTCTTCATTTTGTGCGCGTTGCAAATCTTTCTTCAAGTCGGGCTCCAAACACAGTTCAGCCTCTTGACGCAACACTTCTGCCTGAGATTGAAAATAATATCTCCACGGAGCTCGCAGTATTTGAGAAACTGGAATGCAGGCGACTAAAACACAGCCACTCAAACACAAACAAGCGGATGTACAAATTATCAATTGCAATAAATATCACTTGGAATGCATGCAAATTATCTGTACATTGAATTGTATCACCTATTTGTATAAAGATTGCCAAGATCTTGCCAAATGTCCAGTTTAAACAATTTGCTGAAATCCCAAATTTGTACCTCAACTTTGGCCAATCAAAAACCAAGTACCCAGTTTTGAAAATGAAAAAACAAATGACACCAGTCCAACACCCAATCAATGAACCACATTTCATCAATAAACATTGTTCCTTTGTACCTTCTGATATATGGCCTACTTTGTGTAGTGAAGTCAAATTTGAGAGACCCTAAAAATTTGAATTTTTGCCTTTGAAACCTAAATTTTCAACTTGACAAATTCCTTGCCAAGGAATTATCTTTCATGGATACAAATTCAAAAAGACCTCAAAAAATCCTGATTTGAAATTTAGTTTTCCTTATTTTTTGGTGAAGGCAGTCTCATTCCTTCATTTCTGTCAGCCAGTAATTTTCATTTTTGATGTCAGTTCTTCCAACACAATTGCTACCAATGACTGTGTTGTTCTCCCAGCAAAACAGGTTCAAGATACATTGTACTCTCTGCAAAGCCTGCTTCTGTGAGATATAAAATGTCAATATTTGAAAATCATCTGTGCAACCTACTTTTCTTGGATTCGATCAGATCATAGAAGTGAAAAAAAAAAACTTGCAATGTTCATGCAATGGGAGATGAGACAGGAGGCTTGTGCTGGGGATTTTTGGAATGAGATTTAAACAGTTTTCTTGATGTAGTTATTGCAAAAACAATTGGGTTCAAAATGGAATTGACAGGCATGACTGTTACAGTGGTCCAGATCACCATGTCCACAGGATATCTGCTCAGAAATATGGAAACAATATAAATAGCACCAGCTGGAAACCAACACACAATGTTGGACAATGTCACAATGACTAACTGTGTGAACATTCCAGAATCCTTTTCTTTTGCTCCACTTTGCTTCAACTTTTCAATGCCCTTGTTCAGTTCTTTCACAAGTTTGTGGTAAAAATACGCAATGAACAAAGCTGAAAATAATTGAACAAATGTTGTCACAGAAACTAGGCATTTAAAAATGATCAAAGAATTTGAAGGGTCAATGAAAGGCAAACACAAACTGAATGGCACTGCTCGATTCAGAAAATATGTGGCACAGGTCAAAACACTAGGCAGCAGTATTGTTGATGCACATATGACACAAAGACATTTCAACACAAAGTGAATGTCCTTGAACTTTGTTGCCAGAGGTTTAGAGACAACCTTAAATCTCATCAAACACATAAAACAGAGTAATATTGGAGAGCTCAAGCTGAATGAAAGCACCAAATCAAATGCCACAAAGCACAAAATATGAGACCTCCACTCTTCTTCCTTGAGAAAAATATGTTTCATGGTAAACAAGACTTGAAATCCATATGATACAAAAGTAAATGGCCAACACCATATCAGAAGCATTTACAGATAAAATAGCCCCCTCATAACAACTGTTTGGCTTTTTCATTCCAGGACCACCAGCCTTTGCCTTTTTATTCTTCCTTATGCTGATAATTTGATACACCACAGACACTAGATTTACAATTATAAGAATCAATGAGATACATATGAACACAATTTGCATAGCTTTACTTGGCAACAAGTTAGAACATGAAATATACCATGGTTTGAGAGAATCACAGTCTACATCAGCAGAGAATAGACAACAAAATCTGTAATCAGTTGTTTGAAGCAGTGTTACGTTTAGTGTGTCAAATATAGACCTGTGTATCTGTTTGATTGGGTTGCCTTTGACAGAAAGCAAGGTCAAAACTTGAATACTTCTTCGGCTTATCCAATTGAAATTAAAGGCTGTCAACAAGTTATCAGACAAGTTCAACAAATGTAAATGTGACAAGTTGTTGAAAGATTGTTTTTCAATCAGTGTGATCTTGTTTTTCTCCAGTCTAACAACTGTAACATCAGGCAAATTTGAGATACATCTTTCCTGTTTTATCTGACTAATTTTGTTGTCACTGGCATCAAACACTTTCAAGTGAAGCAAGAGGGTAGAAACATGACACACTTCAGAAATATTATTGGATGATAAGAACAGGAATGATACACCTTTCACTTCAATGAACAGTTGGTCCAGTGTGTAAATTTTTGAATATGAAATTAATATCATCATGTATTTAAATTTGTGTGACCATATGGTCAATTGTATTTCTGTTTTGCTGCATTTCATGGCAAACACCAAACAGGTACAAACTGAAGGACATTTAATTTTGTGTATGTCACACATATCTTCATCTTCCTTGAGAGGACAATCACTTATTTGGTCACAAACATCACCCAAATGAATACACCTGGATGAATTTTGCACTTGTACAGTTGATTGCAATATTTGTGGTCCTTGCAAACCAAGGTCTTGTCTTCATCTAACCCAAAGGGGCAGTCCCATTTACCATTGCACACATAACTCCAGTGAATGCAGTAGAAAGCAGGGCACTTGTACTTCATATGGCACTCAAATTGTGTGCAATCTTCCAAATGTGTTCCAGTTCTGCATGGAGATAAATTGTTGTCTTTATCAATTGTATAAGTACAAATATCACTGACAGCATAGCACTTGCTATGACCAAGTCTGCATGGCACTTGACCTGGATTTGAACACAAAACTTTTGAGTTGTTGACCAGGAGTGTTTTCAGTATGCTTTCATCTTCAGAATCTGGTCCACAGTCTGACACCAGATCATTCACTTGACAATAACTTATCTGGATTCCTATCTTTGCACAAAGGAATGTTGTCTTTGTTTTGCTCCTTGTATTTGGACTCACTTGTTTTCTCCCAAAGTCAAACTGCTCATAGACACTGCAGCTATTTTTGCTTGAAAGGAAAAAGAGAGGCCCACATACATTTTGAGTTTTGTTGCTCTTCAGGTATTTGCATGCAAGATTTTCTGTGATATTGAAATATATGCAATGTGTTTCATCAGAACTATCTGCACAGTCTAAAATGCCATCACATACATTCTTTGAAGCTATATAACTGTTATTTGCACAGCAAAAAATATTGTTTGCTACTGGGTGCTCACTGGAATTGGTGTGAAAAATAGTAAAGTCTTCCGAAATTTGAAGGTAATTTGTTGTGCCCCTTCCTATTCTGTCTCCCCTGATGTACTGAGGTATTATGCCAACTGCTTGCAAAAGAGCACAAAATTGTTCTTTGCTGTGAACTTCTTTCAAGTCAGGTAATTTTACATTCCAGGAATTTTCAACAATGAAATTTTTCATTGCATTAGTTCTTTTGTCTTTGGTTGCAGGGGTAAAATAGAAACACTTTCCCTGTTGCACAACATGAAACTTGAAACATCCTTGGCTCACTGATGTGAAACCATTCAGAATTGTGTGTTCCTGTTTCACACACAAAACATTTGGTGTCAATGTTTTGTTGCAATGAACAGCCAACCACTCAGGATAAGCCAAGTTTGACAGCAATAGTAAAGTACACATCTTCCCTTTCCACAATATTGGATGTAACTCAGTTGTGGATCTTCTTTTCAAGTCCTGCATCTCTCTGGCTGTTCCATTCCAGGCCCTTTTCACAGCAGGTTCCTCCGGTGGGGAAGACTTTGAAAGTCTCATCAGTAAATGCTGAAAAGCATTCTCCTTCTGGCACCACACCAAGGTGTAGTTAGTAATGTGATTTGTTCCAAACCTAAAATTGTTCCAGAACTGATATGCCATTGGGTCCCTGTTCTCCCAGTAACTTTGTTCCTGCAAAATGCAGCACATTTCTGACACAAGTATCACTGAGTTTAGTCTGACTCAGCAGGATTTGTCACAAAGAAACAATAACACAGCACCAAGTGTCACAAGAAAACAGTAACATGTGACAATACAGATGTAATATGTAGCTCAAAACAGAGAGACATGTGATCACTTCATAAGAAGAAGATAAGACCAAATGAGAAACAGTGAGGCATCAGAATGACTGAAGAGGACATTTCGAAACAATACAGAAAGAGACTCAAACAGCTGTTACCTCTCTGATCAGGCCAATGAATAGAACTTCTGATGGTCTGAATGTTGGTGACAACTTGACAAGTGAAACCAGCTGAATCTGCTCTAGCCTGTTACTGATAACAGGCAAAGATCCTCCAATATACTTGCAGAGCTTACTTGCACCATTCCAATTGTAATACCTGACACTGGCCTCCTTGGGATAAAGGATTTCTTTCACTGCTTCAAATGTTCCATAGGAGAAGAGAAAATATTTGACCATTTTAGCCTTGAACTCATTGTCTTGCTGTGCAGTGGTAAAGTTTAACATAAGCTGGCTTGCAAAGAAAAGTGGAATGTTATCCTCAATTTCATGCAAAGCTGCACTTGGTAATTCTGTGGGTAAAAAGTTCACAACCCACCGTATTGTAATATTGCTCCAAACAGAAGACTGAATGACAACTTCTGTGATCCATCCAGGTAAAGCTATCAATATCTTATCTGCCTCAGTCAAACAGTGCTCAGTGATGCAATCCCAGTTTCCCTAGTGGTGTCTTCATGACCAATTTGAAACCTATCCTTCAAGCTTGAGGTTACTTTAATGTCAATTCTTCTGCTCACCAGGTACTGAGTATCATTGCACATTATCTGCAGAGCCATATTTTCGATATGTGGAATGTATTTTAATCTTCCTTCTGGACCTAAGATGTCACTGAAGTGACTGCTGTTGTCCCAAAAATATTCTGAAACTCCATCTGAGGAAGTGTTGCACAGAAGAAAATCTATCCATCCTGGCACTGCAGGAACTATTGTTGAATCAAATGAAAGCACTCTTTCTCTGACAACATTTGTTTGCTTTGATATCAGTTTGAAGTCAAAACTAGAATCAGCATACTTTGGCAAGAGTGGCAAAGGACCATTCTGTTTCAGTGTCCTTCTTGATAGTTTCCCAGATAGAGAGGCTGTTCTGTTTGTGATGTGAAAAGTAAACATTTCTAATGAACCAGTAATTTTGAGAGAATGGCTGGCAAAACTGAACAAATGTTTGTCCCACTGAAATGAACCAGTTACTGAGTAAAAGTAAAAGAGAGATGCTGATGGGATATAGCCACTGGTGAAATCAAGGGGCTGTGCAGACAGAGTAAAATGGCACAGGGGCATTTTTATGTAGCTTGTTGCAATCTGAACAACAGCACACTGTCCATGTGGTACAGACAACATCAGATCAAAGCAAGTTGCCTTGTGGGTTGGTTTGGTTTTCAAAGAAATGTTGGAGCCAGATGTTATGTCCTGCAGTCTTTTATCACAGACACTGAATGAAAACCCTCCACCTGTGCAAGATTCCCTCAGGCTGCACACATCCAGCTCCGCAGCTGTGCACAGTGTGATGTTTACATCTATTTGTGTCTTCACATGACAGTATACTTTGTGATGATACAGAACAAGAACTAATGCATCCTTGTTTGAGTATACAGTATCTCGAGCTTGAAAAACACTCACTGCTGGACTGCAAAATGACATTTTGTTTGTATTTTCCTCAAACACTGCAACTCCACCAAACACACAGTCTTTGTTGTGTTTGCCTTCCAATGCAAAATGTGTCACTTTCAAAACAATTTGCTGATTCTTATTGACTTGAAACAAAAAGAGGTCAGACTCAAAATGTAGCTGAGCAAGAGGAACTTTGGAAGGCCATGTCATGGTAGTGTTTTCCTGCAAAGAAATTTTGGAGCGGACCTGCTGCTGTGACTCAAAAGAGATTCCTGTTTTGTTTGACCTTGAATTCAGAAAGCCAAATAAAATTATGAAGCATTGAAAAGAACTGGTGAAGAACACAAATCTGCTCCCTAGCTCTGTCCTTTCTGACTCAAACCCAGGCCCATCAAACACAATGGTGTTGTGCAGTGGTATTCCTTCCTTTGTTTTTAATAGGATTGTGCTATGTTTTTTTACAACAATTGTTCCAACATATAAAAATGACTTCATAGGATGGACTAGAAACACTGATGAGAAGGAAAATTCAGAATATCGATCTTCAAGATATGTTGTCAAAACTTTGCTGTCAAACACTTGCAAAAGTCCGTGAAAGTGACCAGTGGCATGTTGCTCCAAATCAAAGTCCAAGCAAATTTTGCTGCTGGGTGGTAGAAGATTGAAGTTGGAGTGTTGGCCACAATATTTGTAAATGTATCCCAGTGAGGTACCAAAAGTTCTGCATGACACACTTGGGTACACACATAGAGACATGCGACCATACAATGTACATCTGGTTCTGGTTACACCCATACTCATGCGAATAACTGATAAATTTAGCTGCAGTTGTTTTCCCAAATAAAATGTAAAGTGAATTTTATACAGCCATATCAAACGTTGAGCAGTTAGATCAACAAGCTCAATTTGTCCTGAACATTTGGAAATTATTTGAGGAGATCTGAACCTCCTTCCTCCTTGAACATACAGGTTTGGAATGCATTCATTTGCATATTGGGAGAACAGTTGTGTCATTTTCAAATTTCCATAAAGGAGTGTTTTCTATGGGATGAATCTTCTCTTGCAATTTCTTGCAAAGCTTTTCTCCAGACTGTTGAATGCTAATTTTGCCACATATTTGTGCCAAATCTTTGGGCCCTTGTCCAAGAGATTGAGATTTATTTGGTCCAAAGTAAAATCTGATTGCAAAACTTTGAGAACAGAAACAAAAAGGACGAGTAGGGCACATTTATTCTGCATTTGGAGTTGTTTAAATTTTTGAAGTTGTCAAAAACTTACACACAACAAAAGCAAAAGAAAGTTTTCAATTGCAATTCACCAAGTTGTGTGCAAACATCAAAAATACACATTTCTTGACATCCTGAAAAACCAAAAACTTTTTGTATGTGCCTGAAAGTCTGAATCCTCACCCATCATGACATCACTTATGGTGGTGAACCAGAGCAAACACAGTTTTTTCTTCTGTCAAGAATGTGAATTTCACAAAATTTCACAAAATGTCTCTTTTTTATAAAGAAACGTAGAAGCATGTGAGGGTTTCCTGGGATTTCTGCACAGTTTTACTGAATAAGAATGTGAGCAAAACAAAAACTTTGCTCTTCCTATTGCATGAAAGATGATGTGAATCTCATACATTCACTGTTTTCACAATGGTCATTCATTTGCCAAAGAAGCCTGCTCCTTTTGACCACACACAAAACAGAAGATGTCCACTTGCATTTTGAAAAACACTGCTGCATCCTGAAAACACTAAAGCTGGGGAGATATTGTTGGTGTAAACTCAATACCAATTCCTGGTGAGCAATGAAACAGTGTTTGGCCACAAAAACAGTGACCGTTGGGCTTCTCTAGGGCTTCACTTGTGTGTCATCTGACAGCCTGACCACAGTTGAGCTCCTTGTCACCTTCACTCCAGGTGTGCAACATTGGGAAAGCTGAAACAGCCTGATATTAAATGTTTTTGATTCCTTTCGCTTCACTTTATGTCACATGTTCTGACATTCCACTATCAATTTGTTTCAATTGGTTTTGCAGTCTCCGTTGCATTATACACTGTCCTGTGATCAGTGTTTAGATGAGGTACAAAACATGCATCTGTGAAAATGAATCTGCAGACAAGTATTTGCAGTGTGTCCAGGATGTACTCTCACAAAATGTGCAGTGTCATTTGACAAATCAATGCCCATTGTCAGATCATTCAAGGGTTGTGACAAAAGCCACAAATGGAATAGTGAAGCTATTCTTTTCCTTCTTTCACCTTCAATGTACTATTGTGTAAATTCTCAAGTTATTCTTCTTTTGTTTTGAAACAAAGATAGTGCGCATACCTGTGAATTTCTCAATTTTGACAGAAGTAGGCTGTGCCTGTGCACAAAGAGAAAAGTGTAAGAGCTACCATATGTTAAGGAAGTGTGAATGCTCAAGCTGATTCTGGGCACACCACAAAAAAAAAAAGATTCTTCTTCGGATGTGCGGGTTTGCAGAAGAACGCATAGCCCAGCAAAAGCATTGCGTACAGCACTGTTCCGTTGTTTCAGGCAAATAAGTAAGAAAGCTTGAATTATTGCACGGACAAACCACTCTGAAATGTATAGTCAATGGTCTCTACAGTTGTCACCAGTGAGACATGCACTGCATGGACGTGTACATAGGTCAGAACAACCAGGTCTGCCATCCCTTGGTCTGATGGGCTCAAAGCTGCCATCAACTCCGCACTGAGTTCTGTGGAGAACGACAAACTTTGAACAGTTCTAGGGCTGAAAAACGGCCAGATTTCTTGCAGGGTCCATCCGCTGATGCTTGAATGTTGTTCTCATGTAGATCTTTTGTAAATTTTAAACACCACCAAGAAAATCTTTACTTTTTCAAAATTGGTTTTTCATTCAGAATTTATTTCCTTTCACACTGTGGTGCGACAACACTTGCCAGGATGTGCGCAGTGCATTGTGGATGTGGTGTGGTAAATGCCGGTGCGACCCCCGTGGAAGCCCAAAATCAACTGAAACATTTGGACCCAGAAAGACCCAAATGCTTTCAAGTACATGTATGTGAGTGTGAAACAACATCGTTCTCGATGAAGATCGTTCTGCAGAGTGTTATGTGCCAGGACGAAACCATTCGGTTTGTGTGGCCTCTTTGTCTCAAAAAGAGAGCATTGCCAATTCAGCGTTCAAGTTGGTCAAGTAGATATATATGTATTCGACGGGTCAGGAGAAACAAAAATGCGATCACAAACAAACGAACTGATCAAATACAAATGTCCTCCGTCCATTTTGTTCCAAAATGAAACAGGTGAGACTGTTTTTCACTGCAGTGTGTCAGTTTGGATCTGTTTGAATCAGATGTCTACGTGAAGGAAAACACCAAATCAAACAAATCATAAACACCAGTCGACATGAAATTGCACATCCCTGCTTGACCAAGCAACATACAGGTTCCATCTGAGTAGTTCTTCACGGCAGTGCATTCTGGGTTGGTGGTGCACTGCGCAGCACATCCCTCCACACCGTTCTGTTGGGCCAAAATAGTGAACAGTCTCCATGGTCCGGTGTACAATGTGAACAGTGTGTCAATAAGTGGGATTTCTGCAATGATGAAACATGGGGAAAATTATAAAAAATATTCTTCCCAAATCTGTGTGGAAAGCTTTTCTGATACGCGAGAGGATGGGACAAGGAACCTGCAAAACCTTACCCGTGGTTTCAAAGACAGCTACTTCACACAATGTGAGTCTCTTTTTCCTTGTGAGGTCAAAATGTATTGCCACGTATCTGCCCAGAAGGACGCTGCTGCATTTGAACATCCTTGTTTGGCCATCGCACAGTTCTTTATCCTCATAGAAGCAGAGCGACCAAGATGAAGGGTCAAATGATGTGGTGTTGGTGGAGTTGAAGGTGTTCCCAACTCTGATATAGAATTTCGACAGCCTTTCACCTGCAGACAGAACAAGTGGTCAAAGATCACGTGCTCCCATAGCATGTTGGGACACATCTTGTTGCTCCAAAGGCTCACTGTTTGAGTTCATAGTTTGCAAGGTCGATTTGATTCGGAAAATATAAACTGTTCCTGAGAGAACACCACAATCAGATCTTTTATTTTGTATCACCGTCGAGAGAAAACCTGAGCGTGGGTTACCGGTATTGTCCCCGCTGTTTGTGATCTGGACCTTGTAGACGTTGTACCGCTCACCCAGATCCACCACCCACCAGGGGTCAGCAACATGGAAGGCGGAGGTCTGGCTGCACCCGTCGTGGTGAGCCCGAGTCCCAAAACGCCCGTCTGAAACCACCAATCACAAATTCATGTCTGGGATAGTCTGAAGAGGAAAAACGCCTGTCCACTGATGACAGTAGAAAACAACTACAAGGTTATTTTCGTGAGTTGGGTGTGCATGCAAACTCCACAAAAACTCGTCCAACTGGTTAAATCTTGGGTTTGAATGGCGGGTGGGGGGCAGGGGTGGACAGACTGGGACTATGTCCACCCAATAGTTGGTGATTTGCGCTGGGTATCGGTCGAGCACGAAGCACTGTTTTTTCTGTGTACAACACTTTCTCCATGTAAATGGTACTTAATTGTGTTCATATTTGGCCTGTTGATTTATTCTTGGTCAACAACAAGGCGCCAGGAGAGAAATTGATCCAAGTGGCCTCTTTGTAAATTGGCAGCATTCCAAAATTACTCTTGCTTGGCTTTTGGGCAAAATGGGATCATGTGTGATCACGCGAGTTCCGTGGAACTAATTTTTTTAGGTGATTTGAGGAGCTTGGTCCGATTTGTGAGCTTTTGGAAAAAGCGAGCGAAATCGGAGTGAGCGAAATCAAATCACCTATAGGCAGCCTCTTCCAAAAGT
>JAAUXT010003825.1_pt1 | contig 18672 bp, 19 predicted proteins | sample 7278171 | NCBI WGS metagenome assembly JAAUXT01 (sample SAMN14350112, study PRJNA611818) | marine sediment metagenome | isolation source: surface marine sediment (1.8m) | place: French Polynesia: Moorea | collected 2018-08 | reverse complement strand
CCGTCCACTCCATACCCCACCCCTCCACCCCCGCCCCCCCCCCCCCCCCCACCCCCCACAACCCCCACGCCCCACGCCACAATCTCAATGCCGGGGGGGGCGGGGGTATCCCGGACAATCAGACAACCCGGACAATCTAAAGCATTTCTATTGTAATTTCATATGTCATTTTTTCATCATCAGAGCAGAAGAAAAAAATGATACTATATGCAACGTGTAAAGCACCCCTAAGGGTGTCTACACCCACTGTGATTCTAGTCTGTGATCACTGGAACAGGGGTAAAACAGAGGTTTTGTCCGCCCAAGATGGATGGACGCGGATACAGGGGCAAACCAATATCAGACCGCTATCGCGGCTGATAAAGATCAACGAGCCCGCGGCTCCTTCGAGCAGGCAGGTTCTTTGGGTGGGAGGCGGACAGGAATCCGGCTGCAGCGTGCACTACGACACACCGAGTTGGCTCGCTCCAAGCTGGTCAGTCATCGTGTCTGAAACCTACTCCCGAACTTCTGCGCTTTACAGAGCAGCACAACTATTTCAGCTTCCATCTTGAACTTAATTAATTGATTGCAAGTGGTGAACACAAACAAGAAAACGCGCTGACAAGTTTGACTAGTTTCTTTTATCAAGTCGCAGTCTTCACTCAAAGATGAGAATGTTTCAACTCCATGGAAGTCGAACTGTTCGTGCGACGAACCAGATCGTAAGTTCTCGTTTCCTGCCAATTTCGTGTGGAGTGTAACTTCGTGTCACACCACCAATCCCAGGAAAACATTTCAACGACTTGTCACACTTGCGAAAGAACGACACCTTTGTTGGACAATTTTCAGTTCTTCACGAAACAGTTTCGTGTCAAAAACAACAACACACCAAAAGAAGACCGATGTCACCAGCATGTGACAGCTTTTCTACAAGAAGCAAAAAAGTACGTTTCAAGAGCTAACAAAACACCAACCACCTGATCAGTGTGTTGAAGAAATTTGTCGTCAGCCGCACGACAGCGAGTATCCTCCTCACTGTGATGTCAAACCTCACGAACCGTCAACTCACCTCCGTCAATACCATTGGCACTTTGGTTTATCTGTCCACCTCGCATTGGGCTTCACTCGGGGGAAGAGAACATTGCGCAAAATCTGGATCAAAGCTTGTCATCTGTTGTCGAGCCTGCCTCAAGACAGGCTCCAGGTGAGGGGAGCTCGTCGCTCCTCCACGCAGAAAGCTACACTGATTCAGTTTGACGCAAAACGCCCTGTTCAGTAAAGCTCCTTCTTTCCTTCCACTCTGTCTCTCTCTCTCTCTGACACACACACACACGCACACACTCACTCTCATTCATACACTTGCTCTTTCACTCACTCTCAGAACACAGGCGTGTCTATCTCAAGGCACCGCATCTTTCTCCTCAGCGCCAGATGAGCAGCAAAAGATACAAATGGCTATTCTGACCAAAATATGGTTCACCACATTTCCGTGTTCCTATTTCTAAACCGACAATTGGACTCATTTTCTGAAATGTTTGCAAGACTTTTCCGTGCGTCAAAAATTCACTGCCCAGAAACGTTCACCCATTTGTTGGCGATATCAAATGCAACTACCGCACAAGAAACCAATTCCAGCACCCTTGTGGAGAGAAAGACGACTTTCCAACAACACAAGTTCTAACAAGACGCCATCGTTTCGAACACAGCAGAACAAACTTGTGCAAGCAGTAAAAATCACAACGTGCGACGGGCGCAAAAGAAAAGAAACGTTGCAAGAAATGGAACGCAGCCTCGTCTGTTTTCAAATGACCTTTCAAAGCAAGAAGCTTGAACGTGCTCAAAAGTTTCTTGCAAGCTGCATTGAATATGACGCAAACAAACGTGCAACTGATTTGTCGCAAAACACAAAAGAACGTCCAAACAAATTGGTAGACCTGTATGATTCATTGACATTTGCCCTCCACATTATTTCTTGGTGTTCACGTTTTTACGAACATGTTCTTCTGCACCACATACTGGTTCCGCGTGCTCAGCAGGGACAAATGTCCGACTCTTGTCCATCGTCGCGCAGCGTGAAGTTGCTTGCTGGGTTTCCAACGTACCCTGCATCAGGAGGCATCATCGGCTTTGAATTCTTCAGCTTGTGGGCCAAAGTCATGAAAATGGCCTCCACGTGATTCGCCTCTGCGTCGTCCTTGGCTGAAGTCTCGAAGAGCGGCATATTGTGCGAGTCTGCAAACTTCTGGGCTGTGTTCGTGGTGACGGCTGCTCTGCCGTCCATGTCGCACTTGTTTCCGACAAGAATTCGAGGCACGTCGGACGTCAAGTTGTATCGGTTGCACTCTTCGATCCAGCCGGGCATGTTCTCGAACGATGTGATGCGCGTCACGTCATACACGAAGATAACGGCGTGCACGTTGCGGTAGTAGTGCGGCACCATGCTTTTGCGGAAGCGTTCCTGGCCTGCTGTGTCCCATAACTGCAGCTGCAAACAAAGTTCAGGTTTGAACGTGGTCTTCACACTTTCAAGCAGCAAACTCGTACCAATTTGTAACAAGAGATCAAAGATCAACGAGCCCGCGGCCACAAACAGGCAGCGGAAAATTCGAAACGAAACGAGAAGTTGAACAACTGTTGTTGAAAAAAAAAACCACCTTCACTTGTTTGCCCAGAAAACAAACTTCAGTAGTTTCCGCAGGGGGTAGAGGGGTAGGGTTCAGCAACCAAGTTAGTTTGCTCCAAACCAGACGTGAACCAACTCCGTTTCGATGCCCCCTCTCCCTGCAGACCAAACTTTGTACACAGGCACGCACACATGGGGTGACTGCATGCACAAATTTTAAGCCCGCGGTACGTAGATCTACCGGTAGGCCGCAGGCTTCAAAATCGAAACCAACATTTGAATGTCGAGAGGGTTCGCTGGCGGGTCAATACACGTGATACCATGGTTATGTGGTGTGACGAAGTCATATTCACTTGTTCAGGCACCATAATCTTGGTTTGAGGGACTGTTGAAAGGGTGCACAGCAAACATCACAAACGCTGTGCTACGCCACGGAACAGCCATTCTTGTCAGGATGTTCCGATCTACCAGTAAACATGAACTTTTTGTCTGGTTCACCACATGATCATAACAACGGTTCTGTGTGGCAGGATCAGATGACCAAATTCGCATGACGTCAACAGGAGCAGCTCAAGTCAAAATCCCCTGCATCACACAAGGAAACAAACCTTCACAGTTTCTCCGTCCACCTGCACAATCTTCTCCCTGAAGTCCACACCGATCGTTGCCTCTGTCTTCGTGGGGAACTTTCCCCCACAAAATCTGAACGTCAGACATGTCTTCCCCACATTTGAGTCGCCAATGACGATGATCTTGAATATCCGATTTTGAACCACTTTTTCTATGGTCGCAGCTGTTGACTCAACGTCATCTTCCCCTCTCACCCCTGACATCTTACACACGGTTTTGCCAGGACAAATCGTCAATCAAACTACTTTCTCGATGGTTCTCTTTATTTCAAATATCAGTCACCAAGGACGACGCATCAATTGTTGAGGCTCCTCAAAACGTCTGCCTTGGCAATTCCGCCATATTTGTTTTGCCAATCGGGGAGCATTCCTCATTTTTTTTGAAGGGGAAAGACAAAGTGCGCTTCTAACTTCTGGCAACAGGCAACATTTTTTTCCGGCTGGATAAAAAGTTGTCGTCGATCCCGCCCCAGCCTTGCAATGGGGCTTGTTTCCTCTTGCAGTTGTCCTGCTCTGAGGGACTTTTACTTTTGTCAACAAAATAAGGGGGGGAGGGGGAATCAGCTGTCTGAAGAGGACAACCCAATACTGTGGCCAAATATGCGCAGAAAATACTGTTTCCCTTGTTTCCACTTCATTCCATCCTCAACTGCTGTTTGTAAATCTGGCGTTCATAATTCCCATCAGTGCTTTATTCAACCCCCTGGTGTTTATTTTGAAGTATTTGACGTGTAACCGATGAAACTTTCTTTGTATTACTTTGATCAACAAGAAGTCCCAGTGTTGGGACCCAATTGATGGTCTTTGATTTCCCAAATGGGTCTCACAACACTGCAATAGCCAATGCACTTGTTGTTGTCCAGCAGCTAAATTGTAGGCCTCAGTGTGTCCCAACAGTTGGGGACAAATTACAAGTGTAAAGTCTGTCTACCTGATTGTCACCATTTCAAGATGTTTAGAATTGGCACAGGAATGATCCAAAAGACCCTGTGTGGGTTGAAATTTTTTCACACTTTTTCTCCAAAGAAACCAATCGGCCACTTCATATTTTGAAAAATCCATTTTGAGAGAATATACTCTCTCAAAAGAAGAAAAAGTGGGGTCATTAGCTGATGGCATTCCAACAAAATGCCTGAATAAGGATTTACTTGAGAAGCATTGACCACTAATCTTCGTTCTGACGGACAAGTGTGAGTGATCTGGTGTCAACATCGGATGAATCCACAACAAATTTGTCCAGTATTTTCTCTTGTGCCAGATGTGTGGATGACGGACTTACTAGTTCTTTATTAACCTTTCTCGAAAACTGTACTGCTCCCTTTGAGATCGTGAGGCCATCTTGGAAATCTCCGAGCACGAGGTTTCGAGGAAATTTGTTTTTCCTCTAGGCATTTCATAATTTACTCTTTTTTTGTACAAAAATGCCTACGAACAGTCCCTTGCCTCCTCGAGAGAACGCACTCTTCAAAAGAATACTGGTAAGTCAAGGACGCAGAGAAATTGAGGCTTCTTTATATGGGTCACGACGCCTGGAATGTCAAAATTGGCATGACGAGCAAGAAAGATTGAACAATCAAGCCTGTCTGTCACATATTCTGGTGAGTTGTGTCACTTGCAGGCGGAAGCAACAAGTTTACAAAGTCGCAAAAAGGAGCTTACGAACAAATGCTTTTCCAGGCCGTTCGTATTTGATCCTGAAACAGCACAGATTTGGATGGTCTCCCATGAGCAGACCAAACTCAAATCTCTCGATGTCGTTCGACCTTCAGACCTGAGAAGATCTATTGAATTCAACTGGATCTAAATTGATGAATGATGTCGTGTAGACTTCAAAAAAACATTGTCAAGTACGTAACACACGACCAGAAAGAGGTTGGGTCATTCTCGGAAGACTGTTCGAGAGATCACGGCCTCGATCGAGTGAACAGAGATCTGTTGGGCTGGACTGCCAAGTATGGAACAGTGTGAATCGTGGGACGTGAATCTACTCCCACTTTCATTCACCCTTTTCCGGCCTCAGACCAGAATTCTGTGGAAACCCGAGAAGCTCCCGCAACGCGAAATGTGAGGGTGTGTTGGGTTGGTCTGCTGGAGGCAAGGGAGGACTCGTTTTCTAGCGGAAAAATGGTGACACTTATTTTCTTGAAGACTCTTGGTTGGACTCGTTGGTCTGGCTGGTGCGGTCCTCGTGTGGCCAGTCATGGAGAGTCTCAACTTTTGTCGAGCTATCTTGCTCGTTTGATAACGCATACTGTGGAGAGGTGTTGTAGTGGTTCGGTTTCTGTTGGAAAAGAATTGGTCTTACTGCATTTCTATTTGTTGGAAAGTCGGAGTGTTGCAAACCAATGCGAACATGGACGGAGAATTACGACGGCAAGTTGCACAGCTGCTGATGTACCGATTCATTTGGGATCGTGGTCACTGTCTCCAGATGGGTCGTACATTGGAAGGGGGAGTGGCATCTTGGGGATAATTCCTCCACTGCTGCATGTTGATTGTCTCTCATGCTTGAATATTGGACTTTTCAGAAATGCTACGAACAAAAGCAGTACAAGAATGGGTTGAAATTTGCAAAGCAGATCCTCAGCAACCCGAAATTTGCAGAGCATGGAGGTAAGCCCACTTTGCACTTGGTGTAAAAGTCAGATCATGGGTTGGTTGACCTGCCGAAAAGTTTGGCCCACCCTACCCCTGTAACTGGCACTGGTCATCGGTTGACTTGCACGGAGTCCAATCAATCCCCGCCCTTGATGAGGTGAGAAGCCAAACGTTGAACTGTCTTTGTCAGATGCACCCCACCCCTTTGAATTGACTCGAGCGAGGGCCTGTCCCTTCCCCCCCCCCCCAATGACCTGATTTTGACCTGCAGGTCCCCCAAAGAAGAAGAACCGTGACAGGGGACCCGTGTCCCAACAAGACGGAAATTTGCCATTTTTGGCGAAAATGTGGGTTTGCACAAACGAATTTGGCAGCAAGTGTGCAAGGAACCTCAACCCCAAGCGGAAAGTTGGAGGGACCCACCTTAGTGCTTGGATTTAGGGGTCAGGAGAAAGTTGGAAGGAACCCCCCCTCTCTCTCTCCCGCTCGCTGAGCATTTCAGGTCAGAATTTGAACTAAAAGATGTTAAAATCTGACCAAAAAGTTTGTTAAGCCCTTGTTGGGTAGGTTGAAAGGATCTCCGCCCCCTTTCCAAATGTAAAATGTTGAGGAAGAGAAGAAAACCCTTTTGCCATTGAGTCATCAGTCAAAAATAAGTTTTCTTTTCATGAACTTTGGGGGTATGTTGCTGCCTCAGTTTCCAAGGGTTGTGTTCGCAGAGCATCACAGATTAGATCTCGTGAATTGAACGATGAAGTACCGGAGTCTGAATGCCCGAAAGTCAACTGCACAGAAATGAGACTGTTCCATGTCCAAGCAAGTTTCTCACTCAAGGTCGGGGGGAGTGGGTGGACGTCAGTTTAAGTTTGTCCCACCAGTGAATGCCCGGTGTGCCTGCGTACCAAATGTACAGTGCAGAAAATTGCTCCTTTGTTTGGTGACTCCATTCAGTTTTCGGGTAGAAAACGTTGGCGTGGATTGAAGTGACCGTGCATTTTGCAGAGACGCTGGCAATGAAGGGGCTGACTCTGAACTGCTTGGGGCGCAAGGAAGAAGCGTACGACTACGTGCGACGCGGGCTGCGCAATGACCTGCAGAGCCACGTGTGCTGGCACGTGTTCGGCTTGCTGCAGCGGTCCGACCGCAAATATGACGAAGCCATCAAGTGCTACAGAAACGCTCTCAAGTGGGACAAGGTACACCGAAGAAATACGCGTTGAAACGTGCCAGAGTCTGATTCCTCGGTGTGAGAAATCAGAAGCATATGAGAGGTCCTTCGCCTCGTCGACGTGCGGGTTTCAACACGCAAGTGCTTGTTGTTGCAGGATAACCTGCAGATTCTCCGAGACTTGTCGCTGCTGCAAGTACAGATGCGAGACTTGGAAGGTTACAAGGTCGGTTCACACCACATTCGTCAAGAGCATTTTACAGTTGGTTCGATTGGCCTTGAAGCAGTTGATGTATTTTCGGGATGGTGACAAGCTCACACCTCGTGCTTTCTCACCTGGTGCAGGACACCCGTTACCAGCTGTTGGTGCTGCGGCCGGCGCAGCGCGCGTCGTGGATCGGCTACGCCATGGCGTTCCACATGCTGACCGACTACGAGATGGCGCTGCGCATCCTCGAGGAGTACCGGAAGACACAGTCCACCAACAACGTGAGTGTGCGTCCTCATCTCATCCGTTGGAGGTGATGTTCAAATCAATTTATCATTGGCTACACGTTGATCTACTTGTGGTGGATGGTTGTAATCATGAGGTGATGTCGACTGTAACACCCTGATACAACGTGATGATCAGGTGTGTATTCGTACTGTCTGATCCTGGTTACAACGGGCGAGGTATTGGTGTTGACCTTGTTGGTGGAGCGCAATGGCTTCATTCTTTGTGTCTGGTCGTTGTTCAGATAAAGCCTTTCGACTACGAGCACAGCGAGATGTTGCTGTACCAGAACCAGGTGATGGTGGAGGCGGGCATGCACCAGGAGGCCCTCGACCACCTCGCCGCCTTCAACGACCAGATCTGTGATAGACTCTCCGTGCAGGAAACCAAAGGTACGTACCGGTCTGTTGGAACTGGAAGAGCATTCCTTGAATACCTGTTGCTTCATTGGAAAATTCTTTGCAAAACTTGTGAGCTCGAGCAATTCGAAAAGTGGTGAAGTTTTTCGTGCTGGTCCGGTGGCGAAGGGAGAGAGGGTGACTCGGAAGTTTCTCAGCGCACAGCCGGCGCTTTGGCCGCGAGCTGAGTGGAGTCACAATGTTTGCCTGTTTACTTTCTGTTGTCATTTGGGGGCGGGGGCCAGATGACAGATGTTTGATGTCACGCGCCGCCACCGCGCACTGTCTGACTCCGTTGTCGGTACTTTGACATTGCAGCGAAGCTTTTGCTCACCATGGGACGGCGCTCTGAGGCGGCTGAATTGTACAGAGATCTGCACGACCGGAACCCGGAATGCTGGGACTACTACAAAAAACTAGACGAGTGTTTACAGTCGGGTGCGTTGGAGAAAAACTTGGCTGGGGCACGACGCGCAGTGGCCCCAGTAAACAGTGCGGTGTTTTCGGGTGAACATCATCCAGCAAATATCGATCTGTACCACTCCGTCGTAACTGCTGTTGGAAGGTGAAATTGTTGCCGAATTGGTTGACAATTTGCACAGCGCATCTCGAAATGATGAAATTAGACGATCGATTCTGACATCGAAATGTGGAGTCAAGTTTTTGCACTTTTTTCTGATTCGAAGATCGCTGTAGTGGCATGATCACATATTCTTGGCTACGATGCGGCAACGATCCAAAGTACAATTTTTTACATTTCAGAATCAGTAGAAGATCGATTGCAGATTTACAAAGACGCAGAGGCCAAACATCCGAGAGCTCTGGCACCAAAGCGCTTGCCTCTCAACTTTACCTCAGGTCTGTTGGATTCTGCAAATGTAGCAACGATCGAAAATTGTGCTGCGTTTGAGCGAGTCCATGATTCAAACATTTGCTGTTCACATCCTGAGACATGGCGATGACAAATCCTGATATGAGACTCCCAACTCCACTTTGTCAATGCAGTCGTGGCCGCAGCGACGTTTATACTCTTCCACTCCCGTGTTGTTGTGGAAAAGAGAACGTTTGGTCTGAGAAGACGCTGTTGGCTTGATTCACAGGGGACCACTTCAGAAGTTACGCTGACCGGGTGATGAGACACGCGTTACACAAAGGAGTGCCTCCCCTCTTCGTCAACCTTAGGTCATTGTATCAACACCCAGAAAAGGTACGTCGTGTTGGCCTGTTGTTCTGTCTTTTTGCAAGTGGGAGAGGCAACACATATCTCTGAACTTTCACAAATCGTCCTGTGTGAAACTGAGTCTGTGATTAAACTTTTTTGCTGTTCACATCCTGAGATCCGAGGATGAAACACCCCGATACGAGGTGGTATCAGGAAATTCGTATCGTCGTCATGTCGATGGCTTCAGTATACGACACCAGACATAGACATGACGACGATACGAATTTCCTGATACCACCTCGTATGAGACTCGTCCCGTCACAAAGGATTGTCCTTGAAAGTCGGAACGGAATATCTAAAGCCTCACTTGGACGATCGTTGTTCTGGACACGTATTTATTGCACGGGTGCCGTTTTCTGTCTCGAATTTTGTGGCGAATCTCGACAGAAACAGCCTCCGTACAATAAGATCTCGACCCAAACAGTGAGTATTTGTCCTTCGCACAGCGTTCAATATCCCTCACGTATACATCTTTTGCAGGTGAAAATATTTGAGGAATTGGTCCTGGGCTACGTAGAAAATTTGAAGGAACACTGCTTGTTCAGCAAAGAAGGTAATGTGACGGCGTTCTTCTTTGTTCGTTTCCTGGAAATAGAAGCATCTTGGTCTGTGATTTAACCTGTTTGCTGTTCACATCCTGACACAAAAGGATGACCCACTCAAGAATGAGACCAGCGTTGAAGGGAGGACTTCAATCAAAATGTGGACGATGTGCGTTTGAAGAGAGGACGACACTCAAAATGTGGACGATGTGCGTTTTCCGTGTCGTTTCTTCAAAACCTCGGCTGTGTTTTAGATGTGGACTGCGAAAAGGAAAGCCCAACGGCGCTGCTGTGGACTTACTACTTCCTGGCGCAGCACTACGACATGTGTGGAGACACCCAAAAGGCTCTCGAAACCGTCAATCTGGCACTCGAGCACACGTGCACGCTCATAGAGCTCTTCACCGTGAAGGCCAGAATCTTCAAGGTCAGTCAATCCCCGCTAAGTTCTGTTAGCTTCAAGTGATTGTGATTCACAACACACACACACACACACACACACACACACACACACACACACACACACATGTGCACAAATGAATGGAGATTGTGGAGCGCCAGTGCCTTGTCTTGTGGAAACGTGGAATGACTGGTTTTGTGTTGCAGCACGCCGGAGACATCGACGAGGCAGTGCGGTGCCTGGACGAGGCCCAGTCGCTCGACACGGCCGATCGCTACATCAACTACAAGTGCGCCAAGTATATGCTGCGCGCAGGCCTGGTCAAGGAGGCGGAAGACATGTGTGCCAAATTCACCAGGGTGAGACGTGTGTCTTTTTGGTGACAGCCTCGTGTCAGTTCCGTCAGATGTGCGCTCGCAGTCAAGAGGCGCACTTCGAGCATTGTGAATAAAATTGCCCCGTCGTCTGCTGCCATCTGCGGATTTGCCTGCTTCGTTCCTATTTTTGTGCCGTGTAGACGTTGATTTTGCTGGAAGCTAAAACTGAGTTCCGCTCGCTTGTTCCACAGGAGGGTGTATCAGCTATGGAGAACCTGAACGAGATGCAGTGCATGTGGTTCCAGACAGAGTGCGCCGCCGCATTCCAGCGCGCGGGCCGCTGGGGCGACGCGCTCAAGAAATGTCACGAGATCGACAGGGTACGCTCCGGTTCCACATAATTGCTGAGTGTGTTTCTTTGGTGCCTCACAAACTGGAGGTTTTCGATGGTTCGAGGTCTCGACATTTTCACGCACGCAGCAACGATTTTTCGCACTCCTGTCCTGCAGCACTTCACGGAGATCATCGAGGACCAGTTTGACTTCCACACGTATTGCATGCGCAAAATGACGCTGCGCGCCTACGTGGACCTGCTGCGCCTCGAGGACGTGCTGCGCAAACATCCGTTCTACTTCCACGCCGCCCGAATCGCCATCGAGGTGAGCGCGCCCAACCGGACTTGCGCCAATTTCTTCCGGAAACACAAAAACTCATTTCAACAAAGCAGACGTTCTTGCAAGTTTGTTTCGGATGTTGAAGCTGGTGCATTTGAAAACAAACAATGCTTTCGTTTAGATCTATGTTCGGTTGCACGACCATCCAGTCACAGAAGAGGAAGGGTTGGCAAAGTCAGAGCAAGGTGAGTGCTACCACTGTCTGTGATTACGTGTTCTCTGAGCGAAAGCCGTGACGAGTTTCTCCAATGTTCAACTGCTGTATGAGACAGTGATTGTGCATCACAACCTGGTCCTTGTCCCCGTAGTTTCGATGGAGATGGAAAGGAAAACTTCCTCAGCAAGGGATCGTCTTGTCTGTTGGGATGTGAGTTTAGTCGTGGTGAGAAGCTTGTTGAGTCGCATGTTTGTCTGCAGAGAACCTCTCACCGGCCGAGTTGAAGAAGCTGAAGAACAAGCAGCGGAAGAAGGCGAAGCAGGAGGCGATGCGGCGGGAGCGCCAGCGGCAGGAGGAGCAGCACAAGCAGCCGCAGAAGCCCAAGAGCCAGGACACGGACCTGGACGGCCCCAAAGAGGAGGAACTCGTGCCTGACAAGCTCGCAAAGGTGCTTCATGTGCTTGCAGCGCATTTCCCACTGGTTTCTAAATTCAAATGGCAAAAATATTTAACAGAAAGGTCAAACAGGGAGATACTGGTTGAAACGGACGATACATGATACAAATATCACGCCCACAAAAACGTTGCCTTTCAGAATGCTTGCTGACGCCACTTTTTTTTCCAGACTGACAAGCCCTTGGAAATTGCGATAAAGTTCCTGAAACCGCTGCAGACGTTGGCTCGAGAACGAATAGAAACGCATAACTTAGCCTTTGAAATCTACTCCAGGAAAGGTACAGAAAATCCTCAGCAGTGTTCTGCACAAAACTTGCGAGAGGTTTTGCCACGTGATTACAGTGTTTCGAACTGAAACGAAAGATGAACGATTTTCTCTTGTTCAACTGCTATGAGGCATTCTACAGAAACTGAAATCAGATCTTTTATGCGACATTTTGAACAGGATGAATTGTTGCCCGTTTCACAACGGAATGTTTTGAAACAGGTCGGCCGTTGCTGATGCTGCAGTCATTGAAGCGAGCGCACGCCATTGACCCGTCCAACGCGCACTTTCACACGTGTGCAGTTCGTTTCCTGAAAACAGGTACTTTTTTGTGCTGAGGAACATCAGCAAGCTTCGGTTTCTACCAACGGTCTTGTTTATGAAACCGTGATGTTGCAGGGTACGCTTTCATATGTTTCAGTGCAAGAACTGGAGAGTACAAATCTGGCGCCAGCGCTGCGAACGGTGCTGACGCAGGAGACGACGGCGCTGTTCGGTAACAAGACGGCGCAGGCGCTCAACGACCAGTTCCTCAGCGATCACGCCGGCTCCGTGCAGCACCTACTCGCGGGTGCGTGGTCCACCAGACGCGCATTGCGTCGAGTGCAATAGAGCAAATACCTGACATCATTCAAAGCAAAACGGGGAGCGAGTGTTCAGGCTTTCCAGCTTCAGCTCACTGCCAAGCCAGCGGAACCGACATGGCTGAATGATTATAGTCTTGAAAGCTGAAATCAAATGAAGATTATTCATTTATGTTCAACTGCTATGAAGCTCATGTCTGCACTTTGGTTTACAAAATTCACGGAAAGAAAACACCGCATAAATTCACTGCTGTTATTGACGTTGCAGGTGCCCAAATGATGTACTTGTTGAACCCATCGAGTCGAGAAAAGGCAATTTCTGTGGCAACTACACTCGATTCAACTGTGACACATAATCTGAAGGTTCGTGATGGCAGAGATCTTGTTCGCTTGAAATGGTGTGCTCACATGCAGGCGGATTTTATTTTTGAAGACTTGATGTTGTCCACTTTCAGCACTCACTTGAAGTATTCGAGTCGCTGCGACGCGGGGATCTGGGCAAAGGTATCGATCATCACATCGAGTCGTACAAGCAGCGCTGTCACGTCGTGTTTCCACTTGCGCTCGCCTTCAAGCCACCGGGCGCTGTCAGGGACACGACAGCGCAGGACGCGTCGCCGCCGGTGGAGAACGACGTGATGGATGAGGTGGGCGCTACGTTGGCCTCGTGCGCTGTGAGTGGCGGCGCTGCCGTCGGAAAAAACATTGACACGACGACGGACACAGTTGGGGCTGGCGACGCGACTGTCTCAACGCCGCCGCCCGTCGCAAATGGTGCTGCCTCCTAGTGAGCATTTCTCTTTGAAGACCTAGGCTCATCAATCAAGATTGTTAGTTGATCATCATCTCACTCGTTCCCTTCCACCTTCCTCCACACCACCTCTCTTCTTCGAGTGAGGCTTGTGATAGCCGCAGCTTGCGGCACATGGAAAATGACATTTGAGACGCAGTGACGTCGCGTGACGGATGCAAGGTGCAAAACCAGTGGAACTTTTATTGTTTTATTGGGAGAAGCTGCCGCCACGTTCTTTTAGTTTCGAAGTTGTGTTAATTCTCGTCAGTTCCGATGACACCCAGAGATCACGAACATTGTTACGTCGCGCGCGCGCACGAAAGCGCGGCGGTGTTAGCACCTTGCTCGTTTCATTGCATTGCCTCGAGTGTCTTCTCCAAAAGCTACCGGTACCAAGCGAAGAATCAGTACTGCAAGTTTGTGCTTTGCAAGGGGAATGGATTGTGGGTTTTACTCCTTTTCTCGTGGCACCTACAAGCCAAAGTCAGTCGCGCAACTTTCTTGCAATGACGAAAGGAAACCCACAATGGCCATGACTTATTGGGATTCTTTGGGACAACAGGATTGCCGAAAAAGTGTAATTCTGTTTGTGCATTGAATAATTGCAACAACACAAACTTCTGCTTGCAAAATTGTAACAACGAACACTTTCGCACTGTAGAACGTCTGACAACTACTTTGGCACACTCTTTGGCATTCAACAACAAATCTCAAAAGCCATTGAGAGAATCAGTTGGAGAGAACGGAAAGATGAGATATTTCGAGTGTTACACATTGATAGAAGACAGTTGTGTGCGTGAAATTGTGAATCCGTGTGGTCAATTATTTGCACTTACCTGTCGATACGTTGGTGCCAAGCCAGACATGCGTTTGAAAACTTTTCAACATTTCACCGCAAATTGGTTGTTCTGCTGATGTGGAACTTAGTGGATTGTCAGATTCCCGTCCCTCCGTCTGTCGAAGTGCGCTACAGCCCCGCAAGTTTACCAGATCACCATGGCGCAGCAGCAAGCATTTGCACGAAGTGCTGTGTCGCTTTTGCTCAAACCCGATCGGGAACTCCAATGACACCTGATGAAGGACTTCGAGCGGCCTCTGATGTTACTCTGGTCACGGCGACCTGTACCTGTTTTCTTGAACCGCCCTTGCTGTGTGAGTGAAGTTTGTTTTGTCAGGTTGTTGAGAAAGTGTTTCCTGTTCCACGCGAGGTTGGTTCTGATGCACAGTGGAGTCTTTCAGAGAAAGTTTTGCATTCGCGCCTTGGTGTTTGTCCTGTGTGATCAGAAGTAGTTTTCGCTTGTTAGTGCACACAATTTGAGTAGTGGAAAACTGGTTTGGTGTGAACTTGCCAAGAAAAGGCAGCAAATCGGTCTCCAAGCTTTGGCGACAACACACGAACAAAGATTGAAGGCATGGAGTTGCTGAACGTCCAAAAATCAGCGTTGCTGCAGCAGTCCGGGAAAAGAAACATGACTTGCACACTTTTGTTTCAATGCCGAAATCTGGTTTGTTTCAAGGATGTGAATGGCAAAAAGCTTTCCAAGACGCGCTGCCGAGTCTGTCTGCTCCAACTTGGTGCGGTTTCATTGTTCTGGTCTTGAGCGTCCAGAACAGCAATATGTTGTTCGAAGGTTGCCAATAACTCGCGGTCCTTGGTGGAAGGAACGTGTCTTGCTAGAAGTCACTCGGTAGGGTGTCGCACTTCTCAAAAGTGCAATATTCTGGGGGGGGGGGGGGGTTGAGAGTTGTTGGGAGCAACCTGGTCAGTCGCCTTCCACTCACGCACCGTTCCATTATGCTTTCGACTGTTGTTTTCTTGTTGACCAGAAGTGCGTCCTGAAGTCGATTGCTGCGTTGGTTTGCTTTGGAATGGTTTCCGAGTGAAGAACGAAAATGCAGTCTGTGTGTTGACTGGGTCGCTTTTTGGTTGTGTGGCAAGTGGAGACCACGAAGCTGTCTTGTCGGTTCAACCTTCAAAATCTACGGAACTGGGAGAACCTGGTTGTACGTGACTGGTGAAAGTGCGCGCGAAGGGAAATTTCAGCAAAGTTTGGCCGCTGCCTCAAGAACGTGAAACCAAAAGGTCTGTTCCGAAAATCGTGTGAAAATCACCAGAACAATTCTTTAATTAACGGAGCTCTCAAGCAAAGCTGTTCAACTGCTGATGTGACAGCGATTTTTTTCCGTTCCACTCTTCGGTTGCCAGTTCTTCTTTGTCGATGCCGGCTATGCAATAGACTTCGTGTGATCCCTGTTTCAATTCAGAAAGAAGTGGTTTTGTGGAATTCAGAATGACTTTTGAAATTCGTTGGATAAATATTCATTATTCATCCGCGCGAGTTCGTGTGTGTGTGTGCAGGACAAGACCTTGGCGTTTTGTCGCTTCGTCTATTTGGCGTGCCAGTGGACGAAGTTACTCGATCAATTGAGTGCCAGAAAGTTCAGTTGAATGTATTTAATCAAGAACAGAAGTCGTAACTTCCGAAACCGCTGTTGACTATGCATGTGTGTTGCTTTGTGTCGCAAAAGTGGGAAGAAATGTTGCCCAGTTTGATTTGGAAATGTGGAAAAACCTGAATTATGGGCGCCTCTCTTTTGTTACTGATGACTCATTCGTCTGCAGATCCATCGTTACATTTTTACACACACATCACAAATCATTGTGAATATATCGGACCTGAATGCGTTTGTAAATTTTTGTGAATACTTAAGTTTGACAAAAAATAAACATCGCCCACAAGTTGAAAAAAATTGTTGCGCCATGTTTCGGCAATCGTAAACGAAACCTTTTCCCGCGGTGTTCGGCTACTTTTTTGTGCTAAAAATATTCCAAAATTGGCAAACACATCTGTTGTCTTCGACCATTGTGCCCAAAATGGAACCCCCCATGGGACTTCTGAAAAGTAGGTGCTGAGGACCCCCTCCCGCCCCCTCGACATACACACCTGGAGAGGCAGGGGGAAAGTTGCTGTTGAGCAGTCCTTGTAACAAAAAGGTTTCTGCAGTTACCTGGACTGCATACATCCGCGCAAACACCTTACAGTTGGTGCTGAGGAGGTCCCTGCATGCCAAACACACGCGTGGACTCAGGTTTCGATGGAAGCGAGTGACTTGACGTTGATTTCTCACGTGCGTGCAAGAGAACCATCGTGCATTCAGATTCAAACACTTCACGCGTTTTCTTTTTGAAACATATCCGCAACAGAATTGAAGTCGGAGCAGAAATTTCTCACGCATTGAATTTCGCACAGGCCAATCTGTGGCATTGAGTGGCTGCGCAGGATTCCGTGTTCGACGTCCTGCTGCCCGAGACTCACCGTGGAGCCTTTTGTGATTGCTCGCATCGTTTGGGTAATTGTCAGGAAGCGATATGAGTGGCGGAGGCACGTGAACGTCTCTTGCACACTGATAAAAGAGCAAATGTGGTCTGGTTCCAAGAACGTACTTTTCAGTTTCCATGTGAGTGATGGTCTTATTTCTCCTGATACTCACAGCAAATAATGAAATTCAGAGACGAGTACTCTCACTGAGAACGAATGCAAAAAGCTGATCATGCAGGGCTACGCCCTGATTCCACTGAAACATTTTTGCAGGGTGGCAAAAATGAACTTGGGTGTTGGGTGTTTGTGGAGAGTGCACCCGAATATTTTTCCTGCTCCTGGTGGAAAACGCGCAGGCAGGACTGCGCGCATTTCAGATCCTAACTCGACGATCGCCTCACATGCTCAACCATGGTGGCAACAAATCAGGAGAGTGCCATTTTGCTTCAACAAGAGGAAGAAATAGAGATTTGAGTGGTCAAAACTGCTCGCGCAAGTTCAAAGACATCGACGAAACCTGACCTGTGGCTTCTGCAGCTCGAAAGGCAAGTCAAAATCCTCGTCTCAAATCAGTGACACAAAGCAAATCTCAAGTTGTATACCGTAAAATCCCGCGTATAAGACCCCCTTTTGATGCTAAAAAATTCATGCCAAAAAAGGGGGGTGGTCTTATATGTGAGGATTAGACTTTTGACATCATTGATCAACAACATTACAAGAAGTCATGAGTCAAGAGTAGAAATAAGAAAGCAAAGCATGAAAGGAAAGTGGGATCAGTCAAGGAATCATTAAAATTAAGTTTAAATTGGGATAAAATGGAAAAAAATTGCTTGAGAAGGGCATATTTATAACTTTTGGAGAAAATTTTCAAATAAAAAACCTTGGTTATAGGAAAAAATATTTGGAAAAAATTATTTTGAAGCAAAATTTCCTAGATTTTGATTTAGAAAAAACTAAAATTTGTGTACATGAAGAAATTTTCTGAAAATGTAAAAAAATAGCTTTGTACTGATTTTTGTGGCTGAAAAAGGGGGGTGGTCTTATACGCGAAGGGGTCTTATACACTGGATTTTACGGTAGTTTGCGCTTGCAGTGCACAACACTTTGAATCGGTGAATTTGTGATCACGCAGAAAAAAATTTGCGTTACCTGACCTACAGGTGTCTTGCTGAAACAACCAGAAAATACCTGCAGTCCGTTTTGGTGTAGATTTTGCCCCAATTTGTTTCGTGTCAACTGAGCAGAATCACAACAGTACACCTGTCGGTCGTGCTGGATCATTGGCGCGGTATTTTGACGACCAAGCGCGTGTGCTACGACACGACACACACCGTGCAGAACCGATACCAAACAAGAGACCAGAAATCACAACAGTTCGCATCTCTGCATGCTGCTCGTAACAGCATGGGTCTTCCGTGGATGAAAAGGATGTCCTGGACCTCTCCTCTCCTGCAGACAGGGGAAAAACGGCCCAAAAGTTAGCCTTTAAAGTTGATTTCGGATCAATTTGGGCATTTTGTCAAAACACAAGTGCAAACTTTTGTACACGCGTCACAAAGTTCAACTGAGAATATGACCAGTTTTCAGGTTTTTCGTTGTACTGTTCCTTTTGGTGTCACACTCCCCTCCGAGGTACGCAACAAAATTTTTGGACAAACGTACACGCCGCTGAACAATATGTGCGGTTGCACTAAGCGTGCGGTCGGACCACCGGACCACGCGCTCGAAACTTGCCAAACTGTCATGAAGGATCTTTCGTATCGAGTGTGCGTTCTCATGCACGACGTACACGCTTCCTTTTTGTGGCCACTCTGAAAAGGTACGTAAACTCTTGAAGTAATAAATCGGCAACTAAGTCAGAAGAGGCAGCGAACTTTAGCCGCGCACAGTGTTGCCGACAAACGTTTTGGGGAGGTTGGTGTTCAACCAAAGAGAGGTTCGTCTCACGATGGGTTCTTTGAAAGTTTCAATTGATCTTTGGGAGATTGCAAACCAGACGCGGGAGGGGTAGATATTTTGGGAACCGAGGCAAACAAGAGAACGATGTGTGT
>JAAUXT010132692.1_pt1 | contig 18674 bp, 22 predicted proteins | sample 7278171 | NCBI WGS metagenome assembly JAAUXT01 (sample SAMN14350112, study PRJNA611818) | marine sediment metagenome | isolation source: surface marine sediment (1.8m) | place: French Polynesia: Moorea | collected 2018-08 | reverse complement strand
CCACAAAAAGGTTCCTGTTCAATCACACAACTCCTTTCTCGACCAAAGGTCTCGAAAAGTCATTGTGTGATTTCACAGGAACCATTTTTGTGCAGTGTGAGAACCCTGTCATCTCACACTGACTTGACCTGAAGTTGGAGTTCGGCTGTGCGAGCTGCGTTACTGGATGATCTTGGCCCTCATTAACATTTTGGTACACTCACAAGGATGTTGACAACGTGAGTTTTTGGCCAAATCGGCTTGAAAGATCAGATCAGGTGCAGACGACTCTTGGGAGACAAGATTCCTTGCCTCAAGCATCTGGCTCGCCCGACTGTATGGTTCAGGAAGTGCTGAGATCGCGGTCTTTCACTTGAGTTCTCTTCACCTGAGGCACAAGGCAAATAGACTTGTGAACAGGCTGGTTCCTGTATCTTGAGAATTCGGAAACTCGAATTCTGTCTTGCTGACACACTTTAGGATTCATAATGTTTCAGGCCTGGAAATTTTTACCGCAAACACGACAATCGCAAAGTCTGAGGAATCGATTCTGTTCTACTTCTCGCCCCCACGTGTGGAAATTGGCCGGCCAGGGTTTCCCAAAACACCTCCAGCGCTAGTTCTTCCATCCGTCTGAAGACGGACCAAATGCACTTTCTTTTTTGGCGACTGGGCTTCACAAGAAATGATTCCTGCTTTTCCGTCGCAAAACTACACGCAAAGTCTTGCAGACGGATGGAAAACATTTCAATTACACTGCATTTTCCGAGCGCTCTGGCATTTATCAGTAATCTGAGGAAATCTCGCCAATAATCTCCTCGCGTGCTGCAGTCACATTGCGACCTAAGTCTTTGATATAGTGGGCTTCTCTGCAGCGAATGAGAGGAGATTCTCACATTTCGCATGCAAGGAAACCTGCAGCTTGTGACAGCAGACTAATTTCTCAGTGACAAACCATACAAGTGTCAAGTGGACAGAGATTTGGGGAATGCTGTCACTCCTCCATTGCTCTGCGTTGGATGAAATTGTCTGGGTACGAGCTGTGTTCTGTGAAGCACGAGCCAATGCTGAGTGTTGCACACACACGTACTCAAATGTATCATTGGAGCTGCAGGATGCAGTGAAAAACAGTGAGAGGGCAGACACACAGAGCGTGTTCGTCACCACCGAATAGAGTGACGGAGACGCTGTTGTATGTTTGCACAGTTGAGGGTGGACACGCTGCGCGTTCCTAACTCGGGAAGGAATGCTAATTTGTGGGGACGGGGACGCTTAGAAACGAAGACTCACAGCATTTCTACACTTTTTGGGGTGATTCCAGCATCACTATCCCCAAATGTACATGTACAGAAATGCTATGAGCGTCCCTTCTTGGATTGGAGCGTTCCGTCCCCAGTGAACGGAGGGAGTGACGAGGCACGCGCAGTGTGTCGGCCCTCTCAGAGCATCCCTGACCTTCTGTGCAGCGTCTCCGTCCCCAAAGCTGCGTTCCTTGGTAGGTTGGGGACGCGCAGTGTGTCTGCCCTCTCAATGCCAGAATTGAAACGATGGTTTTGTCTTGATGAGATTCGTGAGAAGTTTCACAAATTTCTCAACACGTGATTGATAGATCTACCCAGAGCTTGTTTCTACAGTGATCACCCAAGAAGTACACGAGAATGTCTTGTCTGGTATCGAATTCGCTGCTCACAAACTCTTCACCAAATAATACCAACTCTGTCGACTTTGTCCGCAGGTATACGGAGGACAGTTCGTAAAGTTCACGACACCCTTTTGCTACAAACAGATCAGAGATCAAAAGAAGTCCTCGCATCCAGAACAACCCTCTGTTCGGAGCATGACAAAAAAAAGCAATTCTGAGCAAGAAATCATTGTGGTGCAATATTCCGGGAGCTCAAGGCGATCTCACTTTCCGCTTGGTCAATACACGAACTGTACCCACGGGCTTACTGCTGTGGAGAAGGCTGATCTCGAACGTTGGAATAACTTTGTGATTTAAAGGTTGGGATAAGATCTCCGTCCCTCTTGTGCAAAAGCACAGAGGGCGTCTGCCATGGCAAGTCAAGATCAAAACATGGTTCACCAAGCTGCATTTCAAGTTGAACAGATAAGACTTGTGTTGCAGAACATTTCCAAACGACTGCAGGCACCTGTGTGAAACTGTGTGTGCGTTTGAGGTTTTCATCTTCCACAAACTGCGATGAGGATGTTCTGAGGGCCACTGAAGGTGGGCGATTCATTTCCTTTTCAACATATTGTTCTTTGACCAGTTACGGGGCACAGACACAATTCATTCTCAAATAGAACACAATCGAGAGAGACTTGTTGGAACCCGTTGGTCACCTGCGATCACATCAGCTCCGTTGTTCATGTTTGTTTGGACCAAAGCTCCTCCTGAGGAATGTGCAGTGCGAGCGTGTGCGCCAAAAGGACTTGACGAAACCAGTGCTCGAACAGGAAAAAGCTTTGTTGGCAACCGAAGTCGCTTCTCGCCATATAACGTTGTTGCCTTTTTTGCGTCCTTTTTCTGAAGGAACATCTCACTTCATCCTCTGAACAGGCTTGCTCACAAATTTATTATGCATGAGCTTTATGATCAAAATGTTGCTCTATCCACCTGTGTTCATTTGTTCAAGTCGTTTGTGGTGAGCTTGATGCGACGATACAACTTCTCAGTTTGTTCCCTGTGTTTTGCTCCTGCCTTTCGGAAGTTGTGAAAAAATGTGTACTCGCATACTTTTCCCACTTGTAGCAGATGTTTCAGCAAAACTTCGTGAGAATACCACATCCGTGTCCTTTTCTTTTTCTCCATGCCAGACCACACACAGGTGCACTATCAATCAAAACACAGGCTTTGCTTGTCCAAATTCGGCACATCATTCTGTTTGCGTAAAGATTCTCTTTCTTGCAATAAATTCAGTTGCTGAACTTTCCATTTTTTGTATCGAATGAGTTGCCGGGGCGTTAACATTTTCGAAACCGGGCAGACTGCGCCGGATGTTTTCGCTTGCAAGCAGAAAGAGGCTTCGGCGTAACATCTCGAGGGTTTTCTGCGCAGAAATCAGGGAAGAACGAAATTGCCAGACTTTGGCCACTTATCACACAACACAAACGAGACGATCGTGCAACATTCGCAATTAACCACGCGAGTTTCCACTAACTAAGGTAATGAAGTGAAAGGGAAACTGAGATCGGAAGTGTTTGAAGTACGCTGGATTCTTCGTGAATAACACCGTGATCTTTTCAATGAGCAGCCCACTTCAGCAGCTCATTGCATGCAGATTGGTGTGCAACTCGTTGTGTGCCTTTCTTACACTTGATTTCTCCCGTGTTGAAGCCACAGGGCTTGTTTTACTGCTGAAGTACAGAAAAGTTTTGACCTGACGGCTACGACCAAGAAAAGAAAAGCAGCGATGGAAAGTGCAAACTTGAAAACTTGAGTTGCTTCGTTATTTGAAGCAGACGTTTGTGACTTTTTGGTGAGCTTTTGGCAAGACGGCTTCAACTTTTACGACCAATGACTGCATTTCTTTTGCTGGATCTTTCCTATCCACCCAACGGGATTGACACAAAAATACTTTTTTTCCATGATCACTGCAAATCAACTCATATCCAACGAAAACAAACTGTGCGTACCTGTGTCCACGTAAATCCTTGTGCGATTCGAAGCGTTCTCTGTCCAATCACCGTCCATTCAAGCGCTGAAAGCACTCTCTCCCTCTCAGGGGGGGGGAGGATGTCAATGAGCCATGCTAGGTTTAAAGGCTTTACTTTATCCCCAGGCGCCTCTGAGCTCCCACATGTAATTTGGTGTGTACTGCAAGGATGATAAGTGTTTTCTCACTGCATTACACCTTTATATACTTCGGTGACCCTTGCGTAAAGCTGCATGAAGCTGTGAGGCATTATTCTCACCAAGAAATTGCAGTGCATAGGATTAACAAGCTGTTTCGTGGGTTCCGGAGAAGTTCTTTGAACATTAAATCCGACATTTCCTTTTTGGGACAAGAGATGCACTCACGCCGAGCATTTCAACGACTGATCTCAAGAGAAATTTATTCCAAAATTAGAGGGTGTCCTTTTTTGTCTGTTGCGTCCGGGGAAATGTTTCGCGTTGCGAAAATGCCCTTTTCAAACGAAAACACGAAGATTCAAGAACGAGAACTGGTCTCCTGACCCTTCGAGGCAACAATCTCCAACTTTCACATTTGGTGTAAAAAAACTTGGGCACGACATAAAATAGCGAGATAACAAGTTTGTACGAGTACGTAGTGTGAGATGGGACTTTTCACGACACCAGCCATGTTCAGCGAGTCTCCACGAAACGTTGAGAGAAACTTCTCTGGTCGCTTGACAGGCGCACGGGTCTCCGGACACCATCTCCCTGAGACGGTTTCACCAGACTCATCCACGTACACATTTGATCAGTGACAAATTTGACTGAATTGGAATTCATACTTGTGTGTGTGTGTGTGTGTGTGTGTGTGTGTGTGTGTGTGTGTGTGTGTGTGTCTGAACAATCTCTGTGAAGCTGGGTTGGCTGCAGATTCGACGTCACTGGCGTTGGCGGAGACCGAAGGGACAAGCTTTTGTCGCAGATTTCAGGTCCAGGTGAATGACGAAGCCTTGCATTGAAATTAATTTCACACTTGAAAGAGTCTCCCAGAACCTTTTCGAAGACTGCATTTCAGAAATTGTGCTTCATTCACCAAACGCCCGAAACTGCACGGCGTTCTCAAATATTGAATGTGTGCCGAGATGGTGTGGCCGGAATATGACGTAGGACCCCAAAGTTGACGTTCTAATGTCGCAATTGAAACCAGTGCGACCCTGAGTGATCTGGATGAGACGCACTTGTCATGTGCATGAGCCAGGGATAAACAGTTACAAAACAGAAACAGAACGTTACCGTACCTTCTCTCCTGTTTTCAATCTGCAGTGTTTCTTCAAAAGTGAAACGCAGGCCCCTTTTGTTTCACTCAAAGAAGAGCTTTTCAAACAAAGCCTTTGTGGAGAGATCCTGCAGCACATATCAGAGTTCCTTCAGCCCCGTAGCCTGCAGAATCAAACCAACCATGAAAATGAATCAGCAAAGTATCTCCTTCGGAAGCAACATCTGTTGTTAATCAATTCCTTCAGTCTTCAAGTAAATATTTTCTCAAGGGAACCCATGTTTAGCTGGAACGCCAAGTCAATCTGAGGGTCTGAGAGTTTAAATGTATTATCTTACTGTTGGATTGCTGCACTGGAACCTGTGACATTGTTTGGTTTTGTGAAAAAACACGTCACTTCATGAAGGGCCAATGAAACTTCACAAAAGACAAAATCACGAATCTCAGTTCCTGCGGATTTCGTGATTCTTGTTTTTGAAGATAATTTGAGGATTCAGTTTCGTGCGCTTTTGTTCCAGAAAGAGATGTTGGAAATGACTGGTTCAGGTGTTGGGAAGCAACTTTTGTTCTGGATGACAGGAAAACGTGCAGTTGCTCACCTTAATGAGGTCAGCGTCGGGTCGACGGAAATCTAACGTGTGCCTGGAAAATCGTGAACTTCTTCCCACGTTCGTGAGATGTACTCTTTGGTAGAAAACGCCTCCAGCACACGACTCAAAACCAGTTTGTCGGATGAAGAAAACGAAGTTCAAACCTACACCCCTGAACAGCTGACCAAACTTTAAACGAGAGCAATTCAGCAAAAGTCCCTCACAAGATGTTTTGAAGCAAGAGTAGCTTGAAGCTGCGAACCATTTGGAAGACCGACTCCAGACTGAGAAAACTGCAAGTCAGAGTGGGTTGCACTTGCACAAACTCTTCGCTAATTGTTACTTCACGATGAAGAGGACCTCTGGTGATAAGGCCTGCGGTGTACGAGGAGGGGGTGCGTATACACAAGACTGGTTCCGTTTTTGTGAACCCTTCTTCAGCGAGCTGGATGCTCTCACCGGAAGACAAAACACCACCGCTGGGGCAAAACAGTATCATCAAATGTATTGGTTTCTGTTTTTGGACACAATGGTATCATTGTTGGAGCAAATCATCAGGAGCCACTGGACAACTTTTTGTTCAGAATCCACAAAACACGTGAGTCCTGCTCATGCAGGGTGCACAGATGTGATGCAAGCGAACAATGTCTCTGACTGATGCAAAATTCAAGCCGGCATTGCGAAAAAAGTGTCTCGATGCCCAAACGCCATGGTTCAGAGATACATGCACTCCTATGGATGGAGCAACAAAGAAAATTGCAACAGCGTTCATTGATTTCAACTCTCCTCCTTCCGTGATAGTGCAATATTCACGGTCCGTCAACGAGGAACTCTGATTTATAATGATTACTTTGTCAATGTCTGATGTCTACGCAGTCCGCTGCTGTTTCGCATGCAATGCTGTCGAGGAATTGGTTCGAACGGGCTGGATCCACGCAATTAGGAAAACGCTATGTTGCAATCTACGTACTTCAGGTCGCATCATTTGCAACACGCCTCACACGGTTCAAATCAATGAAAGCCTGCTACATATTCTGCGAGAAAACAGGTTGTGTTGAATGTTGCTCTCTTCCACACAACATTTCATTGAGGCGGTTAAGTAAGTATGTACGAGCAGAAATCACTTGTCTCTTGCTCCTTTTTTCGTCCATTGGGACTTGATGAGGTTCGATCTGGACACATGCACGACAAAGATGTGGCACTGTCTTCGGGGGCACAGACTCTGCTGCTCAGAGCACTTGTGCCTGTGATGAAAGGGCCCAAAGCCTCTGAGTTAGTTCGTGGTTCTTGTGGAGATTTGGACCCTTGAGAAATTCACCTCCGCCGTGACTCCGTAGTCCCAAAAACCCACTCCACAATGGACATCCCTCTTCTCTAAAAATCTCGATACGTATGTCATTGAGTGACATGGCACATCTCATTCTTTGTGTGAAGTCCTTCCTCTCATTGTCCTGCTGCACAAGTTAAGCTCACAGGAAAACTTTGGGACAAGCTTGCTGCAGTTGACTTTTGAGATGTTTGGGCAAGTTGCTCAAGTGAAAAAAAATTGGCCCGTAAATCAGTTCTCCACTGGTGCTGTTTTCACACAATTCGATTCTTGCATTTGTTGTGCAGCCGCTGCCAGTCAAAAGGCGACTTCAAAACCTTTGTTCGCAGATTTCGTTGAGATGATGTTCCTGACTAATTTGCAGGATTCTCCCAACAAAATACACGCACTTACGGACACAACAGATACACGATGAGCAGCCCCGAATGCGAGACGCACACACAAACGCAAGCAATTGCGTAATAAAAACTAAATCTTTGCTTGCAAAGCGTAAGAGATCTTGCAAAGAGGAAAAACACCAGCGCGCTGTGGATAAATGCAATTCTGAAACCACACGGTCCCATTTGGCAGGGATAGGCTGCTTTTTCTGATCAATTTGGGCCAATCTGAAATGCAGAGGAGGATAATGAACGGAATTCAAACTTTCCATAAGACTTCTCTGTTGTGCTATTTGTGTGAAAAGCATACACGAAAATGCCAGCGTATTCTGAAAGTTTTCAGGCGCCCCAAATCTGAATCTGCCCCAAAACCTGAATCTAGGATGGTTGTTTTTCAATGGCAAAGACAATCTCGTTGAGTGAAGCAGGCGTCTTGCATTCACACTGCTCCTCGCAGACGTGGTGAACACCAAGGTGAACACATGTCTCTCGAACAGCTCTCAACATGGGCGTGAGTCCCCCGAAAAGAGCCACAAAGTAATTAGCTTTCCCCAAATAGTACACCAGTACATCCCCTCTGAACCTGATAGCACCTTGGTGAGAGGCAGCGGGTGAAAACAAGATTTCTCTACTGAAACAGCAGCAAATGGCTTCCGATGAAACTAATCAACAACAAACTCGGTGTCTCGAGTTGCAGCGTGTTCGAAGAACATCTATCCTTTGGTCTTGGGAGGCCAAAAGAAAAATTAGGTGTTTTTGTTTCCTTTGTCTTTTTGCAAGGACAATGTGTCATCAGTATCACATCTTTTCCATTCTTGTCACTTCATACCAAAAAATCTGTGCACATGCAGGGGGATCGGTGTGGGAAAACAAATTTTTAAGCGGAGTGGAGACGGTTCTCATTGCAGCACAAACTGGGGACCATGATCAACAAGACTGACTGAGATGTGATTTTTGCTCTCAAAAAGGTAACCACCTTTTTCTCTCTGGCAAACAGTGGGAATAATTAGTTGAAGTGTAGAGTTGTTGGTAAGAGTCAAGCAAAATGAATATGTGTTATGCGCGGTGTGATCCGATTTAATCCGTGTACAGTCAGTCACGTATCAGGTTGTCACACGGCTGTGACAAGTCCAAGATCAGCATATGGGTGTAACAACCTAAGACCTAAGCTTGTACCTTTAGCTGTTTGTACAACCAGAGGAGAATCTACTCTGTGCCATGAGTACTCAATTGGACCCGCAGCAGCTTCCTCACATCCAGGTACTTATGCTTCTCTGCCAACCTTACATGTTTGGTGGGGTTTTCAATCTTGCTTGTATGTTACCATGCTAATCTGCTTGTGCTTGGGCTTAGATCTACGCTTATGGCGTACTAATGCCCTTACAGTATGTTTGCGTGTCAGTTTTCTCTCTCACGATCTTCAGGCGAGCAAGTCACTGAACAGTTCCCAGTCTGGACCCCGCACGTTCACCCCGACATTTTGAGCCGCGCGGAATCTTTTAATATGATGATTGTGTCTTTGGGGGACCAAATGTCGACCAAATCTCAAATTCCCTCCTCGCTGGAAAAAAAGATGAAAGTTTTTTAGTTTTTCAGTTGCGTGCACAAATAGTTTTGTCACGGCTGCAAATCTTTTTGAGTGCCGATGTCTGTTTGGAGGCACACAGCAAGACCAACAAGTCATCCAAGTGAATGTTTTAGAACGTATCGATGACAAATATTGCTAACACAAAACGAAATGTATGGTTTGACCAGTCAAAGATTCAGGTGGCTGACATGATGAATGTTTGGATCATGTTTCTTCCTGCACTTTCTCCATGATACTTTGATTCGTCATGGACAAAAATCGCAATGAAAAATGGACATGTGTCAAATATCCATCCAAGAATTTATTTTCCTCGATCAAACAAACCTGTCTGCCATGGCAGAACATCTGGTTCCGGTGACGTCGGGAGTTCTTGCCGATGTCGGTGATGTCCTCGAGTTAATCGTGCTGGTTTGAGGGAAGATGTTCAGCAGGCAGCTTTCTCAGGTCCAACCTGAAGGAATCACGACCTGTTTCTTCGCAAATGAGAATTCGATGGTATCTGCCTTAATTGTTGGTCGGCAGGCACACAGGAGTGTATCGTGCTTGAGGTAGCTTATTGACATCCATTCTCTGAAGGAAACATCCACGTATCGTGACTTGGCGACCACTCTGATGCGCAAAAGGTTGATGCGAAATTGAAGCAAGGCGGGGCACATGGACCTTGCTGAAACGCGGGGGGACGTCCAACTCAAATGAGCACCGCATTTGCACGAAATGAACGTTTGCACGAGTGCACAGCAAGTTGCGATGAGTTCGACTCTGACCAGAACATTTTCATTTGAAACTTCTGAAAGGAAAGCCTTCTACATAATTACATTTCGGCTGGTTGCTTTGATCAAAGAAAAGTGCCGTTTCATTCTTTGCTGAAAAGTGCAACTTCTGCAAATGTATTCTGAGCCATTTGCGGAGAAGATACGAAAAGCTCTGAATGGGCACAGAGGTGCGCAATTTCAGAAGATTAATTTTGTGTCCAGATGACAACAATGTTGATCACTGACGATTCTGCAGCCAAAATTAGACCACACTGAGTCAACGTACTAGCTCAGGCTTTCTCTGAACTGTTTGCTGGTCTTTATGACATTTATGGACATAAAATCTGAAATTGTCGGGGAAATGTTCTGAAACAGGACACTTGGCACACGAAAACGCTCGGTGTCCATGACTCCGTAAATCTGCACCTGATGGTCAGCATAAAATGGGTGTCTCAAACACGTAGAGGGACACGTGTCCATTAGAGATTGTTGTTGGTGAAGATGTGCCCAGCTGGGCCTTGACTTTCCGCCTTTAGCGGTGACCTCTCCACCACACCATCGCCATCAGTTCCTTTCTCAAATGTTGGGTGCACGTGGAGGCTTGGAATTTCAGATGATTGTCGAAATGCAGGTTCATGCAGATTTGCAGTTTCGGTTTGCGCCAACTGCATGAACGCACTGGAAACGTTTGTGAGCAAGCCCCGCACCCTCGCACAAAAGCATCCAGACACTTTTTTTGGGAAAAAAACCATTTGTCCCCTTTGCCCATATGCTCTCTTCAGACCTTGTTGGAAAGTCTGAGAACAAAAGTTGAACACCCTGACATTTTGCAGCATCATCACTCTGGAGAGACATCAGCAAAATTAACAAAAACTTTTTTCATTTTGTTGCGCTCAGCTGGTTTGGCTTGACCCACGATATTTTTCCACCCATGCACACCAAATCAGTCCCGTCGTTTCAAACGTTGTGTTGTCATCAAGCAGTGTTTGCAGGTCTCGCAAGATTCATTTGAGCAGGTGAAAAACAGTCACTATGTAACTTGATATTCTTGAGTATCATATTGTGCCAAAAGTTTGAGGTACTTGACAACAATGAGGACAGCAACTGCAAAATTTTGTGCAAGAAATTTTTTTCAAAATACAACTTTTGCTACAAAGTGCAACGCTTCCCTTCTTTTCCAGCTTTTGGCTGCGTTCACACTGCCACGGACGGGCCTGCAGCACGGGCTGTCCCTGGATGGCACGACCTTCATTTTTGACAACAGACACACTGGATGGCATGTCACATCAGTTTGCAACATTATTTTTGAATGTTGCAAGTTTCTTTCTTGTGTGAAAATTTTTTTTCAGTTAACTGTACAGTGAAGATTTGTATTTTTGAAGACCACACAGTAATATGTTTATGTTCAGTTGACGGAAGGTTGACATACAGTGCATTTCATTGACATACAGTAAAGTTTTGTATTTATGAGGACTATCCAGTAATATTTGTAAGTTTAATTGACTGTATATAATAAATATACCATTCAGTCCTCAAAAACACAAACCTTCACTGTACAATTCCTCAAACATAATTGCAAGAAGCAGCATAAGCCTGACTAACTGCCCCATCCAGGGTGTCCCATGCTACTGAATGGCTCTTGGATCAGTCCAGGAGATGGGGCAGCCCATCCAGTATACCCCATCCTGTGGGGTGTGTTTGCATCCATTGAAAATGCACTGGAGTGATCTGCTGGATGGGCAGTCGCGGCACGGGGTGACCCGTCTGACTGCCCCGTCGGTGGTGGTGTGTCCGCACCCTTTGGGATGTAGGCTGCATGAGTCGATGTGCAAAATTGTCCTCCTTTGAGAGTCTTCGGGATGAAGACAGCACGATGCTGATAAATTTTGAACAAACACCGAGAAGCAATTTGCAATCAATGTGATTTTTAATCTTGAAAGATTCTCAGGACTTCCGTCTTCGTTGCAGAGTTGGCACTTGTGTAAGTGTGATGCTAATTCTCCTTTCATTTTCGAACGCATGGCACACCTTGGAGATGTGTAAATCCAACAATCCACGAGATGTAATTCCCTTTCATTTTTGAACACTTTTTGCAACTGGCAACAATATATCACGAGGTGTGATTTTTTATCTCCGTTTCATGAGATTTTAAACTTGTTTGTGGTCACTGTAGTCAGGAACAGCACTTAGTGAACATGATAGGTGCAAAAGTGAAGACCACTTCCTTCATCCCTTGCTCCCCACAGCGTCTGAAAAGTTATGAAACAGTTTTTAAAAGGAATCGGCAAGTTGCTGTGACAGCCCCTATAATTGATCTTTTATTCAGATATTACCATTGCAATCCTGATCACTTTTATCTGCTGTCTTGGGTGTTGCACACCAAGTCGTTCATTGAAGAGTGCATTCCATGCAAGCCAGCTGAACGTACTTGCCTTCAGACTTCACTTCAGTCCAGGTCTTGAAATGAATTATTGGAACCACTTTGACTATTTGGTCTTGTTTCCTCACACAAGAGTAACCACAATGTGTTTGAGGAAATGTTTCTTTCAATTTTTGTTCTCTGCATTGACCAGGTTCACCCACTCTTTTTGCTGCAAATTCAAGATGCCTCTCGATATCTCCGCATCCCTTTTACTTTTAGTTCAGCTGTCTTTGATTCCAAAATGGTGAAAATAAAAAATTGAAAAATGGTCAACCTTCCAGACAGATTATTCTGTTTTGTCACAGGCATCTTCTCCAAGACCTGTTTTCCTTTGCCTTGGCATTTGTACCAGATAACTTTTGCAAATGCTGATGGCAACACAGGCAGCAGTGCGACATGTTTGCTCAGATCAATTCCAACGAGCATCAAAGTATCACACTTTCACAAATCTGATGTCAAGCAGTGACACACATCAAAACATAGTTTCCACAATTGTCACAGTGTTGTTCTAGCCAGTACTTCTTACTTGAAGTACACACTCACTCGCACCATAGTCCGCACGAAACGTTCTCACTGGTATACATGAGCAATTATGTGAGTCGGGTAAAGTCTGTTCTGTCTGGAGTCACTGGGTAGTGTCCAGTTCGCAGGGGCAGGTCTGATGACCTAAATGCAGTTGTGGCCTGAGCTCTAGTTCCTACTCTGTGGCCTGAGTGGCCACACATCTGCCTCTCTTACCACCATCTGGGTTCTTTGGCTTGGTTCCAGCTCTATTTTGTTCTGCCCCCTTTATCATGGGTCTGTCCACTCTCTGGATATGGCAGGCCAGCAGACATAGTCCTGTTGGTGTTGCTGGACGTTTCTTCAGAACTGACAACAAATACCATGAGTCTTTACAGTAGACTCTATCATATTGGTCTCCAGAAGAAACACACACGTTTTTTCGCAAAAGTGCCAGTGTCGCGCACAAAAATATTGATGTCAAGCAGAGGCCTATTTTTGTTTGATTATTTTTTCGAATGTCTCAGGAAAACACACCATTGCGAAAATAATATACGTGTGCTGAGACAGAACAAAACCTGAAGTGTCATGCTAACACATTTTGAGGCGAAAGCATCAAGGGCAAGCGTTTGAAAAGCGTTTTTCACGTTTCGTTTTCCAGAGTGTGTACGGACTTTGAATGAAGTGGAATGGAATTAGCGCTATTTTCTTTGGTTTCTCCAGCGGCAGAGTGGTTTCAAGATATTTTATGCTGTTGAGGAAAGTATTGCTGTGGATAGTTAAACTGTGCCCTGTGTTAGCTTTGCCAACGTAAGACAAGAATCCTGCACCTGAAGCGCGGTCATCCTGACATTTCGTGGCTATTCTCTTCATTCCCACTGGGGACCAGATGTTCGCTCCAGGCTTGTTTCTGCTTCATGTGTCCGGCACAATGTCTGTTGTCAGTGTCTGCAGAAATGAAGTGAGCGCTGCCTGGATGACACCGGGCGCCGACAGCTGCCCGCGCTGAGTGTCTCGTCCGTGTTTCAAAGGGAGTCGTCACTCCAGAGTGCGCAAATAGACTTTCGCTGTTTGAGGAAGCTGCCATTTCCTCAAAATTTGATGCTTTTAGTGTCATAATCATCATTTATTTGGTGACATTAGGTGCATTTGTCAAACATCGTGATCTTAGCAAGTGTTTTGGTGGCATCAAATGTCTGGTTGCCACGATTTTGTCAAAAATGAGGAGCAGCAAATGATATGCAGCCGACAACTTAGACCATTTGGTTTGTCTCAAATTGTTGTCACCTGCATCCAAGTGGACATTCGATTGCAGCAAACAAAATAGAAACGACATTTGGCAAAAGTTGTGAAGTGAGTTTTCAACCACCCAACAAACTGTGGAACAAACGAAAGAAACGGCTGTTGGAAATGTCAGCTGGAAAGTCACTGAACCCCGTTATTGAGCGCAATAAAGGGCACCTGAGTGGTCTAGGTATCAAGAGAAAAGTGATTGTAAATCAACCTGCAAAATCCTTGGAAATGAACTGTCCAGAAAGCTTTACTCGCAGAAAAAGACGCAAACATTGGACGCAGAAGTTTTCAATGAATGGCCTCACAAGTTCGTACTGCAGGGTTTCTCACGGAGCAATGTGGATAAGAAGGTCATTCACGTGGATCACAGATCAACACAAGTGGTGCATTCAGGAAGAACCTTCCCAGTGGACAGCCGAAACTTGCACTCATCCATTAGGCGCTCGTCGCGAAGAGGGGCTCTGAAACTCACGGTGTGATTCCTTAATGTGTTTCTTCATCCTGCCTGAGACATCCCTGTATCATGGCTGTTGTGTTTGCTGAATAGTGCTGCAAAGTAAACACGACGACAATGCCAACAATTTCAGTACGTGTTCCACGAAAAGACAGTCTTGGAACCAACTTAGAAATGTCAACGTCGACATCTGCTGTGCACGTTCTGAAAGCATTTTGATAAAAAGGGCCAGACATTTGGACCCTTTTCTGTGTTTTGATCATGCAGTCTTTGCGTCATTGTTTGTACCTTTCAGGATCACCACCTGTGTCGCTGCGTCATTCGACACGCAAAATTAGCCTTTGGTCGTGCAGGACCTTGACCACAGATCAACTCACGCGCGAAATCATTGTACAGATGCCTGTGTTCAGTCTACAACTTATCTCCCTTGCTTCTTCCTGTTGTTTTGACTCAAAATCAAACCGTCCAGTGACCCAAACCAAAGACGGGCACGACAAAAAGGGGACACGTTTCCTGCACAACGCCAGTCCGTTCAGGCATCTCCTGCAGTATCTCATCGCGCCCGCAAAACGCACCAACGAGGTGTTCAATCTATCCATGCAGCTGCAGGTCCCCGCGCACCTCTACAGTCACAAAAGAGAATCTATCCTTTCCCCAGCAAGGCGATTGAACATTGCCTCATTGTGTTTTCATTCCATTGGGAAATCTCTGCTGCACTGCTTGTTGATGTTTCAGACGCAATGTCTAACGAGTGTTGGGTTGGCGAAAATGCAATAAAGCATTGTCGCTCAAGCTGCGTCAGCTGCAGGGCGACTGAGATTGAAAGTTGAAGGGCTTGAAGACATGTTTACAACGCTTGAGATGAAGGTTAACAATTGTGTGCAGTCAGAAACATGAAGTCTGCCAGCAAAGTTAATTAATGCAACAAATAATCTGTCCCGCAACATTTCTGTTCGACAGAGATCCATCCTGGTTCATTTTTGGAAACAGTCCATCAATATTCTACTTTGAAAAGCCAGTGATCGTGAACGGTATTGACGTCGTCGCGACATTATGGTGTCAAAGAGCTTTGTTTGATGTGGAACGTGCACAGGTTCCTCAGGGAATACTCACAAAGAATAGGGCTTATCATATGAGGGCATTGCCGACAGAAGATGAGACCCGAGCATCGAAGTTCTAATCTCCATCTTCCTTCCTTAGGAGCTGTTTCAGGCGCTTCAATAAGCTCGTACGCACGCAAACTGCAACCGTACAAAATGCAAACTCACAGACAAAGTGCAGACTCTCTCTTCACCTTCAGCTCTGACGTGCAGAACTAACGCAGACGGCCCAAGGTGGCACGATTCCTTGCCAGCCCTTACAGGAGCTCTCGTAAGTGCATTTTGCGGAAGCGTGCAAAAAGCAGTGTGAGTCTGCTCCTTGCCTAAGTTGAGCAGACCTCTTGATTGCTTTGACATTTGCACAAATAAAAGAAGAGGTACTGACCAGCCCAGCTCAGAGAAAAGGCGGCACTAAGCAAGCTAATAGTTGAAATCAGACAATTACACTCCGGTACGAGTTTGTAATGTGGACACTTTGTTCAGCTTGAGCTCGTCCAGCTGCTCATGCACAGAAGGCAGGTCTGAGTCAAACGTTCTTTAAGTTTGAGAATGAAAAGAAACCTTGATCACACATGCGGAGCGAACACTTGACAGGGTCATAGAATACCGAAAGAAACCTCCGACCTCACTTCCACATGCAGTTGTCATTATTCTTGCAAAAGTTCACATTTTGCCGTCATGCACAGTTTCTATCGAGCAGGCAATTTGCAAAATAGGATAGCAATTACTTCAGTAAATTGGTTTGGTATTGTTATGAAAGCAGTTTTCCTTCAGGAGCAGCTTTCAGTCATTGTTTGCTTTCCAGAGCCCATTCAATGAAAGACGGCGTGTTGAAACTTATCAAGCCCCCGCTAATTGTTGCAGCCCGGAAACATCGTGCTGCGGCGCAAGAACACCCCAGGCAACGATGTTGAAGTCATCCGAACTTCATCTGCCGGCGGAGAAACGTGCAAATGCGCAATGGTGGGAGAAGCGGAGAAGCGGGGTGAGTGAAGTACGAGGAAGAATAATTTCCTTCCATTATCTTCGTGTCTCAAACCTGACAAGACAAGAATTTTGTTGGTCACATCACATTGGCAAAAATATCAACTTGTCTCTTTTGCAGACATCGTGGCGGGAAGCCTTTCGTCTCGAGAAGCATCAAAGTCACTCTTCAGAAAAAATTTGGTCGCACAGAAAATTCCTTGTCCAAACGAAAGGCTTCATCTGCTTCTCACGAGAATCACGGGATCCAGAGGGGGGGGGGGCTTCGTCACATTCTCAATGAGGAAGATCAACAGTGTTAGACTTGAGTACAACAACCTCTGCGCCGATTGCGCAAACATCGGCACGTATTCTCTTCTTTGCAGTCTCTCTTCTTCGCAATCCATCCGGGTTGTTTGGACAAGCCGCTGAGATTCCAAGGGGTGGGAGAGACCAGCGGTCATTGACCGTTTCGCCGCTCGGAATAATACTCAAAATAAGGGTACGAAACTCACTGTCCTCAGTGATATTCCGAGCAAAGTATTTTTACGTATTTTCTTCCCCCTTTTCTGTTTCCTGCAGCTGCTGCTATTCATACAGGGGCACATGTTCACACAACCACATGTGCTTTTCGACCATTGGATGAAACACTCCCCTTATGCAGGTCGCCCACTCTTGAAATGACAAGAAAGGGTCCGCACCAGCGAGGGGCTTTCTTGATCAGCCACACCTCAGTCGTAGTCTGAAGTTGATTGGATCACCCTGAAAAGAAGATTTGCTCGTCAGTGCGTCACTGACGTCCATGCTTTGTCAACTTCCCTTTGCGTACAATTGTGTAGCTTCCTTGTTATGAGCTCAAGTCTTAAAGTTTAGCCTGATTGAAAAGTCTTGCAACTTGAGATCATGTCGCTCGCCTCGTATCGGTTGGTGCACGACGGTTGGTTTCTGGAAAGAATTGGAAGGTCTGAATCAAGACAAAAGAAAATGTACTTTGTCTGTAGGACTCTTGACTTTCCTTACAAAATAATTCTTGTTGTGCAAAAGAAAAGAGACAAGATGGAATGTCATGCTTATTGTCAGGAAGGAGGAACTTGAAGACAATTCCGTGTTCCACAGAATTGTACAAACTCGAGTGATTCATACAGGTTCTTTTACAAACTCTGTGAGGTTGTTTCCCAAGACTTACCGACTCTTGCACTTCCAAGCAGTTGACTTGCACCCTGAGAACTCAAAATTTTTGGAATCTCTTGAACCGGAGAAACCCACAATGATCTTTCTTGGTGGTTTCCTTGGCATGAAGTGTAACAAAGGCAAAAAATGTGATCAAGATCTGCGCTGCAGCGTATAGCGGGTGAGCTATGTTCGTTCCTGCGCAGTCGCTGGTCAGCTTCATCTCAGCTGTTTGCAGAAATGATTGAATGCAACAAATATTACTCCGTTAATTATGCATCGTCATGTCTCCCAAGACTTCCACATCTTACAGCAAGGGTGTGTGATTTGCAATCCAAATTGTCGTGGTTTCAAGGGTGAACGATTGATGTTCGCAAAGACATGACCAGTTTTTAGCGCGGCATCTTGAACATGAAAAACGCTCAAATACTCTTCAACAAATGTTAGCGAGGGGACGAAAGAAGTTGCAAACTGAATTTGCAGTGAGTGCAGTGTTTTATCTGTTGTCTTCTAAATGAGTGCATTCTGAAATTGATGCAGTGGTGCCCATTTTGATGAAGGCCAAAAGGAGGAAAAAATAAGTTACAGTCTTCCGTTCAGGACCATTCTTCCTTGCCTTCAGCGGTCTCGCTCAATGGAACTCTGGAGTGTGCTTGTTGCCTCTTGGGGTTGTTTTTCTGATCATCTTGGGGTCCTCAAATGAATTTCACCCGAAACAGTAAATGTTTTTTTCGGTACGGTTCCTTTCTTTTGAGTAGGTCCCCCTTTGAGATGGTCAAGGGCAGTTTCAAATTGGTTTCAACGTTTGTTCTTTAGAATCAACTATCAACTTCCCACGGTTTTTGTGCGTGTCGTGCTTTCAAGTGAAGTTTTCTGTGGGATAGCTTCCTGTTTGTTGTGAACACGCACAAGACATTTGAAATCGAATCCAAACTGAAGTTCAAATGGCACTGGCCAGTTCCAAAGTCACGAAAAAACACTTTTCGCTTGCGACGATGAACCAAAATAATATCTCGTTTCGTGTCTCGCAAAAAAAAACACAACAAAGTTGCAAAGTTTGGAAGTGCCCAAACGCACTCGAACTGCCCACCAGGCTCGGAAACAGCAACTACAGCACGCTGCCTGACTATCAGAACGCGAAGACTAAAGAATTACATTCTGCTATGTCACACGAATGAACTGTGTAACAACAGAAGGCAATTCTGTTGTCTTCACATTCTGATAGTCAGCATTGTGTTGTAGATTAGGTTAACCCACTGACAGACT
>JAAUXT010074386.1_pt1 | contig 18674 bp, 14 predicted proteins | sample 7278171 | NCBI WGS metagenome assembly JAAUXT01 (sample SAMN14350112, study PRJNA611818) | marine sediment metagenome | isolation source: surface marine sediment (1.8m) | place: French Polynesia: Moorea | collected 2018-08 | reverse complement strand
GTTGAGAAAAGATATCAAGGAAGCCTGATATGAACACTGAAGGTTCTGTGTTGAACCACACGGGAGATATTGATGGGCATCGGGAACATAAAAAGCATGCCTCGTACCACACCAGCTGGTGGGACCAGATCACCACGGTGTACAGTCTTTTGCTGACTTATCGTGATGCAACAGGGTGTCGAGAAGTATGAATATTCTCCGGTTCTGATTCTTTTTGAACTCGTTTTGTGCTTGGGCTCTAATGTGCAGAACAAATGTCTACGTCGGGAGCGCAAACATTTCGAAACCTGACAGGAGCCCCGAAACAATAGCAACTTGCAGAATCCAACGAAACCTAAAGGCAGCTGGACAAAAAGAACTTGCAGATTTGGTTGTGTGGCAAAGATCAATGCAGTGCCACAAGCATGCACCGGTGACATTCAGAATAACGGGAGTTTTGAGAAACAGAACAATCAGACGGAATGGGATGGCGATAGTCCAGTCGCAAAGCTGTCGGGCGCTAAAGGGGCTGCGGAGGCGGCGTGAACATAGGAAATAGGAAATCTGCGTGATCATTGAAGTGTTTATACGGCAGTCACCCGGAAAATAATTTGTTTGATGGTGTCACCTCAAGGTATTCGGTGAATATTTGAAGTCCAAAGACAGGAGATGTTTCCGCTTTGGGCGATCGAAGAACTCGTCCAAATTGGAAAGGTATTTGTGGCGTTGTTCATTGACAAGACGTTCTTTTTGACGCTCTTGGTGTGTTCTCGAGTGACGCCACAATTTAAATGTTCATGTCGAACAGAAAACGGGGAAGACATGATCACAGTGGGAGAACAACGTTTGAAATGTGGTTTGCCGAACAAACGAACACTTTGCGGAAGGTAGCACTAAAAATTCACCCCCTGGGGATCTGATCCTGCGGACTGCCTGGATGTTGTTCGTATTCTTTTCACGTGACTGTGGACACTGGCTGTGAAACAATATGGCATGTGATGAGAAAGCAGGTGCTATCAAATGGTCCGCAGCGGTTTCATCTGTCACAGGTTGCAACAGATGCCACAAAATGCAACGGTTTGCATGCAAAGAACAGGTTCGTCAACTGCTTAGCTGCGCAAAGCTCCTGTTCCTGGCAACAGGAGTTTGCTTTATTTCATGTTTCCAACAAAGATACACCACTGAAGCGGTCTGTTGTCATATTTTCCAGCTGACGGACCTCAACAAAAGTGTGCGTGATCAGAGGCGCGACCACAAGCAGCGTTTTGTCGGGTGGGGGGGGGCACATCCTCCTGCAGAAGCCCGACTTCGGACTTCCTTTGTTGCAACATTTGAAAAAAACAAAAGACTGCTCAAAAAGGGGCCCAAGAACAACAAAGTGCGCGGCGACAGCCGAGCCATGGGCTTGTTGCAGTCATCGTGATTTCTGTTTGTTACTGGCAGGCTTAGAAAAAGATGACAAAATTCCTGTTACTCCGGTATCGCTTGAGCTGTCTCTAAGAGCACAAAGGTCAGCAAGGTCTCATGTCTGCTGCCTCCTTGGTGTAAAAATTAAGGCAAGTCCTGCTCTGGTTTGCACCTTCCTCAAAAGACAGATCAGTCCAATGCCCCTGGGTTGGACCTTCTTCAGAATGCAGGTGGCACCCCAGGGTTGTATCTCGTGCCGAGTACAATCACAAGACTTGCATAAGGGGAATAAAGTTCGTGTGCAAATTGAAAATTTGTGGTCCTCCCTTTGGAGAATGTGAGCGGTGTCCTGCATACTCACAATTTGGTTCCCAGCATTTATCTTTTTTAAGCGTGTGGTCCCGAAGGGTGTTACCAGACGCTTGGTGAAATCACCATCAATCTGTATGTGTGTATGTGGACATGTTGAGTTTGCCCCCCCCCCCCCCAAACTCAACATGGTGAAAATCAACCAGGGTCATTTTCAGGCCATTTTGAGCATTTTTGGTTTTTTGGGTTTGTTGAGTTTGGAGGGGGGCAGGCCCCCCCAACACCACCCCACCCCACCCCCGAACTCAACATGGGTCATTACCAAAAAAATTTTTTTTTCTTAAAATGGGAAACTTTTCAGTCTCTGAACGTTCTTCGCTGACCAGCTTTTCAATCTGTTTTTGTTGGGGACAGGACGGTTTGCGAGATCAACCAGAAATTTCAGTCTTTCGTGGAAAAAACGGTGTTCTACCAAACGTTCTTACAGAAAGGAAAGCAAACAAATTCATTGAGGTCACTCTCTGTTCAAAGCAGACTTTCCAACAAAGTTTCGAGTGGTAATCTGTGCAGACCTTTCTGTTATTGATGGCGTGAGGTTCGTACACGGCAGCTGAAGGAAGATAATCAAGAGCATCGCATGTCTTAACAAGACACAGCAGAAGCTTCGAGCAACCGCAGAACGCGACACGCACAGCAAGGCGGTGGGAATTGTGGACACAAGACACAATTGAATGACCTCAGACACAAGAGGCCATCCTCAGAAGCTTCTTTGTTGGCTGACTTGGTGTTCTCACACGAAACATCCGGACAAGAGAATTTCTGGGGCTTGTCTTTGAAGCTGCGTTGTTGTGGTGTGGAAAATGACGCGACTTCCAGCAGTTTCTGCAATTTTCATTTCTTTGCGTCACAGCTTGTGCAGTTGAGACAAATCACCGGTCAAAGTTTTCAGATACACACAAGCTTCATCCTGCACATTTTCACCCAGACGTCATGGTGACGGATGCATGTTACTTTCAAATCAGGATCCCAACTTCCCTCGAAGAGAAAAGCTGCTCACACTGAGCTGCAAGGTGAGACTTGACACGAGGCGCCGCGGAAGTAATATTCGCCCCGCGCCGCGGGATTGATCCCTGGCCGTGGGATTGATCTATTGAGGCTTTGAGCCGCTTGAAATCATTCCACTACAACCTTTGAACAGATGTAAGTCCGCTAAGTAGAAATCCCTCTGCCTTCAGGGATCGATTGGAATTGATTCACTTCCTCCAAAGATTGAACTTTGATGGTGGAAAAAATCAATTTTGGTTCATTTCCTCAGAGGTATTGCGACAGATTATGACAATTTTTTTTGCTGTGGCTCAGACAGCGAGACGCACAAGAACACCAGTGTTAAAATGGCATGTCTGAAGCGCTCATGTCCTGAGGTCAGCGTCTGGTTCAGTTTCTGCCAGTTCTTGCAACGCTTTCTCCAGTTTTCATCGAGAAATTTTGTTTCTGAAACCAATCCTTTTCTGGCCTGTGAGGCCATTCCCAATTCCCAAATCCATGTTGGGATAAACCAAGCGTGCATGAAGACCAGGTGCACCCATTATTTTCAGACTACTCGTATGCTTCAGCCGCACTTCAAATTTCCATTTGCCACACTCTCTTCTTGCAAATTTTGATAAACTGCACCAAAAAATTCATTTGGTAACATGGACGATGTCGCAGCTTTCGAAAAATGGTGTGACACTGCCATGCACATGAGACTGCAGACTCCATGTCAGAGCAATCTGGCGGTGCGCTGCAGTGTGCTGAAGGTGCAGGGACGTCAAACTCCTTGTCTTGCTGCAAACAAAACCCCAAGTTGATGCGTGTGCAGTTTACCGAAGAAAGCCCTTGAAGTGTGTTGAGACGTGTGATCTCTCGCGGCTTGCAAGGTAACTTGAACAATACAGCAAAGAAGGCAGACTGAATAAATGCAGCAAAAAAGCATCAAAAGCATCAAAGCTGCCTGTTACTGTGCGAAGCAATCGATACGCGATGAATGTGTAAACGTACAGTTCCCTTCAGGCTCTTGGCAACTTGTCGCACCTTCCTGCTGTCTCCTGCAACTCAGTCAGGATTCTTGGACTTCCGAGCGCACTTCTGTGCACAAACGACAAGTTTCATCTCCGAAGTTGTTGAAACTTAAATTCAGTGTGAAAATACACTTCATATGAAACGCTCAACTGCAGTCAACACTTGAGCTGTCTGCACTTTTTCTTCCGGCGGTTTCGATTTTTAGCGAACCGAGTTTCGCGTTTGGGATGAGAAATTGACCTGCAAAACAAGGTTGCAGCCGAAACAATAAAAAATGCGCTGAAATCAGAAACTGTCGTGTGTAATGTGTTCCATGTTGTCGGAAAAGTTTAGCCCACCCATCCAATCCACGGTTGTTCTCGAAGTAATGAGTCTGGATCAATTAATCTTTCACCACATCGTACACACAATGGAAGGTTTCAACACGGCGAGGAAGAAAACCGCAGGCTTTTCATGAGGGAGATCTTCTGCTTCGGTCAGGTTTTCTCCCAACAATAGAATTCAATTTCGGAATTTTAAGTACAGTGTGGCCGGACCATTCTGGCTTCGCCGCATTGTGTAACAATTGGATGTTGTCAGCGTGAGGCCAGTGCTGTGGATTCTCCAATATCCTGTGCGTCTGAGTGTCGAGTCGCTTCACCATATCATCTGCGCCTTTTGAGGCCAGAGCCCATTCTCCCAGATGCATGTCTAATAGGTCTGCCTGTCAAAGGTGACCAAACCGGGCAGAGACAGTCGAGGCACAAGCAGAACATGTACTCGCGAAAGTCATCTGACTCCTTGCGACGTTTTCTGCCACTGATTGAGACCTTGGAACAGATTCTGCACACACAAGTGTGTGGAGTTAATTACGGGTTGGAAATGGATGTGCGGAAGAAATATTATTGGTTGATCACCTCAGAGCTTTTGTTTTGGACAAATGATATCTGAAGAACTTGCGTACAACAACTGCGAATTTCTCGACGTAGCTTGAAAACATGTTCTAGAATTTAATCCACATCGCGAGCCACCTCGAATACACCGGAGACAAACGGCATTGCTGAAGTGACAACACTCGTCGGAGTTGCTTTGTGCTGCACAAAAGAAATTGCCAAACCCCCTGATCGAAAGCACAAAGCACCTCGTTGGAGTGGGTGGGGTTGCCGGTGAAAGCAAAACCTGCAGACCTGCCCACCGGCATCTGGATCCTAGCACCTTGGTGTGTGACCTTCAGCCAAAGAAAGCACGAAATTTTTCCTGGCCTTTTCAGGCACCGTGTTTGATTAAGGGGGGGGGGGGAGTGCCGCGCTCCCTCTCCAGGCGTGGCCTTCTTGGTTGAATTTGATTTTGGGCCCCCAAGGTTTTGGGCCCCCTGACCTCAATACTGGTTTCGCTGGTGTCATCATGGATCTTTTCATGTTGTCATTACCGGCACTTTGAAATACACTTTTGTGCAGCCACACGAGTTTGGATTGACAGCAATTTTTTACCCCTGTCTGTGGGCGGTTCGATCAAGAAAAGCTGTTGGAGACGTAGTTTGCCCGTCTCTTCGTGTCACAAATCCGGGAAGAAACCGCCCAGGAGGCGGGCTGACGCGTCTTCTGAAGAACTGGGGTGAATCTCTTTCCAATCCTCTTTCCAGCAATGTTAAGTAATCTCTCGAGTCGAAAAATTGATCACACACTGTTCTATTTTGTTCGGAAGATATGCAGATCGAATCTCGCTGAAAAATATATACTCGTATTCTGCGTTCTTGAATTTATTCAACGTCCAGAAACGAACGAAATCAGCCGCAGAAACTTGACAAATCTGCCGCCATAACTGACTGACTGAAAGAGGATTTTGACTCATTCAAAAGGTAAACGGTGAGAAGCTTCAGTCTGGTTTGGGAACTGCACTGCTTGTCAAGTAATGATTGATTAAAAGTGGCTGACCCCTTTGATCTGTCGACAGATGACAGCGTTTGACACCCCGATAACCCACCGGGACAACAGCTCCTGGGTTACTGAGACCAACGGCAAAACCTTCTGCTTGAGTTTACACAAACTGGTGTTTTACTCGTTCAAAATCAACCACATTCTTCCAGAAGAGGTTTGACGAAGTGACTGTAGCTGTTGGCAACCAATCGGCGAAGAAAGGCTTTGACCGGGGAAATCTTGAAGCATCTTGCGTGGGTGAAATTTTCAAAGGCTTGATGTGGTTCACAGTGAACTGAGTCAGTGTTGATCCTTTCGCGAACGTTCAGAAAGACACTGGTGTCGTGGATCCGTCGCACAAGAATCTTCGCGTTGAAGTAGTGACATGTTTGGCTTTCTCGGTTGGTGGAGCGAGGAACATTTTTTGGCGATTGACTGTTGTCTGTTTTGCTCCACACATGTCACAAGTCTCACTTTGGACGTTGTGGATTGTTCTCAAAACTGGCCTGAGCTTTGGAATCGTGATGTTCACTGCAGCTGGGCGAAGGGTTCAGTCAAACCGGCAATCGTTTTCACGAAGTCATGTACGAGGGGTCTCCACAAACTTTCCTTCCCTCGGACGAATGCGAGTGAACAAAATGCACAAAGTTTCTTGTCTTTGTGAGAAGGAAACTTGGGACCAATGGCACTATTGACACCTTCCCCAAGAATGGCAAACTTTGTACAAAACTCGACAAAATTATTTGCGAGAGAAGGAAAGTTTGTAGAGACCCCTCGTACGTACGAATAGTTGTGGCCGTCGTCAAACAATGCGTGTTCCTTGTGCTCGAGAGTTATTGCGACAACAATCGAAAAAAAACTTCTTTGACACGAACAATCAATGCGGATCACGTCGCACACGCTGAATCGTTCTTTTGACATCCTCAGAATCTAAAATTTGTTCAGATTTCACAGGAAAAATTCTCCACGTTCAAAGTTCTGTTGGCTTGCATGCAAAGCCTTCGCCAGACAAACTACCAATTTGACGGTTCAGGTCCGGCCAATGAAAATTGTTACTCGCATCGTTGAAGGAGAAGTGGGGTTTTCATTCGATTTAAAGAGGTCCACTGTTGGTGGACTGAGCAAGTTTCGATGCGACCCGTTGATGAGATTTGTTCTGGCCTCCTTCTTCTGGTGAAATTCCATTCGACTGTTGTCCAGTTTTTCTAAAATGGAAAGAAACGTGCCTTTTACCGTTTATCTTCGTCTGGACAAGTGAGATGGTTCGGCCTTCACAAAACGACAATGCAAAACCAGACTGGATCCGGAAATGTGCCAATATGTTCGCATGTGCCTGAATCAGTGACTCAGCAAATCAAATCCAATTTTGCAGCTTCAGCGGCGTGTGATTCAGCCCTGATACTATTCATGGCGGTCCCAGCAAATCATTCGGTCGAGTTTCATTGACGCTCAACGGAAGTAGAAAACCCCCTCACAAAACTAATCACGGTGTGAGGTGAAATCATCAGAAGACAAGCGCAAAGTACTCCTTTGGCAAAACACCACGACAATAATACACATGAACAGCAAGTGAAATCTGCAAATGCACTTGGAAAGGGAAAGAGATTCATGCTTTTTTACGACCGGCAGTAACGTTGCGAACACTTTCTCTGAACGCGTCTTCCTTGCTTGGCTTGTGATAATCTCGGGTCCTGACCTGATGGCAGCCCCAGTGCAGAGACTTGAGTAAGCTTTGAATGAAGAACAAAACTATGGGGTTCTGAAGGACCACACTGTTATGTTGAACTCCAGAACAAGTCTCAATGAGACGCCTCGACCTCGACGTGCGTCAGGCGCCGGATGTTTGTGGTCGATGAATTTGTGACGTTGGAGAACTGCAGGTCCGACCCCACTCATTGACGGGCTCTGTTTCCAGTTCACGAGTTTTTTTGCCAATTTTGAAATCCAATCAGAGGCCTTACAAAAAATCAGTCGTGCGAGAAGAAGATTCCAAAACACATTATGTGAAACAACGCAGAATTTTGTTGAAGGGGAGGAACTGGCGTTGTCTGCAAAATATGGGGTTGCTGTTGGCACCAATCAGTTTCTCTTTTCACACTGTGTGGAAAAGAAACAACTCAGAGCGAGGTTTCTCTCGGCCCTGTGTGATGTAGTGGCTGGGTTTCCACCGTAATGAACGGAACAGAAATCGCACAAGACAACAGATGGGTGGAGCATGGAGCCTTGCATCAAATGTACTTCATTAATCAGTCAAGTACTCTTGCACTTACAACTTGTTACAAGGTTCCAAGGCTCGCACCCAAACCTTGCGTTAATGCACGCTGGCTTCTGATTCCAGGTCGAATGTTTCAAACAGAGAATTGTTGATGTGCGAACTTCCGGTCGTGGGCAGTGCGTCCGCAGCTGAGTTACCGGATCCCGAAGAATCACCAGGTGTTTCTTCACTGGTATTTCTGAACATGGCCTGGCTCCGCGACTGGCTTTCTCGTAAACCCAGTCTGAGCTGAGTGAATGGCCTCGAGTTTCTCAACTGCCAGATTACGACGCGCGGTTTTGTTTTGGCCCTAAATTCTCCTTCTCGCTCAGCATGAGCCGCAGGAACCAGATTCCGCCCAGACGCGGTTTATCGGACCAATTTGCGATGCACTGGGTTCAGAAAGCGACATTCAATCAGAGAAGATTTCGTATTGTGATTGAAATTTTCCAGTGTATGATCTCGAATGAGCGTAAGACCCTTGGCGTTGTTTTTATTGTGACTCTCCAAACACGGTGCACAATCCATCATGAACACATTAAGTTCGCAGAAAACCTCAAGACCAGAGAACCAACATTCTACTGCTATCCACAGTGGACATTTGAAGTGTACTCATGCTGCGCAAGCGTTCCAACAGAACGAGTCGAATTGCCTTTGTTCAAAACTTTGTTTGCTTTATTGTTGCAGGTAAACTGGGGGTGGCAGCGTCAGTGTGTTTGCGTGAGTAGTAGTAACTCATCTTCTGCAAGATGGTGAGTACAAAATTCTCCTTTTGTGGAAATGAAACCACCAGAAACCACCAGACTGCTTTGTTTGCGATCTGTATCGCAGACATTTATGTCACCAATTCCTGGGGGAAAAAGAACAAACTTCCCTGATCGGACTTGTTGAAGGCAAGTTGGATCGGATCGCCATTTACTGTTCTGTGGACCATTTGGCGACGTGACGGACGTCGCTGTGAGAGCTGTGTGGCCTCGGAGTCACTGCATTATTCGATCAGCACCTGATTTGCTCCAGCCTCCCTCCTTGTGTCTCCGCCTTTCCATCATTTGCAGCTCGAAAGTGATCGATTAGTTTCCAATTGAGCCTGAAATGAAACGTGAGTGATAATAGGGTAGATAGCAGGGCCAGGCAATCAGGGAACATGCAGCGGTTGCAGGATATGGAATCAGTACTTGTGGAGTTGGACGTCGTGTGTGTGTCTTCGAAGGCATCATCATTTTACTGGCACAGTTCGAGTGACTCAGACGGCCCCTGGAGTACCAAAAGAAAGCAACACTTTGGTTGTGCTTCCTGTGGCCAATAGAAAGCAGACAGGCGCCACATTCTGCCTGACAATTGAGAAGAAAATCGTGAGAAGGTTTTGAAGCTTTTGAGAGACACAGACACAAGTGAAGTGGAGCAATTGCGTTTTATCCTGGAAGATAAAAAGTTGATTGAACATTCCACGTGTCAATTAGATTCGGTTGCTCATCCTGCAGAAGTGAACTAAGTCCAGATTGCACCTCGTGGTCTCTCGGCGTCGATGTGGGACTAGTGCTGCGTTGATGCTGTCAATTTTAGTTTGGATCTGGAGTTTATCAGTTTTGCTTGATAGAAATCGGGGGCTGGGCTTCTTTTTGGACAGAATCTGCTGTTTTGGGTGTAAATCGCAGGGGGCTGTCATCACAGCTGGCTTTTGATGACACACTGTCACTATGTATCACGACCACGTCAGCTTTTTCGGCAATCTTCATTTCGTTACACGCCCCTTTCGCTCACGTTCGAAAAAAATGTCAGGGCAAGCAAAGCACAATCCAGCTTCCAGCCGTACAACTCGGACACAAGACACACAATCACACAATTGCCTCGTGTGCTTTGCCTCAAGTCGTTTCGTTCAAAACAGGCAGGATGCTGTCTCATCGCATTTTGGCACCTGGTCTTTGGCTGCATGTGTTGATTAGACTGGGGCAAATGTGCCAAACGCGCCAAAGACACCAGATTTAAAACAGCTGGGCTGCAAATTCCTTCCAGAGTCAATTCGAGGATCTGACATTGTTGAGACGGGCGCAGGAGAATATTTTGAAAGCAAGAGGAAAAGGAATTTGAGGCCCGTGATTTATAGGCCTTGTCATTTGGTAAATTTAGTTCATAATTTGATTCCCGTTGCTTCGTGAACACTGATTCCCCAACAAGACAACTTCATTGCTCATGCTTGTGTCGGGATCCTTTCTCGTAAAGTGTCTGCGGAAAATGCTTTTTTCGTGAAGCATGAATAGCAAGTGTTTCAAAGACAGAATCCTTATGAATCCTCCTGAAATTTGTTCTGTCGGATCGTTTTCCACAAGTGCGTTCAGCGAGCCCTGCTGTTAACGTTTCACGCTGAATGGCAGTGTGCTGGTTCTCCGCCAATTAGTTGTCGCGTATCGTTGCTACAAAAGGATTTGCCAACATCGCAAGGTTGCATCCGTGCACGGAAACGTTCGGAGTCGGCACAGATCACATCTGGTTTTTTTTCACCTGAAAAAAGACTCTCTCAAGGAAAGAAAACCTCGAGGTCTGTAGTCAGCATGCAAGCTGCGCAAGGCGAACATGTTCATATTTGTGGTGGATGTACTTTACAAACGCAATAAACATTTGTCCCGTGTTATTGTGGAGGTCATTCTTCCTCGACATGTGCTGCAATAAAGCCGCCTTTTAGAAGCAGGGTGTGGCGTCGAGAACCCTGAGGCAGGAAAACCAAGGGAAACAACGCTAACCGCTTCTGACCTGCATCATAAAATATCATCGACAACATTTTGATGGAACTGGGCGGATTATTATTATCTGCAACGAATGCAGTTCCATTTCAGACGTTTGTATTTTTTGAGCAGCGATTTCACGCGGCTTTTGCGCTCAGTCTGAGTGAGTTGTGTACTGCTAGTGGCAGGTTAGGCTTTGGCACATTTGGTATTTTTTACTACAGATGAGATTTGGAAGCTTTTTCAGCAATTTGTGCTCTCATGAAGGTATAGATCTCAAGCAGGCATTTCAGTGTTGGCTTTTCATTGCAGCTTTTGCTTGCCACTCTCAACTGAAGCAACGGGGAAATTGTGCAAATAGAATAAAAACCACACCACGCTACTTCTTGGCCAATGATGATGAATGAATCAATCTGCAGCTCTGAATGGTGTAAAACTTCCGCGCAATCATGTTATCCTGAAATTACGAGAAAACCTTTGAAGGAAAGGGTGACATTCTCTCACATTGGGCATCAAGACTGACGTGTCCGACTCAGTGAACATGAGAACGGTAATTCTTTTGGCAATCTTCAGAATATACATCTGGAGAATGACAGAAAACGGTGCGATGTATGGAAATGTCATGAGTTGAAACAGACCACAGTGACAAGGCAGAATCTACGCGTGTCGGATACCGCAACGTCCACAGAACTGTCGTCCAGCCCTGAAGTTTTCAAGACCTGACTGTGCTGCAGTGATGGCGGCATCTTAAACCTGGCTCCTGGCAGCATTAGCTTGTTACCAAACTTGAGCGTCCAAGTCAAGCCGTAAAGCGACGGTTACCTTTGATCAACCTGTCCAATAAATATCAACATGCGAATTCCAGAGATGTTTATGGGATGTTTCCCGATTTAGCATGACGAGCACGGAAGAAGCCTGGCTCAGGAAATTGAGACCACCTGCCCGATTGTTGCGCATTTCTGCGATGACTTGGGTGTACCGGTTCTGGATTGATGCCGTGCAAATTGTCATGTTGGCGTATTAGCGTTTCATGGGTTTGGTCTCCCGGTGGTCTTGATCCTCCACAGCAAAAGGACGTTTGTTGGACGGCGCAATGTTTCTTGATCAATACGCAGAACTTTGAAATGGTTCATCAGGTCCTCATTTATTCAGATATGGAAACCAATGTTCTCAGGAAAGATTGGTTCAGTGTGCAAAGAATGTTATTCCTTGTAATTTGCCCATCTCGTGGTGAGGATATCATTTCCCTCAGCACTCATTACAAACCCATTACAATGATTGGCACTTCACAGGAATCGTTCTACTCACTTCAGGACAGACGTTTTTGGCCTCAGCTTGGGATGGGGAACAAACGGAAGCGACGCAGCGAAATGCTTTTTCTGCCTTTCTACACAAATATCAAGAAGAATTTCGTGGGAAATTAACGAAGTGTTTTCGACGTTAATTAAGCTTCCAATTATCTTACAAAAGTCCACAACCCTGAAAATACTCAACAAAGTGTTTGAGGTGAACTCGTCAGCTGACACTTCATCCAGAACAGTCTCTGACACGACAAAGGTTGGCGTCCATTTTACCACATTCTGACACAGACAAAACAACGCCGTTCTGAGAGCGAAGGCTCGCCGTCAGCTCAAGTATTTTTCATGGCTGGTCTAACCGAGAAAAAATTACGCGAGTGAGGCTTGGGAGATGCGGAGCGTCATCACTCGCTGCGCTGGAATGCTGTTGGGATGAACCCGATCTTGAGCAGGAAATACTTCACACATGTCCGAAAGAAATACGCAAGAAACTTGCTCTGTCAGAGAAGGAACCTGATCGAAGGAAATCAGTCACTACCTCTGGGAGCACAAGGTTCTTCATCGTGTCTGTGTTAAGATCGTTTTCTGTTTTGTCTCTCATTTTGAATGGTAAATTGCACGTGCACAAGTTTTCAAATCAAAAACTGCAGCTTGCACGATTGTATTTGTTGTCATATTTTTGCCCATTTTGTCAGGTTGTTGTCAAGACTGTGAGTTTGCTCAATCTGTAACTGTGCACTTTCTGCACTTCAGCATTGTTTTGCTCAACGATCACAAGGAAAACCCTGTTTTGTACAGTTCAGTGTCCTTGTGAAAATACACTCCAGATGATTTGGTCAGAAGTTGGAATCTCAGAAGTTAGCCAGAACATTGATTGACCCAGAAGTTAAGTGATGGGGCATGAGCCCAGGCTCACCAAGTCAAACCATCACACACCCAGAGATGAAAAAGCTGACGAAAGGTACATTTGAGTTGTCTGCAATTGCTCTGTGTTCGTTCACTTCGTCAAGACGCTGCAAAAACTAGGGTCATCTGAAGTTTCCTGGCTCGGAACCAGACCATCGATTTGGGCTCAGGACATTGGTGTTCGGGCTCTCAAGAGATCAACTCGGAAATGACTGCCTGCCCCCCCCCTCCTCCAGGTACAGAATTCGGGTCCTGGGAAGTCGGACTGCAGGTTGGGAGGAGGGGTCGGAATCCGCCCATCGGATTCGAACGTGCACCAGTTGGACCCCCTTGCAAAAACTCGTGATTGTTTGCAGGATTCTGTTTGCTGGAATTTTTGCTGCGAATGATGTTCGTTTGTACGAAGAACCCTCTTGGTCTGGCACACATGATCTGGAAGATTCACCCAGCGGAAGTGATGTTGCTTTGCGTGCGCATTCCTTTTGATGGATGTCGCGAGTCAAATCTTCTCGTGGAAACACAAAGAGAAGCTTTTCAGGAAGAGCTAAGCCTGTCTGACGCACATCGTCCGTATGGATAAAGCAGATGACAGCGCGCAGCAACAGTTGACTTCCATGCAGCCTCCCCCGCACTGGCTGGTTCTCTCTGTCTGGCACGATGATGATCACAACAAAACAACATCCGAGCCTTGATACTCGCAGTGTGACACTGACAGAACATGGGGTGGCGAACCCCCGATTTGCAATGCTGATGTTGCCAGTGTTTTGACTCAAAGTTCAACTGTCACATTCTGATACGGTGGAACTGAAGTTGGACACCAATTTCCATCACAAATACGTTTGAGCTGATTACGAGTGACGTGACATGAACTTTTGAGTGTGTACGTCAGAAACGGTTTGTCGAAAGCAAGATGTCAAGTCCTTTCCAGAGTCTCCACTGAGCGTAATTGAAGTTGTGCCTATGAGGTCATGACCATTTGATTTACATTTCCAGGTGCTTTGCTACAAGGGTCAACTGTTTCGTGTCTTGAAAATACGTAGTTGAGTCCAAATGTGCAAAAATTTAATTAGGACTCAACTTATGAGCATGTACTCGTACAATGTTTGTGCAAACCAAATCAAAACTTATAAAGACAGGCAAGTTTCACCAGGAACAAGTAAGCTCTCTGAAGTTTGAACAGATAGGCTTGAAACAATCGTAATGATGATGGACTGAAGCACTGATCCTGAATGAACAGCTCGGGTTAAATAATCACGGATGGATACGAGGCGAAGAACGAAACGACTCTCGTTTTCAAGTTTCTCCGTGTGAGTGGAGCAAAGGGAGATTGATGCCGCTGCTGTATATCAGGCAACACCTTCGAGACGCCACTTCCTGCAGCACAGCTATTGTTCTGCGGTGCACAAAGAAGGGGATCGGTGGCTGCGTGACGTTTCCTGCCCTGTTGTTTGCGTGCCAGGCAGAGGCCGTGCTCTTTAATTTCAACCCTGGGATTATGTGCAGGTTCAGGTGGTGAGACACTGTGAGTACTGTTGCCTCGGTGACACCCAACTTGAAAATGCGTCACAAAAGACGCGAGAATGAGAAAGTGAGAAGGGGCGCACACCTGACGCTGCGGCTCGGAGCTCTGTTCTCCATCAATACCGGTGCGTCGCGTCTGTGTTGTGCTTCCTCCCCTACCGCACGCTGCATTTCCTTCTTTGTTGCCTCTGACACTCTGGCTTCATGTCATGTAAGCAGCTTTTGTCGTCTGTGTATGTAAAGCATGTTAGTGTAAATTGCCTCTCCCAAACGCTGCATTTGTCACGTACATTCAGCATGTCTCTACTGTTTGTCAACGTTTGGCTGCTGTCATGTCCATTCACGAACCTGTCACTCGTACAGGTTTTGCTGCAGTTCACGTTCGGGTGCTTCACGATCGGTCGTGATGACAACAGCCTGTGAGGAAACAAGCTCTCAGATTTCAGTTTTGATGCGAAGTACGAGTACGTCGGTTGCAAGTTCTTGCAACGTGCGACGTCCGCTCCCTGAGCGTGGTCTCAAATTTTCAGGGATTTCGTCCTCGTGCCCATTGTTAGCGTTCGGTTTTCCTTCGGGCGACACAGTGGAAGTCACGCGAGATTCAAGTCTGAACACGTATATCTGATGGGTCTTCTCGGACCGTCACTGTGCTCGCTAAAGGCAGGTCAGGGTCACACTGTTCAGGCATTTCTCCAAGAAATTTGGCCAAACACGCACGAGCCACACACGACTGCTAACTTGTGTGGAAATGAAACAACTGAAGAGAAACGAAACACCGTGGTCAAAGAAGCAAGGAAATAGACGAGGCACAAAATGCGCGGACGAGATGTGCTGAGGACGACCATCGCAAGGTGGGATTATTGCAGATGAGAACCTTGCTTCACTGATGCTGCACGGCTGTTTTGGACAACAGCGCTCGCTTGGCACTTGACGGACCGCGCAGCTGTATTGGCATTTGTCTCATTTATGAATTTGGACTTTGCCTTCTCTGGTCTACCTTCACAGTTAATCAGCGCACTTTAGGGTGGCTACATGTGCAAGGATTTGCCGGAGGGCACAATCTCAATAAGAGCTCTCGTATCATATTCATTCTGTAATATGGGAGGAGGAGGCAACCAGGACTTTGTTCTCCAATATTGGCACTTTGTTCCTGTCCCCTCTAAAATTTAATAAATCATATGCCCGAAGTATGAGTTGGTGCGCAAGAAATTTGCAGGAATGGCAACAGAACTGCATGTGACGAATGTCTCCTTCACAATATTTGAGCATGAAACTTTCATTTGGACGAACACGACAGCTGAAGCCCAAGTTTTCTGGTCACGCATTCTCACTGAGGCCAACACAGGATATTACAGGTTGTACAGATTGAAGTTCAGTCGCCGTGCGACGAGAGCCGTCAATATCCGAAACCAAGTACGACTTGCACTGTCTGCGTGTGGTGCGGGACAAGGAAGCTCGCGGTGAGAATTTTCCAGTTTCAGATGCGGATGCAAAAAGTCCAGCGATCGAATTGAAAGATTGTGGTTTCCACAGCAGAATTCCAGGAAGCATTGCAAGCGTACGCATGAGTCCAACATTGATCTGCGAGAACGTCACAAAGAGCGAAAGAACCGTACATCTGGTAAATTTCTTCCCCGAAGACGCTCGTACGAACACGTGAAGAAAGTCGAGCAAGAACGTGTTCTGCTGCTTCCTTTCCGAACTCCCTTGGACGTTCGCTGTCGGGGATCAGGAAGCTCTGCCGATTCGTGAATGCAGTGTATATTGCATGGACTCTCGGACTGTGTGATGAAGATATGAATGTTGTTGTTCTCGTTTCTGTCATCAATCTTGACAAAAAGGGCCGGCAAAGGAAGATGCTAAATTCCTTGCTTTGCCTTCAATGATTCGAACACCGAACCGGTGATTTTGTGTCCAAAGCGTTCATCGGATGGAGACGGGCCCTTACCTCGCGCAAAGTTCTCACAACAGCAATGAATAATTAACAGCATATTAGAAAACCAATCTTTTTGTCCGAGGTGCAGGGTGTTGTATAGCCTTCGAAAGAAGGTGAGTGCAACAGGCCATACATCAGAGACCACAAGGGTCGCAGCTAATCAGGCCAGTCGAGATTACCCCGACATCGGCGAGTCTTTGATATGTGCACTGAAAAATTGCTGCTTTCCGCTCAAAGTTCCGATGCACAACACTCAGCTGCGAAAGTACAGACCGGAGACTGCGTTTGGAATGAAACGAGCCAAAATGAGCGGCTCACTGTGTGCCGAGAAGGCTTTTGTTGGTGCAGATGACCGCACACACGCAAGCAAGTGCACACCGTTAGGGAAACACATTGGTTTGACAACAAGTCGGAACTCAGGTGCTCTTTGTGGAAGCAGATCAATGTCCAATTGTCTGGAGTCCGAGTAAAACTATCGTGTGAAAGGAGGCATAGAATAACGTGTGTGTATTCGTGGTGTCTGTGTGTGCGTGTGTGTGTGTTTGCAAGGTTGTAAACTGGTGGTTGATTCGAGAAAATGTCAGACCAGCCAATATCTTTGTCCTCACTGCAGACTGGCCAAGTGACTTCGCCGTCAAACGTGCAGAGTGACAGAATATACGAGTATTTTGATACAACCTCGTATGAACAGGTTTCAGATTGCTGGTTGTGATCGCACTTGGAAAGATTTGTCGCAGGCAGATTCATCGGCAGCGAACAACGGAGACAATTTAGATCGACAGTTCTGTCGTCGTTACAGATGCATTCCGAGTTTGGAATGAGAGGAGTGATGGACCTGTGCATTACGATGTGAGTCAAACAAGAGGGAGGACCTGGTCTCGGCTGAAAGTGCCGGTCAGTATGAGTCCTCACTGCTCGCAAACGTTTTTGACGGGGTTCTCTTGCGTGCTGTTGTCTCATTATGACGTGCATGACTTTTGTGAATGTGCCCATGTCTTCCTTTGAGCTAAACCTGAAGTCTGGACCGGCAAAATGGCGACGTAGACAATTTCCTGTGTGTTCGCTGTGAAGCTGTTGGGGACCCGCGGCGTGTGTCACAACGATCAGCAGCAGAAGATAAAATTGCCAAGTAACGCTCGTACCATTTCCTCCAGGTAGATACCGGCTGCATTCAAATGTGAAATTTTGTTTTCCAGCAAAAAAGCCTGGCTTGAAGCAAACATCAGAGAAAAGCAGAGGAAACGCTCGTTCCCTGTGGAAAGACTTGTCCGGGAGGTTTCTTCAGACGGATACAGCAAGACAGAAATGTGTCTTCGTGAGGAAAGGAATGTTTGCTTTTCAAGACCGCGGTTTTCAGCGATCCGCGGATTTGGTTTGGTCACGATTGATAGTGTGTCTGTGCATGGGGGGGAGGGGAGTGCCAACACTCTTGACTCCACCCCAAATGTAGGATGATAACAGCAAGCCAGATGCCACCTTGGGTCTGCCCAGGTGCTGTCATCCAATCCCCCTGGCTGGGAATGCGAAGTTGAAATGTGCGCTAAGCAGCGTGAATCTGCGCGTGGATGTGTGTCCATGCAGAGTGTGTTCGGCCGGAAGCACAGATTCTTTACCACCCACCCGCGCTCATTGTTAAAACCGTCGTCAGTGGTGGAGGCGCTTCGCCCTCACTGTCATCCCGCGGCAGAACGAGGCCTTTGTTGACCTGTGACAGATGGTCTGTGTTGAGGAATGCGATGTCGCTCTTCTCATCTCCGCGCTCTGCTGTGGAAGCGAGCTTCGCAGCAGGTCGTGATCGGTAGCCTGTCGGAAGTCACTTCTTGTGGCACTTCCTGGAAACATTTGTTAGTCGGTTCCTCTGCCACTGTTTTTCTTCCCAAAACAAAAGTCTTCCTTTGGTAAAAAGAAGTGCTTCTGAAATTGCGTCGGTTGCAGTTTCAGTTGTCGCTTTTGACGAATGTGACTGAAGCCAACAGGATAGTGAGGATAAAGGTGGAAAACTGTCAACATTCAAAGGTGTCTCCACGCATGTTTGTTGGGGCTGAAGCCGATTGTGGAACAGTCAGTTGGTGCTTTCGGTCTGTGCTTTGCGGTTCCTTGAGGCAAAGACTAACAAAGCGTTCCTTCCTGCGTCGGTGTAAATCTGTGTGGGAAATCGCAGCGCTTTTACGTATTTGGTTCTGACAAGAACCATCCTGTCGAGGAAAGGTTTTGTTCCCGCTGATCGCAACACGCGACTGGTGGAACAACCCGTAGAAAAGCCAGGCGTGAACATGCTCGTCATACGAGGTAGAATCAAAGTATTCTGACAGTCAACATGGTTTCAGCGATACCGTTTGGTCACAGTTGAGCGCACATGAATAATGACAAACAAAGGACCTGACTAATTTG
>JAAUXT010081580.1_pt1 | contig 18676 bp, 19 predicted proteins | sample 7278171 | NCBI WGS metagenome assembly JAAUXT01 (sample SAMN14350112, study PRJNA611818) | marine sediment metagenome | isolation source: surface marine sediment (1.8m) | place: French Polynesia: Moorea | collected 2018-08 | reverse complement strand
GTTATAACTATGTGAGATAAATATATAGACATTAATTCCTTTTACGAATCTTTAATCGGCTGCTAAGGTTATAGAGATATCTGCAAATATGGTGTACGTCGTATCTGGATCTGCGTCCGGAGTGATTATGGCGACGGAGTAGACTCAAGGCAAATCAGTGAATAACGCAACGAAAAAGTCACCCCCCTTTGATCTGGAAGCAGAGAACCGGGTCTTGGAATCAAAAAATGCCGAACAGCGTGTGGCATGGGCCCTGGAACGCTACCGGGATCATCTCGTGTTATCTTCCAGCTTTGGTGCCCAGGCGGCCGTGTGTCTGCACATGGTGACTCGTCAATGTCCTGGAATTCCCGTGGTTTTGGTGGATACGGGCTACCTGTTCAAGGAGACGTATCAGTTTGTGGATGTGCTCACGGAACGTCTGGCTTTGAATCTTCGCGTGTACCGTCCCCGCTGCAGCCCGGTCTGGCAGGAAGCCCGTTACGGTAAGTTGTGGGAGCAGGGTCTCGAAGGTCTGGAATTGTACAACCGCATCAACAAGATTGAACCGATGCAAAGGGCGCTGGAGGAGCTGGATGCCCAGGCCTGGATTGCCGGTCTGAGGCGACAGCAGTCACAGAGTCGCAGCCAATTGGCCGTATTGGTTTGGCGTAACAATCGGCTTAAGGTGCATCCCCTCATCGATTGGACGGATCGGGATATTTTCAATTACTTGAAACGACACAATCTCCCGTATCACCCGTTGTGGCACCAGGGCTATGTTTCCATCGGCGATATTCACACGACCCGCAGACTCGCCGATGGTATGAGCGAAGAGGAGACCCGTTTCTTCGGACTCAAACGCGAGTGCGGATTGCATGAGCATGTGTAGCTCACCTCGTCTCGTCCCGCAGACGCCCACGCCCGGGGGCGCGGGATTCAGTTGACCGGGATCGTACGCAGCTCTCCGGCATAGAGCTCCAATCGGGATCGGCCTTGCAGCAGGGCAGCTACCTCATGGCCGGCAACAACCGCTCGCCAACCGTGCAGCAGGCGTATATCGGCACCGGTGCCCACCAGGGATTCCAAATCCTTCCGACTGACGAGCGTTTGTGGGTTCAGGGCCAACGCCGCTGCCCGCATTCGCACCACGGCCATCATGGCATCCACCAGCGCTTCTTGTTCTGGAGTCAAGGGTGTGTACTGGGGTGCATCAGGCCGGGTAGCGGGGATTTCATTGCGTGCTGCAGTGATGAGCTCGAGGAGTTTTTCCCCGTGGCACTCGACAATGTTCGATTCCAAGCCCTGAATGCGCCGCAGGTCCTCCATTTCGCGGGGCATCTGGCGGGCCAGCTGGAGTAGGGTTCTGTCACCCAGCACCCATCTTCGGGGCCGGTCGATGGTGCGCGCAAGCTGCTCGCGCCATGCCGCCAAGCGGTGCAAGGCGGTTAACTGCGCTCCCTTGAGTTGGCGACCCGCCTTGATGCGTTTCCAGGCCTCGGAGGGCTGTAGCTCATATCTGGACCTATCACACAGGTTGTGGAAATCTTCCGCGAGCCAGGTCAGGCGTTGCTGGCGTTGCAGCTCGGTGTGTTGCCGCCGGTAAATCTGCCGCAGATAGCGCACATCATCAAGGGCGTAACGAATTCGAGCGGTCCCGAGGGGACGTTGGCGCCAATCGGTACGGGTGTAGGATTTGTCCAGCACGACGTCGCAAAGCGCATTGACAAGCGAGGCATAACCGACCTGCTCGCCGTAGCCGAGCAGGGTGGCCGCGATTTGGGTATCGAAAACCGGATGGGGTACGCTGCCCCGTAAATTGAAGAAAATCTCCAAGTCCTGATGGGCGGCGTGCAAGACTTTGGTGATGTTCGGATCGTACAGCAGGTCAAAAAAAGGCTCCAGATCGTCCAGGGCGATGGGGTCGATGCAGGCCAGCTGCTCATCGTTGGCGACTTGGATCAGGCAGGGTTTGGGAAAATAAGTGGTTTCCCGCACAAACTCGGTATCCAACGCAATCCAGGAACTGTCTCCCAGGCGGACGCAGAGCTCGGCTAAGGTCTTGGCATCGTCGACGTAAAGATCATCCATGGTGGCGGTGGGTCAAGACCCAAGAGTCCAGGTACCCGATTTTCCCCCGGATTTGCGGACCAAGCGCACGCCGTCCATGGTCATGCCCCGATCGACAGCTTTGCACATGTCATAAATGGTTAGAAGAGCCACCTGTACCGCGGTCAGGGCCTCCATTTCCACGCCCGTTTGCCCATGGGTCTCCACCGTTGCCTGACAGCGCACAGCGTCGTCTTGCGGCAGCACTTCGAAGTCGATCTCGACGCGGGTAAGCGCCAGGGGATGACAAAGGGGAATGAGCTCGGCGGTTTTTTTGGCGGCCATGATGCCGCCAATGCGGGCCACACCCAGGACATCGCCTTTTTTGTGGTCACCCGAGACGATGTGCTGCACGGTGGTGGGCTGCATCCGAATTCGACCTTCGGCCACGGCAATGCGATGGGTGGTGTCCTTGGGGCCGATATCCACCATGTGGGCTTCACCGGCGTTATTGAAGTGACTGAGTTCGGTCATATCAGGTGGCATCTCAGGCAATTGCGTGAATTCGCCTGGTATCATCCGCACATGGGATTTTCTCAGCGCAGATCACTGACCCGCCACGTAGCGTTCGACGCTTGTGTTGATTTCGGCTATCGCGTCTTCGAGCGTGCCCCAGCCTTCGAGCTTGACCCATTTACCGGGCTCCAGATCCTTGTAATGCTCAAAGAAATGGGAGATCTGGTCCAACAGGATTTGGGGTAAGTCTTCGGTGGATTCGACCTTGTCGTAGGTCGGGCATTGTTTTTTGATGGGAACGGCAATGAGTTTGGCATCACCGCCTTTCTCGTCGGTCATGTTCAAAAGACCCAGGGGACGGCATCGGACCACGCAGCCACTGATCAGCGGAAACGGGGTCACGACCAGAGCATCCAGGGGGTCACCGTCCTCACACAGGGTATCGGGTATGTAGCCGTAATTACAGGGATAATGCATTGCCGTGCCCAGAAATCGATCGACGAACAGCGCGCCGCTGTCTTTATCGACCTCATATTTGACCGGATCGGCGTTCGCGGGAATCTCGATGATGATATTGAGATCGTTGGGAATATCGCGACCTGCGCTAATGTCATTCAGGCTCATGATTCACTCCTTAACTGGCAATTGCATAGTGATTTTTGGGTTTACCTCGATTATCGGCCCCTATAGTACAACCAAGGCGCGTTGCTTACCATCCGTCGTTGCTCGTATACATATTTGACACCGGCCCCGAGTTGGGAGAAGCTGAATGCCGGTACTGGGGCTGGCAGCCATGAAGAACCATACCCATAAGAATTTTCTTGCGATTATGAAAATACAGGAAACTATCCATGAGATTGATGATGCTAGGTGCGCCAGGTGCGGGAAAGGGGACGCAGGCGGAAGCGATTGTCGGCAAATACCAAATCGACAACATTGCTACCGGTGATTTATTACGGGCGGAAGTGTCCGCGGGTACGGAAGTCGGCAACAGGGCTAAAGCGATCATGGATGCCGGCGAGCTCGTTCCCGATGAAATCGTACTGCATCTTATCGAACAGCAACTCGCCAACGACGATATCTCGAACGGTTTCCTACTGGATGGATTCCCCCGCAATCTGCACCAGGCCGCGGATCTGGATGCCGTTCTGGCGCGCATCCGTCAGCCTCTGGATCTGGTCATATTCCTGGACGTGGACTATGACGAGATCAAACATCGTTTGCTGCAGCGTCATCGCGCGGATGATACCCGGGATGTGATCAATCATCGTCTTGAAGTCTATGAGTCCCAGACTTTGCCTCTGGTGGGCTATTACAAGGATAAGGGGTTGCTGCACAGGTTGAACGGTGTCGGTGAAATCCAGCAAATTTCCGAACGTATTTACGAGATTCTTGACGCCTTTGCGTGACACTCATCCATGGCAATCGGGCTGCGGAGGATGATCGTTCCCGCCGTATTCGCCTTTGGACCCTGTTATAGCGCTGGAAGCTATTCTCAAGACACGCCGTTAAACCATCCCTATAGGCTCGACGGCGGCATCCCTGCCGCAGACGGTCTTGATAACAGCTTCCAGCGCTATACTACACTTGAAGGGCAGACCCGGCTGGGGGGACGTTACAGATATTCTCGCCAGTGCTTGGGTCTCTTGTCACGGCAGCCGTGGGGCAATTTGCCGTAGCGGTTAATGAAGACATCCCGAGTGGCCTTGATTTCGTGGTCGTCAACCAGATTGGCCCGTTGCGTCTCCTCCATGTAGTGAATGAGCGCGCGTTTGAGCTTACTCAGAAGACCGTTGTCCAGATGCAAGCCCGATTCGATGAGCGTATCCTCGATTGTCCGCAGGTCGATCCGGCGCAGGTCATAGGTAACCGCAAGGCATTGCAGCGATGTCTTGATCACTTCCCTGATCCCTTCAGCCTCCCTCAGCAGCAGGGCGGCACTGTGAGCCTGGTCGGGCTCCGGATGCAGGGGGACAAAACGAATCTCGTGTTGTTTGATAACCTCGGAATCCTCTTCGTGCACCGTTATTGCCCCATCGAGAATAAACCCTATGATTTGTGAATCTACCGCGTCAGCCCTCGGTTCGTCAAATAACGGGGCGCTGTCCACGACTGACCCGGCAGCAGCCAGCCGTATCCCGGTGGCAGGCAATCGTCTTCAGGCCATGGTCGCGGAGTAGCGCACCTACGCTGTCAGCTTGATCATAACCGTGCTCTAACAGCAACCAACCACCGGGATGCAGATGATCGGTGGCGTCTGCGATGATGGCACTCAATGCCTCCAGACCATCGCTGCCGGCCAGCAGCGCCGAAACCGGCTCGAAACGCAGATCCCCTTGCCGCAGATGGGGATCGGAGGCGGCAATATAGGGGGGATTCGTGACAACCAGGTCGAAGCGCTCCCCGGGCAGCGCCGACCACCAATCCCCTTGGCGGAATTCGATATTGCCGATATCGAAGCGACGGGCATTACGGGCGGCGACGGCAAGGGCTGCTGCGCTGGAGTCGGTGGCAACGATACCTGCCCGGGTGCGCTCGCTGGCGATGGCCAAGGCGATGGCGCCGCTGCCGGTACCCAGGTCCGCGATGCGTGCGTACCGTTGCCGGGGTATTAGCCCCAGGGCGAGTTCCACCAGGAGCTCGGTTTCTGGTCTGGGGATGAGCGTTGCCGGAGTAACCAGGAGCTCCATCGACCAGAACTCCCGCTGGCCCAGAATGTACGCCAGGGGTTCGCCTCGGAGGCGGCGTTCGAGTTCGGTGCCAAAACGCTGGACGGCCGCGACATCCAACACCCGATCGGGCCAGGCGTACAGGTAACTGCGGGCTTTGGAGGCGGCGTGGGCCAGGAGCACCTCGGCTTCGAGGCGGGGTGAGTCAGTGATCTTTGCCAAGCGCGTTTGTGCTCCCAGCAGCAACGTCCGGATGCTCGCCGTCATCAGGCGTCGTCAGCCAAGGCCGCCAGCTGATCGGCTTGGTGCTCCTGGGTGAGAGGTTCGATGATGGCATCCAGGCTGCCCACCATGATTTCCGGCAGTTTGTAGAGAGTGAGATTAATGCGGTGGTCAGTGACCCGCCCCTGGGGAAAATTGTAGGTACGGATGCGCTCGGAGCGATCGCCACTGCCCACCAGCGAGCGCCTCGCCTGGGTTTGGGCCGTCTGTTGCTTCCTCTGCTCCTGGTCCAGCAGCTTGGCCTGCAGCAGCGACAGGGCCCGGGCGCGGTTCTTGTGCTGGGAGCGCTCGTCCTGACACTCCACGACAATGCCCGAGGGCAGGTGGGTGATGCGAATCGCCGAGTCGGTTTTGTTGACATGCTGGCCGCCGGCGCCCGAGGCCCGGAAGGTGTCGATCCGCAGATCCCCGCTGTGGATATCCACCTCTTCGACCGCTTCGAGCTCCGGCAGGATAGCCACGGTGGCGGCGGAGGTGTGGATACGGCCCTGGGATTCGGTCTCCGGTACCCGCTGCACGCGGTGGGCACCGGACTCGAATTTGAGGTGGGAATAGACATTGCGGCCCATGATGCGGACGACCACTTCTTTGTAACCCCCATGCTCTCCGGAGCTCTCGCTGAGAATTTCCAGCTGCCAGCCCTTGGTTTCGGCGTAGCGGGAATACATGCGCAACAGATCGCCGGCGAACAGGGCGGCCTCATCGCCGCCAGTGCCGGCGCGTATCTCCAGGAAGATATTGCTGTCTTCGTGGGGGTCGGGGGGAATCAGCAGCAGTTGCAGCCTCTGCTCCAGGGTCTCCCGTTCGTGCTCGATGACCGTTATTTCCTCTTCGGCCAGGTCGCGCAGCTCGGGATCGCTATCCCGGGCCATCTCTCGGGCGGCGTGCAGGTTTTCAAGGGCTTTCCGATAAGCCTGAAAGCCCTGGGCCAGCGGTTCTAGCTGAGCATATTCCATGGACAGATGCCGGAAACGCTCCTGGTTTTCGATGATCTCGGGCTCGGCCAGGAGGGCGCTCACCTCTTCGTAGCGGGCATCCAGTTGCTCAAGTTTATGGACTATCGAGGATTTCATCGCTGGTTTTCGTCCTCCAATTTATAGATGTCTCGGATAAGCTGCACCACGTCGATACGCCCCTGGGCCCCTGCTTTACGCAAGCTGACGCTGGGCGCATGTACCAATTTATTGGTCAGCGTCGCGGCAAGGTATTGTAAAACCTCGGTGGGGTCCCGTCCTTGTCTCAGTTGGCGCAGCGAGCGGGTGTACACCTCATCGCGAAGGGCCTCGGCCCGGCCCCGCAGCGCCCTGATAGTGCCGGCGCTGTCATGGGCCCGCATCCAACTCATGAAATGCTCGACTTGGATATCGACGATCTCTTCGGCCTGCCTCGCGGCTGCCTGCCGTGAGCGCAAATTCTCCTGAATGACCTCCTGCAGATCATCCACCGTGTAGAGATAGATATCTTCCAGTTCGCTGATGGCAGGGTCGATATTCCGCGGTACGGCAATATCGACCATGAATACCGGGCGATGTTTGCGCTGCTTGAGGCAGCTTGCGACGTGGTCGCGCTCCAGAACGAAGCCGCTGCGCGCTGTCGAAGCGATTACAATGTCCGCTTCGACCAGGTGGGCGCTGATTTCCTCGAGCCCAATGGCGTAGCCGTTGAACTGGGTGGCGAGTTCGTGGGCGCGTTCCAGGGTGCGATTGGCTACGATGGTGCGTCCGATGCGGTTTCGGTGCAGGTGACGAATGACCAGTTCAATGGTTTCGCCGGCACCTATGAGCAGTGCCGTCTGTTTGGAGAGCTCGCCGAAGATCTGCTTGGACAGGCTGACGGCCGCGAAGGCCACGGAAATGGGGCTGGTGCCGATGTCGGTATCGCTTCTGACCTGCTTGGCAACGGAAAAGGTATGCTGAAACAGGCGGTTGAGAAGTGTGCCTAGGGTGCCGGCCGCCGCCGCGGTCTGGTATGCGGATTTTACCTGGCCTAGAATCTGAGGTTCGCCGAGGACCATGGAATCCAATCCCGATGCCACCCGCAGCATATGGCGCACGGCCAACTGATCGGGGTATTGGTACAGATAGGGTATCAGCTCCCTGCTGCCCAGGGAGTGATACTGGCCCAACCAGTCTATGATCCGCTTGCTATCGCTGTTGTCGAGGCCGCAGTAGAGCTCCGTGCGGTTGCAGGTGGACAGGATGGCCGCCTCACGGGCACCCCCGTGACCTTGCAGATCAGCCAAGGCGTCGCGCAAATGCTCGGGCGGAAAGGCTACTCGTTCGCGAACGTCGACGGGAGCGGTTTTGTGATTGATGCCTACGGCCAGCAGGGGCATGATAGAAGTTAAAATTAACAGGTCAACGGGAGATTCTGCGGGATGAATGGTCTGAATACAAGGTGTAGCATACAAAGTTGGCTGTCCGCAGCTGGTCTACCGCCAGGTCCAAATCACCCGGTGGACGGCTCCCACCGGTTTCCCGGTGCAAGCAGGCGATTCAATTCGGAAGATATGGATTCTCATGAGAAAATTTAAACGCATAGTCGGCTGTGTCGTCATCATGACGATCGCAGGTTCAGCCTGGGGACTGGAGTCGAAGACGGCCGCGGACGCGCCGTCGCAGATTACCATCTCAACGGACTACCGGCCAAGCCAGCAAGCTGATCTGCTCTATTATATTTTGGTGGCCGAGACGGCCGGCAAGCGCGGTCAACTCGATGTGGCCCTGGAGAATTATCAGGCGGCGGCCCGAATCAGTGATGATCCGCGCTTGGCCGAGCGCGCGATGGGCATCGCCTTGTTGCTGAATCGTGGTGAAGCGGCTTTGGAGGCAGCGCGCCGCTGGAACGCCTTGGAGCCGGATAACAGGAAAGCCCAGCAGATGCTGGTGCTGGTGCTGCTGCGTAACCAGGCAATGGACGAGGCGGGTCAACGGCTCGATGAAATACGCCGTGTCAACAGCGATGATGGTCAGGACGGGTTTGCGACTATCGGCGCGCTCCTGGGCCAGGTGGACGACCGGGATCTGGTGTTTCAGATAATGGTCGCCATGCGTGACCGTTACCCGGATTCACCCTTTGCCAACTACTACTTTGCCCTGGCCGCGGTGGGCAAAGGCGAACGGCAGCAGGCATTGGCGAGTTTGAATACGACCTTGGTGAAAAAGCCGGATTGGTCCCAAGCGCACCTTTTCCGGGCCCAAATCCTGGTGGAGATGGGTAATATCGAACAAGCGCTGGATGGCATGAACAAGGTCGTGGCCGAGCGACCCGAGGATCGGAGTTTGCGGATGGGGTATGCTCGCCTTCTGGTGGAGGCCAAGCGTCCCGAGAAAGCACAGCGGGAGTTTCAACAGCTACTCGACGCTGACCCCGGGAACGCGGAGGCGCTGTACGCGTTGGGTCTGCTCATGATGCAGGCGAAGCAGCTCGACAAGGCCGAGCATTATCTGATGCAGGTGATGCGTCGCGGTGTGCGGCTCATGGACGTCTACTACGAAATGGGCCGGTTGGAGGAATTGCGGGAGAATTACGCCAAAGCCAAGGACTGGTACATGCGGGTGACCGATCAGGGGCGTTTCCTCGGTGCCCAGGTGCAGGTGGGCAAGATGCTCGCACGCCTGGATGATTTTACCTCATTGAAGAAACATATGGGCCGGTTGCGCCAGGATCACCACGAGAACGCGGTGATTTTGTTTCTTGCGGAGGCCGAGATCCTGCGCGAAGAAGGTCGCACCCGAGAGGCGTTCGAGCTGCTGGGCCAAGCGCTCGAGCAACACCCGCGTGACAACGATCTGCTCTATGCCCGGGCGCTGATTGCTGAAAAGCTCGACCGTCTCGATATCCTGGAGCAGGATCTCAGGGCGATACTGGAAACCGATCCCGATAACGGTCATGCTCTGAACGCCCTGGGTTACACCCTGGCCGATCGCACCGATCGTTACCAGGAGGCCTTGGAGTATCTCGAACAGGCCATTGCCATGCTCCCCGAGGATGCGGCAGTCCTCGACAGCATGGGCTGGGTCAAATACCGGCTGGGCAGCTACGAGGTTTCGCTGGATTATCTGCGCCGTGCCTACGAACGCAGTCCCGATGCCGAGATCGCCGCCCACCTGAGTGAAGTGCTGTGGGTCAGCGGCAAGCGTGAGGAAGCTCGCGAAATCTGGCGCAATGCCATGGAGCGGGATCCCGGCAACGAGTTTCTGCTCAAAGTCAAGGAGCGGCTCGATCTGTGATCACAAAAGGCTCGTCGCGATCTACGCTCTACCCGTGGTCAATCCTGATGACCGTGGTGGTCGTATTGCTCAATGGCTGCGCTACCTCCCCGGAAGGTTCCTTGGCGAACACCCCTTGGGAGTCTCGCCGCGGTGAACTCATGGCCCTCCAGGACTGGACCTTAGCCGGGCGCATTTCGGTCATCAACGAAGCCAAGGGGTGGCATGCTCGCATGCTCTGGGTACAAACCGATCAGGGGTATGCCATCGATATCACCAACCCGCTGGGACAGATTGTGGCGCGGATTCAAGGCGATGCTCGAGGTGTGCGGGTACAGACCTCCGATGGCCGCGTACTCACGGCTGCGGACCCGGACCGGCTGGTGGAGCAGGCGGTGGGGATGCGAATCCCGGTGAGCGGTCTACGTTACTGGGTGAAAGGGTTGCCGGATCCCGACGCGCCGAGCACATTGGCCGGCGATCCCGAGGGGCGCTTGACCCGGTTGCAGCAGGATGGTTGGCTGATCGAGTACGCCGGTTACAGTCAGGTCGCGCATCTGGAGCTGCCGAGGAAGATCAAAGCCCGTCAGGATGATCTCAAGGTGCAGGTGATTGCCGATCAATGGAATACTCGACTGTAGACCGCAGCGTCTGGCCCGCACCGGCCAAGCTGAATCGTTTTCTGCACATCGTTGGGCGCCGCGCCGACGGCTATCATCTATTGCAAACGGCGTTTCAGTTCATTGATTATTGCGATTATTTACGCTTCGAGGTGCGTGCCGACGGGGCCATTCATCGCCACGGAGAGGTGCTTGGAGTAACGGCTGCGGAGGATCTGACGGTGCGCGCGGCGGACCTGTTGAAGCAGGCGGCCGGGATCACCCGGGGGGTGACCATCCATTTGGAGAAACGCCTACCCATCGGGGGAGGGCTGGGCGGCGGCAGCTCGGATGCGGCCACCACACTGGTGGCGTTGAACCATTATTGGCGTGCGGGCTTGTCGATACCCCAGTTAGCGGCATTGGGCTTGCGGCTGGGGGCCGATGTGCCGGTGTTCGTGTATGGGCGCGCGGCCTGGGCCGAGGGCATCGGCGAGGCCCTGACACCAATGGCCATGGATGAGCCCTGGTTCGTGGTGCTGGTGCCACCGTGCACGGTGGCCACGGCAACGATTTTTGAAGATCCAAAATTGACAAGGAACTCAAAACCAATAACAATACCCGACTTTACGGCTGGGAAGGGTGGTAACGACTGTGAGGCGGTCGTTTATGGGCGCTACCCCGAAGTAGCGGCGGCAGCCGCCTGGCTCGAGCGTCATGGTGAGGCTCGCCTGACCGGAACGGGGGCTTGTGTGTTCGCCGCCTTCTCCGACAAAGCCAATGCGGAGCGGGTGGCGGAACAGGCACCGAAGGCAATGTTCGGTTTTGTGGCGCGAGGGCTTAATAATTCCCCCTTACACCTGCAACCACACACCCAGCCCCCGGGCGCCCGGGAAGGCGCTTAACGCGATACTGGATTTTTGGGCCGTCGCCAAGTGGTAAGGCACGGGGTTTTGATCCCCGCATTCCCAGGTTCGAATCCTGGCGGCCCAGCCATTTTTGAGTCGTCATTAAACACGCAGGATCCTTCGTGTCCGAAACTAGAATGATGGTGTTCGCGGGCAATGCCCATCCTCAGCTTGCCCAAGACATTGCCCAGCACCTGGGCTTGCCGTTGGGGAAAGCCGTTTGTGGTCGTTTCAGTGACGGCGAAGTGATGGTTGAGTTGATGGAGAATGTGCGCGGCAGGGATGTCTTCATCGTTCAACCCACCTGTGCCCCCACCAACAACAATTTGATGGAAGTGTTGGTCATGGCCGATGCCCTGCGTCGCTCCTCCGCGGTACGGGTGACGGTCGTGATACCCTACTTTGGCTATTCCCGCCAGGATCGGCGGCCACGCTCGGCACGGGTGCCGATTTCGGCGAAGGTGGTGGCGAACATGATCACCAGCGTGGGTGTGGATCGAGTGCTGACCATTGATTTACATGCGGACCAGATCCAGGGTTTTTTCGACATTCCGGTGGACAACATCTACGCCACGCCCATCATGCTGCGGGATATCTGGGATCAGCAGCTTCCGGATCTGGTGGTGGTATCGCCCGATGTCGGGGGCGTGGTGCGGGCCCGAGCCCTGGCCAAGAGGCTCAATGACTCGGATCTCGCCATCATCGATAAACGGCGTCCCAGACCCAATGAGGCGCGGGTGATGCACGTCATCGGTGACGTCGGGGATCAGCACTGCATCGTCGTCGATGACATGGTCGACACCGGCGGGACCCTGTGTCAGGCCGCGGCGGCCTTGAAGGAAAACGGTGCCGCTTCGGTGCGCGCGTACTGCACCCATGCCGTGTTATCGGGGCCGGCGGTCGAGAATTTTGCCAACTCCGTGCTCGATGAACTGGTGGTAACCGATACCATTCCATTGGGTCCCGAGGCGATGGGCTGTAAAACCATCCGGCAATTGAGTGTCGCCGGTCTGCTGGCTGAAACCATGCGCCGTATCCATACGGAAGAATCCGTCAGTTCTCTGTTTCTGTGAGTGTCAATGTTTCGCTCCGGCCTGGCCTGGTCGCGGGCTGGCCGGATTTTTTGTTGTTACTAACGTTGGAGAAACGACCATGAGCGTCGATTTTGAATTGCATGCCGAGCCGCGGGATGTCGTGGGGAAAGGTGCGAGCCGCCGCCTCCGCCGCCAGGGTTGGGTACCGGCCGTAATGTACGGGGGCGGCCGGCCGCCCGAGGCGTTGTCCCTGCAGCACCGTGAGCTGCTCAAGCAGCTGGAGAATGAGGCGTTTTACTCCCACATTCTCAACGTAAAACTCGGTGCCCGAACCGAACGCGCCGTTCTCAAGGATATGCAGCGCCATCCCTTCAAGCCATCCATTGTGCACGTGGATCTACAGAGGGTCAGTGCGGACGAGAAAATCCGCCTGCAGGTCCCGTTGCACTTCATTAATCAGGAAATATCCCGGGGCGTTAAGCAACAAGGTGGTGCCGTCAGCCATCTTCTGATGGATGTGGAAATTTCTTGCTTTCCCCAGGACCTGCCGGAATATCTGGAGGTGGATTTGATCAATCTGGGGCTGGGTGAATCCATCCACCTTTCTGACATCAAGTTACCGGATGGCGTCGAAATTCCCCAGCTCGCCCAGGGGCCGGAGCAGGATCTGCCCGTGGCCAACATCCACGGCCGCAGGACTGAGGAAACCCAGGAAGGCGAGGGCGAATCCGGCGAGCAAACCTAACGCATGAGTGCGGGTAGATCCCATTGACCGTGGAATCGTCTGCTTTACGGCTTATTGTGGGGCTGGGTAATCCCGGCCCCCAATACGTTGATACCCGTCATAACGCCGGTTTCTGGTGGTTGGATGAACTGGCGCGGCGCCATGGCGGGCAGCTGCGGATGGACGCTAAGTTCAATGCCGAGACCTGCCGCATCCCTGTCGCCGGACAGGATGTGTGGCTGCTCAAGCCGATGACCTTCATGAATCATAGCGGTCAATCCCTGATCCGCTTTGTCAACTTTTACAAGATTCCGCCGAGCGCTATCCTCATCGCCCACGATGAGCTGGATCTACCGCCAGGCGTGGTGCGGGTGAAACGCGGGGGGGGCCACGGTGGCCACAACGGCCTGCGCGACGTCATGCGCCACTTGGGTGGTGGTGATTTCCTCCGCCTGCGGCTTGGCATCGGTCATCCCGGTAGCAGTCATGACGTCGTCGGTTATGTCCTGCGCAGGGCTCCCCGGGATGAGCAACAACGCCTTGAGCAGGCGCTGCGGGAGGCCTTGGGTGTACTAGACTGGCTGGTGGAAGGTCGGCTGGAGAAGGCCATGCATGTTTTGCACAGCCGTCGGGTAAACGTTGATTCCACCAACCCGTGAAACCACGGATTCAGACCGTTTGACAGTATCTTTCTCAAGGATCCACCAATGGGCTTCAAGTGCGGTATAGTTGGCTTGCCCAACGTCGGTAAATCCACCCTTTTCAATGCCTTGACCAAGGCCGGTATTCAAGCCGAAAATTATCCTTTTTGCACTATCGACCCCAACGTGGGTGTGGTACCGGTTCCCGATCCGCGCCTGGAGGTATTGGCGGGCATCGTCAAACCGCAGAAAGTCGTGCCCACCACCATGGAGTTCGTCGATATTGCCGGACTCGTGGCCGGCGCCTCAAAAGGCGAAGGGCTGGGGAACCAGTTCCTGGCCCACATTCGTGAAACCGATGCGATCGGTCATGTGGTGCGCTGCTTTGAGCATGATGATGTGGTGCATGTGGCAGGCCGGGTCGATCCCGCCGCCGACATCGAGATTATCGCCACCGAGTTGGGATTGGCTGACCTGGCAACGGTGGAAAGGGCCCATCAGAGGGCGGAAAAGGCGGCCAAAGCCGGCGCCAAGCAAGCCATTGTCCAAAGGGAATTGCTTGCCCGGTTGCAGGCCCATCTGAACGAGGGCGCACCGGCACGCTCCCTGGCGGTGACCCAGGAGGAGCGTTTGTTGTTGCAGGATCTGCACTTGCTCACCGCCAAACCCACGCTCTACATTGCCAACGTGGCCGAAGATGGTTTCGATAACAACCCGCTGCTGGAGCAGGTTGGGGAAATTGCCCGTTCGGAAGCCGCTGAAGTGGTGGTGGTGTGCGCGGCGATCGAGGCTGAAATCGCGGAACTGGCGGATGTCGACAAGGCCGAATTCCTGGCCGATTATGGACTCGATGAACCCGGATTGAATCGGGTGATCCGTGCTGGCTACCGATTGCTGGGACTGGAGACGTACTTCACCGCGGGACCGAAAGAAGTGCGAGCCTGGACGGTGCGGGCGGGTGCGACGGCGCCCGAGGCAGCCGCCGTTATCCACACGGATTTTCAACGCGGTTTTATCCGCGCAGAGGTCGTTGCCTACCAGGACTTCATCGCCTATCAGGGAGAGCACGGTGCCAAGGAGATGGGTAAGTGGCGCCTGGAGGGCAAGGATTATATCGTCCAAGAGGGCGATGTGATGCACTTTCGCTTCAACGTCTAGCTATTGAGCAGATTGTAAAATCGGCATGGTCGCCAGACGCCGGGTAGCTACGTCACGGAATTGCGGCCTGTGCAATTGGAATCGAACTCTACATCCATCATCGTAACTCATTGATATGTCAGGATTCGTAGGACGGGTTAGCGGTAGCGTAACCCGCCTTTCGCGGTCTGCGGTGGGTTACGGCTTGCGCCTAACCTGGCCTACGACGTTGATTTACCCGGCAATTGTGAAAAAGTGAGCGGATCTCGAAATCCAATTGCACAGGCCGCAAAAACCAACGTGTGCAGAGCGCGGTCCGTAGCCTCGGGGACGACGATCGACCAACGTACTGTGCTCATGGTGGAATCTCGCTAATTTCCGGGACCTGGCATCAGTGCGGAAATCAAGACATTAGTATCCACACCACTCGCATCAGCCACGCTCGACACCCAACGCTTCATCCACGGCGGCCATAATGTCGTCCTGATCGAGATCCCGGTTGCGATCCTTGATCTCGTCGACGGTCAGCTCGAATAGACGCGCCTGCACCGCATCATCGACGAATTTGAACAAATCACCCTTGCGCATGCCCCGCTGGGCTAGGAATGTGCGCAAAGTGCGGTCTGTGGCCTCGGGGATGACGACCGACCAACGTACTGTACTCATCATGGAACCTTCATCGTTGAGCCTATCCATCACTCGGTGCATGCCTATACACTTATACGCACAACCTATCGATAACCCCTGCGCTGCCTTAAGGAATGGGGTTGCTTAGTCTGTAGCTTATCAAGAGCACTCTGCACCGTGCGCACAGTCCACCCCAGTTCCTTAACCTTTTTGCTTTCCTCATTTTCTTGTAAAACCACGACCATCTTACGAGACGGCCAGACCAGTTCGGCATTCGAAAAAATAATCTCACCGTCTGGTCCATCGATATTCAGTCCAACTTCCGGAACCGAAAATCCCTCGTGCTGAAGCATATGGAGAAGGCCATGGACGGCTGGATCAGCATTCTCGAACGCTTCTTGCCAGGCTTTCTCCGATTGAGTACCCGGCTTGGGAGGGTTGTAAACGCCTTGCTCGCGCCGCAGCCGCTGAATCGTCTGACGATCAGCACGCCTTACGAACATAAGCTCATGCGAGGGCTGCTTCGAGTGGCAGTCGACACAGAGCACCCTTAGATTGCTCAGTGCATTATCGGCTTTGTTGCCGTTAACATGATGAGTGTGGAGCAATCGCTTTTGTTTTGAAAGACTGACGCGGCAGTGGCTGCAGTGCCATCCGGCCCGCTCGCGAGCCTGCCTGGACACATCATCCCAGTCGTTGGTGTAGTTGCTGGCCACGAAAGAGTCGGCGCTCTGGCGAGGCATCTCTTGGAAATAGGAGCTGTAAGTGGAGAAGAACTCGCCTTGGTCAAAACCCTGAAAAATCTTAATGTAATGACGTTCGGCTGCATAGCCCTTGTAATTGAGCCTCTTCAGACAGTTCTTACACACGCAGAGGCACGCTTCCTGGTCCTCCGCGAAAACGCCCGAATTCAGATAACCGTAAACTCTGAATTGCGGCGACAAGCCATTTCTAACGACATAACGTTCCTCGAAACGCCCTCTGGCTTTCATATTATGAATGGTTTTGCAGTCACTGACATGAAACTTTGTACCCTTCATGCCGTCCGCCAATACGCTACTGAGCCGATGCCCTTGGTCCGGGATATACAGAACAACCTGGCGCCCCTTGTAGGCCAGTAATCCGCCGGGATTAATTTCGACGTCCGCGATAGGAACCTCGATTCCCTGCTCCAGCTCAATCCCGAGATTATCAAGCTCTTCCAGCCTGTCGGTTTTCAGGCTTACCTGTTGAAGCGCGGCGCCCATCTTCTTCACCTGGCGCTCTAGACCCGCAAGATCAACGGTCAGACGCATGACTCAAGCCTCCCGCCCCACGACGTTCTGAATGATACGTTTCTCGAAATTAGTCTTGATGCTGAACTCCACCCGCCGCGATTTCTCCTTATCCTCGTGGCCGGCATGATCCAAAATAAGCTTGGAGGATGACAAACCCACGGCTGCAATCCGTCCCTTCAACCAGGGGTAGCCAGCGATGCTCGGCAGCGTGTAGCAGTACTCCAGCACGGATCGGGTGCGTTCCTGAGAAAGATCCATGTTGAGAAAATAAGCCTCTTGGTTGGAAACGCTCATGCCCCACTCGCTGGAGGTGTGGCCCTCGATGCGGATTTCTGCGATGGAGTCTTGAAAAACTGCGAGGCGTCGAACGTAGCGCGGGAAGAAGTCCTGTAGAATCGCCTTGAACTGGGGTTTGAGCTTCGCACTGCTGGCCGCGAAAAGGATCTCGGGCTGTTTGAACCTGACCGTGAGCGTCTGCCGGTCGAGCTCCGCGTTCCATCGTTCTAGATCGTCTTCGAACTCGTCCTGTAGCGCCTCGTAAATCGCAAGCTGGGTGTCGTTGGCGATCACCACGATCTCCTTGATCTGATCCCGCTCGATCTGTACATGGCTCATGAAGCTGATGGAGATGAACAGAAAGATCATCATCAGTCCTGCCATGAGATCGGACACGCTCAGCCAGTGGGCTCCGTCCTCCCCGCGGGCGCGAGCAGCACCGAAAACCGGTTTGACACTCATCAGTTAAGCACTCCGGCTCGTTGCACCACCTGACCCATGTGCTTCGTCAACAACGTGTAGTCATCGACGAACTTCCGGGTAATCGAGGACAGATTATTCGCCATGAGCTGCATGACACGCTCGATTTCCCTCTGCATGGTTTCGTCGATCTTTAGAAGCTCCGCCTTGATGAGCCCGTTATGTTCGGCGGTGGTTTTCTGCATACTCTGCTCGAGACCGGCGAACAATTTCTGCATCTGTTGGTTCTGCCTTTCGATGAGGGCGTCGTGGGTCTGGTTGGTCTGATTGAGCTGATTGCCAATCGAGTCGGACAGTTGCCCGATATGAGCTTGCTGCTCCTTGAAGGCGTTGGCGGCGACGCTGGTCAGATTGTTGCCTGCTTCCTTGATGGCCGTCTCAATACCCTCAATGGCCTTGTCAATAGATGCCTGGATCGCCTTTGAGCCAGTCTCGATGTGGGTGACGCCCTCAACAACTTTCTCGGAGATCTTCTGCCCGCCTTCGATCATCTTCCCTGTCGCCTTGTTCATTTCCTGGCTGGCGACCTCGATGGCCGTCTGGGCGCCGGTTACGAACTGCTGATGCAATTCGCCCGTGGAGTCCTTGAAGTTCCTGATCATTTCGCCGGAGTTATCGAGCATGATCGCATAATGATCCGAGCAGCTCCTGACGGATTCCTTGACCGTATTCATGGTTTGATCAAGCTGCTGTTTGATCAACGGCATAGCATTGACGGCACGTTCCTGAACATCGGCAAATGCTTTTAGGTGTCGGTCTAGATCGGCCAGTTGTGCTTCCAAGGTTCGTATGACGGTCTCCAGCGCTGTCATATGCCGGGGTATGGCGGCGGAATGATCCGAAATCTTGCCAAGGGTGACTTGTGACGTTTCCAAGCCTTGGACGGTTTGCTGAAATTGCTTGTCCATGTCCGTTATTTGCTGCTTGTAAGCATCCTGCCACGCGACCAGGTTGTCCACAGCATCGTTGAGGCGTTTGAAGTTTTCACCGAACTGCTCAGTCAGCTTGGCGTTGAAATCCTTGATGACTTGCTCCAAGGCTTGAATGAGCTGCTTGGAGCCCATTTCGGAGATTCTTTCCGCGAAATTACGAAACTCTTCAGCAATTGTCCTTTCCATGCGTTGTACTTGTGCGCCGACCGATGCCGCATCCGAATCCGCTGTAAGCGCTTTACGGGTTTCACTGAGCCCATCGTTGAAATCGGTCCGCATTTTCTGCATCTGGGTCACCAGAGAAGCGTCCGCCTCGCCAGAGATGGCTTTCCTGG
>JAAUXT010145429.1_pt1 | contig 18681 bp, 11 predicted proteins | sample 7278171 | NCBI WGS metagenome assembly JAAUXT01 (sample SAMN14350112, study PRJNA611818) | marine sediment metagenome | isolation source: surface marine sediment (1.8m) | place: French Polynesia: Moorea | collected 2018-08 | reverse complement strand
GTCTGTCTGTCTGTCTGTCTGTCTGTCTGTCTGTCTGTCTGTCTGTCTGTCTGTCTGTCTGTCTGTCTGTCTGTCTGTCTGTCTGTCTGTCTGTCTGTCTGTCTGTCTCTTCTGTGGCTGTGTCTTCTCTGTTTCAAGGCCACTTGTTTCCCATGCTCGGTGTCAGCCACTTGAGCTCATTTCAAAATCCAGAACACCAAAAGTGCTTCAGTGCTTGGATGTTGTGTGTTGTCCCGTTTTCGGGCGTGCAGTCCCGACCGACATTTGCTGACAAAACTGGATTCATTGAGAATCCATGGCAACACAATGCAACTCCAAAGGGACATTCGAAATTTACTGCAAAAGGTATGGTCCTTGAAGCATCATAAAGCTCCATCTCGCCCTGAATGGTACTTTGTTTCAGTACTTGGCCCAAGAGGTTCCATTGGCGGAGCGCCTCTCGTCTCGCCTCTCATTGGCTGAGCCGTTCACGACAAGACGACGCGATGTGAATGACATTCCTCAGTCAGCTGGGAGATGCACAAGTGAATGGAACTCTTTGTGTGTAAACGCGCTGCCGATACATGTTTCAAGTGTGGATGTAGGAATTTATCTCGAAGCTTTTGCGATTTCCTCACAAAAAATTGCTGCGGTTCCTGCGAAGTTGTGAAACTCACGGAGTAACTTCTGTGCATCAAACTCACGTTACAGGATTTCACCGTGAGAAATCTCCGTTTATCTCAGGTTAGTATCACATCAATATCAAGGGATCTTGAAGGGCTCAGGCAGTGTGCAGAACCCACTGTGCGACAGAAAAGAATGGCAGAAGCGGTGTTCAGAAAGCCCAAGGTTCTCTCTGCCTTGACACAGGAGTTCAGAGCCACAACGTGCGCAACAATTCAACTCTCATGGACGAGGCCACGTCCCGCCCTGCACCTGGTGTCCCGACGAGAAGCGGAGAGTTCGGTCATTGAGAAAATGTGTGGCCAGTGCGTGCGCGCAGACGCGTGATAAGGGTCCACAGAGGACACCTGATTTTGTGTGGGAAACACTGCATGACGGATCCAGACGGGATTCATGAGCCAGAGGCCCGCCAGCCGAGCACAGGGGTCTGTGTGCCTTGACGGGACCTGTGAGCAGGGTAGTTCCGTTGGAACCTCGTTCCACGGAGATTCTCGTAGTCTTTGGTTCGTTCGCTCGTTTTCGTCCACGAGGTTGGTTGACGCACGCCTCTGTTCTTCCTGTGGATTATCATTGTCCAGAACCAAGGAAAATTGAACAAGTCATGAAGTTTTCACGTTGTCAACACACTGGATCCTCTGAATTCCACACCGAATCAAAACAAAAAAACGTCAGGAAAAAACACTCGACGGCCCCATGACACCACCAGTAGTCTCAACGATTTGTGGATGGATCGCAATTGAACTGCTATTGAATTTTCAGACCCAAACGCGCACAGTGTCTGTCATATGATGAGAACGAAGCAAACACAGTTTGGAAGGTCACTTGTCACTTGCAAAACAGGTTTGGTTTGTCAAGGACTTTGAGGTGCGTTTCTTCCTGCTTTTCAATCAAAACTGAGGGGCGAAAGGCGGAAGTCGTTGTGATTCTGCTGAGTCCTTGCTTCTTCAGTTGATTCCCACATCGTCGTGGTCATTTTTCTCCCAAATTTGTTATTTTTCCGACTGAAATGCATTCCACCTGGATTGGCCAGTTCGCTTTTGTCCGAACAGAAAGGTTCTGGACAAAAAACAAAGCACGAACCGGTCCTGCTGAACAATGCAGTCGCAATCTGGTCCAATTGTGCGGACGTGTGCAGTTCGGGTCCCTCAACTGTTCTGGACTACCAGTACATGTGTGCGTTTTTCGTCAACACCAAAGGGATATGAAATTGCACAGGTCTTGCAAAAGAAAAGTGAGCGCAATACTGGTAGAAACGATACCATCGTGTGTTGAAACTTCCACGCATGTGCGCGGTCGCATCACGACAGTTTGACCCGAGGCAGCGCGGCAGCCGGACCGCTCCCCCGGTCCGACCGACGCGACGCACGTGCGTCGGACAGGTGATAAAACACACGTACTGTCCAGCAACAAAAGCTCGATCAGTACGTTGAGTACTCAGCCCGGCCCGTGATAGCTCAGTTGGTAGAGCGGAGGACTGTAGTGGCGTCTGGACCTCAGCGATCCTTAGGTCGGCGGTTCGACTCCGTCTCGCGGGAGGGGGCCAAACTTTTTTCGTTGACCACTGCCATTGTCCAGTGACAAAAGTGTTACCAGAACCGTGAGTACTCAGCCGAACCCGTGATAGCTCAGTTGGTAGAGCGGAGGACTGTAGTGGTTTGAATCCTCGTCAGTGATCCTTAGGTCGGCGGTTCGACTCCGTCTCGCGGGACAAACGGCGAAACTTTTTGTTGTGCGTGACGGCGTTGATACGTGAAGATACGTGAGATACGTGAAGATCGCCCTGAGCTAGTGATGCAGTGGGGCACTGCCACGTTGTGGTTTTTCCAATTCTGACGATGTGGAATTCTCTTTGTAACAATTCGATCCTCATGTTTGTCTGAATTAAAGGGCGTCGCTTTTGGATACTTGTTGGATTGAGCGCGTTCGTTTGCAAGTGATGCCCACGTGTCGACGTCACGTGCTCGTCTTCGTCCGAATCCAAAGTGTTGTGCGTTTTTAGCTATCTGTCCTTCGGAGATTCAATGCCTCAATCAACTGATTGATCATGTCGTTGTGATGTCTTTTCAGGTTCAACGGAAAGTCCGAGAAAGGCGTGCGACGTTCAACCAACCATCCGTTCAGCTGCCTTTTGGTGCCGAGCTTCAGGGAGCGAAAAAGCAACTTGTCACCCGGAGCACAACCATCGTCAGAGAAAAACAAAAACGCCTGCCTCACTCACCACAACGCTTTCAATAAGTGATCAAATCAATCCATTGAAACAAGACTGTATTCTGTCTCGAAACAGAGGAACGCACGCCCAGGCGTTCAGCCCAACACTGAAGACGCTGTGTCTGTGAAGACTCCCATTGTGCGCACCTGGTGTCCTCACAAGGCTTCTGAGCACACAAGTTTGGTGGATCATAAATTTTAAGAAGGCAGAGACAGACGGAGAGAAAAAAGTGAGGAGGAGAAATGCGTGGACTGCGCGGAATGTTGAAGGCTCTGATTCAGTGAGAGTACGGACGGATGCGTTCGCTGAGAGAAGTGTGGACAAAACGGGCTCAAGTGTTTTCACAATCACACTTCTGCCACTGAAGCAACAGCCACCCGAAACAGTTTCCTGGCTTTTCTTGCACCAGTGAAAATACAAAAGAGCTTTCGTGACTTGGCAGAAAGCGAGCGTAAGAAAGTTCGCACGTGTACCTGGGAATTGACGTTACGTGATTCTCTTGTTGCGACACAGGACACTGAGCCAGTGAAAAGCAACGTATCTTGAGGAATACATTGGAACAACCAAGAAGACAGTTGACTGGATTATTCATCACCACCACCATGGATATTCTGCTGACCGTTTGGACTCTGGTCGGTTGTTTAGCGGCGCTTCTGTTGACAACTGGAGGTAAGTCGCACCAAATCCGGACCCAAAACGACACGTGTCCCTTCTGTTTCATTACGGGGTCCCTAATCACATCGAGCGACCGGGATCAATACTGTCGAGCATTCTTGTCTTGTACTGAACGAGCCAGAGCCGTCGCTGCAGTTCCCGTGGAAAACGCTCCCACGATGATCACCAAACCCGCTGAACTCTGCTCTCCGGCTTTGGAAGTCACAAAGTTCTGTGGTTTTGCTGCTGCTTTTCATTCTTGTGTACGATTCTTTGGCCTTTAGAACTCCCTTCAGAGTTTCTGTGGCAGTTGATTCCCCAACACGACGGAACAGGGAGAATCACAACGCCGCAGAAAATAATCTTATCAAGAAACACAATCAGAGCAAACACATTGTAAACTTCAGCCCCTGTCAACAGTCTTCACTTCCTCCCATTCACTGCCTTTACAAGTATTCATTTCACCGCCCAGAGCAGAAAAAAATCCTCGAGAATATGCTTCTCTCTGGCTTACTGAATGGTATTTGAAATTTTTTCATTCTTGCATTGGGAGTTGGTACGATCACTTTCCTTGTTGTGCACTGTCAGAAGATCGTTGAGACTGGGTTGGATCTGTTGCTGTGCGCACAGACTCTGTTTGCGTGGGTTTGTGTGCACCAACGTTACCTCTGCAGATTCTGTTCACAAACGCCAAACACTGGACCCAGTGCAGAAACGAGTGAATCAGATTCGGTTGTGTGGGGTTGCTTGACAAGAGTGAGCATCAACGTCCCACCAAACGCAGAATTTGCAGAAGCGTTGGCGCGAGAGAGTACGCGAAGGTTTGACGGTGCACGTGCTGCTGTTGGCGCTCGACATTAGCGGTGCTCCACGAATGGCGCTCATTACTCGCTCTACTTGCCGCATTCAGGTGTTTCGATCTGTTGGGATCAACTTTAAAATTACCTTCGCGAAATGGAGAGAAAAAGTGAAAAATGCTGTGAAATTGGCCTCCTCCGATGCGCTGAATCGTGTGATCGAAAATCGCTGCTTTGGGGCGCGTTTACGAAGGTTTGCGCCCAGATCAACGAGAAAAGTCTTTGTTCCAAAGACAATTATTTTTGACAGGGTGGAGGCGGCAAGGATCAAAGTTGATACACTCCAAATATTTTATCTTTGCGAAACGTGGGATTAACACGTCATTTTCAAGCAGAAGGGAACGAAAGAGTTCTCGAAGAGGCAGGAGGAAAGAAACGTGATTCTCACCGGTAGGTGGGCCCTTTTTTTGCAAAAGTTGAAAATTATGGCTGGCGAAAGTACTGTTGTGTTCTGGTGAGCAGAGTTATTTCTCATTTGGTGCTGGCTCGGTCAACTTCAATCCAGAGGAATCTGAAGAATGTTGGATTGACAACAAATAGGAATGTAGAGATCTGTGTGTGAGGTCTGCGCAAACTGTGCTTGTGATTTTCATTCAGCAGAAAGTGGAAAACAGACCAGGCTTCAAAACAGAACAACTTGTTCTCTTTGCAAAATTCCAGTGACTGTTGCTGTCCTCTGCTCGGTACGAAAGTCACTGGGTGTCACATGGTATATCACATGACCCTGAGGTGTAATCTCCACCCACCTGGGGTAATCCCGCCCGTCACCTGCCCCCGCGCGAGTGCTGCGGCGCTGCAGCCCCCCCTTCCCCCGAGCGTAATCACCTTCAACTGTGCGCCTGACAAAGCTTGTCCACCCACATCGCAGGGGAAAATGTGCAGATTTGTTTTTGTGTTGTGAGACTCAAAAACTTGCCATTGACAACCTTGGGTACGATTTGAATTGACGAAAAGATCAAGGTGCGGGATAAGTGCTCGAGCAAACAGAACAGTGGTGGATCTGCATCTCTGCTCCATTTTGAGACACGCGTAGATCTACGTATTTGTGACACATCACTGCCATTTCGCTCGGGATGGAGGACTCCTCGGGTGCGTCGGGAGCCGACGGACAGTCTCCGCTGTGTCTCGGCGACACGGGGCTCTGGGTCGGCCAGGCTCCCCGCCGCTCCCGGGGGGACCATTTGGCGCTTTGGGAATAATAGATTCAACCAAATACTTCAGTCACTTAATCAAATAATCACAAGGAACTTTGTTCAGGGGTCACAATAGCGCAACCTTGGGACACCCTTTTGAAGAATAGGCCTGCACTGTAAAAACTTGTTCTGAGGTCAGAGTTTGGGCATCAGATTTTGTCAGATTTGGACCACTTCACGTACTCGTTTTTGTGTTCTTGTGACTCAAAGTCCACACGCATCAAAGAGGAGGGATTTTCTGAATGTGACATCAACACATACGTGAAATAATTCCCAGGTGACGTCCAACGAACCACCAGCGTCACGTACGTTTTGAGGGGGTTGGAACAGGAATACGCGGACCTATTGAGGCTCATTCACCTGGCTGGTCAAAGGGCTGAATGTTGGAGTGGGAATGTTCATTCACATCCAACAACACGTGGAATGTTGTTGGGGTGAAAAGCTCAATGAGATTGGCCCGGTGATCTCATGGGCTCTGATCTGGAATGACGAAATTGGCCAAAGAAGAGAAATTTCTCAAATGGAGTAAACTTTGTCGTGCTGTGAAGCACATGTTCTGACTGATGATTTGGAATGAATTGAACCTTTGAAAGGAAGATTCATACAACTCGAGTCTGGGTCCGGTTCAACAGGAGTTGACTTAACGTCCAGACGCACGTTTGTCCAACACTCTGCGTCTGTCAGGAAGGTTCATACACGTGCGGAAAGGAAAACTGCCACGTGTCCCACGCAATGAAAACCAGTGACCAAAAGACGAAAAGAATTATCAGTCAGTCTGACAGGCATTTGTTTCACTGTGTGTTGTGAAAGTTTAACATCACTGAGCTGCTGGCCGGTACACAGTTCGTCGTTGTGGCTGTTATCTCATACCTACCCCCATTATATTCCTAAAGTATTTTGCAAATACCACAACACAGTAGTTTTTGCATACCTGAGGTTATGCCCTGTTGTCTGCCTAACAAGTCCTTTCAGGCCCATTTCCCCGTGCTCTCCATTCTTCTCTCTCAACGAGCACTGAGGCTCAAAGCCCCAACTCTGCGCAGCTCTGCATACGAAGTTCTCACCAAGTGCCCCCACAAAACTGACACTGTCCTGAAATCAACTAATTCACAATTTATCACCCTGTCATTTCACCAAAACATGGGCACCTCAAACAAATTAAGATTCAGCAAGAGATGTTTGTCCCTCCCCCGTCAAAAAAAATCCTTCATTGCCCTTTTATGCACCTTGCGACACGAGTTTAGATTCTGTGTTGAGCCGCACAGAGCAAGTGGCCCATTGGCGCTGAGGTAGCGCGCTGGACTCATGACCCAGAGGCGCTGGGTTCAACTCCCCCGTGGAGTACTGGGTGGTATTCCCAGAAGGCGGATACTTGACCGCTCGCACTCCCCAGTGACAGACTCGTGCATTCTCCCGTGCTCGTGAAGCTTCCATGGTGGAGGAAGTTTGGGCTCCCGTGGCGTCACTTTTCCACTTGTTGCGCGCGTCCCCATATTTCACCCCAGTTCCCCGTGGCTGCGGTTTGCCCAATCACTCGAGACGGTATTTCTGGTGCTTTCAGCTTCCCTTGCAAACAAACAAAACTGGTTCAGTTTCCGTCATTTCAACTGCAAAATTACTGCCTCAAAATACACGCTCAAACCCTGAAGGTCCTTGGCGGACATCAGTTCAAAGAATCGCAACGGGTGAAACGTGGATGTGCTTCACGATCAAGACCCCGACATCCGTCAGTCAGCCCTCGCTCAACCTGGTTCAATCCACTACAACCTGCCCATGCAGAAGGGTAGTTTCGGATGAACCACTGCGACCTGGACTGGTAAATCAAACCTGACCCAGGCTCCTGTCCTATGACGGAATGCAGGTTGTCTCGGTGCGCCGGTACACTGTCCGTGGTGCGTGCTGTGTTCTGCGGAGTACATTGAAAAGCTCAGCTTGCGCACGATTGTGTCTTCACGGAAACAACCCTATTGCTGGCAACAACGCTCACCCCTGTGCCCCTCACACAACAGAAACAAACCTGGGGCTTTGTTCGAACACAAAGGGGCAAATTTACAATAGCAAGAATCCCCATTCACGCAACCGTTCACACAGACGTGGGAAAGTGCGTTGTTGCGCTTGTTCTGATTGTCCCATTGTCGAAGTCCCGTGAACGCAGGAGCGGAAACGTGCAACCGGAAATGCTCAGAATTCTGTGGAGATCTTTTAATACGAGAACTTTTGCAGAGGAAACAAGCTCAAACTCATTGCCTTCGATCTTTTGTGAAGCTGGAACAGAGAAGAATCTCAATCTCTTGAAGAGACACCACCCCTAATCACACACATTCAGATTGCACGAACGCTGCCTCTGTTATCTCAGACGCAAGGAAAACGTATCATCTGGCGATGACCGGCACGACGGCGCAGTGCCGACGCCCAGTAGACCCGTCTCACTTTTGGTGCTCGCGTTTGTCACTTGCAAAGCACTGAGCAAACCGTGCCCCAAAAATCAGCATTCCTGAGCAACCCCCGCGCACGACAGACGCTCGGCAACGAGCAGAACGTCATTATCGCATTTTCTCCATGGCTACCGTCGTCAGGGTGAATTTCACAACAAAGATGAGGTGGCACATTATCCCCTGTGTGTTATTAAATTCACCTTCTGGGAATTTCACGCTTCACTAGACGCATTCAAACACCAGCCCGAGCTCTGGGGTTGAGACGGATTGAAAGACTGTTGATCGCTTGTGCTTTTTGTCGGAAAATAAAATGGTTCTCAGATGAAGTCCATGGCGGGGATATTCAGTTCACAAAGAACTTCTCAAAGCGCTTTATCTTGGTGCAAGGCACTTCCTTCCAAACTTGTATTGGAACCTGCCTGAGAAATTGTGCGAGTTAGAATGTTGCTAACACATGGGTGGATCCACAGGCCCATTGGGGGTCCAAAACTCCCATGACCTTTGGATTGACCGAACATTTAGCCCCTGAACTTTGCACAGCAGGTGCAACAGTTTTTTCTTCGTAACTGCGAAAGTTTCGAAGCTCAAGTCATCAACCCAAAAGGGGTCTTCCCCCAAACTTCTTTGTGACTGCGAAAGTTTTGAGGATCAAGTCAGCCGCCCAAAAGGGGTCGTCACCGAAACCATTTGGGCTCTGCAAGGGACTCGCCTCTTGAAGGGATCCTGGATCCGCTCCCCTGGCTCTGTTTCCGGTTGCGATGTTGTCGGGACGAACCGAACCGTTTCTCACGTTTCCTCCCGAGGACAGATGCTTTGCGCACTAATTTGGGGACAAACACCTGAAATCTCTTGAGACCCATTAGAGAAGAGTAAACCTCCTACACACGGTTCTCACGACCGACCGCAGGCCCGGTCCAAACAACAGGGGAATATCTCAATGCACAACACAGGGACCCATTTCTTGAAATCTCTCTCGAGTTGTTGGAACCTGCGTGGAAAGTTTCACTGCGCCAACACAAGAGCCATGTTGAATCCAGCGCATGCCAGTCCACACTCACACACACACACACACACACACACACACACACACACGCTCGCACGCAGGCATCAGAACTGGATCGTTGACACATGTCAGTCCTGATCGGGTCAAGTTCACCATCCCTGCCCAAGACGTTCTCATCCAACACCGTATTCTCCCCAAGCCGATGTCACGTCCCTTGTCTTGTTGTGGGCTCTACATACCTGAGCGTCTGGCTCAGTACGTTCTCTCGCGTAGAGTACTCGAGATGGATCCACTCGTCATGCCACTCGCAGACTCCGAAGCAGGAGGGGAACCACCCACGCGACGCTTTTGATGTTATGCGTTCTGCGGCAACGCTTTACCCAAGCAGGCACACATTTGTGAAGCTGGTTGTTGGTGCAAAACGTTCGTGTTCTGACCTGGAATCCTGCGAGCGCTTTTGTGGGTTTGGGTCCAGTAAACAGGTGCGCAACAAACACGCGTGAAGACGAAAACTGCAATTTGAAGAATTCCTAATGCAATGAAATGGCCAGCGCCCTGAACGAGAAGACACTCCTGACTCACAATGGCCAAACACCCAGGCCTGGAAAACCAGTGTCTTGTCATTTCATTCCTCGGGTCACATTCGACGCACGTCTCACGTGTGGTGTTCTTTGTACCTGCAGGTTCCGAGCTTCGGGAGGAGGTGACGTGCATGCTGGACGACGACAACACGAACGACGAGCTGGAGCGCTGCCTGCGTCTCGGGGCCGACTACGTCCAGCTCTACCTCAAGGCGCTCAAGCCGGGCAAGCAGCACGCGCACCGCTTCCACCGCTGCGGGTGAGTTACGACTCTGTCGAGTCCAGGGTCGGATGGAGGGGGTCCTGACTCAAGTGGGTCCACGACCAGGGTTGGGTGTGAAGGAGGAGGGCTCCCTCTCCTGGGGAAACCGAGCAAAGCGGTGCAGCACACCCTATCGCTGCGGGCAAGTTGCGACTCCAGCGGGTTCAAGGACAGGCTTGGAGGGGGAACTCCCTCAAACAGTCGGAAGCCTTTACCGATGCGGGTCCAAGGTCGGGGTTAGAGCCGGTGCGGACTCGTGTCCAGGAGCGCGATTGCAAACTGACCTCAGTCTCATCTGGACCCTCGTTGGCTCAAACTTAGATGAGTGGTCGTAAATGCAGGAACAAGCGAAGAACATCAGGGACACAATTTGTGTGGGTGGGTGGGTCCTGCTGAACGGAAGAGAGAGAGAGAGAGAGAGAGAGAGAGAGAGAGAGAGAGACAGAGACAGAGACAGAGACAGAGACAGAGACAGAGACACTGCACGAGGAAGTGGGCTGAGGCTGATATTCCTGGGTTGGATTGGGATGAATGTTTCCGTGGACTGTTTGGTTGCTCTCGGAACCACAACACGAGGTCATTGTCGGACAACCCGAAGGATGTCGCAGGCGGATGTGTGCGTTCTCGGCCAACAAACAAAAAGAAGATCTCTTCTCACGATTGAGCCCAATTGGAACATGAATGATCCCAACGATACATCCGATGAGGATCTCACACCCATCTGCGAGATGAGATGCTATTGTCATCAGACGGATCCAGCTGAATTTCCCCTCAAATACTCGTGGTAATTCAAGACGCGTTGAGGTTTCTCAACAAGTGCATTGTTGATGAGATTAAGATCCCAACATCCTTCTGCGTGTACCGCTGTGATCGGAGAACCACCCACCCGTATCCAATGAATAATTCGCAAATTAACAATGCGAAAAATAATGAAATTCCACAAAAATCCCGTGGTTCAGGTGTTGCGATGTGCTTTTCTGTTTGTTTGGTTTTGGAATGATTTCATGCTGCGTGTAAGTGACGTGACTCAGTAATTTGGTTCAGTACGAGGAGGGACGAAGCATTTGCGCCCATAATGAGATGGCACCGGAAACCTTTGTGGTGCGGCGCTTGGCCCATTGGAGCACGAGAATCTCCCCAAGTTGGTCTCACACCTGGTGGAGCGCCCCTCATCACGGGTGTTTTGAACCAGATTTACGATTCAATTCGCTTTGATTGTTCATTCACTTGCCACAAGTATGTCAAGATGAGAGGGGCTACCCCTGAGGACACACCAAACGCCCTTACCCACACTTTGTCATCAGTCTCAATGTGACATACACGTACACACACGCACACAAGCTCGCACACATGTGCCACGCAAACCAATACGAGTATGACTGTTTCCTGAATTTTCGCTGTCCACCCATTGGCTTCTCAGAAATACTTTTCTCTCCCGATTCGTTCGAGCTTTCACACACACACACACACACACACACACACACACACACACAAACACACACACACAGAAACACACACACACACACACACACACACACACACACACACCGCGAAAAATTGTTCCAGAAATAGGCCTTGGAATTCAGCCTTTTCAAAACATGGCAAAACTGTCAAAAAAAAATTTTCAGCAATCAATTCATTCCCGTCGGAGAGTAATCTCCTCAAACAAACAGTCGAAACCCCGGCTGCCCCGTCTCCACCACCCGCCCCGTCAAACACACTTTATCCACCGCAACAATTTTAGGTTTTTAAAATTCCTTTGGAGATGTTATTTCCGGGTTATTAGCGACGGTGGTGCTGGTGACGGGGCGGCGGTGCTGATGGCAGCGGGACAGGAATGTTGAGCCGCTTTTGTTCCCCTCAGCGGTGCATGTTGCATCAGATCCACCGACGGGCGTCTGACGCAGGGACCAACGTGCCAGTTCTTTCAAAAGAAGACAATGTCCATTTGCGTAGAACTCATACAGGTCTCTTTGGGTCCATGTTCTTCTGGGGTCAGAGAAAGTTTTGTGTTTCTTGGTTCAGCTTGAATCATCTGTTTTGTGCGCAAATCAAGACAACGATGGGATTGCGATGCCTATTTTCAACGTGGAATGCGTATTGGTATCATTCCCGCGTTTTGAGTTTTGCTGAAGCGATGCCCCGCAATGGACATTGAGAAGCATCCTCACGCCTGAGGGGGTTGGGTGCAGTGAAACAGGAAGTTCCCCCTGACATCACATTGATTCTGAGACCACGGGAGGCTTTGTTTCTCAAGGCGCGTCTCTTGTCGCCTCGCAGCCAACGCTCAAGGAAGCAACGTGTGACATCAGGTGCCTCGACTCTGACACGTGATAATTTGAAGGGCCTCACTATATTTTCACAACCAAGCGTTTTGTCACCGTGGGTTATGCGAGTGAGGGTGCCTGCCCCACAGGAAGAGTGTTACATCAGGATCATGCTTCATGCCAACCCCCTCCGCTCACAGAGCCTCGGAGACGGAAGCGTCGCATCCCCCACATCTTCCTCACAGAGATGATAAAGGTTTTGACACGGCGATGCTGCCCCCAGGGGACGTGTGGCCTTCTCTGCCACAGCAATGTCACCCCGATGTTGTGAAACATCAATTTCATGAGTCAGTGACACGGAGTCAAAGACATCTGTGAGGGCAGATCTATTTTTGTGCAAAAAAAGCACGCTTGCGTGTGCTGACGTGCACACGTGTGTCGACGTGTTGCAACATGCTGGACGCACCGTGATGTCATGGAACGACGGAACGTTGTTCTTTTTGCATGTTTTGTAAAGTTCTTCTGCTTCTTTCTCCCATGAAATCTGCCTGGACTTCTCCAAATCGTCTCCAGAAAGCAAAACGTTTTGTTCCTTTGGCTTCACAATCAGAATCTGAAGATAAAGAAAATTTCCTGGGATGACGGAATGAAATTCTTGCCCCTTGCCTCGAGTGTGCCTGGTCCACGTTGCAACGCGTGTTTCATTCCCCCATCAAATCAGCCTCCCACCAATAAAAACAAGAAGTTTTGCTCTTTTGGCTCCGACTCCCAAAAAGGATTTCCGGGGATGAAGGAATGAAATTCTTGCCTCTTGTCTCGAGTACGCCTGGTCGTTTTTGCCGATGTCGGCACAACGGACGGCGTCTCGACGCGTGCCGAATCCGACGCGAGCGTGTTTGCGCGCCCGGGGTGAAGGAGACTGTTCTCGGTGCAGCCTTCTCTTTGATGCTTTTGCTGACGAGAGTTTTTTCGTTGCTGTTTCCTTGAACTTCAATTTGGATGCGCAGTTCTGGCGCTGTTTGTTTGCGCACAAGGTTTTGTCAGCCCGTTGAACTGTAAGTTTCGATTCCTGCTGGCGAGAATCCTGTTGGAGAAAGATTCAACATTTCAGAAAATTATTTGAATGTTGTTGAATCTTTCTTCCATGACATCGCCGGCGCCTCTCGCTCCCCCGCTGTCTTGCCTCAGATACGAGTACAGAGCCCGCCTGACCGCTGCTTCGTACGAACAGGGTCTGAGTTCCTGACAAGTGTACTGCTGAGGAGCATCCTGTTGAAAGCTGACTCCACAAAGATTTTCAAAACGAACAGAAGAAAACTGGACTGCCTTTCGTCCTTTTCATGACTCCACCACATCTTGCCGTACGCCATAATTTCTGACCGTATTTCTTTCCGTGTGATTGCAGATCGTTCCAGGAGTTCAGCAACTGCCTGACGCCGCTGCTGGAGGTCTGTCCCTCCTTCCACGGGCGGCTGCACTCGCACTGGAGGAACCTGTACGATACGGTGCGCTGCGCCTGCAGCGGAGACGAGGGTGAGTGCGGGGGAGGGAGAAGGGGCGCCGCCTGCCGCCCCCTACGAATTTGACACATTTTTTTCGATTGGCAAGAGTGACGTCTCGATGCTTTCGTCAATCCGGAAATTCTTCTGAAGTTCCACATCAAACGGCCGTTTCCGAACGCACTTGGAAAGTTATCATCTGGAACATTTCTTCAATATTTTACTCGTAAAATTCACAGCTGATCATCCTTTCAGGCTGTAAAAAGACGGTGGCGTGTTTCGAGGAGGAGCAGAAGGGAGTTTTGGCGCGACGCTGCGACGCCATGTACAAGTTCAACGTCAAGCAGAACACCAGGGACAAGTGCCAGTGAGTACACGCATACACACCACACACACGCACAATGAGTGCACACATATATAGGTACACCCGCGAACACACGGACAGTCAGTGGTTGTGTGTACGAAAAATCGGCATTTCAATCAGAATTCAAACGTTGCCAGGGAAACGACAGAGAATCAGCAACTTGTGTTGGTCGTCAGCAGGGATTTGTTTGAAGAAGTTGTTCTCACTGAGGTCTTTTTTCTGGTTCAGTACAAAATGGTTAATACACCAAACAACTCTTGTTCAATCAATTTCCATTCTGGGAAACCATCGCACTGTAACATTAACTCGACACCGCAAGTTGATCATGCCCCCCGGGTGTGCACACCTTGTCACAGCCAGCAGTGAAACAAAGCCGACTCTGTCCGTTCTTGGACGAGCCAAGCAACGCACATTTTTTTGCGATTCCTTTCGATAAAAAACCCAGCAAACCAAAGGTGGACATCGACAAAATGTTCACACAAGGTTTCAGTCTTGAAACGCAAGTTCCGCAAGTCGCCCTCCTGCAGGATTTCTCAGGTAAAATGAATTGCTGGCTGTATTTACTCCGTAGGAATGGATAAAACATTGCTTCAGTCCATTACCGAGTGGTTGTTGTTTTGTGAATTCCTGGATCAGCCTGGGACGAGGCCGCAGACTTTAATTGCTGCGAACTTTTTGTGGCTCTGAGTTGTACATCACCACGAAGCGCGCAGTGCGGGGACCGAAAAAAACACTCCGAGACATGCTGTGATTAGAAAGCTCAGGTTTGGTTCGAGATTGAATCATGAAGGATAAACAAGTGAAAGGAAACGTAAGACAGTGTCAGAAGAAACACAGAGTGCACGAGAGCTCCACAGCTGTGTTGAAAAATTGAAAAACAAAAGCCGAAAGGAAAGGTACAGAAGAGGAAAGAAAAAAAGCTGAAGAGAAGACTTCACAAAAGAAGGTTGACAGACTTACAATTTGCAAATAAGCATCACCGTTGGGTTTCTAATGAAGATTTTATCTGCCATTCAGACGCTAAACTTTTTTCACTGAACCTCATGTGATGAACGAACACGCCAAATCGGCTCCAAATTTTCTCTTCCTTCTTCTGTGTGTGTGTGTGTGTGTGTGTGTGTGTGTGTGTGTGTGTGTGTGTGTGTGTGAGTGTGTGTGTGTGCGTGTGTGTGCACGGTAACTCCGCACAAACGTTCTCCGAGATGTTTGACCAGGGTCCTCAAACCGTCTTTCGCTTGGGATAAAAAAGACTGCGCAAAGCGAACAACATTGAAACATCAAACTCGAGAAACGTCTCGGGTAAATTAGTTTGTACTGAGCAAGTGTCATTCGAAGCCTGTTACAGTTGAGCTCTCAATGTACAAACTCAATGCAAAGGCTCCACAATAAATTCTATTAAACAGTATCACTTTATGTATGGCTCTTTTAACACCTCTCATACCATAAATACCTGCGACTCGAGGACGGTGCATTAGAGGACAGAGACAGTGATAGATTTACGCTGCGCAGTCAGTATCACCGGAGCCGCAGTGAGTGGATCACCAGTTTGAACTGACGCCAGGTTCTTTTTCTTTTTGGCCGAATTGAGTGTTCAGGTGTCGAAAGAGCAGGTCACAGTCGCGTGAGATCTCAAGGCAGTTGAAATGGATTTTTCTCAAAACAGGAGGCAAGAGGTCAGATCCGCCCCAAACAAAAACCCAGGGTCTGCCCTGCCCGACCTGCCCATAGAACCTCGTCCTGTTACGTCTGCGACTTCAGATGGTCACTGGAACAAGGAAGGTGAACCTTGAGTTGAGGGATTACATTGTGGAACATCAGGTGTTGTCGGCACCTGCCGCGGGGGTGGTGCCCGTGCCTTCTGCCGTTGGATCCTCCCCCAACTGAAAGAGTGGAACAATATTCTGGTTTCGACACAGACAAATAACAAATGGACAGGAAAAAAGCGAGAGGGGACAAACAAAATTTTTCCGGGAGCCGGGGGTGTGGCTCTGAGGCCCCACGAGATGGGCCCCGACGCCCCGCCTGGACCCGCTCCCTGCCTCCCGTGCTGGCGCCACCGCACAGTGCACTGGTCACCACACTTCACCAACAGACGTAAATCAGGCTTAAGTACTTCCTAAAAGCGAGACTCTTCTCCAAATGGGCCCACTGTGACGAGTCTCAAATTAAAGAGGGTGCTCCATTGTAAAAATGACACTGATGTGTGCAATTATTGCCTCAGTTCAATGTTGGAAATTTGGATCTGTGCGGGGTGAACACGCGATGATGAGCACCCTGTTCCCCTCACGGAGAGAATTGCCGAGATTGTCGCTGCAGACGATGCGCAGCCCCCGAGCAGGACTGGGGAGTCAGATGATGTGGGCTCCAGGGCAAATGGGGCAGTAGTCGTGTTCTGAGCTCAAGAGTTCAGCTGCACGGCGCAGTTTGCGGGTCTGGGTGAGGAAGGGGCGGTGTGCACCTCAAGATTGCAGGCTCTGGAGGAGGAAAAGGCAAATCTCCGCTTGCATGCGTTTCTGATCACTGTGGTTGTTTTTGAAAACTTGACAAAAAATAACGATCTCAGTCATTTGTCAAGTCAAAAAATAATTTCGCGACACTGACGGACGTCCGACGTGTTTGTCTCCGCAGTTTCCTGAAGGACGCCGTGCACTGTAAGGAGGCGTTGGTGCGGGGCGCGTGCGGAGACGAGGCCGGGCTGTTCGCTTTCCACGTCGCGAAGCTCGCGGTGAAGCTGGCGACCCGCAAACACAGCTGCACGCTGTCACACAGGAAGGAACCGTACTCAGGTGAGTGGGTGGGGTGGAGTGAGTGAGTGAGTGAGTGAGTGAGTGAGTGAGTGAATAAGTGAGTGAGTGAGTGGTTGATCGATTGAGTGAGTGAGTGTGAGAAAGAGTGAATGAATAAATCAGTCAGTCAGAACCAAGCGCGTGCTTTTGAGCATGTGCGAGCACACGGTCAGTCAAAATGAGAAGCTGTCCTTCAAGAGCCGAAACTTGCCAAATGAAAATCTGTCGCCCAGAACGTGGAACGTACTTTCTAATCAATGCGATGTTCCTCTACGTCTTCTTCGCAGGCTTCAGCTACACAGCGCAGTGCCCGGCCAACTTCACGGCGCACATGTCGCAGTGCAAGCAGCAGTTCCTCTACGACAGGCCGCTCGAGTTCCACGAGGCCAACGACCTCGTCGCTGACGGCAACCGGAAGAAAGTGCGCGCGGCGTGCAGGTCAGTGGGTGTGTGAGGTGTGCATCTCTGTAGGTGTGGTGGGCTTGCATGTCAGTGAGTGCGTGAGGTGTGCAGGCCTGTGGGTGAGGTGTGCAGGCCAGTGGGTGTGCGAGGTGTGCAGGTCAGTGAGTGTGTGAGGCATGCAGATCAATTGGTGTGCAGGTCGGTGATTGGGTGCGGGAGTGAGTGGGTGTAGTTTGTGTGCAGGTCACTGGATGCTCCAGGTTGGTGGGTACACTCCAGTTCTGAAAGAACACTGCAGGATTGTTGGGGTGGTGGTGGGCGTGCTGGCCGCCGGTGATTGGGGTTCAGGAGTGAGTGGAGACGTGGTAGAGCTGATGACGTTGATTGGAGTGCGATGCCTGAGACGTATGTTGCACCTCTGGGTGTACATGTACCTTCAGTTGCCTTGGCTCCAATGGCGACGCCACAAGATTTCTTTGATCACTGATGGACGCAAAATATTCGGAGGATTAAATCAGCTGATCACCACGCGTACCCCGCGGCCCCGCGCACCTCGTCTGCGCCGTGTCCGCTAATGCCTCCCACACACGAGTGTGAAGTCAGACGACACACTCCGCGGCGTCCCGCTCCCCTCAGGGGGGCAGCGCGGACCCAGATCAAAGAACACGGCTCAACAGGCGATCACAAAAGACGCTCCCGAGCCGTGGTTGGTTCCAAAAGGAAACGGACTCAATGGCTCAAGGCCTGAACTGATCACGCCGGCAAAAAACTGTTTGAAATGATCAAGAAAACACGTCAATGAAACCCGAAGGACAACGTGTTGTTGAGTGAAGGATCCTTCTCGTTTTGTCCAATTGTGATATTTGCCTCAAGGACACCTGCGTGGCTTGTTGTGTGACATAATCACAAATTTTTTGGTGTGTAGTGTGATGTTTGAAAAATTTTGACGTTGTCCCTTCCTTGAATGGAACATGATGTGCGCAAATGGTCTCGTTTTGAAAGACTTGAGTTTTGTTTGATAATTTACGTCCTGGCAAGAGCTGAAAAAATGGCGATCTCTCACACACCATCAATGACTGTTGGAAAAGTCCTGGTGGTCATCAGGGCTGATGGCTGCTGAAAATTTCCCAGCAGCACCCTCAGTGAGATGGCCACCCTTTTTGGCGAGTGCGCTCTTGGGGAACACGGTTGGGACGCGCCTGTGTTCAAAGTTCTGCTCTTTGTTGCAGAGACTACCGGGGGTACCTGCGGTGCCTGGGGCCCATCCGGGAGTCGTGCGCCTCTGGCATCGAGACGCTGCTGAGTTACGACGGGCTGCTCCGGACCTACCTCCTCAAGATGGACTACATCTGCAACGAGGCCAAGGACGGTGAGTGCTGATCACGTGACGAGTGAGTACTGATCATGTGAGGAGTGGGTACTGATCATGTGAGGAGTGGGTACTGATCATGTGAGGAGTGGGTACTGATCATGTGAGGAGTGGGTACTGATCATGTGAGGAGTGGG
>JAAUXT010102092.1_pt1 | contig 18688 bp, 26 predicted proteins | sample 7278171 | NCBI WGS metagenome assembly JAAUXT01 (sample SAMN14350112, study PRJNA611818) | marine sediment metagenome | isolation source: surface marine sediment (1.8m) | place: French Polynesia: Moorea | collected 2018-08 | reverse complement strand
TGGGCGGTACTCACCTGGAGGTACATGGGCAGTACTCACCTGGAGGTACATGGGCGGTACTCACCTGGAGGTACATGGGCAGTACTCACCTGGAGGTACATGGGCGGTACTGACCTGGAGGTACATGGGCGGGGTGGCTGTGGTGGAGATGAGCTCATCCTTGAGACGGATCAGCTCCCGAAGTTTCGGGTACTCCTCGAACCGGTTCTCCAGACCTGCAGCAAACAAGAACAACTCACAGTGTGGAGCAGCAGCCGCCTGAAAAGTGCTCCTGCCTGTGGGGGAGGGGGACTCGATGTGGATTTTAATGGCCACTTTCAAACGGTTCGTGGATGACCCTCTCTTCTCTTCCGGGAACAACCAGTGGTGACCTGAAATGTTCCTCACCGTTGGGTAGAAGGCTCATCTGTTCTTTTCTTTGGCCACCACAAGACAAACGGACGACCCTCCCCCCCCCCCCCGATAGTCCCTTGGGGCGTGCACAGATTCCGAGCGCAGAGGTGATGTGTTTCACATTGGACGCTGCGCATGTCGAGACACTGCGTCATTCACCTGACGCCGGGTTCACTGACGCTGTTTGTATCACACGCAATATCAAGCCCTCAACAGCGTCGAAGCCACAGCAAAACAAGGAAAGTCAGGTGGGGCGGGGTGGGGGGAGACTCGAGCTCAGGGCCGCCGCAGGATTTTACGAGATTTGGCGAGACGCACCGAGATCGTGGATGAAGTTCTGCGGACGCTCGCCCGAGTCGACGAAGTGTTGGCAGTAGTCGTTGTGCGGGTTGTCGCTCTGAGTGCCCTGCGGTGGGAGAACACGTGATCAGTCGGTGTGTGTGTGTGTGTGTGTGTGTGTATGTATGTGTGTGCTGTGTGTGTATGTATGTGTGTGCTGTGTGTGCTTCCATGTTCAGGTATGCGTGCGCATCTCCTTTAGAACGGCGCTTGAGGCTGTGTGCAGATCTGAGTGTGTATGTGTGTATGTATGTATGTGTGTGTGTGTGTGCGTGTGTGCGCTCGCGCTCTCTCTCACCTTGAGGAAGGCGCTGGAATCCGTGTACACCTCTTCCTCCGTGATCTCATCCACGTCCTTTTTCTCCAGCTCCTCCTGAAACAGAGACGAGACTCTCAGCGTCACAAACCATCACGTGACAAATTCAGACCTGTCCGTCAGTTGGTTCGTCAACCTGCACATCAAAACTTGAACCCGACCAAAAAAGTAGATCTGCGGTTGTCCACCTTTCGTTCTTCCACAAATACACATTGTTTGTCTCCAAACGTTTTGTGACGAACTGAGCCGAACTTTGCTTGGGAAAATAAATATCGTTTCCGCTGTGGATCGAACCCAGGACCTCTCGCGTGTGAGGCGAGCGTGATAATACGGAAACCAGCAGGGAAACCGCACCCTGAGGCTGAAACCAGAATTGCACAAATTCAATGAACTGACATACACGTAGTTTCGCACGCCTCAAGCACACACTCACACACGCACAGCGGGCTCAGAACACTACTGGTGAGTGAGGATACACTGAACGCCCCACACATCACAGACGGACGCGGTTGGCATGGGAACTTAGTGGAAACTGACCACGTACCCCCTGGATACTGACCGCATGCCTCGGACCCCTCCCAACACGGACAGACACGCACGTCCGAGACGGGGTTGCCTGGAAACGTCGTTTTCGGGTCTGACCACGTGCTCAGACCCTCCCCCCCTGACACACACACCACACACGTACACACACGCATACAGGTCCACCGATATCCATACACAACGCACGAATGAAGTTGTCATGGAAACGTGCCGGATACTGACCACGTGCCACTCGATGCCTTTACTCGTGTCGATCAGCGCCTCTTCGTCGTCCGTCTTTCTGCGCGTCACCGGCGGTTCCGCTGTCGAGCTGCGGCTACAAACAAGAACAGCGGTCAGCGATACCGCGGCGACACGAACAAACAAGAGAAGCAGGGCACAGGGCAACTGCAAGTGCGACGTCCCTGGTGTGTTTGCTTTGGTTATCGTGGGATAGGACAGGACAGGACAGGTGGGACAGCTGGCCTGAGATCCCATATACAAAAAAAATTTACATTAAAATACCAAAGGGACCAACTGTCCCAGGCCAGCACCAATTGCCCACACATGGGGGGATGGGGACAGGACAGGACAAGTGGGGCAGGACCCCCTCCTGGAGATGGCATATATTTTGAAAAAATTTTGGCGGACACCACTAAGTGCTCTTCCCTGAATGGACATCGCACAACAACACCGCTGGTCAGTGATGAACAAGGATACGAGCCCCCAACACACCCCAAGCGCCTGGTACAGCCTTTGGTCGCTCTGCTTCACCCTCAACACCCACACGCACACCGCACACACACACACACCTGTTGTCCAGCCTATTAAGCGCCTCTGTCTCCACCTGCCCGCTTTGCTTTGCGCTCAACACGTCGCCCAGACTCTTCGGGTTCGACACGCCCAGCTGAAAACAAAACCAAGCGTCATGTGACGTTGTCGGCGAGTCAGAAGGTACCCGCCTCGAAAGGTTACAAGGCACTTTTCACTCCACTTTGCGAAAAGGTACAAAGGCACATTTTGACACAGTGAGCAGTACACCTTTCTACACTAGAAGGTACCTTCTGACACTGGTCCCTTCTCCTACAACTTTTTGTTTTGCTTTGAATCACAAGAAGTCCGGTAAACGGACCCGATGATGGTCGCGTGCACTTCCAAAAAATTTAAATTTGAAAATATTGGAATATGTGAAGGGCACCAAAAATGAAAGGGGGTAGAAGACCCATTTTCACCATCAAAGTATGCCCATTTTGTTTTTTCAGTGCAGTGTGCCACCATTCCAGCCAGCCTAATGTGGTAAGGGGTGGGTGGGGGGTCTAGTTGGGTAGGGGGCCTGGGTGGGTGGGTGGGTTTGGCTGGGTGGGTGGGGGGTTTGGCCAGGTGGGTGGGGGGTCTGGTTGGATAGGTGGGGGGTCTGGCTGGGTGGGTAGAGGGGTCTGGCCAAGTTGGGGGTCTGGCTATTCTAGCCAGCTGGGGGGGGGGGTGTCTGGCTTGGTGGGAGGTGGGAGGTTACATTCCAAAGTGTGGACAGATGCACACATGAAGGCTACTGATTTTCAAGCCATCAGCGGCACCTAGATGGCCGGCTACGCGACCATCAATAAAGCTGTTTTTCCTCCCCACATCCTGCGATCACCGGACCTGTCAACTCCAAAATTTTGAAATTTGGATTCTGTGACAATTGTTAATCGCTTCATTATCGCCCCGCTGGTTTGCATACGAAACTGACCTTCTTGAATTTTGAACATTACCTGCTGCGCGAGCAGTAACCGTCTCTTCTTCGCCTTTTCTCGCAGCTCCGAGCGGAATTTCGACGTCGCCGAAGCGTCAGAAGACGCCGCAGACGCCACCGCCGAAAAAGCGCTCCGATCACTGGGCGCCGCCATTTTGTATCCTACAAAACAAATGCCTCACGAAGAAGTTATTTCTCCACATTAGACTACAAGTTTTAATTTCGTAAAAATAGTTCCTCCATCTGTACCAATTTGCTGGTCCAAATCCTTCTCAAACTGAACTTTCTTTTCAACAAACAGGCAAAAGCATTTGAGTAAGAGGCAACTGCAGATCACATTTTCCGTCACAATGACGCGATTGACTGAAGTTTGTCACAAGTTCAAAAAGACTCAAATCAAGAAGTTCACCAACTACAGAGGCCCGACGCCGCTGCTGAAATGGGTGCGACCTGCCGAGCTCAAAGATGAGGTGTCTGTCCGGAAGAAGATCAAAGGTGAGCTGGGCGATAATAGGGTAATGTTCCTCCACCGGTCATCAAGGGACGTGACTTTTGTAGAGTTTATGGCGGTTTAGACCTCTGTCCTCGAAAATCCCGACAACCTGTTTCAGACCCACAAGTAGAATCTAACCTCCAGTCCTCTGTGTGTGTGTGTGTGTGTGTGTGTGTGTGTGTGTGTGTGTGTGTGTGTGCAGTCTATTTAGCCTGAACGAGTCTGACCGAGCCGAACCCAAAAGGGAACGACACAAATCTCGACAATGGGGCAGCCTATTTCAGACCCACAAATGGGGTCTAAATCCAGTCCTTCAAAGTGTGCGTTTGGTTTGCCCCCAAAACGCCCCTACACACACACTCAACACGCACACGTGTGCAACCTCCCCAAAACTCTCCAAACCCCCACAAGCCTCCTCCAATGTGTGTCACCATCATGTGTCACTGTCTTTGACTCCAATGTCGCATCAGAGACCTGTTTGTTGTAGACTACCATCACCTCCCCACCCCCCGTTGCACCTCCCTGACCTGGAAATGTTGCACAGACGCAGTTGACAGTTTTATTGGTTTCCCCGGACCCGTCCGTCCTGTTGTACCTGACCCCTCCCTCCTGGTCAGATACACACAAACGGAGGGACACGGAAAAGTGACTGCCCCACCCCGTTCCGTTCGAATGGCAAATTTCGGGATACGGAAGTTCGTGTTGTAGTGGTGACATACAAAGCCGAGTTGGTGAGTTTTGGTGCATCCAGACAAGTACAGTTGGACCTTTTCCACTTCATCCAAGCGGGCAGGGTCGGCTCTGCCATCAAATTTATCCACCAACCAGTATGTGAATGTGTGGGAGAGAAGGCAAAGTGTCTATGTGTATTTGCTTGTTACGTTTCTGAATGGCTCTGTGTGTGTGTGTTGTGTGTGTGACAGAGGGAAATTGTGTGTGCGAGAGAGAAAGAGAGAGAAAAGTGTGTGCGTGTGTGTGAGTTGCGTGTGCGTATGACTGCCCACCTTCCTGCGGAGTCTGTCGGAGACGGTGCATTGATCCCGTTGAGTGATCTGTGTGATCAACGGTATCTGACTGATCAACCTGAATGATCTGCCATGTCCTACGCCTGTTCACAGACGGGGCAGTCTGAAGCCGATGGCGTGATAGAAAAAGGACTGGTTGTCTGACTGACTGATCTATGTGATTGGCTGCCTGATCTTCGTGACTGATCCATGTGACTGATTCAACTGCCTGATCTTCGTGACTGATCCATGTGACTGATTTCCTGCTGCCTCTCCGCAGAGAAGCCGTGTCTGCAGGAGATGGACGCGATGCTGCGCTGTCTGCGCGACACCGACCTCAGCGAGACCAAGTGCGCAGCCGAGATCGTAGCCTTCCACCAGTGCAACAAGGACTACGAGGTGAGGCCACACACACACACACACACACACACACACACACACACACACACACACACACACACACACGGGGAGGGAGGGGTGCAAGCAACAAAGACTATGTGGTGCGTGCGTAAGCACACACACACACATACTGACACACACTCGCACACGTACTTTCGCTCTCTGTCGCGGACACACAGACACACATGTACACACACACACACACACACACACAAACACAAACACAAACACACCAAGCACACAAAGCGAGAGGGTTGGATGAACCAGGCGAGGGATCCAGCAATGCAACAAGAAAGAGTTCAAGGTACGGTTGGAGGGGTCAGACGAATGGGATCCAGACAACCAGAAACAACTGTCAATGTTGGGTCATCGCAAACAATATCAAAAACAAAATCCCTCGCTCACACATGTATGCGCATGTCCCGTGACGTCACTGCTCTATTTCCCCTCTCGCGCACGCGGTTTCTGACGCAAACCACGCGACGCGCATGCGACAATCAGTGACATGGTAATGACGTCATTGTGGCTGTTGCAGGCGAAGCAGAAGCAGCGCGAGAAGACGGAGGGGCAGGGCCGCCTCTACCGGGAGGACACGGGCATGTTCGACCCCCGCGCCCTCAACGCCTTCCTCAAGAAGAATCCGCAGCCCCGGGAAAAGTCGTACTTTGACATGCCCCACGTCATCAACAGGAGCACCGGCGGCAAGGAAACGGGCCGAAAGAAGAAGTAGTGCGAGCGGAAGGAGAGGTGGTGCTGTGCGCATGCGTGCGGTAGGGGGGGGGCGTCGGTCATACTGGGTGCACCAGGGATAGCGCTGCGCCCCTGTTACAGACGTTTCACACCAGATGCGTCGTACGTTGCATCCTCTTTCAGACTGGAATCGTCCCGCGTTACGTCCCTGTTTCTCACTGGATACGTCAGGCGCTGCGACCCTGTTTCTCGCTGTCTGCGTCGAACGTTGCGTCCTTGTCCAATGAATTGACGCCATGTGTGTCAGTTGACCCGCCCGCCCGATCTGATTGACGTGACTTGGCGCAAGTTGATAGCCGTGACCATTGTTTAGACCAAGGACGCAACGCACGTGTGTCCTGCAGTTGCGTTCTTGTCCGTGGCAATGGACGCTTCGTCTCGGAGTCCACACGAAAACTGCATTTTTGTCTGGGACACGCGTGATGTACTCCGACCGTTTCAAACACATCAAGCGTTGGTTGCGTTGAAGCGTAAGTGACACACTTGTGACCACGCCCAGTGCGTTGCACAAGGATAGAGTCTGTACACGACAATGGGCGTTACCACCTCCTGCGTCAGAGACGCAACGCACCCGGTGTGATCCCGGCCTGGTGGGACGCCGGCCGCAGCTACGCCTCCGCCCCTGCTGGTGAAACCAGCTGCCATGGTGACGTTGAGAAGACGGACGCTTGAACACTGCACGTCACGTGACATTTCTGTGATGACCCTGGAGCACGTGGGCTGCGCGGACTCGTCTGTCTGAGTGGGTGTGCATTTTCAAGCCTGGTTCACAGTGAGTCGCGCGTTGCGTTCCTGTTCTGGTCAAAAGACACGACAGCACTCAGTGGGAGTTGACCAACACAGGGACGTAATGCACGACGCATCTCGTGTGAACCAGGCTGTTTCACAAACTCAAGTTCGCATCTCCAAGGGAAAGACTGGTTTGTATGGAGTGTGTACGAGGATGTGTCTTTCCCAGCATGCACCGTTGGCGGAAGTCACACCTCTTTGTGCGTCCGTATGCGTTGCCATGACTCCCACAGAACAAAGTCGTACACCGCCAAACAGGAATTACTGTCACTTGACAAAACCGGAAGTGATTGACACACCGTGAGGTGTGAGCCGCGGATGACGCGTGCGCAGTTGTCATCAGAAGGGACTTCCGGTGAACACGACCTCACCCACTGCCTGCTGTGATGCGAGTCCACGTGTTCGGTTCCGTGACACCTGTAGGGTGACACACCCGATAGGGGTGTTCGTTTGTTCGTGTGGATACAGAGTTGGAAATACAGTTGTCATTGCGTAACACGTGCGTTCGTTTTGTCTTCGTGTGGGCACAGAGCAGTTCTCGTGGCGGATCACGTGCGTTTGTTTGCTCCTGACGTCGACGTGACGTCACGTCCTGAAGGGCGTTGAGATGGACGCTTCACGTTTCCGTTGGCAGGATTCGGTAACACGTGGTTCGGACGCATCCAGGCCTGAGCGCAGGCGTGGAATCGCGTGTTGGTGTTCGTTGAGACGTGTGTGTACGTGAGCTGTTCACCCTCATCCACGTCAACACTGACAATTGATGCGGTTATGGTTTTGTCTCCTTCCACTTGTGATTTTGACTGTGGGCGTCAACTCACGTCCACGTTCATGTCCGTGCTCACGTCCGTACTCTCACGTCCACACTCACGTCTACGCTCACGTCTTCAGTCACGTCTGAACACCGGTTGGGGTTGCGGGTTATTTTTGACGGGTGCCAAGACCCAGACGCAAAGGGTCGGTTCAGCGCATCAGCATTCCGCGGGCGCCTGGCTCGTGTGTTCAGGTGTGTGTACCATCAGTCGTGATGGTGTTGCTTCATAGTGACTCCAAACACGACCCCCACACGATGGAACCGGAGGCGCATCCAGAGCTCAAACCCTGGCGCGTGTGCTCACTTGTGTGTACCCATGTGATTCCAAGCATAACCCTCACACGAAAGAACCAGGGCAGACACAGGGGTTCTTCCCTCCTGCCTCAGCCCCTTGTCTCTGGCCCTCACAGCCCCAGTGGAGGGCTCCTGGACCTCGTGTGCTCAGCTGTGTTGACGTCAGTCTTTTCATGCAGTGTTGCTGCACAGTGACTGTAAACAAGACCCTCACACGACCAGGGTGTCGCAATGTTTTTACATGTTGCAGGGGCGGATCCAGAATGTCATGTACCAGTGTGTCCGCAGGACGTAAACCGTTCTCTATTTTCACGTGTCTGAATTTTCAAAGCTGAAACAGGGAAAGCCCTCCCGAGAGGGACGATACCCTGAATCTGCCCTGGAGAGTCACAGAGTGTCACCACCTACACAGCGCCCTCCTCTATTCCTGAGGACCACCTTGACAAGACCCTGGATCGCGCCCCTGGGAACCATATTTGTACACACACACACACACACACACACACACACACACACACACACACACACACACACACACTCATCGAGAGAGTGTCATCGGAAACCAGCTCCTTGCCTGGTATACAGCCTCCCACCCCAACCTGACCCGGAATCGCACCCCGCGGGGAACCCTCCCCTCGCATGGGCCCCCATGAGATTCGGTGTGAAGTCGCACACAGCGGCGCGTGCGGCGTCACTAAGCGACGCGATTACCTCGCCCCACGTAACCCGTCACGTGCGCAGCGGCGTGCGCAGACTCGGGGCGCGCGGATTTCCCTCAGGCCCGGTGCACACGGGGTGCGCAGGGCGTTCCGTCCTTGCACCAGTCAGTGGGTCAGATTCTCTTTGGATGCGTCATGTGGTGCGTTGCTGTGCAAACAAAGGCGGTTGAGTTCATAGTGGACCCACGGTACATTGCATGTCAGTGCGTAAGGTTCACGCTACCGTGCATGGATGTGTTGCGTCGCTGTCCAAGTCAATGAGCCGGATTCTCTTTGGATGCGTCATTCGGTTCGTTGCATTGCTTCGGAAGCCAAGGAGCCGGTTCCACTGGATGCGTCGTGCGTTGCGTCCTCGCACAATAGAAGTGCATGGCGCCGCAACCCATTGGACAAGAACATCATGCAGAACCCATGCAGTGTGAAACAGGTTTGACCCTGGGAGTCCTGAAACACATGGTTCACAGCATGATGACACAAGGTCTCGGATGCAGTTTATGGCACAGCAGTGCACGCGTTGTGAACCTGCAGGGACGCAGCGCCCATCGCCTACAGTGTGAACCTTCCACGACGCCTTTACCCTCCATAGCAACACCTGTGTTGACTGTTCGCACGTCTCCGGTTTCCATGGCGCAACCCTGAGTCTAACATGCATACAGTACCGCACCCAAGATACCGCGTTCCCAAGATACCGCATGACAACGAGAGAAACGTTGAGAAAGATGTCGCTGTGTTCAAGGCTGGGGTCGTCCAGCAGATCCAGGGACCCTGGGGCCTGTGCAAACCTTGACTGAGATAAAAATTCTGGATTCGCTGTCGAGGAACAGAAATGGGATGCGGCAGCGAGAATTGGGGAAGTGCCCCCTGGTGAATCGGCCTTGGTTTGCGTTTGAGAGAGACTGCGCCACTCCGTATTGGACACACATCCAGACGTGTTACGTGAGCCCTGATTAAGGAGGTTTAGTTGTAGCACGTGTTACGTACACGTGCTACGTGCGACGTGGCAGTTCCAGGGTTTACACAAGAAAGCGTGACGTCACCTGACTTCTGGTCTGGTGAGACACGGCGTTTTGACATGGAAACTGTATTTTCCATGGTGTCTGTTCCGTATCAAAATAGTGGTTCTCTGAAGTGGAAATGGTAATGTTTTTGGGTTGAAATGTGTGCGTGGCAGTCTTGGGCAAAAGCAGGATTTGTTTGGAGTTGATACATTGGGTTTGAAGGCTGATATGACAGATTTTTCCTCAGGACGTTTCGAGCACCTGTCAGACATGGCGGCAACCGTGCTCTGACTGCAGGATTAACTCATGTTTTTGTCATAATTCATGCAAGGAGGAGTTGCTGATTTGTCTTTGGCAGGTGTACTATTATGGTGAAATGGACGTGGCTTTGCTCACTGAAGTGAATGCCTTGAATCTGTTCAGAACTCCAGCCAATTGGGCTGAAGTTGAGATGAGAGCAAATGCAGCAATCAGTCGCATCCGTGAAGAAGGAGAAGAAATTTCTGAGAGAGCAATGCAGGACAGGGTTGAACTTCTCATGAAGCATTTCGTGAACCAAAACAACAAAGTGCTTGCAAAGTATGTAGCTTTGGAGTAGAATTACTTGTCTATTTGTTGTTTTTTTTTGGGGGGGTGGCACTTAGTTTGTCTCACGCAGGTCTGGCACAACCGAAGATTACACAAAAAAGATGAAACTCTTGGACACGACATGTCAACTCAAATGAGATGCTGGGGACCATGCAAAGGCCTTGAAAGAAGCCAAAAAGAAGGAGCATCAAGCCAAGAAATGCACCGGTGATCTGAGGCTGCAGGCGATGCGCGCTTCTAAAGCAGGTGACAGAGGCAAGGGCCACATTTCTGAGATGCTGGTGAACACAATTTTGATGCCATATATTGATTTCAGTGACACCACGAATGGAGCTGGATATGCTGCAAGGGGAAGCTGATGACGATGACATAGAGAGGGATGTTCACAAGAAAGATGACGAGTCTGCTGAAGGGGGTGAACCCATTGCGGGCCCCTCTGGTGAAAGGCCAGCGGTGAAAAAAAGTGAGTCTGTCTGAAGAGCACTTGCAGAAAGAATTGGGTGTGTTCATCTGTGTGAGACAAGGCTACACAGCTCAAAATACAACAATTCCTTGCAGGACGTTGCAGTGCAGCTTCAAATTTCGACATGCTAACTGCGACTTTGCGTGATTCTCATGACCAGGAGCTCACAATCGAAGAAAGGAAGCTCAAGTTAGAGGAGGCACGGTTTGCTTTCGAGTGTGAGAAGTGGGAAACCCAACAGCGTCCAACTTATGCTGAGGTTGTCATCGATGAGAACGACGATGACACAGCTGCTTTCGCTGACTTTCTTCGTGCCAGAAAAGCACGTAACAACAACCAGTGAATATTTGAGACTATTTATTTCAAAACAAAACAGAGACACATCCTGTGTCGTTTCACAAAATAGTTCATCACAGCGTGTTGCTCAAGTTCAATAAAACTTTGAAATGTAAATCAACAGTTGCGTCTTTCCGATGAGTGCAGGATTATGAGGTACATCGTAACGGAAATACGACCTCCAATGGGGGGGGCACACCACCCACGCTTTCAGGTTAGATACAAATCAAGTGGGGGTGGGTCAAGAGTGAAGAATTGACTTGTTTCTGAACCGTACAGGCACATGTGGCAGTTGCGACGGAGAAGTACAATCCAATTGGTTGCAACAGCATCTCCAGGTTGGCAAAAAAATTCAAAAAACTGAAGTGCGTACATAGTTTGGCGAAGCCCCACTCCACACATGTTCTCAGTGGGATCATGGAGGCATTGAAGCCACTCTGCTGCTGTGTGAGGTTGTTGCCTTGATATGGGGTGAGCAGCCACGGATGGAGAGGATATGCTGTATCTCCGTAAATAGCCATTTGAGTCCCTGCCTGCGTCTGGATGCCAGTGAGCAATTGTTCTGCCCCGCTGACACCATACATAGCCGCATCGTGTCTGGAGCCTAGATACGGACCGAAAGAATATGCAACAATGCCATTTGGCAACATGACATGCTGAAATTTTAACCCATGTCTTCATTTATGGCCACTGAACATTTCTCTCTGCCCTCTGATGGGTCGGCAAATGTGTCGGAGCATGCCGTCGATGAATCCAAACACATTGGACACAGGGGCACCTTTATTGTGTATGACTGCAGCATATCTCTTGTGGTCCATCCATGGCTGATTCAAGACAGACACATGGTGCGAGTGTCGATGGTGAACATCTGCAAGCATACTATTGAACATCAGACTGCACTCACTTGGCGAGTGACCAAAATACGGTGCAAGGTCAGCCAAACGACCTGGGTAACTGAGACGTCTCAGCAACATCGCTGTGCCTTCCAAAGGGGTCCATGACAAGTCTGTGTGTGAAGTGTAACTGGGCAAACACAACAATTCTGACAGATCCAGCATGTCATCTTTCTTGAATCTAAACAAGTTGCAATATTGCGAGTTTGAAAAGTTGTCGATATCAAAACGCTCATATTTTTCATGTGGTTTCTCAACAGTGAGTGTATCGCAGTAGTGTGTGCACATGAGATGCAACAGTTCCTTGGATGTGCACAACTTTGAAAGTGCCACAGCAGCGAAGAACTCTTCGGCGGACATTGTCACTGAAGGAATAAGATGAGAAAAGTTGCATTGTTGAATACACACAACTTTTTATTCAAGATGAATATCACCAACAAACGAGTGTCCGTTCATGTCATATGCGTCTGCATACATCGATGCATACAAGAGTTGTTCCACACGCTTGTGTATGTTAAAAGTTTGTTTCGCTTTCCTCAACCTTTCACTAAACATGAATAACGTTTCATTGCTTCTTGGACCCTCTTTCTTGAAGTCAAAAAGATGCATCTACTCAGCAGCATGCTAGCATGCACCATTTCTAATTTATTGTCAAACATTGTTGTGTGAAAACTGATGGAGTTGTATGGTTGCACATCTGGTAATGAGTCGAGAGTAAAATCCATGTCCTGCATGAAGGAACACACCATGTGGAACTCACATAAATCAACGCACAATGTGAAACTCACATGAAACAACCGGAATATCCCATATGTAACAACAGCCAACACAAACAACAACTTGCCTGAGATTCCTATTTGGAGGACGAAACAATGAAAACTCTGATTATTCCTGCACTCATAAAAGAGTGTGCGATCACAAATCAGTCATCAATAACAATGACATTGTCATGCACTTGATCATGGTGTTCCTTTTCGTGTCTGTTACAGCAAACCTTGAAGCATTCCTCACATGGAAAAAGTCCGTGTACTTGTCGAATATGATCAAATATGTCATTACTTCATCTGCATTTGAAAGGGTTGTGAGTGCACACCCAACATTCAAAAGACACATGAGCTGCACCCCTGTCAGAATGTTTTGAAACATGAATGCACCAGGCATGATATGACATCGTTCCAAAAGAACAGTGGAGGCACGCCCATATCTCCTGCCTCTGCAAGTGCATGCATGCAGTACCACAACGCTTCACAGATTCAAGCAGATTAACCTGACGAGACATCTGAAAAGACAAACTGTTACATTTGTGGAAAACCCTTCAAGAACATTGTTTCCGGTGTGCAGACAACTGAGAGGGGTAAGTGAAAGTGTGCTCACAACTGTCACAAACAAGTGAGTTCGGGGTATGCCCGAATTCATGTTGACGCACCTGTCGTGCACTTGGTCTGGTGAAGTCACATTGACTGCATGTGAACTCTGAACACTTATGTTTGGTGCGGAAATGCTCCACCAGATCTTGCTTCCTTTTGTACTCGGCCAGGCATTTGTGGCACTGAAAACCTGCCTTCTTCTGATGAATGACACTGTGTCATCGCAGAGCAAATCTGTGCTCGAATTGTTCACCGCACGTCTTGCACACTCACACATGTTTCAAATGCACACATTCATGGATGTGACACACCCCTTCGCTGACAAACATCGCTTGACAGAAGGAACTCCTGCATGGAAACATACCATGTGAGTACCTGCAGTGTTCCTTCACAGCGGCTCGAGTGTCATGTTGCTCACCACAAGTAGCACATGCATACGTCTTCCTGAATGACTTGGACTTTTTGACATTTTTGGCTTTGCCATGTGGTTTCACTTTATGGTCACGAAATATTGCGTGAGGCTTCAACATGCTACGAGGCAGTCATTCCAACAGCACCTTCAGTTGAGCACCTTTGAAAATGCGAGATGGAAAATGCGATGACACAGGAGGCCGTTCCATGACAAGGTGGCGTACTCGCACGTCAATCCTTTGCCAAAGCTTCGTGTCTGTCAACAAGTCCAGATCAGGATGCTCAGGAGAAGCACAAATGTCTGCCTGTGGGGGGGGCCATTCATGAGACAAAAGAGCCGAGCAGTAGTCATGCACATCAGACACTGGAGCATCTGACACAGTGGTTGATTCACAAATGTCACCTGCGTCACCTGAGCAGTCTGGCGTAGTGCTCTGCAAGAACACAAATAAGTTCTGCGCAATGCATGCTAACTCAATGTCGACATATTCATCCTTGTCTGTGGTGCACCACTGGCCATTAGCGAAATGAATACGAATGTGGCGGTTGGCAAATCTTGCACAGCAGTGCAGGAACAATTCATCTGCAACAGGCCATTTTTTCTTCAATGATTCTGCGAAAGTCGACACTGAACGCACACCTCGTTTCTGCTTCACAAAAGCACGAGTTTCATCGATCAAATCATGTTTGTTCTCACAATGAACTCTGCCAGTGCTTGTCTGAAACTTTCACCATGTTCATCTTGTAAAAAAGTCAGTGCAGCCATGCCCACATATATATGTGACATGATACGACACCCATGACTCTTGAGGGACAGGTGACGTGCACAATCGGCACACTGATCATGACCATACTCGAACCCAGGCACAGTACAAACGTCACGCTTGTTTGCATCAAATGCACACAATTGTGCATCCCTCGGGAAAGCTGTCAGTTCCTTCATAGTGAACATACCATGCGTTCTGAACTTCACATCTTCCACGTCTTCCTTCGTCCTTTCCCTTCATCTTCGTCTTCTTTGTCTGGAAAAAGCAAACACATTTTGAATACACATGCACAAAAAGAAAGTTTCAGCATCACTCCAAACAGGTAGGATGCGGGGGCAAAACTGAGGCGCGTCATCAAAAAGAAAGTCGCATTCCTCCTTTTAATTGTCTGTCTATCTTCAATGCAAACAGATAGGGCATGTGGACAAAACTGAGCCGCGTCGTGCAGAAAGTCGCTTTCCTCCATTTATTTTTCTTTCTATCTTCAACGCAAACAGATAGGGCACCGAAATGCAGCAAAACTGTGCATAATCCTGCATTTGAACAATTCTGCCCGTTCCAAAGTGGCTCCTCTCATGCAGTTGTGCACACTACCTTGTCACAAGCACGTCGCAGCTGCAACTGGTTCAGCTGCAAACACGTCTCTATGTCCAACACGTCACACGTCACATGTCTGCTTGACCACGCCACTCCTTTCGACCGGCTCTCCAAACACCTGCAACCAGCACAAAGCATTAGTTGGTGACAATTAATCCTGCAATTTCGTGACAGTCTGTGCCATCAAACAAAGCAGCTGCAGTTGATTCCATGACTCTAACCTTGTGTTTTTTGGACGAACACCTGGTGCAGACCACTCCGGGAGGTCCCCTCACGCACGTAGATGCGTCACTGCGATGCTCAAACTGCAACAACCATCGAAATCTGTTCACAATTGTCACACACATGAACCGGCGATGAACTTAGATCTACAGCTTTGACTTGCCACCATGTTTGATTCTCCGACTCGACCTTTCAATGTCCACTGACACTTCCACACTTGATACAACTGCTTCAAATTTTGCCTGCACAACCCCTGAACACTCCCACACAACATTGCATCAAATATATAGCTAAATATTTAGCCATACTGACGTACTCACCAAAAATGACAGCAATTTTCACTCGAATTGCCGCCCTGATCGGCGTCTCGGTCTGCACAAAAAATATCCAAACAGCAGCTGAAAAGAGCCTTAGGTACCCGTTGCAATGGTTATTCCTGCACCAGGTGTTCCCGCGCCGCGTGTCACAACTAAAACTCATCTCCACACAACGTGTGACGTGCGACGTGGCACACCAGACGCGGCGTTCCACGTCGTACGTGACATGTAAAACACGTCCCACGGGTGACAACTAAACCTCCGTATTATTTCTGATACATGTCCAGACGCATCTGCAAGTGCACGATGCCATATCCGAGATGGGTTCAGAGGACCGCACCAGACGGACTCTAAAAACGCGCAAGATGGTGAATTGTGTTCAAACATTGCTGCAAACACTATCTGGAGGGGACGGAGGTCCAAGGGCTTGCCGGCTCCTTTTCTCTCCTGGTTCCGCTGTTTTGGGCCACGTTTCTTGGATCTGCTCTTGCAGGATAAGAGTCCGACCCTGGATCCACGCCCAGGAGGCATGTTCAACAGAGTTGCAGGCTCCTACAGACCGCTGTCTTCAGGTGCATGCAGGTCTGGAAAATCAAGCCTGCCCTTCCATGAAATCTCATCCCCTCTCAGCCGCAGTGTCCTGCCCTCCTGGATCCACCCCTTCAGTCTGCTGAAATCCAGCAGGGTCTAACGGTTCTGCCTGCAGGGCGCTGTCCTGCTCAGCTGCAGAGATGCAGACAGGTCCATTTGGACCCGTCAAGGAGTGTCAAGTTTGTATTGGGGAACCGTCGTCGTCGCCTGAACCAAGAGTTGGATTCAAGGGAAGAGCAAAGAGCAGGTCCAGGACCAGTGGGAAGAATTTAATGGAGAAACGACCACAACAACTGCATGCACACACTCGCACGCACACGCACACACACACACACACACACACACACACACACACACACACACACACAAAGCGCCCTTCAGTTTCAGGCTTTTTCGTGCCAATTTTGTCAAAGTTTGAACTTTTTCCTGAGAGTCTGGCCCCTTGACCAAAATACTGCGTCCGCCCTAGATGAGATCGTGATGCAAACTTCAACAAAAGTTCTTGCAATCCTGAACAGCTTGACAGTCGGCTGCGATATTTCTTCAGTGCAACAGCCAACAGACACGAAAGGACAAGCCTTATTTGCAAAGGCTTTCAGGCACGATCTGACCAGTGTACAGCGCAGCAGCTCTGGTCATGACCTGGGTCCACAACCCAGGGGAAGGGACCCCCTCTCACTTTTGGACATATAGAAACATGTTGCTTCTGTGGTGGGTGAATGAATTGATTCGTTGTTACCTTGTCTCGGGGTCTGGAGCCACGCCCAAATGGATTCGACAGAGTCCTGACCTAAACCCCACCTGCAGACGACTTGCAGAAACTGGTCCCTCCATCGCTCCCCAAACTGCCCTCTCACCTCATCGCTCCCACACCCTGCCCCAGCGTCTCTATCGCTCCCCAACCGTGCTTCTCGCACCTCCCCTCCTGCCTCATCGCTCCCTCACCCTGCCCCTGCCTCTCTTTTTTTCTCCCGCACCCTGCTTCATCTCGCAGGTGCGACTCTTCACCTTTCTCCGTCACTGCACATCTCACCAATCACTAACGCCCTCTTCACCCTGGGTGCGTCACGCGTTGCGTCATGCGTCGTGCCCCTTCGCAAGTCATGACTGCTTCACGCTACATGCGTCCCGGGTTCTAGCGCTGCGTCATACGTCTGGTTCACACTGGGTGTGTCCTTGCATCCAGGCTGGCCACAAATGGTTTAGTGACGCATCTTCAATCGCCCATTGACGTGACACGTGACGAACTCAGTATGAACCAAGCGTGACTTGAAAAGGAACGCACCACCTGGTGCACCGCATGACGCACTGGACGTGAGGCGTTTCGCGTCAAGCGCAATCAATTTTGACACACCCTTCACCAAACTCACGCACAGGAAACAATCAGTCCTGCCAACAAACCAATGTGTATTCTGTTGTGTCTCTCGACAAAAACACTTCACGTATGCGCCGTACATGATGAGGGTGCACAAACCCCGACGCATTGCAGCGTTCTGCAGCAGCGCAGTTGACCTACGCAGACACGCCACGCGTGACGCACTCCATGTGCACCGCGCCTGACGCCCTGAATGGAGGGTGATTTTCCGCCCGACCGGTCAGAGCGGAGGAAAAAGTCGGCACAAGTGTTTGTTACTTTTGCATTGAGGGGACGACTCCAAAGCGTTTGTGTCGAGAGGCACAGGTGCATGCGTGGATCCAGGGTTCCGGGCGGAGGGCCCGACCCCTTGGGGAGAAATTCCAACCATGAAAAAAGAGGAAATGTTGCACAAAACTTGGGTGTCGTGATTCAAGGCCCTGAGTGAACCTCAGAGGTTCCATGCCCAACCAGTTAATCCATGCACCAAGCAGAATCCGGCTTGAAGGGAGAACCTGCAGCGAATCCAGAACCGGGTCAGAGGAAGTGTCCGACCCCGATCCAACTGAGGTCCGTCCCACTGCTGCTGGGTTTGAGGAAATTTTCGACACGCGAGAAGAAAACATTTTTGTTTCACACATGATGAAACAAATTAAAGTGGGCGGGGGATCAAATCACTTTTCTGTCCAGTCGCCATGCACTCTCTCCACTGCGAAACATTCGCAAATATTTTGGGAGAATGTTGATCATATGAGAGGCAGAAACCAAGTCCCCTGGATCTACCACTGCACACCTGCACTGGAGGATATAACTGAAGTGCACGGACTTGAATTTATGAGCCAAAAAGCCAAAAAAGTGACGGAGCGAAGAGAGAGCGGAGAAGAGAGCGAGAGAAGAGCGTCATTAGAATATGTGGAGTGTTCACTATGGGGTTGAGGTCTGCTTCACACTGGATGCGTCACGCATTGGTTCCTTGAAACGCAAGCAGGCGTTGCGTCAACTTCGGAACTCAACCCACAGACGCAACCACTGTGAACCATTGAAACAAAGGAACAGAAAATCTTGAAAGGTTTTTCCTCCTTTTTGTTGCTCGATTTTTCACAAATTTTGTTGGATTTTTAGGTGATTTGAGGTGGGTTGCACGATTTGAGCCAAATCGGTGCGAGCCAAATCGAAGCACCTATAGGCAGCGTCTTCCAAAAGTATGTCAGCAGCAGTTTCAT
>JAAUXT010038691.1_pt1 | contig 18688 bp, 27 predicted proteins | sample 7278171 | NCBI WGS metagenome assembly JAAUXT01 (sample SAMN14350112, study PRJNA611818) | marine sediment metagenome | isolation source: surface marine sediment (1.8m) | place: French Polynesia: Moorea | collected 2018-08 | reverse complement strand
GAACCACCGCTTGTCAGGTGGCGCCACTGTGTACTCAATAAAGCAAGAGATTCGTGCCACCGGGCCAGTCTCACCCGAGATACCAACCAGTGTGTTTGTGATATCACTACACTGACTGAAGACTGGACTGATGCTCGTACAATTTCGTTGAGGACATTTGGGCGTTCACCGTGTTCGTGACCACAAAAAATGAATGAAAGATCAGACTCAATCAGTGAAACAGGGAGCTTTTCCTGCATGTGCACGGCTGTATCCAGCGACCTTCACTCCCTCCTGCCCTTTCTCGATCCCCCCTCACACGTACTCGAACGTGCTCTGGTCTGCACTTTTTCTCTCTCGTGCTCTCTCTCTCACACACATACGCTCACTCTTTTCTGCCTCATTTTTTTTTTTCTCTCTCTCTCTCTCTCTCTCTCTCTCTCCGTCAAAGAGCATCAAATCAATTTCTGGATGGAAACGACAGAAAATAAAACCAAGACACAGAGCAGAGCCCACATGCGACTCGTCTGTGCGTGTGAAACTCAACTCAGAAGACACGCCTGGATTTTGAGACCATTTGGACACATCACAATTCGACTTTTACACAATGATCCACCCGATCGAGTGCTTATGAAAGCTGAAAAGAAATTTGTTTGCTGACTAAGGTCTTGTCTTACACTTGTATGACGCCTTCTCGAGGGGGCAGGGTGATGCTTATTTGGGCCAGGCAAACAATGCTAATTTGATGCTCTCTTCGTTATGGGATGTGCTAAGTACCAAACAACAAACAATCGCATAAATTCTGTTTTGTCGGAACGTTTGTATTCCATGACATAAGAATGCAAGCTTTGCGCCAGGAGTTTGCCCAACACTCTTTTCTTCACATTTCGTAGCCCATATTGAGTGCAGACCAAGTCATTTCTAAATGTCAGCAAAATGGCTTGACGTAGGAGCAAGGACTCTGGGATTTGAGGAGCAGGTTCAAAATCAGGTTTCTCCTGTTGGATATACCAAGTGATTTTGACAGAAATTTGGCAGAAATTTTCGCCCCTCACAGGAGTACATGTTGCCGCAGAAGTCTTTGGAATTTGTGTGAGACCGGATTGTCGCAGGATTTTAGACTCGACACCTGCAGGTGGTGAGACAAGATGGCTCGAAGAGACAACGAGGGGTACTACATACCGAGCTACGCGCAGGCGTTCGGGAGCTCGGACTACCCGACAGGGTACGACCCGATGCACGGGCAGACGCGCGCGGGGCTGTACCCGCGCCTCTCGGTGGGGCGCGGCGGGGTCGTCGGGGGCGGCGGTCACCGAGGGCCCGACACGCGCCAGCCGCCGCAGTCTCGCGAGCCTGACCCGAACTTTGAGCAGGTGATTTGTTGCTTCCAAACAGCTTGTTTTTGGCTCGTTTTCACCAGGAGCTAAGTCACATAAAAGTTCTGTCGACATTTCAATTGTGTCAAAAGACTCATGGCTGTTGTGGCGTGGGTCTATCAAGAATACCCTGTCGTGAAACTGGTTGTTCTGAAGGCAGTCGGCGTTTCGCATTTGTTTTTCAGCCCCCGATGAGCTTCGTGACGGCCTACAGTCCGGTGTCCAACAGCTTCAGGAGCTCGTACAACTCGTACGCTGATGGGTACGTGCGCAGGGTATCCATTCACAATGTCACGCTCGACCACATTCAAGGAACAGGAAATCTCTCTGTCTCTCTGTCTGTCTCTCCCCTCTCATTATTTGATCTCTTTCCCAAACCTGCGACAGCTTTCTGCGTCCCGGTTCATCTCCAATGATGGTGGGTCGGGTCGTTGTCCTCGTCGTGTTTCTCTGGTCTTCCTGAAATTCTCAAAAGTTGTTTTGTGGCAAGCGGGACCGGGCAAGGAATGTTGAGAGTATATACAACAGGGGCAATTTATGAAGCAAAATGCGCCGACTAAACTGGTCTTGTTCAAGCTGAGAAACAACCAGGACTATGAACATTGCAGAGCTGCGACAAAAGCACTCATCTACTCCGAGGGACCCCTGGGCGCCCCCGAGAAGGGCAAGAGAAAGTCTGCAATCTTCAGAAATGTTGTCATTGGTGAGAGCAGAGACCAGCAGTTCATTCCTGAATGCACAAAGTTCTTTTTCTGTTTATCATTTCGAAACCGAAGAAATCGTGGAGCTCACCAACTCCTTTTCAGTTGTTCTGGTTCTACTGATCGTGGCTATTCTGGGAATACTCGTTTATGTGGGTTACAGATTGGCCACAGATGGTACGTCTCAATGCTTCAGTCTTTTGAAACATTTGTTGAAAGGGTCTTATCAATTGTAAACCAAGTCAGTTCAAGCACTTCTTGAAATTCCAGAGAACTCAAAGAAAACTGAAATCAAGGAACTCACAGCCACGGGTAAGACTGAAAGTTCTGCGATTCTTCAAGTTCAATAGTCGTCCAGTGTTTATCCCAACACAATTCGTCATTCACCTGTCAGTTCGGTTCTGTATCACCATCTGAGGTCAGTTTTGTTTGGTCGGTTGATTCAGTTGTGTACGACGGGCGGTTCCGACTGAAGAACGAGACGTTCACGGACGATCTGGACGACCCGAACTCGGCCCGCTACAACGAGCTGGAGACCCAGGCCTGCCACAGGGTACTGCGCACTACACACGGTGCAGATTCAAAATGCCCGCTGTGGGATTTGAAGAAAAATATTGACATGAAAACAAAACTGCGAATGTTCTTCTTTGCTGAAAAGCACGACTGTGCAACAGCTCAGCGAACAAATTTTGTCTTCTTTCAGCTGGATTCCATTTTCCAAACGTACACCATCAAGCAGCCGATGGACTCGTGCAAAGTCACGTCATTCAGGTACGAGATCGGGACGCTTTCGCCAGCACTTGGTTTGTCGCAAACGGTCCTGTCCTCATCTTTCAGGTTCAGGTTGCCATTCAAGATTGCAATGGAGATTCCAAAAAATGTGTGGAGTCTGCATTCTGAAACAGACATTGCTGATTTTCAGCCCGGGAAGCGTTGTCGTCGAATTTCGAATTGCATTTCGAGTGACACTGTCAACGGGATCCCAGGTGAGATTCGTGCGGATTCCCTCAACGTAGATCTAGGTATCAATGAGCTGCTGTGGGTCAGGTTCATCGCTGCACGCTCAGCTGTTACGACCTTTCAGGGCACGGACGCGGAGCTGCAGACGTACATCAGCAGGAACTTCACGACGGACGTGCAGGCGGCGCTCATCCAGGCGTCGTGGAACGACGCCACCGTGGACGGCGTCTACCTGACCCACACCTCCGTCCACATCTTCACAGGTGCGTCTGCTTTCTGCAAACAAGGGAAAGAGTTTCATATTTCTTGGGTCTTGGGTCATTGTCTTCACGTCACATCCAGATCCAGAACAACACGTGATACTGACGTGATGGTTCGTGAAAATTTCACCAGAAACATACCTTGACTCAGAATGAGAATTTGGCACCAGGTGGCAATCCCTGCAAAGGCAACAACATGTGCTTGAATGGAGGTCAGTGCGTTCCGGCGGCTCGCGGCTCGTCCTACTCGTGTGTTTGCACTGACGGGTTCACAGGTCCCAGATGCGAAGGTTCGTCTTCGAATTATCGTTGTTCAGGCCGAAAACAGGAGTCAAAAACTGTTTTACGAGGGGAACTCCAAAACTCCGATCGACCGCGGAAATGAAGACAATGTTCTGAGCGCTGACTTCTGGATTTTTGCAAATGACAAGAATGAACACAGAACTGGAACAATAAAAGCTTGATGTCTGGAGTGTCCATGACTTCAATTTCAAAAAAATCCAATCATTCAAACCGGGTTAAAATGGACTGCGATCGAAGTATTGTGGAGTTCCCCTCGTACGCTGTTTTGTTGCCATAATCAACTGAAGGAAAATTTGTTCCTGCATGTTATCGTGTTATATTTTCGGACCATTCCAGAGCGCCCACAAACGGACGAGTCGAGTTTTGTCTGTTTCAGATGAGAAAGATCAACCAGGCCAAGACAATGGGACAACGGTTGAGGTGGAGCCACATCCAACCACGAGTCCAGCTCCAACCAACAACACCAGTGAGACAGTTTTCAATCTTCGAAACTGTGCTTTTTGTTCATTTGATCTTATTTCTGATTCTGCAGACTCTGGAACCAGCTTCATGCAGAATCCAACGTTTACAAGTCACAATCTGTTTTCAGGGACACACGAAGCCCACATTTCTTCTTTCAGACACAACGTGCGATTGCAGCGAAGGTTACAGCTGTTCGCAGGGAGCCTGTGTCTGCGCAGTGGAGTTCAACGGGAGTAAGTCTCGTGGTTGAGGAAGTATCGTGTGGCGTGCTACTATGTACGTGACACACGTTTTCTATCTTTGCAGCTTGTGGTGCGAACATCACCGTGGACACTGCGCTCAAGGGAGCCCTGACCTCTCCTGCCCATCCCTGCGCGTACCCAGTCAACGCCACCTGCACCTGGTTCCTCTCAGCCAATGGAACAGGTCAGAATCGAAAAGCTGAATTGGCAATCATGTTGGAAACCGTTTCCGTCCCTTTCTCCTGAGTCCACAGCCGTGGTTCCTTGTTCCTGACCAATAGGCCGCAGGCTTGACGGTTTGTTTTCCATTGACGACTGGCAGATTACCTGGTGGAGCTCAGGTTTCACACGTTCCAACTGTACACGAACAGGAGTACAAAGGCAGGAACATGTCTCGATGACTTCGTCCAGATAAATGGAAAAAGGTACAGAACGTGGTTCGTCAGTGTATTTTATCTTTTGTGACCTATGCTCAGCACTCACATCTGTCATCACAGGTACTGCGGGGATGAACTGCCGCCCATGCTGAGAAGCAAGGAGATTGAAATGACCTTTCACTCGGATTCGGAAGGACAGGGACCAGGTTTCCAGGCAACGTACTATTTCATCAACGAATCAGCAGGTATTTCCAAGTCAATTTTTTGTTATCTCTGGTGGATTATTTGAAGAGGAAGAAAATCTGTGCAAAGTTTCTGCTGGTTTTCAGGGTGGGTGTACAGCGAATGTGGAGGGGACCTGATTGCGACGAATGAACCACAAGTTTTCATTTCTCCAGGTTTGTCGCGCAATCCAGAGTGACAGAAAACAAAACATCTGTTTCTCAGGAGACAATAAACTTTACTCGCAGCAATTTTTGCAGAACACTGTGCAGGTTTGTTGCACACGTGAGGTGTTGACTTCTTTTCAGGCTATCCTGACGGATATGACAACAACATGAACTGCACGTGGGTCATTCGAGGGGACAACCTGGTACAAATCACGGTGCTCGATCTGGAGATGGAAAAAAGCAGAGGCGAAAAATGCTCCTTTGATTCTCTCGCCTTTTTCACAGGCAAGAACACGGGCTGTGCAAAATGTTTTGCGTTTTGTTTTGGGCCCGACTGCTTCGTTGAACAACGCAAATAGAAATTGTGCACCTCTGTAACACTCAGGCACACCACGCGAATTCATGCAAATGCACCAAAGAAAAATTGTCTGGTTCTGTTCTGATCTTCACACGATAGTGTTGTTGCAGTTGTTTTCACCTTTTGGAAACCCATTTGATGCCTCCCACTAGATGAGAAGAGCAACAGCTCTGAACTGACGTTGTGCGGAGACGCTCAAGACTCGGTTATCTCCGCCACCTCCAGCTACGTCCGACTCCACTTCGTCTCGGACAACTACGCCGTCGGTGCAGGCTTCCAGATCGAGTACAGGGAGACAAGTGAGGATCCCACACACCCTCTAAATTGAGTCTCTCTTCTGTGCTATTTTCCCTGTTCACGAGACAGGCGACGTTTCTTTCCTTTGCGTCGCACTGCAGGTGTGCAAACTTTAGGCTGTGGATTTCCGTCCCTGATCAACTTGACAAAGGAATCAAACTTCGAGCTCCTGTCGCCCGGTTTCGAACTGGGCGACTACGGAGATCACCGAGACTGCGAAGTGCCTGTCCGAGCTCCACAAAACACTCAAGTGAGTCAGTACACGGTGGTGGATGTACAACTGACACGCGTGTCGGATTCTTGATGCATGTTTGAAGCAAGAACGCTGTTTTTCACAGATTCTGGTCACAGTGAACGAGATATCCTTGGAGCCAACGCTAAACTGCATTTTTGACAGCATTGCCTTCTTTGACGGTGAGCAACAACAAAACTTGGCTCCACAGTTGAGCAGTTTGCGCAGTCGGACAGAATCACAACACCAAAATTTTAACTGTGAGCAGGTGACACCAATGCGACGAAACTGGCCACTCTGTGTGGAGTGGAGGGTGAAGCGACGCAGGTACAGACGACGGGGAGCACCATGACCCTCCGCATGGTGACCGACATGAACACCAGCGAGGGGAAGTTCAACATCACCATCTCTGCAGGTTTGGACTCCAATCATGATCGCCACAATGCAACAGACAGAAACACAGCAGGGACTTCAAGCACGGCACAAATTTTCCACTAAAACCGAATCTAAGAAAGTCGTCACATTTTGCCTACTTTGCGCATGTGTAGGTCTGCAATGCAAACGCGTCAGTGCAAAAGCGTATTGTTTTCTACGTAATGCTGATGTTCGTCCGCGTCTTCCCTTGCAGTTGCAAAGACCGGAAACTGCCTGTCGAACCCGTGTGTGCACGGGACGTGTGTGGAGTCCGACTTCGCGTTCACGTGTGACTGCACAGACACCGAGTACATAGGAGACAGATGCGAAGGTTGGGAACTTTCCGTGATTTGATTCGATGCTCCTCACGTTTCTGTCCAGACTCTCTCGATTACGTTTGTTGTTGTTTTTTGTTGTTTTGTTGCAGAAAAGAACTATTGTCTGAAGGTGACGTGCCCGAGCACCATGGAGTGTCTGCCATATCCACAGAATGACACCTACAAATGCGTGTGCAAAGAAAATACAGCCAACTCCGACCTGCTTGGCGTCACAGACTGCGAAAGTAAGCAGACACCAGACAGAAGATCACAGCTTCTGCACATGGCACGTTCAAATCCAGATTCACCAACAACCCCGAACATTTTGTGCGTTTGGTTCATTGTTGCACTGCATGTTCTTTTTGCAGTCAAGGCCACGTGCGGAGGAGACCTGGTCATCGGACCAGGTGCGCAGACTCACGGAAGTCCCGGATTCAAATTCGCAAGCCCAGGTAAAGCAATAGAATAACGACATCTTGGACACTTTCCCTTCCGCTTCCAGTCAACTGTAACCAAACCAAGGTTGGATTGTGTTGCAAATCTACCACTTCAGGGTATTCTCACGGGTACGGGGACGACGCGGACTGCACGTGGAACATCCAGGTTCCGGATGGGTTTAGAGTGCAGCTTCAGTTCCTCGACATCGAGTTCGCTGGGGACGGAGTGCGATGCTACAGCGACCGTCTCGATGTTTATGATGGTGCGAGACTTGTGCCAGAGTATTCTCTTACTTCTGTTGAATTTCGCTCACTGAAAAGATCTTTTCAGGTTTTCTCCTCTGTGTAGCTCTCTTTCGAGACGTCCCCCTGTTCAACTCGTTTTTGGCCTGAAGTGGATTGGTTTTCTTTTTCAGATTCACGAACCACTGCAAACCACATCGGTACCATCTGCTCACCTGATTTTGACGTCATCTTGTCGTCGAGCAAGAATATGATGGTTGTTTTGACGACGAACAATGATGAAGAAACTGGGAGAGGTTTCCTAGCATCAGCAACAGCAGGTACAGGACATAAAATGCGTCGCCTTCATGCTGGTCGTTTCATCATGCAGTGAAAGTTTTCTCCAAACGCGCGGTGTTTTCAACAGTTGAGGATCCTTGTCAGCCGAGTCCCTGTCAGAACACGCAGTGTGTGGCCGACCGATGGAACAACACCCATCTATGTGTGGACAACACCAAGGGTGCGTACATGTATCTGGGTTTTGTTCCGAAGCCGCAAATCTGAGAAAACTACACTTGTGTTTCCACGCTGAACCTGTGTCATTTGGGCCTCAGACCCGGAGTGCGGGAACTTCGCCGTGGCGCCGAGCCTCGAGGCGACGCCGCGCATCGTCGGGGGAGACGCCGCCACTCCGCACTCCTGGCCCTTCATCGGGTCGCTGCAGGTGCGTCTTCATTTCGTTCGGCATTGACAGGAACTCTCTTGTCATTCAACCCCGGGAAGACCGAACAGTGCCGAAGCAAAGCCGTCAAACACACTCCTGTTTTCAGATTCGTGGAGTGGGTCACATCTGCGGCGTTGTTCTCATAGACCGAGACTCGGCTCTGACAGCTGCGCACTGCAAACCACGGTGAGCTGATCTACTGGAGATCACAGGGAGAAAACTAACTGAACAAAACAAGACCTGATGGCGAGATCAAGAAACAGGAGGGAAAGGACTCCCCGTTCTTCCAAGACCTTCCTGCAACAGATCTGGCCTTCTTTGCAGGGTTGGATTTCTAGCGTTGTTCGGGTATCACAACCTTTCTCACATTGAGCCAAACTGCACTTTGGTACGTAACTGCGGCAATGTCCATTATCTGAAGCAATTGCATCATTGACAAAAGTATTTCCTCAAAACGGCTGCCACGATGATTGAACACACGTGGATGTTTTTGCAGAGAACCACCATCACGGAGGTGTGGCTGCATGCGGGCTACGAGACCCCGAGCTTCCTCAACAACGACTTCGCCTTCTTCCGGTTCTCTCCGCCCGTCGACAAGTGGAACAAATGCGTGTCTCCCATTTGCCTCCCCGAACAAGGCCACGCGTTTCAACCTGGAATTGATACCTACGCTGTTGGATGGGGGAATATCTTTCGTAAGTACACACAACCACAGAACAAAATGTTCGTTGAGGACTCATTGGTCCTGGCCCAGTCATCGCCCTTTCGCCTGCAGTTCTGTTCACTGTTTAAAAAACTTTAGTTTTGCACTCATCCGCATATCACGAGCCCAGTCAGCTTCTGTGCTGAGCTCTTGAGCATCTGGAACAAGGCCAGGTGAGGCTCTGACATGTGTGTTTCAGTGGGTCGGGTCACTCCTCACGTGCAGCCGGAGGAGCTGCAGCAGATCCGCCTCAGCCTCTTCCCGCGCAGCAACTGCTCGCAGCTCTACAACAGCGTCAGTGAGACCGCCCTCTTCACCGAACAGATGGTCTGCGTCAGTCAAGGGATCGACGGGACCGGGGCGTGCCAGGTAAAATCTGCCGTGCCCCTTTCTGTGTCACCCTGTCTTATGCAACCCAACTCATCACCTTCTCACCACGTCCTTGATCCATCCTGTCCTGTGTCATGACGTGATGGGGGCTTTGCTTCGTGGTGATTGGTCCCATCATCTGACCTGTCCTGTGTCGTGGGTGCGGCGGGGGAGGGGAGGGGTCACGGTAGCTTGATGTCTGCACTTTTTCAAATTTGTTCTGAATGTGAAATACTGGAGATTTACAGTTGTGGCTCTCCAAGTCCACAAGGAATCATGCAGTGCGGTGTCATCAACAGGGCGACTCCGGCGGGCCCCTCGTGACGCTGCTGAACGGGACCTGGACGTTGGTGGGGCTGACGAGCTGGGGCTACAGCTGCGGACGGGCCGTGTCTCCGCCCATCTACACTCGCGTCAACCAGTACATCTCTCTGATAGAGCAACTGCAGAGGCTCAACCTCACCACCGACTTCATCAACTGTGAGTGTGACCCTCAAAAATCACACAAGCGTTGCCACGTTGAACCTCGCGCTAAAATCAAGAGCACTCTGCCAAATTCCAGAAGAGAAAAATGTCGTGTCCTTTCCTGCAGACCAGAATCCTGTGTGCTTTTGCAGCGTGTGAGGGTGTGGACTGCGGGGCGGGGTTCTGCAGCGCGGTGCGGGACGACGTCTTCCTCTGCATCTGCGACAACGCGCCGCGGCGGGTCAACGCCGTGTGTCCGCCACCGGAGGGCGCGTGCGGCGCCGAGACGTGCAGCTCCGGACAGACGTGCGTCAACGGAACCACGTGCGTCTGCTCGGAGACGCTGCAGGAAAGTGCGTACTTTCTTGCGTAGTTGAAACGTGCTGGATTCTGTGTTGTTTTCTTCATCACAAGGTCAGTGCTTTGAATGCTGCAGGTTGTGATGGAAACGTAACGATGGAGACTGGAGCGAACGGAACCATAGCCTCACCCCACCATCCGTGCCCTTACCCAAACAACGCAACGTGCACGTGGACATTCATCGTTCCAAATGGTACACAACGGAAATCCAAAAGTCATGGACTTAGTTGCTTGCCAAAAGGTAAATTTTGTCAATTCAGTTGGGCGGATCGTTCACACCAAGTTATCTGTTCGCACTTTTCTTTTCTTGTAGACTCTGTAGTACAGCTCGTCTTCGAAGAGTTTGAGTTGGAGAGAGCGGGACGCACCAAGGGTTGTGAAAAGGACTTCGTGCAAATCGGAGTCAGAAGGTTGACGTCCTTTCAACTGAAACTGTGCTCAACGTGTTCTGGCCCACTGCGTTTGATGTCCATCTGACAGCCCGTTTGTATCGGCAGGTACTGCGGATCTGTGGCGCCACCTGTGGTGAGAAGCGACCAACAGCTGCAGCTGGACTTCCGCTCGGACGGGGCCGTCGCCGCCGCCGGGTTCCAGGCGTCCTACCTCTTCCTGAACCAGTCAGAAAGTTTGTGTCAAGTATTGCATGGCACCTTGGAGTCTTGTGTTTCTGGTTTGGACCGCAAATACCTTCAGAAACAAAGGAACTTCCTTCTCTTTTCAGTGTCCTCCAGGTGCAACCCGAATCCCTGTGTGAATGGAGGAACATGCATCGTGACATTGTGAGTTCATCAGTTTTTTAGTTGTGGAACCTCAGACCGATCGGGTCAGAGGATTGGATCGACGAGAATATGCTTCTACTGCGCATTTTCAAGGCCCCCGTCAAGCCAAAACAAATCTCTTTCTTCAGAGAAAGCCACAGGTGCAGATGTCCGGTGAACTACGGTGGTCCAACCTGCGCAACGGAGGGCTGTGGAGGACCCTTCATTTCGAAGAACGAGACTGGGTACCTGACTCGTGGATCCAAACCGGCGCCGATCCGAGCCTGCGCCTGGGTCCTCCAGTCTCCGGAACTTTCCTTCATCCAAGTGGACGTCGACATCGTGGATCAGCTCAAGTCGATGCGGATGCGGATCGAGTCTGGGGGGATGAGTGTGGAGCTGAGTGGGACGACTCGGGGGTACTCGTACAGGAGCCCCACCAACGAACTGACCATCACGTACGAGGAGCTCGACAAGGTTCCAGCCATGCAGCTCATCATCGCCTACCACACAGGTCAGACCAGTGACTGAGTCAACTTCTGAAAAATTTCGCGGCAGTAACGGTCAGAACAGAAGAAGCCGTGTAATGTTGTCACCAGGAACCGGAAACTGAACAGACTTGAGGCTGTGTTGTGAAGGCACCTGGCACAGGAGCCAATTATCAGTCTGGTCACCTATTCCCTGAAACGAAAAAGAAACTTTGGAAAGATTTGTGGACCCTATGTACGTACGCTTTGCATTGCAGTGTACGACTTGTGCTCGCCGAATCCCTGTGCACATGGGAAGTGCTCGAAAAGCGATGGGACTTACTCCTGCAGCTGTGAGGACGGCTACATGGGTCAAACATGTTCAGGTTCTCCATCCAGTGTTTCAGTGCGGACATTTTCAATTTCGCTTGAGGTTTCGTTACTGTACTGATTGAGTTGTGTTTGTCTCTTCAGTAAAGAATCCACTCTGCGACAATCTGTCATGTCAGAACGGAGGAAGTTGCGTATTTGTGAGTGACACGGTCGCCAGGTGTGACTGTGCGCTGGGATACACTGGAACAACCTGCGAAGGTTGGTTTCTTTTGGGTTTGAATAATTTTACACTCTGCACAATGCAAGTACGGCGTTGAAGTTGCACCTGCAGTGAGAAATCTGTCTCTCCCTCTCTCCTCCCTCTGTATGCAGAGTTCGCCTGCGGACAGCCTCACTACAAGCCGAGCATCCAGAGCACGGTGACGCGCATCGTGGGCGGGCGCACGGCGGCGCCACACTCGTGGCCGTGGGCGGTGGCGGTGACGGTGGAGGGCGCCACCACCTCCAGCCTCGCCGGGCAGTGGTGCGGCGCCGCGCTCATCGCAAACGACCTCGTGCTCACGGCTGCGCACTGCCACGTCTCGTGAGTAAAGAGCAGCAGAAAAGCCTCGTTTTCCTCTGCATCACGTGGACGTTCGGGTTGTTCACTTGGTCCCTGCTTCCTCGGTGGAGCAAGCAAGAACTTTTTTGAGTTGTTTCTTGAATGATGTGTGACTCTCGTCATGTCACCCCTGCAGAACGAATAGGAAGCTGGTGATTGGCGCTCACAACCTGGACAAGTGTTCCTCTCCGTGTCGGGTGGTGGACATCGTGCGGGTGTGGGACCACGAGCACTACGATAACGTCACCACCGACAACGACATTGCGCTCGTCCAGTGCGTTGGCGTGTTCTCTCCTTGTCCTTTCAAATCGGAGCATTTGGAACGGAAGTCTCGTGTACACCCAGAAAAGATTCCCGTGCATTGACTTTGTCTCTATCCCAGATTCTCGCCGGCTGTGGAATTTTCCGATGAGATTTCTCCGATCTGCGTGGCTGGCAAAGACGACTCGTTGTCTCCGCGAGCTCAGTGCTATGCTGTCGGATGGGGAACTGGACCAGACAATCCCGAAGAACTGCACCAGGTACAACTCACCGTACGATCCTCGGGAACCAACATGTATTGCAACAGGACGAAGGTCTGCCAGATCTGGAGAAAAATGTTCGGACGCTGAAGACAAACCAAACCAAACCAAGCTGCGTTTACAGGGCATCTGTCTCTGTGTTTGTTGATCAGGATCTTCTCTGTGGTTTGGTTGCAGGTGATGCTGCCTCTGCTTCCCCAGAGAGACTGCATGAACACACTGGGCGACAGTGACTTCAACGCAGAGCACATGATTTGCGCGGGATACCTCTCCGGGGGCAGGGACACCTGTCAGGTGAGATCGCCAGCCCAGTCTCGTGGATTACTTTTGATGCCGGAAGATTGCATCTGAAGTTCCACCTAGAACAGCTCAGTGTCGAACATTGTGGTATTTTAGGGAGACTCTGGAGGCCCTCTGGTGTGTCTGGACGCCAGCAGAACGCGCTGGAAGATGTTCGGCATCACATCGTGGGGGAACGGGTGCGCCGACCCCAACAGCCCAGGAGCCTACACCAAGCTCACAGAGTACACCGACTGGATCCAGCAGAACCTGCCGGACGGCTGAAATCTGCGTCACTTGGCTTCCTTCAGGCAAAAGACATTTGTTGAACATAGATTTGCCAAGGATGAGAACGAATGCCACAAGTGCTCAAAATGACATTCTGAGTTCCGTTTTTCATTTGAGAATTGCACTTCTGTGAGGAAAAAGTCAAGTTGTGAAGGATGATTTTTACCGGTGCAAAACAACTTGAAAAGTTCTTTTCTTGTAAATTCTCTGTGCAAATGTTTGTGGTTATGTGTAAGCAGACTGGGAGCTGTGTGGGAAAGCAGCATTTGGTGACGAATGGGCGATAGAAGTTTGTTTGGCGATTCCAGTGTTGCCGTCTTGTGAATTTGTACCATTTTGAAAAGTAGGCACGTCGTGCGAGGTAAATTGCAGGTGTTTTCAGGTGCTGCCGTGAAATCGTTCAGAAGGGGTTGTTCCCTGGAGGAATTTCGCTCTTGAAGTCGATCTCGACTTGCACAAGGCACCACGAGTTGCATTTAAGTTTGTACATTGAGCGTAACGTGATTGTGTACACTTTATTTGAAAGCACTTGTAAATCTCGGGTATTTTGTTGGAAAAGAGATAAAAAGATGCGCATGTGAACATTTTCCGTGATTTGGCGTGTGAACAAAAGCGAGAGGATTCTCAGTGCCTTGCTGCTTCTTGGGGTGTTTGTGCACCTGATCAACAGAGGAGATTGTGGAAAAAGAAACTTCGAACACAACTGGAAAACATTGGACAACAGCGTGCGCGCGCACGTGTGTGCGCGTATGCGTGTGTGCACGTGCACGCAAGTCCTTCACATCAGATTCCTGCAAAACTCTCACCTTCTCGAACAGCAGATCCCAACAAAGCGTCACTGCCCCACATCCAGGTGTGGATTGACCTGGATGAGACGACTCAGGGGAAATCAATCTGAATCTGATCGGATCAGATCAAAGCTGCACGGAAGGCAATTATCAGTCTTCACTGGTCAATTTATCTTCCAGTGATTGTGGACGAAGTGAGATACACAGAGCCAAGAACCTGTCATCAGTTCTTTTTGTGCCTGAAATTACTTTCCAGAGGACAAGGAGTGCGTACGTGTATGCTGACTTGTTCACGACTTCTGGGTCCAACGTCAGAAACCAACATGTTGAGATGTCGTGAGAAGTAACAGAACAAACTAGCAGCATCACCGAGGCAATGTCCAGATGCGTACGAAGACTGCGGTTCAGTTCTATACAAGTCCACGCATCTCGTGATTCTAATCCCCTGGTGAGCTGGAATCTCAGGAAAAAAATCACGATCCTACGCTTCACGCAACGTATCCATAATTCAGCTTCAGCGTGACGTCAATCCAGAAGCAACTGTGCAGAAAACATCTGCCTTGACTCTGTGGGAAGTTTCAGTGAACAAGGACCATTCAAAATGACGTTGAACGAACACTCGTATGGGTTGGAGTATACCATATTTCTGAACAAGGCGCTTCTGGAGAAACAATGCAGGAGGCTCTTCAACTGCAGGTACGGCGAGACAGACGTGAGCGCCGTTGGAAGTGACCTGTGAAAGGAATTGCAAGCATTTATTCGATCGAAGTGATGTACGAGGGTGTTTTATTTCTGGTTTCCCAGCGATCGTGGTCAGGCGAAGACCTGCGCAAGCACAATTTGTTTTTGAAGTGAACCAACAACTGTCTGCACTTCAGCAGACAAGGCAGTCTGAGCCCTTGCGAGGCGACCTTGGTGATCAACACGCAGGAAAACCAGAAATGAACACACCTCGTGTTGTTCATTGCGCCCCGTCCACAGCAGGCGTCCTCCGTTTCGCGTCGCTGTTGCAGGTCGGAGCACCCGACGCACGACGCCGCGGCGGAGCGACTCGACGCGCGCCGCATCGCGCCGCACATCGCGCTCGGACTCGCCCTCGTCGTCTTCGTCGTCACGTCCTTCAGCTGCTACTACCTCAGCCACGGCAGGGTGAGTAAGCCCCGTGCAGGAATGCAAACTTTGTTTGAGAGAGAAAGACCAGAATAAAAGTCACCCCTGGATCAGTCAGTGAGTGGTCTTTTTTCTGGACGCTCAAGGAAACTACGAAAGGTTCGGCGTGTAAGGAACACCCAACAACACGCTGTTGTTTCAATCTGGAACAAAACTGTATGAAATGCCCCGTTGTCCAACTGCGACGGTTCGCTGTGCAGGTGAAACGCGCTGAGATCCGCAGGCAGCGGCAGGAGTACCTGGACTACATGCACGAGATGCAGGACTCGGAGCCAGACCTCAGGCGCTTCCGCAAGGCGCCCAGGTAAACACTCAGTGCGTGATGCCCAGCGTGGCTGTGCGAGTCATGAGAGCCAAGCCATTGCTTGCGACGCAGCACCTGTTGACTTCTGCAGGGAAGCAACGCTTGATGCATCGGGTTTGAAACGGCCTGAAAACTTACTCGATCTTCATTTGTGTGAATGTCTGCGTTGCTAGAATTTTGTTTGAGCGCGCTAGCATGCAGCGATGTCTTCTCTGCACTTGAGAAACATCTCTGTGGAAATGGCACAAAGAACCCGTCCGTGAAGAGAAAATCGAGCAAGTCAGAACTTCGCATTGATTTCTTCCAGGATGGTTCCAGGGTATCCATCTCTGTTCCTGCCGAAGCAGGTTGTACAGGAGCAGTACGACCCGAGGAGGATCTTCTGCTCCCCGTCGCACGCCTCGCTGGTGAACAAGCTCCAGCGCATCACGGCACGCAGAGGCGCTGTGAGTGGGGAGAATGGACTCGGAAAGAAACTGTTGTGTGGTTGGGGAACAAGTTCGAGCTCAGATTCTGACAACTCTCCAGATAAAGAACCAACTGAAGGTCAGTCAAAATCCAAGAAGAGCATGTCGGTGAAGAATGGGAAAAAATCTTCGGAAGCAGACGTGCGAAACCGAAAAACGTTTGATTTATGGAGCGACAGTTCGCAAGACGAATCAAGTGGAAATCAAGCTGAGATATGCCACCAATGTCAACACAATCAGAAAAATATGGCCAAAACTACAGAAGACAAAGCCACCGAAACTGAACCAAGAACTGATTTTGCTCCACAAGACGACCAATCTCAAGCCATGGTTGCGTGGCCCGGGAATGAATCAGGTCTTTTGGCCGAGCTCAGTGCAAAGAAAAGTGAGGGGAACGATAACGTGTTTGAGTATTCGGAAAGTACTGACACAATGGAAACCACGGACGACACATCAAGGCTGACGATGAGGATCCCTCTGGTGAAAAAATCTATGAAAAGAAGCAAAAGTGATTTCAAACAGAGGCGCAAAAAGGCATCTGTAATGCTCCATGAAGATCATGACAAGGACAAGCTGGTTCCGCACACCCAGGACAAGAGGTAAGTTTGACAATAGAAATTTGCGCTCCCACAAGAATGTGGACCTCTCTCGACAGCGATTCTTGCATGGTTGATGTCCTGCAAAACGTGTCGCTTTGTGACACGGCAGAACGAACGGAGGGGCGCGCGAGGCGATTCGCCGTCGTTCTGTCTCCGACAACAACCTGCTGCACCTGCACGCCTCCCTCAACGCGACCATCTCCACGCTCTACTGTGAGTACCACCCACCCAACCCAGAGAGCCCAGCGGTCCAATGCAGCAACCAGATCTTTTCGCTGTACTCCACTGATGTGTGCAGCAAAAACAACTTCAGCAAATGTTCTTTTTCTTCAAACTGTTGTTCCGAAAGAAACTGAAATTTCTGCTTGTTTTGTAGATCCTTCACCGTCAACGCTGCCCGCCATGCCAACCATTGAGATAACTTCTCCAGAACAAAGCTTCAAACAACCAAACACACAACTGAGCAATCTAAACACAAAAACATTCTTTTCCTGAGATAAATCCACAGTGCGCGAAGCCACCGAGACCAGTTGTGTTTGGCATTTGCCTGTCGACGGTCTCATTCAAATGCAAATTTTGTTGTCGTCTCTTGTATTGGCCCTCGTGTTCCAAAGTAAAATGTTTCTGCTCATCAACCTTGGTGTTGTGCGTATACATATAGATTGCTTGTCCCAAGTGGTGTGATGGAGGAGATGTGAGTTCGCAGTGTTCCAGATATGGTCAAAGCCGGTGGCGCACGCTCCATTTCACACTGAAATGCTACAACACAGAATCGTGTTGCACATTGACGTGCGGTCAAGCCACACGTTGGGATTGTAATCCGTTTTCAACAAAAGTTTGTTCCATTGAAAACTGTTCTTGAGCACAAGTACTGAGACAAAGAAGTCAAAGGTCAATTTGAAACAAAGATGCAAGTTCTGAGGAGATAAGAACAGAAACCAACACAAAAGTGTTGGCGAACTAATTTTTGCACCAGATTGTACTATTGACCAAAGCTTTTGCGATGTAAGTATTATTTCACACACACACACATTTTGCAAACTGGTATTTGGCGAAACGGATTTTAGACGTCACTCACTTTTTCTCGGCGACCGCAAAAAATAGTGACTGGCAAGATTCTTTCGTTGCAACAGATTCGTGACTTTCTTGTTGTCTCGTTTTCGGAAATGTCATGGGCCCAACCGCTGACCACTGAATACCCTTCACAGCACCAACTTGTGCAAACACGATCGTTTTGTGCTGTATTTCAAAGTTGCGATAGGGTCTCCGGGCCTCGTGGACTCTTGGTCTGCGTCATGCATCTTCAGAAGACACAAGTCTGACTCTCGGTTTCTGAGCAGAGGTCCTCACCATGGACGCTGCGGACGGTCCCAGCGAGACGAGCTACTTGGCCATCGCGCTATTCTTGCTCGAGTTCTACCACTTGCTCGGTCACTCGGCCGTTCTGCTGCGGATTCGGCTGCTGCCCAGGAAGGATCTGGTTCGTCAGAGGTTCGTAAAGTTTGCACATGTTTGAATTGTGTGAGGCTCGTTTCAACGCGGGAATCTTGACATCTCTGAGGATCTTGCGAACAAAAAGACCCCCATGTTTTTCTGGTTGTGAGTTCACGACAACACTCATTTCGTGCATGTAACAAAGGAGGACAAAACACCCATCGGTTCTTTCAGATATTACTTCCTTGCTGACACATGTACCGTTGCGATGACAAACTTCGTCTTCACTGGAAAACTACGCCTACTGGCTGCTCTGCAGATGTGTCAGCATCTCTTCTTTTTCTTCACGTGGAATGAACATCCGTACACAAAGAAGGTACGAGTATCGCCAGTGCACGGTTTCTTTCTGACGAAAGTCACCAAGCCAGTCTTGCAGCAGGACGGGAGCATGGCTCATATGTGTGTGTGTGTGTGTGTGTGTGTGTGTGTGTGTGTGTTTGTGTGTGTGTGCGTTTTTTGTGCGGTGTGTGTGTGTGTGTGTGTGCTTGTGTGAAGTAGAATCGTTGAGATGTTGACAAAAGGGCCCAATCCATATTCGGCAGTGTGTTTACCTTCCTTCATGTGTGCAGTGTTATATATATTTACCATGACCACCCCCTAAGTACTGCCACAGCCACAGCATAGCCACAGCCAATCATATCATTCCCTAGATGGAGCCACTATCCTAAGCTG
>JAAUXT010037630.1_pt1 | contig 18691 bp, 19 predicted proteins | sample 7278171 | NCBI WGS metagenome assembly JAAUXT01 (sample SAMN14350112, study PRJNA611818) | marine sediment metagenome | isolation source: surface marine sediment (1.8m) | place: French Polynesia: Moorea | collected 2018-08 | reverse complement strand
CCACTCACCAGATGTCACTTTGTACATAATAAATACAGAGGTTCCCACCTTCTGGGACAGTCTCTCCTGAGATACCAACCTGTGTGTTTGTGATATCACTACATGGGACAATAGATCTATATTGTCTGCCAACATACATAAGTACATGGCATCTCAGGCAAGACGTCCCACTTTGTCCCATGTCACACCCCACCCTATAGGGGTTGTTGGTGGTCAATGGTGCTAACCTGGAGCAATTGGTCCACATTTTTTGTCAATGTACATAAGTATATGGCATCTCAGGCAAGATGTCCCACTTTGTCCTGTGTCATGCCCCCCCCCCCTACAGGGGTTATTGGCGGTCAATGGTGCTGGCTTGGGATGATTGGTCTACATTGTCTCCCAATATATATATAAGCAGATGGCATCTCAGGCAAGACATCCCACTTTGTCCCATGTCATGCCCCCCTATAGGGGTTATTGGTAGTCAATGGTGCTGGCCTGGGATAGTTGGTCCACATTGTCTCCCAATGTACATAAGTATATGGTATCTCAGGCAAGACATCCCACTTTGTCCCATGTCATACCCCCCCCCTGTAGGGGTTATTGGTGATCAATGATCAATGGTGCTGGCCTAGGACAATTAGTCCACATTATCTACCAATGTACATTAGTAGTGGCATCTTGGGCAAGATGGCCCACTTTGTCCCATATCACTCCCCCCCCCCCCCCCGATAGGGGTTATTAGTGGTCAATGGTGTTAGCCTGGGACAATTGGTCCACATTGTCTACCAATATACAAAAGTATATGGTATCTCAGGCAAGATGTCCCACTTTGTCCCATGCTCCCCCCCCCCCCCCTGAAAAGGGTTATCAGTGGTCTGTGGTGCTGGTCTAGGATAATTAGTCCATATTGAGACCATCTCAAGACAGATGTCCAAGCACTTTTTTACATCATGGACCAACAAAAAGAAAAGGGATCATGACCACCAAAGCAAACAGGGACATCGCACTTGAAGTTGCCCTGTGCACTGCTTCTCTTGTTTCACTTTTCGTTTCTTCGCCCAACAGCCCAGGTGGCGTTGCATTGCCAGTTTCATTTCATCCTCTGGCGGATGCATGAGAGGGGTATGGGGTGGGGTTGATCAGGGTGTAACTCTGGCAGGGGGAGGATGGATCTGTTTACAAAAAGCAAAATCAAGGGCAAAAAATATTTCCTTCGGTAAGGGTGCACGCAGAGCTGGTTGGTGTGGCCCCGTTATTATGACGCAACATCGGCCCCAGATCAACCAGAGCTGGACTTCTTGTTCGCCAAGTGATGTTGCATTCAAGAACCAGTTGTCGCATTCTGAGAGGCCAATTGTTGGAAAATTCTGACATCATCTGTGTCAGCATCATGTGTCTGTCTTTCTGTGTCTAGGGTGTTGCAACTGATACTTTCGGTTGTTGCACCCGACCTCTGCAGACACCTGACCCCTCTTGCACTCGCCCCCTCCCTGTCAAACAGCATCAGACACAAAGCTAAAGACACAGGTTGGTGACCGTCCGAAGTGGGCAACGTGCTCTTGCAATTGTGCAGTTGTGACATTGCAGGCGGTGGGCGAAGTTCTGTCGGCATGCTGTCGTTTAGTTCCGCTGACCCAAGAGCCTCTGGTCAGCAAGGTGTGTCATCTCATTTACAACACCGTGGCACGACAGCAGGTGAGTAAGCCAACAAATGACAGATTAGTTGCAGCCACGCGTCGAATCAATTCTGAAGTTTCTTCCATTTCCTTGCCAATAGACCTTCTGACATCATGTTTTCCCTTTTCTGTGGGACTTTGCAGATAGTATTGCAGAGTCACCTGGGGGTTTGTGTCGAATACATCGTCGAGGGACTCCGTGTTTGCCCACAGTGGCTGCAAAAAGATTTCCTTCGAGCCTTGGCTGCACTTTTGTACGAAAATGTCGCACACGTTGCCAAGGTATGTCACCATTTCTTTGTAGAACAATTGAACGGAACATGTTTTGTGTATTTGATCACAAAAGCGAGCGTATTTGATTTGTGCAGTTCTCCGAGATCCTGGTCGGGAAACGAGGCCTCTTGCCGCGCTTTCTCCAGGCGGGTCACGATGATGAAGTGAGGCGCGCAGCATTGCAATGTGCAGAGAACATTTGTATCAGGTAGACGACTCACGGTCACTTGATGGTCAAGTACATTCGTGCGCGTACACCGCCTACCAAGCCTTCATTTCATGTGCATTCCATGTGGTTTCCAGGCCGACGTTTGCAGACAACTACTTGAGTCTTGAACACCTGGAGAATTGTTTTGTGATGTTCCTCACAGTATTACACACCCCTTCAGTCTCCACCGATCCAGTAGTTCACTGTCGGGTGAGGCACCGTTGTTTCCTGGTTTTGACTTTTCTCAGTTGTCACAAGATCTGAAGCATCATTTGCATCCGAAACAACACGCCAAACATGTCGGCCTCCTGTTGCAGATGACAGCCTGCAGCTTCCGAGGTGTTCACAACATTTTGCTGGCCACGAAGATTTGTCCACCAAACCACTTGAGGGATCTCTTGTCCGCTCTCAAGGTGTGTTGGTCCCTATGAGAAGAAAGGTGGCTCTCTGACCTGCTTCAAGATTCGTGCATTCATGCACGCGTTCGTTCAAGTGACTGTTTTGTTTCCAGGTCCACATGGTGAATGGTTTGCCGGGAATCCATAATCAGGTTTCGGCGGCGTTGCCAAAGTTGTACCCAACACCAGTGAGTCAATACGATCCGAACCCACAACCAGAGCCTGGTGAGGAAGATCAAGACGTGCAGCAGAGTCCTGTGACCCCGTCCAACGCGAGGACGAGTTCCAGAAAAGGTGATTACCGGTCGACTCACACGCATCATGTGCGTGAAATCGGAATTGAGTTGTATAACAGCTTGGTGTAAACTGGGTTCATTTCAGGCAAGAAGAAGAAATCAAACAAATCAGACACAAAACGTCAGGAGTCCTCGAATTTGGATGATAGCATGGGAAGTTTGAGCATCAGTCGAGAGTTTCAAAGGTTTGATTCTTCTTTGGGGGGAGGTTTGAAACTTGCTCGTGAAAATTTTACCCCGCTCACCCGCCAACTGCAAACACGAAACAAAAAGAGTACGCTTGCACGGACACAAGAAGCGTTGTGTTCTTGTTTGTGCAGGAACAGATCATCTTCACAAGAAGACGGCACGTGGAGCTCGCCGAGGCGGGACTACACTTCCACCGGACCGTTTCATCCGTTTTACAGCAGCCGAATGCACAGTTCTGATTCAGAATTTTCTGGGTCTGACTTGGAGGGAGGAGGTCAAACGTCAAGGCTCCGATCGCACAAGTCTAAAGTTAGGCATTGCGCCTTGGCTTGCTTCCACGCTGTCATCAAGGTACGCTGTCCTGTTCGTAGCGCTGTTCTTCATGTCGTACAAGTTTCAGTTTTCGATCCTGGTGTCGTCCATGTCATTTCGCAGTTTTCCGCACACATGTGTGTGCCTTTGACATTCATGTGCAGACGACGAAGAAGCGCGACATGTTTGGATACTGGACTTCCTTCTTACCCGACGCACCTGGCATCGGAGGTCCCCCACAGGGCCAAACCCTATTCACGACTATCATGAAGGATCCTTCGCCAAAGGTGGGCAAGCATTTGTTTGTTACGATCTTGATCCTGACTGTGTCCCGGTGGCCAGACACCCCAAACCAGGAGACACGGGTGCCTCATCATTTCAGTTCTCACATTGCTGCAAGAAAGCGTGTGTCACAGGAACATGAACCCTTCAGTGTTTGAAATCTCCTGACAAAGAGGTCCCGTGTGGGCAAGAATCCCAAGTGCAGGAATTCAGTCTCAATTCCTTTATGTCCCCCATGTGGGTTCACACACAGTCAGCACATAAATAAACTCAGCCTCAATTTCGTTTTCACAAGGACCGAAATTTTCCCTTTGAGCTTGCAGCTTACACAGGAGAAAAAGTGGCTCAAAGTGGCTTTGAGCACAAAAGGGTTCCAGTCTCTTGAGTGGCCTGCGAATGCAATGGCCAGACACCCGTGTCCATGCAAAGTCGTGTCTCGTCATTTCGTTCCACCAATCAATCAGTTTTTCACAAAAGTGAACTGGGATGCAAACCGTGGCTCTTTGCTTTCAGGGCAGAACAGGAGCCCTGGCCGTGCTGACGGCCTTGATCGATGGTTCCAAAAAATTCCTTGTTTTTGCCGAAGACAGGTAAACATGCATCACACCTCCACCCAAATGGATCCCAGCCTGAATTCCCACATGAATTCACGCCGTAGAGTTTTTGGCCTGTCGATTCTTGCAATTGTTTGTAACTGTTGTGTTGTAGGGACGAATCGTCACAAGCTTTCACTCCCTTCTCGGTGACGTTGGGATACATGATCAGAGAAGTTCACAGATGTCTTCTTCTGGCTCTCGTCGCTGAGAACTCACCGCTGGCGACCACTCAAATCATAAAGGTCTGTTTCCAGAAGAGGAAAAGTCAGAATCCCAGATGTTCACTGGGATTCACCTCAAATTCTTGTCAATTCCAAATACGTGAGTCCAGGATTAGTTTTGATGCATTGGTCTTGTTCCGCTTTCTAGTGTATTGCAACATTGGTCCCCAACGTGCCGTACCATCGACTAAGACCTGGCTTGTTGTCAAAAGTCGTACGACAAGTGAAACCTTTCTTGGGACACAGAGGTACTTGATATTTGACCGGCCGAAAAAAGTTGCGGGGATTTTCCCATAATTTACGAAGTAAGTTTCTGTCAATATCTCGAGTTACGCTCTGCTCAGATCCGAACATCCGGGTGGCGTGTCTGACGTGCCTGGGAGCGATCGTGAGCCTCCCCCAGCCGCTGGTCGAGGTGTGGACCGCTCTGCAGCCAGGAAGGCCCGCGCGCACGTCCTCTTCCAGCAGTTCCGCCACTGCGGGTGAATGTTCACTTGGTTCGGTCAAAAAATACATCTTTTACATAGCAGGACTTGCGGTCAGCTTGAAACTGATTTGTGGAGTACGCCCTTGACTTTTGCAGATGAACCAGAGCAAGGCGAGTCGGGGTACCAGAGCGACGGACTGCATGTGGAGCGACTGATGACGCCCAATGCCTCAGGATCTGTCACTCCACGTTCGGGGATCAGAACTCCCAGCGCTGCCGAGGTCATTGTCCTTTTCGTGACTCCGGGTGGGAACCAGGACACGTATTGTGGAATCACATCATTGACAAAGCTGGAGTTATTATCTCTTTCAGGATGTTTCCAAAGAACCTGCTTGGATATTGATCATGTGCATCAAAAACATCTCGAACGAGATCGGCAAGAAAGAATCAGATTTCGTCCATTGCGGTAAAGGATCTGACGGAGTGCAGCCGTTGCCGGTGAGGCTGGAGTCGCTGCAGCTGCTCGCAACAATCACAAAGAGATATTTTGCCTTGGTGCGACCGAACCTGAAGCTCATGTGCGACGTGGTGCAGAGGTGTCTCCAAGACTCCGACCCGGCCGTTCAGCTGCACGGGTCGAAGGTGCGTAATGAGAGTGAAGTAGCTCTGCCAGATTTTACAAGTTTTGAAACTGAAATGGTTGTGAGGCGTGCTCAACTTTAACGCGCTACGGTTTCCTTCTTACAGTTGTTGGAAGAAATTGGAAACACCATCTTGCATCAGATTCAAAGAGTAGAGGGGCAGGTTGAAGATACAACAGAACGCGATGAGAGCAGAGCAGACGAAGCTCAGGCCAGGCCGTCCCAACTTGACATGGCTGAGGTGAGCCGAAGGTCGGTTTCTGTTTCACGCAGCAATTTTGGTGGGAATGTCACAGATGTTGTACGAAGTGAGATAATTGTATTTCAGGCCCTAGATTTCTGGATGTATCAGTTAAATGGGCCACTCCCGACGGTTTTACAAAATCCAAGCAACCCGGCTGTCAGAGCAACTGGCTGTGATGCGATCTCCACGATTGGTGCTCAAGTGTTCCTGCAGATTCCGGTAATTTCAACAAATATAGTCTGAAAAACGGCACTCGCTTCTCAGCTGATGAGATTTTTGTTGAGTGGAAAGGCAGGCTGCAAAGCTGCTTCATTGATCCAGGTCCCGAAGCGCATCATGTGCATCACGTTGCTGCTCGGCTTGACTTGCGATGACGAGCATCACGTTCGCGCCGCAGCCGTCAGGGCCCTCGGCGTCTACGTGCTCTACCCGTGCCTCCGAGACGTAAGCGTTTCGTCGCAGCTCTGCTTTGTTTGCGCAGTCAGTTGCGGATGCATACGGTCCGTATAATGCGCGTTCCTCACAAAAGAGGACGTGTGGTTGCTCAGTACATTACGCCCACTTGCCCTTTCTTTCATTTTGTGACAAACGTGTTTGTTTCTTCAGGATGTCTCATTCGTCGCTGACGTTGCAAATGCAATATTGACGACCATGGAGGAGACAAATCTGAACGTGAAAACGAGAGCCGCGTGGGCACTGGGAAACCTGAGTGACGCTCTTGTGATGAACAAGTAAGAGTCAACGCCATGGCTGTTTGTGGAATCAAACAAAAGGTTGAGAAATATTTGTTGCGACAATGATGGTCAATTGTTTTTCAGCATGAAGCACGAGTTGATCTCATTTACCTTCCTGTTGCATGAAAAGTTGTCATTTCTGTTTTCGTTTCGTGTTTGACAAATACTGTTGTTTTGTTCTGAAACGAAGATTGTTCCTGTTTGGTGATGCACGAAACAGCGGCAAGTTAATTCAGCGGAGGAGAAACATCTTCCTTTCTGTCCGTTTCAGAGAGTCTGGGGACGAAGCTTTTTTGGACGACTTCTCTGACATGTTGCTCCTGAAGCTGCTGGACGTCGCGACGAGAAGGGCCTACGACAACGACAAAGTGAAGTCCAATGCCGTCAGAGCTTTGGGGAATTTGCTCAGATATCTTCCCCAAAGAAGCTACAGTGAGCCATTTCACGAGCGGTTGCTCTTCGAATCACAACAGAAGTCAGATTGGTGGAGTTTCATTGACAAGGACTGTTTGGGACTTTGCAGGCAACAGCAGATTTGTTGAGTACCTCGACCAAGCAGTGAAAGCACTCATAAAAAACGTGGGAGGTGGAACGATGAAAGTTCGCTGGAATGCGTGTTATGCTGTGTCGAACATGTTTCGCAATCATCTGCTTCTCCATGGCAACATCGATGTCACGGTGAGTGCCTTCTCTGAAAATTGACATTGGGGTGGGGATTACGCAGTTCAAAGGTCAGCGGCGCGAACTTCAACTTCAGTTGTGGATTTCTTGCGTTTGGGCAAACCCCAGTCTACTGTAAGCTTTTTTCCGAAGCAGAAATATTCGATTCGTCACCAGTCTGATTAAAGTTGTTTGTCAACCTGACTGTAAAGTTACAAGAAAGCTCAAGACAAATTTCTACAGCAGTAAGTCGGATTGAAGCCCGCTTTCTAGTGACTGAAGTTTCAGGTGAAACACAGTGCATAAACTCCACATTGGAGAAAAGTTCCGATTCGACCTCTTTTTGTCTGTGTTGTGAAGAATTTCAGAAAGAAGAAATTGTCTTTTATTTATCAGACTCAAGTTCAACAAGCTTTGTGCAAAGTGGTTCGGGAATGCAAAAACTTCAAAGTCAGGATCAACGCTGCTCTAGCTTTCTCCGTTCCTGCCAACAGAGGATGCTTCGGGAATTCGAGCCAGTTTGTGTATATTTGGGACAGTTTGCTGGTTGCTCTGCAAAACGCTGAGCAAGTGTCTGACTACGCGGAATTCCGCTACAGGGACAGCTTCACCGAACAGGTGGTTTGGCGTTCTGGTTCTAGTGTCTGATTGTTGTTGTTTCATTCCAGTTGACATGTTCATTCCAGTTTGATGTACACCTGGTGCTTATCTGTGAGAAAATTTTCTCTGCATTTCCTTTTTGTGTGTGGTTTTACAGGTGATGCTGACTTTGTCTCACATGATAAGTGTTATGAACGTCTGTGATCTGGAATCGTTGGGCCCTGTGATCAGCAGTCGGCAGGAACTGCTGGTCTCTCATGCCAAGCGATTCAGACACATTCATTTGACGGCACAAAAAGAATCAGGTTGGCATGAATTAGTTGTTTCGTACAGTTGGGCAAGATTACAGTGTCTAGCGCAAACGGAAGCTGTTTGTTCCGAGACATCATTCGCCATTTTTGTTGACGAAGTTCTGGTCTTCACTTGCTGTCGTTTGGTTTTGACATGGACGACTCCTTTTTCAGAAAATTTGGACGAAAACGGCAAACGGAATTTGGAGGCTTTGCGATCGTCGGAGTTGAGTGATTCGCAGATTGGATCACTGGAACTTATCAAAGACATCTTCGAGTCAGGCGGCGGTGAGAACTGGTTCTTTCAATTTGAAGGCAAGAAGACAGCTCGAAAATCAGTCGCGTGTTCTCGAGGCACTGTCGAATCAATTTTTATTGTTCCAGGTGAAACGATGGTACCGGGCAAGAAGAAACTCGCTTTCTCCCAAACGTATGACTGAGCATGACGAAAACCAGTTGTTTCAAAGACCTACATGTGTTTTATTTGCACAACAGACGACAATAAACGAGTTAGACCACCAAGATCCTATTCCTTGTTGTACGTCGCCGTTTTGCGTTCCAAGAGCAACACTGTGCTGTTTTCCAACAGCAGAACCCGTCTCAGGAAGATAACTGAAAATCTCACAGTTTGTCAAGTCATCCATCCAATCTTCCCAAAGATCACATCCGCGAGCGTTCAGCCAAACAAAGGTGGATTGACACGAAATCACATTTTTCGAGACAAGCCAATCTCAGTTTCTTAAAATCTGCTGTCACAGAGGATGCAAGACACCTTGTTGAAATAATTCGAGCACTTGAGTACAACCAAACGAACTGCCAGGTAACGCGCGCAACATGAACAAAAACGCTTGTCAGCCTTGACACACGTCTCAGGAATATCTTTTATCCTCTTCGTGTGGTTCAACATCCGAAATCTATTTGCCGGGAAATATCCATTTACAGCAGTGGAAGGGATTTCGTCCAGTTTGTTCAAGAACAAAACATTTGTTCAAGAAGAAAACAGTTGGCGGTCGGAGGTCTGATGATGAAATGAAAAAGTCTGCAATTTTGTCCCATCCTCCTCCAACCCAGTCTACTCCCTGCTCACCCCACAGAGTTTGCTCCAGAAAACAAGGCAGACAAATTTCACCTCAAAATCTTCTCAGTGGGTGAGGTCCGTCTGCTGATTCACCAGTCCTTTACGACACGACGGTGTGATCATCACGAGCTCCGGTTTTGCAATGCAAGCGTGAAAAAAGTGTCATTTTGCACAACACAGCAAATGGACAGAAAACCCTTCAAAACTAACTTTCTACGTCGTCGTCACTTTCAAACGCATCGTTCGCGTCTTCTGGCTGTGTTGCAAGCTTTGCCCTTTTGGCCTCAGTCTCGTCACCAGAATCATCATCTGCGTTTGTGTCGCCATGTGACTCAGCCGTGTCGGGCGCAGCTGCAGGACTGGGTTCCTTATCACCATTCACACCACCTGCGTCACCCTGACCTGTGCTCTCCTCGTCTTCAGAACTTCCTTGATTGCTTCCATCTTCTGCAAACAAGAGCAGCCGTTGTGTCAAATGTCCATTGAACAAATAAGGTTTGATCACCACCGCAGAAATACAGGAAGCCGTTTCGGGTAAATTCCTTGCCTTTGTGCAATTCCTTACCTTTCTGTTCCACTTCTTTTTTCTGAGTTTGATTTAGTTTCTTCATTTTCTGCTTCGCTTTCTTCTTTTGTCTGGAATGTCCAGTCGAATCATCAGCGCAAAACTGCCATTGCGTTTTGAGTCAGCGAACAACTGTTTTTGAGGTGCACAGAAACCATGTGAAGGTGTGTGGGTTACCGTTTTGCCCTTTTCTTGGCCGTTCGTTCCTCCGAAATTTTGTTGTTTGTTTCCACCCTTGTTTTGTGTTGTGCATCCAGATCATTCTGAAGAAAAGTGAACGTTTGGGTCAGGCAAACAACAGGTGGGAATAACGTCGCACGGATGACAACAAAAAATATTCTCCTTCCGTTCAAAACTTTTTCACGCGTCTACACCTTCTCTTGCTGCTGGTCAAGAAATTTCTGCCGGGCATATTCTCTTCTTCTCACGCCTCTGTAAACGTGAAAGTCCCCACTGCCAGCACCGGCACTTGAGCCTTGAAAACGAATACAAAGGATCGCAAAGGAGAATCACATCAAACGAACCACAAAATCTGTTTGCTTTGCCCACAAACACAAAACTTGTTGAAAGAAACGTTCTGGCTGTGTGTGAACTCTCACCCCATATGTTCCGGACAAATTCTGGAGGGTTGAAAACTTTGGGCAATTTGCTTTCTGGACGATCTGGAATGACGACGGGTTTGTTCTGAAAAGCATACAAAACATAGTAAAGCAAAGTTGTGACGTAAATACAGTTCTACACTGAACAAAATGACAATCTGGATCAAGACGACCTGGGCGATAAAAGAAGTATCATACAAAGTGCAATTCAGAGAACGCTCCTATCTCATCAAAGTAGCACAAATGTTCAGAACATTTACATACTGGATTTGACATCAACTTTTCCAATCGTATTTTCTGCAGTTCGGCAGCTGATTTCGCTACAACAACTTTCGCTTCTTCCTTGGGCATTTTCGTTGATTGTGACCAACAGTGAATATGAATAATCAGTCTGGTGTACCACAGAAGTACCACAGAAATTATAATGAAAGTTGATCCAGAAGAATTCAACACAATACCCTCTAACAATTTTAGCTAGTATAATGTGAGGGTTTAATACACATATTTGGATATTTGTTGACAATATTTGATGCGCTAATTTCGGACACACCCGGCCTTCAGAACTAAAATCCGACAGAACCAGAAAAGGTCAAGGTCAAGTTCCGCCATGTTTCTACTCACAGAACGTAAACAAAGCACATCAGCAGAGTTATTGGCCTTTGATTTGGTACTTCCACGAAAAAGGCTGTCATTTGTTTGAATCAAAATTGCTCTTCTGAGCAGTGCTTATTCGTATTTGGCGGAATTTTGTCAGGGAAGAAAGAAACTTCGCTGTTTGACAGCGGAACATGCTGCGGTGAAAAGGGCTTCTTTGTTTCGTTCCCTGCAAGTTGTGAAGAGATTGCAATTCAACACACACGTGTACTCAGCCAACATGGTTCAGGTAAGATTGGTATCCAACTTTCATGAAAGAAATTCTGTCTTAGGACTGCCATCAGGCTGCCAGAAGAAACTTTCCTGAGACGTGCACGGGCTTCTTATCGTTTCTGCAGGTGTTGCTTTGTTCAGGAACAAAGCAGTTGTCGTGAAGAGCTCAGAAAGTTTTCGCTTTGTCAATACGGGCCGAAAGAAAATGTGTGGTTGGTTGATAGAAATCGTGCGTGTCGTAAAAAACAAACGACAAACACTGACAAAATCGAACTCTTGGCCAAGAGCCACCTCATCGCAACACGAGTAAACTGTACACAAGTGCGAGTAGCAGATCTGGTTGACATGAATCAGTGTCCCAGATCAACATCTAGATACCAGAACGTTCATTGGGTGGTTGAAGGGGGAGGATCTCTGACATCAGTCACAAGATAGCCAACAGCTTGGAGAAATTTGTCAACAATGTGTGAATTATGAACGAAAACTGATTGCAATTTGCATCAAAACGGACATGGCAGCAGGAAGTGACACCAACAGAGCTAACGTGAGAGTTTCACTGAACGAGTTTGTTCGCCTGTCGGAGGTAATCGAGCTCTCACGAACGAACATCAACCGAAGCAGATTTCTGCTTGTATTTTCGGTCAGTCACAAAAATTGTTCTTTGTAGATGCGAATGGAAGGCTTCAAAAAGATCAGCGATGATCTGGAAAGAGTCATCGAAAAAGACGACTCCAACAGTTCCACCACTACCGAGTCTGAAGATGGCAAACAGGTACAGCTGCACATTTTTGGTCACAATAAGCAGTTCAGTGTTGCAAAGAACACTAAATGAAATATTCGTTGGTTGCAAGATTTCCCTGACAAGGTACCAAAATGGTCTTGCTTTGCAGATTCCACTGACATTCAGGGAGAAGTTGTGTCATTTGCTGCACACGAACAAGTTCCAAATTGCCATCGTGACATTGGTTGTCATTGATTGTATCATCGTCATTTCCGAACTTCTCATAGATCTCAAAATTCTCGAATTGGACGAAGAGAGTGTGGCACCAGAGGTTGGTCTGGAACTTTTCCGTTCACTTTCCTGTTCACTTTCTTCGATTCGACTTTGTGTTTGCACTTTGTGTTTGCACTTCGACTTTGCACTTTCGTGTGCAAACAGGACGAGATTTTTCTCTCATTTCAGGTGTTGCATTACATCAGTATTGGAATTCTAAGTATCTTCATGATTGAAATCATGGTCAAAATTTTTGCCTTTCGTATCGAGTTTTTCAAGTCAAAAATGGAAGTATTTGATGCCGTCATAGTTGTCGTCTCATTCGTACTGGACATTGTGTACGCGAAGGCGGAGGGAATAGAATCAGCCGTCGGACTCATTGTCATCCTTCGACTCTGGAGAGTCACACGGATTCTCAACGGTTTGTAGTTTGTGGCTTTTCACTCTTGCGCAAGTCCAGCAATTTTGTATTCGACATGGGATCCGCAAAAATTGATGAGGACGCAGAAGACCCCTGAGAATTTCGTGGAAACTTTCGATCGACACCAGGAATTACGGAATGTAAGAATGTTTTTCAACTTGCCCTTTTCCTTCAGGAATTATTATGTCCGTGAAGATACAAGCGGAGAAACGTCTGGCCCGAGAACGTCGCTGCAGGGAAGCACTGGAGCAGGAGATACTCAAATACCGCGAATATTGCACTGCTCAAGAAAATGAAATTGAAGCTCTGCAAGGACTGCTGCGCAAGCACGGAATCGAGTTCGAGCGAGTGGAGCGACCTGTTGTTGGCAGTACCATCGACGTTGTCGCCGAAGTCAATGAGCTGTCGGAGAAAGTGAAAATCATGGATGATGACTTCAACCTTCCCACCGTTTGATGATCGTCCAGACACTGTGCTGAATTCTTGTGGACGTTTTCTCTCAGAAACATGCAGGATATACACTTGCAAGCATTTTGTGGCTCGTATGTTGACGAGGCATACTTCTAATGCCAGGCTTGTTTGCAAAGAAATGTTCAGACTTGTAAAGGAACGAAAGACTTTTTAGTCCAGTGCCAGTACCGGATCGTCGAGTGGAATGAATCTCTCATGGTGACGCGAGTTTGTGGAACAAGCTGTGGAAACAGATCGGCGTTCGTGACGCAGACAATCATTTAAATTTGCGTGCAATGCCACGGTGAAAAACAGAATCGATTCCTCACTTGTTCGGAGAGTCAAATGGGAGTGTTCACTCCCGTGCAGTGACACCAGTTCCTTTGCCTCCGCTGGAGCTGGTCCCGACAGTGGTCGTAACTTGATTTGAGCGTCGAAGAAATTCTGGTCTCTTCTTCAGTTCGGATTTCGCGTTGCCGTTTCGGTGCTACTCTTCCCCAGAGCAGTCACGCGCTGCTCAAACCAGTCATAATTATTGTGGTATTTGCAATTTTGCATGTTCTGTACGTTGTGTGCTGCTGTACATACAGCTACTTGTGAGTGTAAGGATTCTTGGTAAATCTATCCGACGAGTTTCCGTTGTAAAGTAAACGTATTGGGACCAAGTGACTGGCTTCGAGTGTGTGCACAATTTGATTTCAGAGATAGTCTGGACAAGCTTTGCCGGATCAGCGCAGTCCGTTCCTGTGTGAGTGCACAAGTGCTGTCAATGTCCCAAGTGGCTCGTCAACTGTTGGGTCTTTACGCTGTGCTGGGCCACTTGTTCACTCAATTATCAGATTGTGAGCTACTGCCAGAAGTGTTTGAAATCAGCAGAAAGAACGATTCAATCCTGAAGACGTTTGTTTTTCGGGCAGGATTGCTGACAAGACGTTTGCCGAAAACTTGCGTGCGTGTGTGTGGTCGACACCACTATGCCCAATGAGATTGAGCTTTCGTACAGAACTTTTGTCTTTGTAAAAAATGGACAAAGTACTTCAGATGAACTTCGATAAATATTTATTTATTGTCACCCAATTTTATGGATTGTTCTTTTCAAAAACAAGCCCCTTTCAAAATGAAGCGACATTATCAACAAATGCCCTTGTTTTAAGGCAGAAAATAAGGAGGCACGCCGACAAAACACCAGTACTCCAATCTATTTTTGGTGCCAACATCACAGATTCACGTAGACAAAGTACCCAGGTTCAGTGCTGACGATTTCAGACGAACTTTCCAAAGCCTGCAGACAGGACAGAACAGCCTCTCTCGACACTTCTGAGAAAGGCAGAAGCTTTCGTAGCTCTGTGTGGACGCGCGTGTAGTGACATCCCGAATCTTGAACTGAAAAACAAAATTGCAAGGTGCCAAAAAAGTCTGTCGGGCCCTCTTTCAAGTCTTGGGTATTTGTCAAAATGGAAGTACGTTGAGAGAGGCGTACAAATTATCGCTGCCTTCCAGCTAGATTCCTGGTTCGCCATAAGACGCCAGTCTCGCTGAGGACTGTCGGGCTCGGCCTTCGCTCACTTTGTTTTCTTTCCTCATAAGGCATCCGACACACCGTGGAACGCTTGCGCTTGAGTGAGTTTTAACTTACGCCACATTTTCTTGCATTCCCGTTTGAGGAGGTTCATTATTGCAGTCTTCAGTTCCTCATTGGTGGAGACGATCTGCCAAGGGAAAACACAGTGGCGTCGGTGGAACAGGACAGAGATCACAAGTTCTGTTCACAATGTTACATCCTTGTGCAGGCTGCAAGTGCACGGAGCAATCGGAACAAAGGGTCACGGTCAACTCACATAATACTGAGAAGTACTGTTGTGGGACCTGCGAAACAAGTGACCTGTATCTTCGAGTTTGTTCAACGCCGACTGCAGGATGTTTTTCACTTGCTCGTCTGACACGGGACTAATTTCCTGAAGTCGAAATGAAACAAGTTTCCTTGGATGCTGAAACAGTATCACAAGCACCAAGGGAAACCCTCGAACACGCGAAACACAGCAAAACCACAACGAAAATCTGGCGTCGGAATCCAGAACATTGGAAGCAGTGTACGACAGATGACGCACTGACTTGGAACAGATGTTTCACTTCCTTGACGGGCAGAAGTTCCTCCAAGCTAATCGTCAGCGCATTCCGTTGGACGAATGTTGCCAAAATTTGGCTTCTGAGTTTTTGTTCGACCTGAACAAAATACGTGTCGACAAAGGTGTCGTTGTGCAAAACATAATTCAGGTATCACTGCCACACATTGAGTTCCATTGGGCACACATCCCAGCCAAGATGTCTGTCAGCTCAACGGCAATTGACACCTTACTTACTCGTTCGCGTTTCAACTCCTGCTGTTTGGTTGAAGGTTTGTTGTAAAACTTCTCGTGCAGGTCAACCAACTGCACGAGGTGAAAAGGTTCGAAGCTCGAGTCTTCTTTTCCTTGAAAAAAATTGGCAACATGACGATCGAATGAAGGGTGAAACCGCTGAACGCAATTTTTTTGGGTGCGTCACACACGTTGAAACAAACCCACTGATGTTTTGACAAATTATTTGTCTGCATCCACGAAAATCCCGAACTTTGCCTTGTACCGTCACCAAGTCACCTTTCCGCAGGTGTTTGCACGCAGACCTTTGTTGAATTTCGTTCCATTTGTCAAACAATTCTTTTTCAAGTGCAATGACCTCGGGGGCATCTGCATGATCAGAACCAAAAACCAACAAAAAGGTAAGAATTTGTTTGTTTTTGGAAAGGACCCGTACCAAATGTCGAATAATTTGACATTTGTGGCAAAAATAAATACTTACGTTCCCAGCCGCCATATTTATCCTTCCACAAGATACATTCCACTGCTCCTGTACCGTCATCCACTGCCAAACAACAATGTTGCTCACGCATTGAATACCGACGCGTTGCAGGAAGTGATGCCTCCAGCCATTGCCAGTGGTTGCACCACAACACAAACAAGCTCCATCCGAAGGACGAGCCTGAGTAACCCGCCCCTCCCAGTTTGAGACCTTTTGACCTCACTGAATTGCAGTACGGACAAGATACCAGGGGGATCCTTTTCTGGCGAGAAATGTTGACGGCATTTGACATATTTGTTGACTGTTTTTGTCATGTTACCTTTTGTTTCGCCTTTTGTTCCAAATGCTCACACAAAAGAAATTGTGTCAAATACCTCCATCATGTTCAGCAACATTTCTCGCCAGAAAAGAATCCCCCTTCGTAGTGTCAAAGCACAAGTACGAGGGGAATACTACTTGGCTTTCCCGCGACGTTCGGCATGTCACTACAATCAGGTTGTGTGCTTTCACTGATCGCCAATTGAAGCATTGTTCTCTGCAGGTGGTGAACAGTAATCGAATAAGATCTTGACGGCAAAGACAGATTCTAGTACCTGTGTAAGATGAAAATCGTTCTCGTTCTTGCTTGTCGGCCAACACGCCGGATATTTCAACAGCACAAACTGGTCTCCCACGAAAATGTAGCACTGGTGAACCTGAATGTTTGACATTTTTGAGACGCAAGGTTTCGCCAAGCACACCCCAACGAGTGTGCGTAGATCTACTCCCGCGGGTGAACAATTTCCAGCTCATTAGGTCTACATGCAGAAGAGAAAAACTCCAACCTTGTGCTGCTGAAAGTGTCGTGATGTCCCTGGCGCAGAGTTTCCAGTGAGCTGAAAACAGTGGTTCCAGTCCCCAGAAACTGGACTGCATCGCGAACGACACTGTTTCGTCAACACGTCGAAAACGCTCAACTGAGTTTGTTGGAATAGATATTCTCCAAACGCTCAAGATTGAAAGGCACTTCTGTCGATTTCATCACATTTTCGAGAAAAGATCTTCGGAGATTTTCGATTTTGAAAGCCCCGCCTGTTCACTGTTTTTGGGAGAAAACGAGCCCGCGGGATTCTTGTGCGCAGATCAAAATTACGGAACAAACAGAAGTGGCGGAAGCTCTTCTATCTTCCCGCTCTCCGGTTGCGAAAACTGAAGCTCGATTTTGATAGAGCTTTGTTTGTCATTTCAGGCAAGTTACTGCAATGAAAACCGCACCACCGGACAAACCGGGGGTCGCGCCACCGTCCGGCAAACTAACCCTGGATGATGGTTTGTCACTGGGGCAGTGTGCCTGCATGATTTTGTTGCTGCATCGCCATCCAGTCCGTCGCACACTGTACGTCGCGGGGAGTGTGTTCCCAGCCTAAAGCTCGGGATTGGTGAGTCACAACAGGAGTGTACATGTATGTGGGTGGGTTTGCGTGTGTGCTGCAGTTGCAGTGTAAAATTCACCGTTTGAATGTTTCACTGCAACCTGTTTGTCTGCAGACAAGCCAAACCCAGCAAACGCGTGTCTGATTTCAAGACCTTGGACGCGTACACAACCACAGACACAAATTTGTGAGAATGAAAATCTACCACCAGTTTCACAACGTGAGATACTCGCACCATTATTATGTTGTTTAAAATGTGTGGGAGAGTTATTGCTGGCGTTGTGGGCCAGCAATGGTTGGTGAGGATGGCTGCTGGTGAACGCGTGTGTGTCCTCCCCCCCCCCCCCCAAATGTCACCCACCATCACCACTCATCCTCACCTGCAATCACCTCGGGTGAGTGTGGGTCACACACACGTGTTCACCCACTCATCAACAAGTGTCCAGGCTCATCCATTCTTCTGCTTGAACGGTCCCTCATTCACATAAATTTGACCCAACAGAGAAAACGGAACAACCGCACACTTGCTCTGCGAGCGCGAACAACGGACCATTTGAGCGGTACCTGTTCAAGCATCGAAACTTGTCCACAAGCACGGTTCTGATCCACACACGGATTGGGACCACTGATCAAAAAGGACCGTGCGCTCTCAAGTCAACTTTCGAACCATGCCAGCCTCAAAAGTCGTTTGGACCCCTGGCAAGGAAAGCCTTGAAGACATGACATTGTCCATGCATCTGAACATCTTTTGTACAAAGAAAGCCATTGGTGTTGAGATATTCCAACGAACTTCACATTTTTCACGCAGACAGAACGACACCCAGGCTGTCTTCGTCGTACTTTCTGAAAGTCATTTGTCTGTCAGTACAGGAGGAAAGGAATGCAGTTTGGAATGAAGTTGCTTCTTTGCAGCAACTAATGGGCTTCGAAGTTCTGTTTGCGACACTCAACTGGGACGACTGCTTCACGCGGCATAAAAGTAAAAAGAAGCAATCAGTTCAAAAGCTTCCCCCCACCTGTGCATAAACGACTGTGTACTTGCTCGTCATGAAATATGCGGATTCGACCCTGAAGTTGCGAACCTGCACGTCAATTATTTTGGGTATTGTTCTGACTTATGTGGACAGTGTCAATGTGACTCTTGGATACTCCGGATTGTACATCCAAAGAGACGGAGGAGCCATCTCGATGGCTGTCGACGATGCTCATGCAAAAGGAGTTGTGTCAAATGACACCAATATCAGGTGAGCCAAGCGCCTGGTGTCCTGCAATTTGTCAGGGTTTCAAATTCCCGAGGTCTCTGCCAAACAAACTGTTGTATATGTGAGTGAAGCCCCAGTAGTGATGTTGTAGTATAGTTTATTGTAGAGTATGAGTTGGAGCTCAGTGGTTTAGGCTACCTCCCTCTATGGTGTCACAAGCTATTGTGTGTTGG
>JAAUXT010081754.1_pt1 | contig 18699 bp, 4 predicted proteins | sample 7278171 | NCBI WGS metagenome assembly JAAUXT01 (sample SAMN14350112, study PRJNA611818) | marine sediment metagenome | isolation source: surface marine sediment (1.8m) | place: French Polynesia: Moorea | collected 2018-08 | reverse complement strand
GGGGTGGGGTGGGGTGGGGTGGGGCGGGGTGGGGCGGGGTGGGGTGGGGGTGGAGGTGGGGGTGGGGGTGGGGTGGGGGTGGGGTGGGGTGGGCAGGGCAGGGGGAAACGGCCGGTCCAGGGCGTCCTGAGCACCCTGCGTGGCCACCTCATGGTCAGCCCTGAAGCTGTTCAAAGAGAAGGGGTTCGTGGCAGATGCAGGGTCACCGCAAGGGCTCGAACCACTTCACAAGCAAAATAGTCAACCTAGCGCCACGGGCAAAATACCAGAGTTTTCCCTCGGTTGAAACGACGCTTGTTCCGCTGCAGGAGCTGCTGAGCGCCGTGTCTGACGACTGCAAGGTGTTCGACGAGCTGAGCGAGCAGCACGACTCCCTCGAGCGCATCAAGCGGTCCAAATTCAGGTCAGTCAGTCTGCTTACGTCACGTGTCGCGCTCCTACTTCTTCGTTCAACTCATCACAACACCAGGCAAGTCCACGGGTCCCTTAGAGCCTGAGGACCAGACACCCCCAACCAGGAGACACTGGTGTCTGGTCATTTCAGGTTCAACCTGTGCTTCAAGTGACCTGTATCTGCGAAAAGCTGTGTCCCATCTGTATGACGCGTGCAGTGGTCAAGATTTTCCCTTTGTTGTGTTGAGAATTAAGTCTCCCTGGAATCACCAGTCAGACTCCGGTCTCGCTTCCCGTTTTGTCCTGTCCTGGAGATAATTCGCCTTGCGCGTGATGTCGAGTCGTGACGACTTCACGTTCAGAATAAGAAAAAGCGTGCTTTTTCTGAAGCGATGACACGACGATCGTGAGTTCAACGTGAACTTGACCACCAGCAGCACAAAACCCCAAAACTTCCATTTCACATGTTTGGCGAATATTTATTTTTTAAAAACATCACGTCTCTGACCTATGTTACACGCAAAAACGTTCCCACAGAAAAAATATATCTGTGTTTTATGTCCGCGGTGCTGAAAAGCGAATTCTGGTGTCGGACCGGTTGTGCAAATGTACGGTATCCATGATTACAACACCAAAACCATCCCTTGGAAACGTCCCATTGCTGCTGCACCCAAACCTCGATACAAATTTCACAAAGAGGGGAAGGAGAACAAAATCAAACAGGAAAACACGTGATTACAGTTGGAACTTGCGGTTGATTTACAAGTTTCTGCGCAAGATGTACAGAAGAGACTGTGCACAAATTTACACAACAACAAAACTGGGATTTCAACATGAAAAACACAACGCAACAAAATCGATACACACAGGAAGAAAATATCTGATTTAAAACTTCAAATCATTGTAAATTTTCATCAGAATGCTACTGAACCTAAAATTATTTTTTGCCTAATTAATTTGCGCACAGGGCAAAAGTCCCTTTTGTCGCATGACGCAATGGAAGTTGGCGACGTCCAATGAGGCGCCGCGTCCGGTGATGCCGCGTCGCCCTAAATGGCCGTTTCGTGCCGGTACTGAAATGAGAAAGAAAAGGCCGAATGTGACAGTCGTTCTTGAACAATGTGAAGCAATTTTCCCAAGTCACGTCTGCATTGTGCTGGTTGCAAACGAGACAAGATTTTTTATCGGATCAATTTTTTCTCATTACTGGCAGCAACAACAGTGTTTTTTTCATTTGCTGAACAATTTTTACATCATGAAGACGAAATCAAGAGAAAATTAGTCGAGTGGGTGGGGATGATAAAAGTGTTGTCAACTTGAGGTGATCTGTGGTGGGTCATGTACAAGGGGAAACAACATTCGACCACCAGTGTGGCGATCGCGTTGGCAGCGGTTAAATAGATCTTTTGTCACCCCTCGTGAGATAAGTTGGTCAGCGAAGTCACCCCTTCACCCTGATCACCGGTCATCATTGATTTCTCAAGCTTCATCCTCGGAGCAAAGCTTGACAATGATACAACGCACGCAGACAAGCAGTGGCTCAGGCTGTACATCGGACGCCAGAGCAAAAAGCACGAAACCTATTCCAATCACACCACGGTAAGAGGTAAAACGCACCCATCTCTTCCTAACCAACCTATTCTTGAGACTTCAGAAGCAATGAAGGAGTTGAGTGGGAAATTAGCAAATTTCTAACTGAAACGAACTGATCGAACCGAAGTTAACATGCTACGGGGAGTTGAGCCTTTACAACCAAGGGAAGAGGCCAAACAGAGGCTGAACACACTGCAACCAAAGGAATTCTTTCCCACGCATGGCACACGTGACAAAGGCTTGGGTAAAGGCATGCAGAGCCAACTTACATCGCCTTGTCTCAGTTGCGGTTGGACAATAAGGAATCGCTGCCGCCCGTCCTCATCAAAGGAGAAATCCTCCTGACTGGGCTCGAATCTAAAGCTGGAGCTCTGGGAGAGGCCGGGGGAGCGGCGCCCGGCGCCGTAAGGAGAGCGGCGCCCGGCGGCGTAGCCCGGGGAGCGGCGGCCGGAGTCCCGGCTGCCGTCGAGCAGGGCGCCGCGGCTGCCGAGCGACGCGCTGCGCGGGAGGACGCCGCGCTGCTCGAGGCGCTGCAGCAGGTTATCGGAGCTGACGCTGCTCGCGCTGGGCGGAGGCAGCGCCGACGTCGACGCGCGGTTCTCGGGGGGAACGTCGCACTCGAAACTGGCGTTGAGGGACCTGGCGTGGTACTCGGACATGAGACGACTGACGTCGGGATCGGCTTCGTCGATCTCGCTGATGTCCAGGTCGTCGTCTGTGTCGGTGTAGGCCGTCACACTGGTGGTGCGGTCGCCGAAATGCTCCTCCTTGATGTAGCCCATGCTGATGATGTCCATGGCCATGTACAGCTCGTCTATGGTGGCGTTGGGGCCTCGCTTTGCCCACCACCTCCGCATGAGATCGTGCACCTGCTCAGTGAGCTGGCCGGGATGCTTGAGCTGAATGTCCTTGATCATTCTGATGGTCTCTGAGTCACTCAAGATCCCCTCGAAAAGCACCCACGCCAAATCCTTCCAGTTGCTGCCGACTTTGAAGAAGAGCACCATTTGTCGGCCTGGGGAGAAGGGCCGGTCGGACAGCTCGTAGTCGCTGTCGTTTAATGCTGAGCTCGAGGTGCGGGGACCTCCGAGCGACGACGACGACGCGAGGTGCTTGATCTTGCGCAGGGTGCGGCCGCGGGCGATCACCCACTGCGGCGGCAGGAACACGTCGTCGGACGTCATATCGTAGCGCAGCTGGTCCGTGATACGGGCGGGCGGGGCCTGCCCCTCGGGCAGCACCGCCAGCTTCATCGTCTCTGATTTCTGAACCGTTTTCTTGTCCACTTTCTCCATCCAGATTTTCGCAGCGATGTCGTATTGACTGAAGTCCACAGGGCCTGGTTCAGTTATCGTCGGTGCCTTGTCCTTTTTCCTTTTCCTTCGTTTTCCCTCGAAAATTTTGACCCTTTTGCCGCCCGGTGAGACAGGTGTGAATGCGCTGTGTTGGGGAGGTCTTCCTCCGTGTTGCTGCGGGGGAGGCTGTCTGCCCTGTTGGTGGACGTGGGGTATGCCCGACACCCCTCGGGTCATGCTGCTTCCCCTGCTGCTCGCGTCCATGCTCTGATCCATGGTGATGTCCTCTGTATCCGCATCCGCTTCTGAGTCTGAGCGCGCATGCGCGGGACCGCGCGTCTCTCCCCACGACTTCCCCACGAGGGCGCTGTCGTCGTAGCGGCTGGAGGCGCCCTCTCCCGCCGGATCCACGTTCCGGAAGCGGCGCGGCGGCGCGGCGGGCTGGGTCCCCCGGGGGTCGCGGCGCGGGTACACGGGGCGGTCGTCCTGCTCCCACACGTGGCGCCGCGGCTTCAGCTTCGGCTGGTACAGCAGCTCGTTGGCGATGGTGTCCATGGCAACGTCCTGCAGCGCGCGACTCGCCTCCGCCCTGTTCCTGGGACCCTCCATGTCGTGCATCTCGGCCTCGCTGTGGATGTTGGTGTCGTCCTCGTCGTTGAGATTGTCCTCGAAGCTGATGGACTTGCCGCTGCGTCGCTTGGAGAACGCCTCCGAGTCGGACACGGCGCCCGAGTCCTTCATGGCTGCAACGTGACGAGATCCATCAATATCACATGTCAGAGGCACAGTTTTCTTTCTCTCAGCGAGTTGTGATCATTGGAACATTGATTTTTGGGTTGTTTGTGTCTGAATTTTGTCAAGAAAAACCATATTGTTGGTTTTACCAACATTCGTCCAAAGACAGGAGAACCGATCTTTCAATCGCAAACATGCAGAGACAATTCCCTGAAGGTGATGAAATGGTACTCACCATTGGCCGGTCTCTTCAGCTTGGTTTTACGCGAAGCGGTCCACCGGCCCCTCTGGAAGGCCTGAGCGGGCTGCTCCTCCTCCGGGTCCACCACCACCACCTCGGTGTGCGCCCGACTCGCCGCGTTCACGCCCTGCCGCTCGAGCCACGCAGGGTCCCGCGGCGCGCCCTGCTGCGACCCCCACATGCTCGCCACGGCCGCCTCGTCGTCAGCCATCGTCTTCTGGGGCTCGCGCGCCGGGGACCCGTACATCGCTTTGGGTCTGACGAGGGCCCCCCCAGGCTCCGAGGGGTCCGAGGCGTACTGCTGGCGCTGCGCGCGATTGGCCTCCTCCGTGCGGGCGCGCTGCTGCTGCTCAGCGAGGGAAGTCTGTACTGAGCTGAACGCAGCCTCCTGGAAGGCTCTGTCGTCCAGGGCTCCGGCGGGCGGCCCGCCGATCTCGCGCTGCTGGGTTCTCTGCTGCTTGGATCGTCCCCACCTGGGACCTGAGGCGCCCTGCTCCGTGTCCGCGTACGGGCCTCTGTGCTCGTGGCCCTCGGTTGCCTGTTGCGCCATCTCGCTGTCGGACATGGACATGAGGAGGCGTTGCATCTCGTCCTCTCGCTGCTCCTTCCCTTTCCACAACTTGGACGCCGCCTCGGTGTCGCTGACCGCTCCGGCGGCGGGTCTGTCGTCCTGACCGGGCGCTCCGGCCTGGGGAGGGTGGCCCTGGGGAAGTCCGTGTTGCTGAGCCCACAACTGAGCGGCCAGTTCATCGCTGGACGCCGGCTGCGCCCTCTGGCCAGATTGGTCAAACGGAAGCTCTTGGTTTCGTTCATTCTGGGCACGGCGTGGATGAACCTGTCTGGGCTGGCGGGGAAGTTCATCGTCCAGGTTGGTTTCTCTGGGGAGCGAGCCCTGCGCCGCCCTCCCGTGATCTGGGGGTCGGGTTCTCTCGGCAGAAGCTCTCGCGTGTCGCTCAGTCTCGAGTGACGACGCCACCGACGCCAGGGCCGCGGCGTCGAAGTCTCTCTGCGCCTGCTGCGGGTCGTACGGCTCGAGACCCTCGGGCGCTTTCTCTTGGATGGGACTCTGAATGTGATCCTGGCTGTGGCGAACGTTTTGTCCGTACGCAACAGTGTCAGATTCTTGAGAGCGCCCTGCATTGGGCTGATGAACTCGTTCTTGTTCAGCGAAAGATGCCTCAGTCAACTCTCCTTCCACGAAATGAATGGATCCGCTCTCACTCTCCTGGGACTTTCTGTCCCTTTGTCTCGCTCTGAAGAACCCGGCTTTTCTCTCGGATTCCCTCACAGTGTCATTTCTCTCCAAATTGGAACCCATCACAGTGGCGAGGATGCCGTGCGGAGTGTGGGGCGTCCCTGGGGAGGACTCGGGCGTGCCGATCTCGGGCGTCACCACGTTCACACTGATGGGCTCCTGGGCACCTGGACCCTGGGGTCCTTGACCTACATCAATGCCTCTCTCCCCGCTGACCTGATCCCCGGTGGGTCGACCTGCTTCCGGACCTTGACCTGGGTGCGGACCCTGGCCTGGATGTTGACCTGGGTACTGACCTGGATGCTGACCCTGGAACTGACCTGGATGCTGACCCTGGAATTGACCTGGATGCTGACCTGGACGCTGACCCTGGAACTGACCTGGATGCTGACCCTGGAACTGATCTGGATGCTGACCAGGGCGCTGACCCTGGAATTGACCTGGATGCTGACCTGGGTGCTGACCCTGGAACTGACCTGGATGCTGGCCTGGGTGCTGTCCTGGGTACGGACCTTGGACTGGGTGCTGTCCCTGATATTGACCCTGAGGCTGACCTGGGCCTTGACCCTGATACTGGCCCGGCTGCTGACCCGAGGGAATGGTCACCTGAGGACGCGACAGCACATCAGCCTCTTGATCTTTTCTCCTGCCGAACAAACCCTTCTTTTTCTTTTTCGTTTCACCCGCGTCCCCGTCTTCCCCTGCACTGGAGGGTTCTTGTTTGTCCTTCTTTTTCCTACTGGAGCCAAAGCTGAAGAAACCACCTTTCTTTTTCTTCTCTGGTTCAGCCAGAAGGTGGGTGGGGATCTTCTGTCGTGCTTGGTCCTCTGGTTGACCTGTTTGGCCTTCGTACCCAGGGTGCGTTTGGTAACCTGGTTGTTGCTGCTCCAGCGGTGAATGCTGAGCTTGGGCTGGGTCAGCTTGGCCTCTGCTCTGTGGGCCTCCCATTTGCCTCCTGCCCATGATCCGCTCCTGCTGCACCTGTCCCTGTGGTCCCGGTCCCTGCTGCCCCGACCCCTGTAGCCCAGGGTCCCCGCCGCGCTGCTCCTCCACGAACCGCTGCATGCCCCGCATCGCCTCCTCCTGGGCCTGCTCCGCCTGTCGCTCCCGCTCCAGCATCTCGAGGTGGATGGCAGCCTGCCGCGCCCGCTCCGCCTCCTCCGGGGACGTCGTGCCCTCTCCCACCGCGGTCTTCTCGATCTCCGCCTGCTCCGCGCGCAGAATCGCCTCGGCCTTCTGCTTTTCCGCCTGCAGCGCCGCCTGTTTCTTGGCCTGTCTCTCCTTGCGTCTCTGGTCGGCCGCCGCACTGATCTGCGCCACTTCCTCGTCCTCCTCGCTGCTCGTCGCTTTCTCTCTACCTTCCTCTTCTGCGTCGAGGTCTGTCACGAGTTCTGACTTCTGCTCGTCTCTTGCTCTGGCTGCAGCAGGTTCTTCTGTTCGAGCCATTTGTCTTTGCTGGTCCACATTCCCCCTGCGTCTTCTGGACCCAGGTTCGTCTTCATACATTTCCATATCCAGACCCTCTTCCCTGGCGTCTTGTCTGGGCGGAGATGGAGGCCTCCCGGTGGGTCGGTCTGCACGCCTGGCTCCAGGTTGATTCTGCCTCTGAGCTTCTGGAGCGCCCTCTGCTGGTTGTCCCCTGCTGCTGCCCCACCTCCGGACCCCGGGTTCCCTGTCATAGCTCTGCAAACCTTCTGGATCAGCTTCTGGTCTGGGGTCCGATTCGATACCGCTGGACCTCTTGTGCACCTCTTTGCTGAAGCTCTCAAATTCTTCGGGTTCCTCAACAGCCTTGGGCGTTTCATCCCCTCCAGCGTGGTACTCTTCACTGGAATCCTGCCCTTGTTCCGCGGGTCTGCCTGGCCGGGTCTCCCGCCGATCCTGCGAGCTCGCGGGCGGCGGTGCCGGGCGGTGCTTCGGGACGCGCCGACTCGGCTCCTGGTCGTACACCTCGGACATGTCGCTCTCGGACTGCTCCTCCAGGGTATCCAGCACCACCATGGCCGCCTTGGGCGTGATGCGGCCCTGGTTGGCGGGCTTGGGGGCGGCGGGCTGCCCGAAGCTGGAGGTGATTTGCTGGGTGATGGGGCACGGAGCCTGGGTCTCGGACTGGGCGTTGTCTGGGATCGGGTGCACCACTTTGGGACGAGGTGGCTTCTTCTTCTTGGGCTCCTCTATGATGAACTCGGGGTCAATAGGAATCGTCTCAACCTCCGACTCGATCGAGTGTCGGTTCCTTCCCGGTTGGTCTCCCATCAATTTTGGCTTGGGCGGTCTTCGAATATCTTTGAATTCCCCGATCACCTTGGGACCCTCCCCATAGGCCCTGGATTCTCTCTCCTCATCGAAATCTGTGCCGCTTTCAGTGGTGATGTCATCCAGCTCCACAATCTCAGCCTGCGGCGCCTCGCCTCTCTCTATGGTATCTGTCTTCACGTTCTCGCTCGCTGCCATGTGCAGCTCCACCAAAGTGTCGTTGTAGCTTTCCGCGGTCATTTCTGACATCTTGAGATTTTTCTTGAAGGGGGACTCTGAGAAAGACTCCCCTGCCTGCCTGGACCTGGGCCCCGCTATACCTTTCGCCTGGACCTCACTGTCATCGGAATCGATGTAGTGGATCTCGGAGGCGATCTGCGCGATGTGATTGGGTCTCCCCACCACCCCGTTCTCCCGCCCTGGCTCCACGCTGACCCTCGCCACGTCCGACGTGAACTCGCCGCCGGACTCCGTCACCAGACCCTCGGCAGCCAGGTTCTCGGTGGAGACCTGGGTGGGTCCGGACTGCTGGACCCAGGTGCCGACCCTGGTGCCGCTGGGGGACTCCATGCGCGCCTCGAGCTGCGCGCGGTGCTCCGCCTCCACCGAATTCTCCTCCAGCCGGTCCAGCAGCGCGTCGATCTTCGGCTCAATCTTCCCGAAAGACTTGTACGGTTTCGGCAGAGGCCCCCGAAGCTTTAGAGCCGGGTTTTTCAAGGCTTCCTCTGCTTTTCGAGCGATCTCTTCCTGTTCTTGGTCATCGTGTGATGACTGCGGGTCTTGGGGTGAAGCTCGCGACAAACGATCTGATTCTGACTTCAACCGCTGAAGGGACCCACTCTCCACGTCAGAACCCTCACTGCAGCTCTCTATGCCCTCAGGCTTGTGCATCATGAAGGCCTTTCTTGCAGAGCCCCTCGTCCCTCTGCTGTAGGACTTGGGAACCTCCCCTGTGACCCTCATGTTCAAACTACCGCTTCTACGACTATCGCTATCACTGATCAGACTATCAGGGGACTTAGCTCCCGCGGATCTTAGCTCTTCTACGGAAGGAGAATTTTCAACGGCAACAGACGAAAGAGGCTCGTGTCGTCGAGCCCCAGGCCTCCTGCTTCCGGGCTCTTCGTCATACTGATAGAGATCCACACCAGTGCGCGCTGGCTGCCCCGCTGCTTCAGACAAAGTCGTGTCACTAACCTGGTAAGGCTCTGTAACTGTGGCATATTGTTGCGTGGTAACTTTAGTTGTTCTCACCACCTGGGTGGTGGTCCGGGACGCAGCGGCAGTGGCGGTGTCTCTGGCGGTGTTTCTGGCGGTGTGGGTGCTTGAGGCGGCGGTGGCGTCGCCGGCGCTGACGTCCACGTCCCTCGCGATCGAGTAGTACTGATCGTGCTCCTCCTGCGGGTGCTGCGCCGCCTTGATGAGCGCGGGCGCCGCCGTCTCCTCCGCCTCGTCCGACGCCTCCGACTCCGACTCCTCCCCGTAGCTCGAGTTGATCTGGGCCGAGGCCATGTAGGACGACTCGCGGTCCCGGTTCTGACCGGTGGTGTAGTCCATTCTCTTGGTGCGTCTCAGGGCCGAGGGCGACCCCTCGTACTCCTCGATCTCAGTGTGCTCGACGACCGCCGACGACCCGGACCGAACCTTCCACTCGGACGCTTCCGGCGTCGAAACCATCTCGTCACGTGGGTCACGTGCTTCCCGTTGACCTCGTCTCGGCTCCGGTAGAGGACGCACGTCTCTCTGCTGTGGCTCCCTCTCGTCTCGATCCCGCTGCCTCGGGACCGCCTTTGACGGGGTGTTGTCCTGCTCCTGCTGCTTGAACATGGCCATCTTCTCGGAGAAGGATTTGTATTGAGGAGACGCGTTCGGAGACGCGTCTGGCGAAGGCTCGGCGTCGTCGTCATGTGACAGGCTCCCGTCCGCGCGTGCGCGATGCATCTTCTGATACGGCGTCGGGTGCTGCACTTCCGGCTTCACTTCCTGTGGCTCAGGAGGGAGAGAGAATTCCTTGGTTTGCTGCTCAGGGGTTTTGCTTCTCTTCTGGGCCACAGGCTTTATTTTGGGACGCGATGTCTCCACCGCTCCCTCCGTACTGGGACTCTCAATCTGAGAATCCTGAGCAGAATCGAAAGTTCTGTGACCCATCACCTCAAAAACCTTACTCTTGATGGCATCGTTCACCACCTCCCTATCCGTCGAGTACACACTGTAGGACTGAGATTCCATCTCTGTGGTGTCGTAGAAACCGTTGCTGTTGTACTCATCCTCGTACTCCTGGCGGTGGGGCCGCCCCCCGTCGTCCTGAGGACTGTGCCCCCGCTTGTAGCCCCTCGCCTGACCGCTGCCGGGGTGCGGCCTGCGGTCGGCGGGCTGTTGATGCTGGTGTCTCTGACCGTAGTCAGGGGGATCTACGTGTCTTTTGTCACTGGGGTACTGGTCATTGTACTCATCATCTTCATACTGGTGTTGCGGCCGCCCGCTCTGCTGCTCCCTGCGTGTTTGCTCCTGCTGCTGCTGCTGCCGCTGGATCTGGTACTGCATGCTCTGAGGATCCACAGATATGGAGATAGGGCCTCCACCGTATGAAACCTCGATGGTGCCTGGTTTTCCAGGGACCTGGTTCACTTTGATAGCGTCCGCATTCTCGTAATGAGGCTCCTGCCGTTGAGCTTTGCTTTGCCCGTACTTCTGCTCCTCCTGGAAGGTGGGTGAAGTCCTGGACCCCATGGAAGACGGGGTGTGAGATCGTTCTGCCGGGATGGGTCTCATGGGGTTCACGGACCTGCCGGAGGACCTGGGGCTGGGACGCGGCCGCTCCTTGCGCAGCGCCAGCGGGTTGTACGGCTTCTCCGACTCCATGGTGCTGTGGTCGAGGAGACTTCCGATCTCGCTGTACGCTTGCTCCTCGTAGACCGCGAGCTGCTTCCGCTGTTCCTGGATAATGCGCCTCAGCTCGGCGTTCATCGTGTCGGAGTCGGCGTACTTCGCGCCGGCGGCGCCGCCCGTCTGGAAGCCGGCGTCCCTGGAGCTGGTGAGGCTGATGGAGTCGTCGTCGTCCTGGTGCTGCGTCGCTGTGCTCCGCATCCGGTGCGTGTCCGTCTGCATCGAGGAGCTCGATACCTGTTTGGGCTTTGGCTTCTTGTCGGGCTTGGCGTACATCGGCTCGTCCTGCTCCCCGACGTCGTCGTACGTCGGATCGAAAGCGTCATCGTCGTACTGCGCTTGTGGACGCTGCTGCCGCGGACGCTGCTGCTGCTGTTGCTGCCGCCGATGCTGCGGCGGGGACGGCTGCGGCTCGGGCTGCCGCCCCCCGCGCTGCTCGCCCCGCGGCCGCTGCATCTCGCGACCCTGACTCGCCGACCTCTGCCGCCCCTTGCTCGGGTACTCGTCAAACACGGAGTCCATGGACTGCGAGAGAGTGGACTGGGACACGTAGGACATGTTGCCTTTTCCGTGCTGTCTGTTGTCGTGGTCCCTCCTCCTGTAGTCCCCTCCGATGTCGATGAGCCCGTTGTCGGAGTACTTGCGGGGCTTGTTGAGGTGGACGTGGCTTGACGCCGGCGTCATCTCCTCCAACTCGTTTCTGAACGACGCCAGCGACGCCGACAGCGGCTGCTTCGGGTTCAGCATGGCGTTCTTGAGAATCTGCTTCGTGACGGGGTCGAAGTCCGGGACGACGTCGATGGGCTTCAGATGCTCGTCGTTCTCGGCGAACGGATTTGCTCCGATGGCGAGAAGCAGCTCGACGATCCTCTGGAACTGGTTCATGGCGGCGAGATGCAGCGCCGTGTCCCCGTAGATGTTCTTCTCGTTGATGGCGGCGCGGAACTTGAGGAGGACGCGCGCCGTCTCGTTGAAGTACTCCTTGTCGCGCATGCGGTGCGGGTTGTACTGGTTGAGCACGACGCAGTGCAGGGGCGTGTTCCCGTCCGAGTCGCGCTGATTCACGTCCGCGTCGAACTGATCCAACAACGCCAGCACCGTCTCCACGTGACCATTTTCCGCCGCCAGGTGGATCGGCGCCTTCTCGCGCTTATCCGGGTAACACGGGATCTTGATGTTGATGTTCCCGACGTCCCGCGAGCAGAAGAGCTGGATCAGGTGGATGTGGCCCTCCTTGGCGGCGATGTGTGGCGGGATGGTGCCCCACTGCCCCTTCTGATAGACGTCGGCGTCGTATTTGAGCAGCGATCGCACGAGCTGCAGGTGACCGTACAGCGTCGCGATGTGCAGGGCGGCGTTTCCCTTGCGGTCGGGGATGGACGGGTCGGCGCCCTTGGACAGCAGCATGCGCACCATCACCTTGTCCGCCTTCTTGGTGGCGATGTGCAGCGGCGTCTCGTGGTTGTGGTCCCCGATGTTGCAGTCGGCGTTGGCGTCGAGCAGCACCTGGACCGTGTCGTAGTGACCGAGGTCGACGGCGATGTGGAGCGCCGTGACGATCTCTTTGCGCTTGCTGCTGAAGATGGTGTGGTGGATGAAGTTTGGGTCCGTCCCCTTCTCCATCATCCATCTGCAACGACATGGGGAAAATATTTCGTGATAATGAACGTCAATTTGTGTGCATTGAAGGTTGGTTCACACTGTGAAACGTTCGACATTTGCAGTGTGAACCCATTTTTTCTTCTCAATCCAACACAATGGATTGGTGAACAAAGAATATTGCCATTTCTGATATCAAACATTCAGTTGGTCAGAGATCAATACACAACTCAATTTCACTCTGAAACACTTGAGCCAGCGCCCTTGCAGACAACTTGCCGGCACGAAAGAAGTTTGAAAGCGTCAATGTTTGCGCAGATGACAACGCAGAACAAGAATCATTCAACCGCGCACAAGGTGCACGAATCGAAGCGTGAAGTGTTCCCAAGGTTTGCTTACCTCATTATTTTTGGATCCTCCTGCCTGGCAGCGAGGATCAGAGGGCAGGCGAACTTCTTCGTTGGCCTGTGTTTTATGTCGGACGTACATAATTTCTGGATCTTGCTGTCCTGTAAAAAAACATGAAGCCTTTGTTTACTTTGAAAGGACAAACGGTTCCAAAATCAACACTCTGAATTTGTCTTCTTCGAACATCACAAGAGCTCAAACTTCAGGCGAGGCTTCAGTTCATGCCACGTTCAAAGTGGTGGGGCTCAATAGGCCTTAAAGAAGAGGACCTCATTGTGGAACTTCCACCGCGAAACGTAATTCACTTCTAATTTTTGTGCTGTGAGACTCACGTTCTTCAACCAAATCCAAAGCAAGGATCCTTCAGAGCAATTTTTTGCCCAGAAGATCCAGGTGGCGGAGGAACCCAATGTATTCCGAAGGGCTGGTTCCCAGGGTCCCCTTGTTCCACCCCTACTTTCCCCCACTCCCGAGTCTCGCTGTCAGCTGAGGAATCGGAGTCGCTCACGAGTTTGAGGTTCTTCTCGACGATCTGCTTGAGGCGCTGCAAGTCGCCCTCGCGGATGGCGTTCAGGATGTCCGTCCCGTAGTCCTTGATGACCGTCGTGACGCCCATGGCGGCGGCTGCTCCCTCCGCCTCGCGCCGGATGTAGGGACAGCGAAGCTCGCGCAGGCGAGTGTACACGAGGATAGACGATCTGCAACGACAAGTTCAGTCTCTTCAGTGTGTGGCACGAATCTCAGGAAAGCGAACCTGTGGATCTTCCATCGAGGTGTGTGTTGGGTGTTTTTGTGGTCTCTGACCCTTGGGTGAACTGACGCTGTCAATGTGTGGATTCCAACAAAAAAGCAACCACAACATTCATATTTCAATTCATGTGTGCAAGAAACGTGGGCAACAACACTGATTTCTCTGCAAAATTGAGTCTTTTCGTGTCCGTGTCAGAGTCGGTGAGGACCAGCGGAGACTTTTGGAACAGCCCGCTTTGTGTCATCTCCTCAATGGAAAAATCTCTACCGAGTTCACAAACAAGGCGAATTTAGATCCTGGAAAACGAAAAACGTTTCGAACGTGAACAACTGAGTTCATACTGATCCATTCACCGCTGAGGAGACCCGAAACACGGTGATTTGACGGTCAAAAGTCACAAATTAGGCGTTTCACTGATAATGAAAGCGAGAGTAAAGTCCACGGTGCACTCAGCGGACTGAGCTCTCATTCTGCCACTTTGTTTTCCCAGCCGCTTCTTTTTTGTTTTTCAGAAAGAAAAATTTGCCAAAATCACCAGGAAACAAGATTTTCATCACAGTCAGATGTTTTACCTGAGCAGGTCAACTATGTCAGTGTGTAGCACCACGTAAACACAGAATAATATCACAACACACGACAGCAAAATGGCTGTGGTGAGGGAAAGCCCCAACATTGGTAAATATGTTGTGAAGTATGCTCTCCTTGGCACTGATACGTTTTTGGAATTGAGTCGTTCCGCTTGGATTCACGTTTCACACAGCAACTTGTTGAAAATCATCCGTGGATGTGCATGTCACTGAAAAGGTCTAACGGCAATGTGATAAGAAACTTTTTCTGTCTCTTCATCTGTCACTGACAGCTCTTTTCATCAGTTGAAAAGAGCTCGAGAGGTGTCTCTTTGCATTTGCATGAAACTGTCATCAGTCGATGCAAGCGAAATCCAATGCTTCTCTGAAGAGATCAGACACTGACAAGTTCCAGGCTGAAAGTTTCCCAGCAGGTGTCATCCACGAGCGAAAATTATCCAGATTTCTCCTCAGGTTTCAGCGAAAGTCTCCCGAAAAGGCTTCTCTCCACCAAGCCACGGATCATCAAATAACTTTCTTCCCAAATGCGTCATTGAGCGCTCGTATCAAACAAACACGCTGTGCCAGCCAAACCCGACGCACAGGTGAAGAGCCCAGTCGGTGCAACAATGACAGAAGCGCAACACCAGCAGCCCCTCCGTTCTGTTTCCATTCTCCAGGTTAACCAAACACGAGTTCTATTCACTGCAGCCAAGAATTCATCCTACTCATGGTCTTCGGCTTGAATCCCTTTATCAGAATGAGGGTCTGATTCCTACTCTTGACCTGCTTAGACGTGTGTTATTGGCTAAATATAGAGGGTTGGCTGATATCAGACTCGTGTCGTGCAAACTGAGTGGACAGTGATTGATCTCCGCATTCCGCGCTCGATTGCTCATCGCATTCCGACACAACGAGCAACTGCCGCGAGCGGATCGTCTGCTGCACGACGGCACGCAACTCAACACCTGAACGAAAAGCTTTGTTATGGGCCATGACCCCGTGACATTGCGACAGATTTCCACCATCGGCGCATTTGAAACCACGAGGAGGATCAGGAGGAATTCAAGTTCGGCGGGTCAAAAATTTGTTTTTAGGGTTGAAAGTGATGTCAATGTGTCAGAAAATGGTTCGAACTTGTGCAGATCAGAACGTGGTTCTTTCACAAACTCGCTATTGTTGACACCAGCAACAGACTGTTCTTGACACCAGCAACAGACTGTGAATCCTTCACACAGACTGGAAACGGAAAGGAAAAGGTTCACCGGAGACTCATTCTCCCATTGTGGCTTCGCCATTTGGGATTCACACCTGCACGGGGTGTTATGCAACCCGTTTGGTATGCAAACCAAGGACTGCTGTCACAACAGTTCACATCACCTCAAATTGACACGTTCCACAGCGCACCTGTGCTTGGGTTGGATGAGTTGCTGCGATGCAGCCACAGCTAATGACGGGGTCGTGGTCAGCGAGGGTCACGGTGCTGTGGAGCCAGGGCCAACGCTGCTGTCCTGACCCGTGTGGGGAGCCATTCACAGAGGTCAGGGACAAAGTGACCATTGAACCGTGGTGTGTGACTGACAGACCCTGAGAGCCATTGTGATCATCAATGCGCTGAAGAAACAAAGACACGACTTCACACGAGACAATCACGTTGTATCAAAACTAAAGACCAACCGAACACACACACGGTTATGTGAAGTGACTGTTGGACAACGGATACCAGAATCCTTTGCGGACCATCACAACACAACCAAAAGTTTGCCCTTACCTTTATCTGTGCGTCTCCAATGCAAAAAGACACGGGTGTCACTTTCTCGAGTTTCTCCTTGCTCAGGTGTGTCTGTGTCGCGTCTCACCTGCAGCTCTCTCAACGCAACTCCATGTCGCAATCGATGCTCAGAACCAGGATTTCAGTCGCTCAGCATGAGTAACGAGACTTCACAATCCTCCGGGATCACGTCATCGTGATAAGTAAACAAGTCCTTGTGCCAGCAACGCAAGATGGCGGAGACCTAAGTTTGTGTGTTGTTCTATAAGCGGGAGTTTTCCCATGCCTTGTCAGCAGCCAGGTATGGCTCGGCGGCCAGGTAGATGTGGGTCACGATCAATGCCGTGCTGATGTCGTCATCAACCGAGGCTCCATTATCATAAAATATCTGATAACCAGCGATGACTCGCCCCTCTCTGATGCCCTTGCCAGCCAGTCAGAACCGCAACTTCTTTGAGAAATCAATAAGTGGGAAGTCTTCCCTCCGGGTCTGTCCTTAAACGGCGAAAAAAAACGCAAGTCGACTCATTACGGAGGGGAATTCCCTCCGAGGTATTCCTTCTCAAATCTCAACTGGTACGTAAACAAGTTCGGTGGAGGGTGATGCTGTCCCCTGAAGTCCTTTCCGTTTCGTGCCAAGGGAACCTTGAACGCCTCAGATACAAAACAACGCGATCAAACAGCAGTGACAAATTCACACCTCAGGAAACAAAGCAATTGACTCGCAATGTTTCCTTTCGTGAAACAAAGAGGCTTCAAAACAAACTTTGCAAGGTGACAGCGATGTCGGCGGGAAGTTACCTTTTCAGTTGCAGCTTCATGTTGACACTATCAATTCCCTCAGTTGACATCAAATGCTGCAGTGAACGGAGAAACTCGTCAGCGACAGAAATCTTCTGTTGAGTTGGCTGAGACAATGGCAGATTGGGCAACGAGAGTTCAGGGCGAACGACCCTTATTGAAATTCATGGTGACAGCGAGAAGATGAGCTCAAGTTTCTTTGCGAAGCCTTCAGATCTGTATTCGTATTCTCATCCATTTCAATACTCGTACGTGTACGAGATCTTAGCTGGATCCATTAGACTTTCCACCCTGCAACCTTGGACTCAAAATATTTCTTTTTGAGAAATCTGCAGTGTCGCAAAATTGGAAGAGCTTGAGCACTGGTAAAGTTGGACAGGGTAGCGTCTGATTGAACTTCCTCCAGTGAGTGTGCAGAGGCAATGGACTTGGGCTGGAGGGATTCGACTCATCTTTTTCAAGGAGGCCCCCATTCACAAACTTAGTCTGAAAACAACGCTTCTTTGCGCACTGACAGTGCCAGATGAGTGGCGATGCACGGAGGTCAACGGGGTGGAAGCGCCACCCCACACCCCTGACGTGAATGACTTTGGTGCAAATATTTCAGACAATGTCATGACATGATGATTGTGTACGTGGTATGTTTGGGTTGTGCTCGAGCAGGTTTTATCACCTTTTCGTCACGTCTCTGTCCCTTTGTTCTCGGAACGGAACAAACATCATCAGGTAAACAAGTATCCATCCTGCCATAAAAAAAAGTTTGGATCCTGAATCCGACGTGTCCAAACGCTTGTCTGAACAGCGGGTCGACTGCATCTGCTTGACAGATGTCTGGCCTTGTTCAGACACATTTTTTACTGCTGTTTGCAAGATTTGATAACCAAAAACTGCAGCAAAACCTTTCTGGGCGGATCGACACACCCGAAACATCTTTTTTCCGCAGCGGCATGTGCAAGTTTTCTTTTGCACTGCGTTCAGTTTGTCGAACGAACGCCTGCAGAGAGGCCGCCCCCTTTTCAAACATCCTGGATCCACCCCTGGACCTTTAAACTGACACATTCTAATGCAAACGACTGTCTAATTGCCATTCAACTGACAAAGATGTTGCTCTACAATGACATTGAAAGTTTGGCATCAGAATTGCGTGTTGTTTTTGCACGTGTGTGCAAGAATGTATCGTTCGTTCAAATGTGACCAACTTTTGTTCCATGTTGGGAGCACTGTCGTCTGCGGTTTGCAATTTAAATGTCGCATGTCAGGTCAGCCAGATTTGTGAACCTCGCGTCCATCTGGCCGACCGAGTCACAAAACGGGTTCAGTCCCTCACTCAGCCTTGACTCCGAATGGCCATTTTGTGAGCATCTCGACTGCAGTTGTCGGTCCTGATGATCAGCAAGCTTTTGCACCAGGTTCGTGCACTAACGAACTTCATTACTCATGAGGAAATTCCTCCTGAACAGGAAGAATCGTTTTCCTCTCTCAACTTGCACTGTTTTGGGAGAAACGTGGGAGTCTTACCTTTGGGAGTTTCCTCACGTTCTTGTGTCAAGCCATGCTCGGCTCACTCCACTGCGACACAACGTATTTCCAAATCAAATGTGCTCGTATTGTTGTTTGAACACAGAAGCCATGTCCAAATGCGCTGACCTGGTTTACCTGGCGCTTTCATCCAATCACGACTCAGGTGTCTGCCTTCCCAACATGCAGCGGTCCTTTGTCATGTGTGTCAGGTGCGACACTCCAGCGCAGCTCACTTTTTCTGAACAGTTTAAATCACACAAATCTTTGGCGCGCCAGGACTCCGCAGCCGCGCGTCTTTGTGGATCACATCAGAAAGAAAAGTTCTTCCGCCAAAAAAAGCAGTGCACGACAAGGCTGCCATGAGCTGGGGAAAAACCCTAAATAACACAACACTATATACAACAGAAGCAAAGCCATCCTGACAAAAGAAACAAAAAGAGATTTCTTTGTGTGTTTGCAGCACGAACCTGAACGTGCTGCACCAGCAGGCGACGCTGACCGGCACCAAGACGGCGTCTCCGGCGTCGGGCCGCGGGCCGCGCCGCATCTCCCGCAACGACAGCGTCGAGATCTCGACGGCGCTGCTGCCCAAGCGCTCCAAGATCCGCAACATTGACGAGAGTGAGAG